>Ga0075430_100001993_pt1 | contig 16824 bp, 12 predicted proteins | sample RhiMetdeltSRZDD4_FD_75294 | JGI IMG/M metagenome (GOLD analysis project Ga0075430, IMG submission 75294) | Populus rhizosphere microbial communities from Tennessee, USA - Rhizosphere MetaG P. deltoides SRZDD4 | ecosystem: Host-associated > Plants > Roots > Rhizosphere > Soil | place: USA... | reverse complement strand
CGAGCAGAAACGTGCTGCGCGTGCTGGCCTATCCAATCAATCCGGGTGAGCGGCTTTTCGTGCTCTACCTGGCGACGTCGCTGCTGATGGCGGCGGCCGTGTGGAGGTATGTCTCCCGGCGCGAGCGCCAATCCGGTGGGACCCCCGTCACGCTGAGAGAGTTCCTGTTTCCCGCCAGCATCTGGCGTACGGCGTCGGCCTGGCTCGACGTCCGTTATTTCTTTTTTCATCAGATATTCCGAGTGTTCCTCTACGGCAGCTTTGCACTGATGGTGGCCGACTGGTCGTTCAAGACGGCAGCAGGGCTCTTCGGCAGCCCGCAGGGGTCACAAGCGGACGTGGACGGTCCGCTTGCGTGGCTGGTAGCTCTCGGCTATGGCTTCGTATCGGTTGCGGTTTTCGACCTCGTCGCCTGGGCGCTTCATTATTGCCAGCACAGAATTCCTGTTCTGTGGGAGTTTCACAAGGTTCACCACTCCGCCCGGGTAATGCACCCGCTGACAAATTACCGCGAGCATCCCGTTGACAACGCACTCTACGCGATGGGTCTCGGAGCGAGCACCGGGCTGGTTGCCGCGAGCGTCTCCGCACTCCTTGGATATGTGCCGTCAGAGCCCACGGTGCTCGGCGTGGGTATATTCGTGGTCGCGTACAACGGGCTGGGCTACAACCTGCGACATTCCCACATCTGGCTGCGCTGGCCGGGACTGCTCGTCTACCTGTTCGGATCCCCCGCGCATCATCAGGTGCATCACAGCTACCATCCGACCCACATCAACAAGAATTTCGCGTTCATGTTTCCTGTGTGGGATCTCATCTTCGGCACCTTCCAGGTGCCGCAGACAAATGCAGACGTGAAGTTCGGCCTCAGCGATCGAGAGGACGAGGAATTCACATCCTGCTTGGAACTCTACTTCGTGCCTTTCAGGAACGTCGTCCGCCTCTTCGTCCCCGAACACCGAAGAACGCTGCAGCGCGAGGAACCTGCGCATCCGGAAGGCTCATGAACGGCTCGATTCTGCAGACGACCAACCGGAAAGACACGGAAGATTCCACCGGCTGTCGACCGGCATCGAACCGACACCGCGCTGCAGGAACACCAGGTACCCACCGGCAGGAGCCCGCGGATTGCCGAAGCTGCTGACACCGGCCTGTACGAACGTCGAAGCGAGAAACGCGCCGACCCGGTCGTAGGTCGAAAAAAACGAGGAGTCTACGATCGCGAGCGGGACGAATTCACGCCGCAGCTGCTCGATCGTCCGCTCCTGGTCCTGAACGCTCGACCAGTGTCCACCAAAGAACACCGGCATCCCTCCCGCAAATCCTCGCTCGGCGAAGAAATAGAGCTGCGGGGCGAACCCGCCCACAAGCACTCGGCTGCCGGGCGGCGTGCACGCCCGAACATAGCCGACCATGCCTTCGGAATCCGGCAACAGCGCCGGATTCGGTGGAACCTTTGCCAGCTCGCGCAGTCGAGCCATGCCGACGCTCGTCGTCTGTGACAACTCCAACACGCGAGTCGGCGAGCCCCCGGTCAGAATGACCGCCGAAACCAGCGCCGCCATCCCACCGAAAGTAATGAGAAGAGGACGGGCGTAATTTCTTTTCCCACGCGCCGGCACCAGAGAACCCACCAGCCAGGCCCCGAGGATCGCGGCCATCGGTGCCGCCCCGCCAAGGCGAGCCGCCACCGGATCGCGGAGAATGAAGGCAGCAACAAGCACCCCCAGCACGACGGTCGTCGCGATTTTCGGCGCCTCTTCCGCCATCGAACGCCAGCGACCCATTCGCAACGACCGGCACAACACTACGGTTGCTGCTGCTGGCAGGAGCGCAACGATCACGTAATAGAGCACCACCGTATGGTTCTCGGGGCTGACGAAAGCAGAGAGAACCGAACGGCCGTCAACGCGCAGGATCGGCAATTTGAAGATCTCGGTCCTTGCCCCCTCCACCTGGGCGTAGGTTCGAACCTGCCGCAGGACCTCCGATACGCCGACTGTTTGTTGCCATGCGATTACCGCCGGCGTCAGCGCCAGCGCGACGCTGGAGCAGTATGCGGTACCGCGCCTGAGAAGCGTGCCGGTGGCTCGCCAGTGACACGCCACGAGCGTTGTCACTGTGGCCGCAAACAGAAACATGCCGTTGTCATACCGGAACAGTCCGGCAGCCACGGTCACTATCGCAGCAGCCAAAAGTGTACGGAGCCGACGGTCGTCGGCGTAACGCCACGCCAGGGCTAGCCCCAGCGTGTAGAACAGCACCTTGTCGTAGTCGTAGTACCGCGGGGCGACGATCAGCGTGAATAGCGCAGCAACCAGGCCAATGCCGGTGGATTGTGCGGCCCCCGCAGCAAGAACAAATGTGATCCCGACTGCGACGGCAATCGCTGCGCTGTCGATCACGGCTTCGCCAAGAAGGCTTCCGCCGGAGATCGCTTGCGCCGCAGCCGACGTGTAAAGCGTAAGGAAATAGCCTGGGTCCAAGAAATCGACGAACGGTCGTTCCCCATAGACCAGAATCTGTCGGCCCCTGGAGATGCGATCGAAGTGATCGTCCAGCATCTCGACGGTCAAGAACAGCCACGAGAATGCGCATGCGGACACGAGTAGCGCCAACGCGCGGCGGCGCATTGCGGTTGGTGCGGCGCTCGCCTCAACACGATCAGGATGCAGCTCACGAACCTGGGGCTTGGTCAACGGCGTCAGCACGTATTGTGGCGGAAAGCTGCTCGGGCGGGAGCTTTCGATTGATTTCCCTGCCGATGATAAAGGCTGTCAGCGTCGTTCGATGGCGGGCCGCCGAGCGAACCAACGGCGCACGGTTCGCACAATCACCACGGCGAACATGGCGACGAGGACGAGCAGCAGGGTCACGACGCCGAGCGCGACTACCGGATACTGCAGCGCCAGGAAACCGAGACCCACCACGAACAGGTCCTCACTGAGGCTCAGTATCCAGTTCGAAAACGGCTCCGGGCTGGCGTTCGCCGCCGCTCGCGTACTCGTCTTGGTCAGGTGGCTGCCCGCAGCGACCGTGCCACCGAGCAATGCAACCATACCTTCCATCGCCGGCGATGCGTCGCCGAGTGTTGCCACAGCGATGAGCGCGCCGCCGATGGGGCGGATCGCCGTATGGAGCATGTCCCACAGCGTATCGACGTAGGGAATCTTGTCGGCAAAAAACTCGACGACATAGAGAACGATGGCAGTGCCTATGACGACGTTGTTGTTGAACACCTCGAACTGCGGCGGCAGCGTGACCCAGTGATATCGCGCGGCAAGGCCCAGTATGGCAACCGTCGCATACAGGTTCACTCCTGCCGCAAACGAGAACCCGAGAGTGCGGCCGAGAGTCGTCAGGTCCATAACGGAATTAACACACGCCTACCAGCAAGTTTCGCACCTGCTGCGTAGTTCGTGCTTCAGGTTGTGGCTCGACGCTCGGATCCGATCACCGTGTTCCGGTCGTGGCCTCGAGCGTCCTGTACGGCCCGGCAGCGTAAACGATGCGGCCACCAACCATAGTGAGGACTGATTCAATACCGCCAATCTGATCGACTGGCACGGTCATGTAATCCTTCGACAACACCGCGAGGTCCGCCAGCTTACCCACTTCGAGTGAGCCGCGAACGTCTTCATCGTGCGAGACCCAGGCGCTGCCCGAGGTGTAAAACCGAAGCGCATCATCGCGGCCAGGGGTTTCCTCCGGCCCGCGCAGCACCGTGCCTCCCGCGTTCTTGCCGTCGAGGAACCATTGGAGCACCGTGAACGGGTTGTACGTGGAGACGCGATGTGCGTCCGTGCCGGCACCGATCACCACGCCGAGCTTCTTACCGGTGACGACAGGTGGCTGGCGACGAATCGCTTCCGCTCCCTCACCTTTCAGCACGTCGTCCCCGGAGTTGTACCTCGCATCCTGAACGGTCCAGCCGATTCCAAGAGCCTTCATCCGTGCGAGGGTCCGAGGCGACGCGTCGTTCAGGTGCGCGATGGTCCATCGAAGCGGCGCGATCGGGAATTCGCGATTGACGCGTTCCCAGATGCCGAGCAGCTGCTCGACATTGACCTCGCTGTTCCAGTGCATCGTCACGGTCAGACCGCGCGCGGCAGCCCAACGGACGATGTCGTAGTACTTCTGCTTGTCAGCGTCCGAAGGGATGCCGTTGATGCCGTTCATGGCCCAGGTGATTCGCTCACCGATGCCATTGAAGCGCAGCATGTCGTCACCGAACCCCTGTGGCATCATCGCGAGATACCGCTGGTACTCCTCGAACTCGGACCCGTCTGTCATTCCGCACAGACTGTAGGCCACGCGCAGCGTGAGCTGCTTGTCGCGCCAGACCTTGAAGAGCGCTTCATACTCGCGCGGCGTCACGTTGTTGCCGCCAGGATCCGCGACGCCCGTGAGCCCCAGTCGATTGAGCTCGCGGAAGAAGATCTTCGTGCCTTCGACTTGTTCGTCGAACGTCGGCTTGGGCAGACGATCGAACAGCTCCACCAGGTTCCCGGTAACCGCCCCTGTCAGACGTCCGCTTTGGTCGCGCTCGAGACGATTTCCGCGCGGCAAGTCGGTATCCGTCGTGATGTTCAACGCCTTCAGCGCGAGGGGCGTCAGCATTGCCCATCCGTAGGCGAGTTGCACGTATACCGGATGGTCGGGCGCGGCGGCGATGAGCTCCGCCTGCGTGGGACGGCGCCGCTCCTTGTAGGCTTCGAGCGTCGCGGGTGGCGTGGCGACAATCAACCATGAGCCGGGCTTGGCTCGGTGGGCGGCATCACGGAGCCGACCCAGCGCTTCCGCAAGCGTGGTCGCGCCGATCCAGTTCACTTCGGTGCTGAAGCTGAGCGCTGCACGAGTCGCATGCATGTGGGAATCGATCAAGCCTGGAATGACGGTGCGTCCCTGCAGATCGATTGTCCGCGTCGTGCGACCCGCGAGTTTTCGAATCTCCTCATCACTGCCAAGCGCGAGGATCTTTCCATCGCGGACTGCAAGGGCGCTACGCGTGGAAAATGACGCATCGACGACCAGAATCTTGCCGTTCACAAGGACGGTGTCGGGCACCTGGGCCGATGCCGACGCTGCGACCGCGACGCTAAGGACGGCCGACAACGAAGCTGTTACGAGCCGCTCGCGCACGATTCACCTCCTCGCAGAAGTCCGAGCCCGGATGGCGGCGAGCATACTACACCGCCATCCTCGAAATTGTCCGAGGCCCGACGCGGGTGTAGGATCTCCCCGGTCAACGGTCTTACGGAAACGGGTTACAACGAGATGGTTTAGGAGGAACACCATGCGCCTGATCCCACTCGTGCCGGCCGTGTTCGTCCTGGTGGTATCAGGACCTGCCTTTGCCCAGGAATGGACCGAGTATGTCAGTCGGGAAGATTTCTTCAGTGTCAATTTCCCCGGCCAGCCTGAGGTGCGGGACATCACCTACGCAACCGAATACGGCATCACCCTCCCGGGTCGCGTCCACAGCCGGCAGGATGGCCCCAACCGTTACTCAGTCACGGTGATCGACTACTCGACGGCCCAACAGATTCATACGGAGCGATCCAAGAGGTGCACAGGATATCCGGACACTTGCGGGAACCGGTGGATGGTTGAGTTACGCGGCGCAATGGATTACGCAGCATCGAAGTTCATCCTTAAGCGGGACGCGAGGGTGACCCTCTACGCGTACTACTGGTCGGACCTCGTTGAAGGACGGCGGCTGCAGCTCACGAACGACGATGGTTCGAATACATTCGTTGCGATTCATCTGCACGAAAACCGCCTGTATATCCTCGAGGGCACCGTATCGCCGACCTCCCCACCTCCGGCGTTGTTTCAGCAGTCGCTGGGATTCATCGACAAGGAGGGGAAGAGAGTTCGGTACCAGACCATCTACGACAACGCATACCCACCACCTCCCCGCACGAGGTGACGACGCCAGCATGATCTGTCCTACCAAGGAAAGAGGAGCTGAGGCGGTGTACTTGGTCCGTCGGATGATGGCCGTGGTGGCCGTGGTGGCGATCCTGCCGCTCATCGCGCCAGAGGCCGACGGACAAGCCCTCTTTTCGCGCGACGCCCCGAAAGAGCCGGGCGCAAGGAGCTGGGCCCTCGAACGCGCGAAGCTGCCGCCGTTCGACCCACCGCGGACGAAGGATGGCAAACCGGACCTGACGGGACGCTGGGCGGGCACTCCCGGGGGAGACGACGTCGAAGAGCACGACTACGTCGATATCAGCTCACCGCCCGAGGAAAGTTTCGTTTCTGACCCGCCCGACGGGAGGATTCCCTACCAGCCGTGGGCCCTGGCGAGGCGAGCCGAGCATCGGGCCGGTCTGGCGCGCGGATGGCCGGGCGAGAGCGGGCAACGCCTGTATGCAGACCCGCAGACGTTTTGTCTCTACACCGTCCCGCGCGCGACCTATCGCGGCGGTTTCGAGATACTGCAGGGCCCCGGTTACGTGCTCATGATGTTCAACTTCAGCCACTACTCGCGCTACATCCCGACTGATGGACGCCCGCATCGGCCGGGGGACCGCGTGAAACTCTGGATGGGCAATTCCCGAGGTGCCTGGGAGGGTAATACTCTCGTCGTTGACGTGACGAATCTCAATGGAAAGAACTGGCTCGACCAGGTAGGAAACTTCGTCAGCGGCAACGTGCACGTGATCGAGCGCTTCACGTTGGCGGCCGCCAACATCATCGACTATGAAGTGACGATCGACGACCCGACGGTATTCACCCGGCCTTGGAAGATTCGACTTCCGTTCCGTCGAGCCGGTGCCTCGGCAAATGACCGGTACGCGACCGAGATGTGGGAGAACGCCTGCCACGAAGGCAACAAGGCCCCCGAAGACATACGTGAACTTGGATTCAAGTGGTTTTCGGGAGTTGTTCCGCCGCGGTGACCGGAGACCTGAAGGTTCGGTCAGTACACCCCCACGTCATCGATCCAGATCACACCGCGCGTGCCTGGCCTCGCGACGCCCGAATCGAGGATGAACACGATTCCGCGAGCCTTGTCGAGACTCAGCCTGCCGTCGGATGCCGGATCTCGCGTCCGGAACTGCTGAAACGGAATCGCGACACGCCGCCACTCGGGGGCGCTTCTGACCGACGCGTACCACCACTCGGTGCCGTCCTCGGACCGTGTATTCTCGTCGCGCACCTGGACCCATACGCGGTACTCGCGATCGGATCGCACTAGGAAGGTCAGGCCGAGAGATCCGGACAAATCGTCCGGACGCAAGCGGACCAGCGCTGCAAACGGCGAGGGGATCTCCGCCGTTGGCGGACTTAACTGGAACGAGAGGCGAGCGGCTCGACTGCCGTCCATCCCTCCTTTGACGTCGGTGACGTTCCGATCGACGACCGTGGAGGCGTCGGAACCGGATTCAAAGCTGGACGCTGATTCGAAATTATCGACGATCAGTTTCGGCGGCGGCACGTCACGAACAGGTATGAGGCTGCGCTGCCCCCGGGCTTCCCGCTCGGCTGGATCGAATACATAAATCGGATTCGACACGACCCATGGCACGTCCCACCCTGGAGCATTGACCTCGACTCGGTACACTCCCGGCGCCATGACAGGCCACGACACCGCCTGCTCGTTCCTGGAAATCACGTCGCCGTTGCGCCGCAGTGTGACGGTCGATCCATCCGGCACCTGCCCGCCCGCCCGAAGCACTGGGGACGACGACAATGAAACCGTGTCACCCATGTCCCATTGCTGACTGCCGCTTTCGGCGTTGAAAAAGAACCCGGTCCCAGTGGCAAGTGCGTCGAGCGCGACATAACCCCGACCGCGTTTGAGGCTCGATACGATCGCGGCCGCATCGCGCGCCGCATCGCCGGTAAGCGGCTCGTCGAGCAGCACATGATTCTGCGCCAGTCGAAACAGCGCCTCGTACGACGGTACGGGTACTGTCACTTGGCTGCCGAGACGCACGCCTCCGTGCGCGTCGGAGCCGACCACCATCGGCACGTTGCGCGTAATCAGCAGCCGATCCCACCGCCGGCGGGCTTCGTCCGGTAGCGTCAACACCTTCAGCAGCGCGTACGACGAGTCGAGCGGATAGTTGATCACGCTGCCGATGACTGCCGGCCACGGCGCCGCACGCCATTGACTGTCGCCGTTCAAGAGCTCGATGCCCCAACTGCCGGGCAGATCCCACCCACGCCACTGGAAATCAGATTCCGGACTCATCGGATGCGCAACCATGGCGAGGCCGCCAAGATGATCGACATCCTCGAACACTTCAGCGGCGTCGTCAGTGAACCGGAACGTCGGCTCTGGAACGCCAAGGCCCAGCACATGGCCGGAACGAGTGGAGATCTCTGTACCCACGATGACGAGGACACCATCCGAGTACCGTTCTTGTGGCTTCACGTCGAAATCGTTGTGGTCGGTGATGATGACGAAATCGAGCCGCGCCCGCTTTGCTGCCGCCACGATCTCATCGACGTCGCCGACGCCGTCCGAATGCACGCTGTGTACGTGCAACACGCCTGACGCTCGCCGGCGCGAATCGGACGGCTCCGGCCCCCTTACATCGAACGGATGCCAAAGCAGCGCCCGCAGTGCAGCGCCGGCCGCCAACAGCACCACGCAGACAAGAAGAGTGCGTGCCTTCGTCAAAGCGTCACTGTTCAGCGACGGGCGCGACGAAGCAGGACAAGATCCTGATGAGGATTTCCGGCGGCGCCCCGGGGGATGAAATCAACCAGATTGAAACCGTCGCTCAAAGTCTCTCGAATATAGTCTTGCGAGCAGTACACGCCGCAATAGTTTGTTCCAGCCGCTTCTGGATTGCGCACGACAAGCCGATCCTGGTGAAAAAGTCGCCGTTCATCATCGGTGAGCTCGTCGAGATACGCTTCGCCATGTGTGGTCACGAGCAGCAACCCGTCTGGCTTCAACACGCGCTGCATCTCACGCATCCAGGCAAACGCCAGGGGCTCAGGGAGATGGGTAAAGACAGACAGGGCATAGACGAGATCGAATTGCGCGCTGGCGTAGGGGAGCGGTGGGTGCAGCCCGTTGGTAGCAAATCGAGCAAAGGTGAGCCTGCGACGGCACCAGTTGATCGGCCGTGGGTTGTAGTCGCATCCGTGAACTTCAGCATCCAGGCGGGCCCAGTGTCGAACGACGCGGCCGCAGCCACAGCCAAAATCCAGCACCCGGCCGAGGCTCTCGAGCCTCACTCCATTCTTTGCGAGCGCCGTGACAATGCTGGAAGCGGCAAGGGCACCGCTCTGAAACATCCAGGCAAGCGAAAATGTGCCGGTGGTGAGCCGGACCAGGTTCACTGGAGGCGCCGGCAGCCCGTCCGGCGTGCCTCGAAACCAGAATGGTGCGTTGTCGGCCAGGTGCTGCACGCTCCGGACGGAATCCCTGACGCTGCGGGCCGCGGAAAGAAGTCCAACCGACGTCAGTGTCGTTCGCAGGCGCGACCGCAGCACGCTATCGACTTTGTCCAATCCATTTGGAATTCTACGCCGTGGCGAAAGGCGGTCGACGTGACGCGTGGGCATCACCTCTCGAGAGCGCCGGCTTTGGCCGATAATTGAGCGGAATGGACGCGCAGAGGAACGGTCTCGCTCTCGCGTGGTTCCTTCCCATCGTCGTTCGCGGCGCACTGTCGAAAGCCTGGACAGCGTTTCGGGAAAATCGACTGCCGCTCTCCCCTCGATGGTGGCTGCAGGCCCTTTTCCTTCACTGGAAGGAGACGCGGGCAAGTCTCGAGGCAATCTCTCCGTCCGCTGGACTGGATCGTGCGCGGCTCGATGCGTCGTACCGGCAATGGCTGCTCGACAAGGCGCAGTGTGAGGCCGCGGAAATTCGGAGCTCACATCTTTCGATCGCTGCGCTGGTCGACGACCCGGCGCATCTCGATAGAGCAGTTCAGTCAGTGATCGGGCAATCGTTCGAGGACTGGGATTTATCGCTCATCGCGCTGAAATGGCGGGCCGAGTATGAAACCTTCCTCGGCGGAAGGCCTCACGACCACCGCATTCGCCTCATCCGGCTTGAAAACCTCGTCACCGGCGACGGCACATGGTTGCCTCCGGGCAGCGGCGAGACGGTGGTCTTTCTCGATTCCGGAAGCCTTCTCGCACCTGATGCACTCGAACGCATAGCTCGGATCGCAGAGCGCGAGCCTGACGCGTGGATCTATACGGATGACGACTTGCTGGACAGCACCGGCCGCAGGTCCGATCCGAACTTCAAAGGGGCGTTCAGCCCGGAGTTGGCGCTGGTCGACGATTACGCCACTCGTCTGGCCGTATCGCCGCGCCGAGCCGTCGTCGATGCTGGAGGACTTCGACCTGTGTACGGCGACGCGCAACTGTACGACCTGTTCCTCAGAGTCGTTGATCGCGGCGTGCGCGTCGAGCATCTCGCCGACGTCTGCTGCCACAGGCGTACTCCGGTGCCGCCGGTGCTCACCGACGAACATCGAAAGGCGGCAAACCAGGCACTGGCGCGCCGGGGCGTACCGGCGGAGGTCGTCTCGGAGCAGACATCCGGGCAATCGGTGGCGCGACAGCGGGTGAAGTGGCGTCGAGGTGATCTCAGTCGCGCGGACGTGACGATCGTGATCCCGACACGAGACCGGGTCGACCTACTGCGCGCCTGCCTCATAAGTCTTCGCCGAACCGTCGACATGTCGCGCGTCAAGGTGCTGATTGTTGACGACCAATCCCAGCAACCAGAAACGCGGACCTTTCTCGCTGATTTCGAGCGCACCGGGGGTTGTCGCGTGCTTCGGGCAGCCGCCGTGAGCGACACGTTCAACTATTCGAGGCTGATGAATCTCGCGGCACGTGAGGTCAATACGCCGCTGATGCTGCACCTCAACAACGACGTCGAGGCGATCGCGCCAGGCTGGCTCGAACAGATGCAAGGTTGGCTCACGCTTCCCGGTATTGGCGCTGTCGGTCCAAAGCTGTTGTACCCGGACGGGTCGATTCAACACGCAGGCGTGATGGTTGTGCGCCGACTCGCGCCCGCTCACCTCTTTCTCCACCTCCCGAATGACGATTCTGGATACCAGTGGCTGCCACACCGGCTACGCAACGTGTCGGCGGTCACCGGTGCGTGTGTTCTCACGCCCACCGCACTGTTTCACGACGTGGGCGGCTTCGACGAGGAGCACCTCTCGGTGCAGTTCAACGATATCGAGTATTGCCTGCGAGTGATCGCGCGTGGCAAACGCATTGTGTACGAACCGGCAGCGGTTCTCCGTCACCGCACCAGCGCATCTCGCAGCAACCAGTTCGACTATCGCGAGACCGTGCACTTCCTGACCAAGTACAGCGATGTTACCGACCCGTATATCAACCCCAACGTGGAGCCGTCGTCGATGATGGGGCATACTCCTGCGCTGAAGGCAGGCGCGTGACAGAGGCCACCCGAGCGCCGCAGTGCCAGGCTCCCGCTCGAAACTCGGTGTCGTTCTTGAACAGCGCGACTGTCCGATGATGGAGCCGCGCACAGTTGCCGTCGTGCTGAATTTTCGAACCGCGTGCGAAACCGTACAAGCGGTGCAGACGCTCGCGGCTTCGTGTTCGCCTGTCGCCGCCACGATCGTGGTGGACAATGCCTCTGGCGATGGCTCGGCTACCCTGCGCGCGAACCTTGGTGACGCGCACCTCGTCCAGGCGGAGCGGAACGACGGGTTCGCGGCCGGGTGCAATCAGGGAATTCGAGAAGCGATGCGGCTCGGCGCCGACCGTATCCTACTGCTCAACAGCGACGCCCGAGTGCTACCCGACGCGCTCGGCGCGCTCGAACTGGCTCTTGACCAGAACCCTCACGTCGGCATTGTCGGGCCCCGGGTGGTCGAGCGCGCGGATCCTGGGGTGGTGCAGTCGCTCGGCATGCGCTACACCCTTACGACCGGTCGCATGCGGCATCACGGGTTCGGCCGCCGGTATGACGCGCTGACGACTCCGGCGCTGCGCGAAGTAGACGGCGTGAGCGGGTGCGCGATGCTCGTTCGCCGAGCGGTATTCGAACAGGTGGGCCTGTTCTTCGAGGACTACTTCTTCGGCTTCGAAGATTTGGACCTGTGTCTGCGGGCGCGGGCCGCCGGATTCGCTACCGCTTGCGTGGGCTCCTCTGTCGTGGCGCACGAGGGGAGCGTCTCAATTGGCCGAGCGTCGGCGCAGCGCATCTACTACGCCACGCGCAACCACCTGCTGCTAGCGGCACGAATCTCGCCTCCAGGGCCGCCGGTGTCGCATTGGATACGCACGACGTCGATCGTCGTCCTCAACCTCGTGTTCGTGCTTACGAGGTCAGAGGTCCCGCGACGCGAAGGGCTGTCTGCCTTTCGGCGCGCTCTTGCGGATCATCGCGCCCGCCGCTATGGACGAGGATAAGAATCGCCAATGAGGAAGGGGCGATACCGCTGTCACCTCATTCCCGTGCACCAGCTCACCCGAGAGCCCGGGTCCGGCTCCCGATGGCGCGCCAGTGGCGGCGATCCCCAGTTCGAGCTCAAATTCTCGAGAGGGCGACTTGCGCCGGGACGATACAGGCTCGACCTGCGGACCACGGACTCGGTGTCGACATGGAAGGAGGCGAGCCTGTACGTCGACGAAGGCGCGGGGTTCTCCGAATCGCTTCGATTCCCACTCCTCTGCACACCAGGCGTGCCCGGCCTAATCGGCGCTGAGTTCGAAACCGTCAGACCAGTACAGCGTCTGCGACTCGATCCCCGAACCACACCAGGACAGTTTCAGCTCTCCGGCGCGGACATCGTTCTTCTCGAGCAGGAGCGAAGTGCGCTCGCGGCACTCCGGACGTTCGCCCGCAAGGCCGTCCAACAGCCTCGTAGCGCCGCGGTCGACCTTCGCGCACGGCTCGCGACGCTCTTCGTAGCAGGTCCCGCGGCACTCATTCGCACGTTGCGCCGCCCGGATGAGGGACTGACTTCGTACGGCGCGTGGATCCAACGGTACGACACCCTGACGCCCAAGGACATCCGGCACATTGCGGTGCGAATCAGCGAGATGAACGACCGGCCGCTGATATCCGTGCTCATGCCGGTCCATAACGCGCCTCCCCAATACCTTCGTCGGGCGATCGATTCTGTGCGCGCCCAGCTTTACGACAGGTGGGAACTCTGCATTGCTGACGACGCCTCGACAAATCCTGCGACATTGGCGGTTCTCGAGTCATACGCCCGTGACGACAGCCGTATTCGAATGATATTTCGCGAAACAAACGGACATATCTCCGCAGCGTCCAATTCAGCCCTGACGCTCGTGACCGGCAGCTACGTCGCCCTGATGGATCATGACGACGAGATCCCGCAACACGCACTCTACGTTGTCGCGGATGCCATCACCACGAATCCACACGTCGACATCGTCTATTCAGACGAAGACAAGATCGATGCACAGGGAAACCGATTCGACCCCTACTTCAAGTGCGCCTGGAACCTCGGTCTCTTCTACTCACAGAATCTGATCAACCACCTCGGTGTGTACCGGACGGACCTGGTCCGTAGAGTCGGTGGATTCCGTGAAGGGTATGAAGGGTCGCAAGACTACGACCTCGCCCTACGATGCCTGGAACAGTCGAGCCCCGATCGGATCGTCCATTTGCCCTTCGTGCTCTATCACTGGCGGGCGATACCGGGATCGACCGCGGTGTCGGTTGCCGAGAAAGACTATGCAGCGACAGCCGCGATCCGAGCATTGAACGATCACTTTCGTCGTCTCGACTATTCGGGAGAAGTCGTCTCGTCGCCGATCCACGGATTCAATCGTGTCTGCTTCCGCCTGCCAACGCCTCCACCACTCGTCAGCGTCATCATCCCCACACGCGACGCGCCCGACCTGCTCGCAACCTGCGTCAGGAGCGTTCTCGAAAAGACGACTTATTCGGCTCTCGAGATTCTCATCGTTGACAATGGAACGACAGATGCGACAGCGCTGTCGCATCTCGAGCAGTTCCGACTGGATCCCAGGGTCCGTTTGCTGAAATGCGACCAGCCCTTCAACTATTCAGCCATCAACAACCTGGCGGTACGTGCCTCCACGGGTCGGATACTGTGCCTGCTGAACAATGACGTGGAAGTCATCACACCGTCATGGCTCGAGGAACTGGTCAGTTGGGCCGCGTCGCGCGGGATTGGCGCCGTGGGTGCAAAACTGCTCTATCCGGACGGCACCATCCAGCACGCCGGCGTGACTATGGGCATCCTGGGCGTCGCTGGCCACCCGTTTCGACGACGGACGTCGACAGACTACGGCTACTTCGGCCGCGCGGTCGTAGGACAGGATGTGAGTGCGGTCACGGGCGCCTGTCTCGTCGTCGGGCGTGAGGCCTTCGAGGCGGTCGGAGGCCTCAACGAACGGGAGTTGACCGTTGCGTTCAATGACATCGATCTTTGTCTGCGCCTGAAGAAAGCCGGCTACCGGAACTACTGGACGCCCTATGCCGTCCTCTGCCATCAGGAGTCGGCGTCGCGCGGCCCGGAGGATTCCGTTGAAAAGCAACGAAGGTTCCAGTTAGAGATCGCCTATATGAAGCGTACCTGGGATGCAGAGATTCGTGACGATCCCGCCTATAGTCCAAACCTCACGCTGCTCAAGGAGGACTACAGCTTGGCATTTCCTCCGCGGGTGATGAAACCCTGGCGACGTCCCTAGAAATACGGTTTGACGAATTGACGGATTGCCGAATTTATCGGTCCATTGCAATTCGTAAATTCGTAAATCCGTAAATTCGTAAATGTATTCAGTGGTTGCGCGCCTTGACCCCACTGTCTGTGGCGCCCACCACGATGTCAGAAGCGGACACGGCAGCGATAGGGTTTGATAGCGACGGCTCGCTCATAGGTCGGATTGCCGGGCCACGCGCAGTTGCCTCGCGCTCCCAGCGGAGCTCGCGCAGCTCGGCTGCCATGATGGCGTTCTCTTCGATCAGCCGGTCGATCTGCCGCTGCTGGCGCGACAGGATCACCGAGAATAACAGGGACGCCACCGAAGTGATTGCCACGAGCATGAGCACAAGCACCGCGGGCGGGTAGTAAACGCCGAGCCACCTGGCCGCAAAATCCAGCGCATCACGCCGAAGCGAGATCCCGATCAGGACGAGCGCGGAAACAATCCAGAGCGCGGAGTACTCTTCCGCGAGTCGGCGTCGTCGGACGAGTTCGAGCACAAACACGAGGAGCAGCACGCTGCCCGCCAACGCCACTACCTGCACGCGATCAGTCATTGCTTGAATCCGTCGATCCCACGGAACGGGACAATGATGAGCGCCAGCGCTACGCGGGCACCTGCTCCGAGCAGTCGAACCGGCGTCAGGGAGCTCCGACCGTGCAGGCGCTCGCGGCTTTGAATGTCAACCTCCAGTACACTGAGCGCGTTACGGCTGAGAAACAGGTGCAGCTCGGGTTCCGGATAGCCGCCAGGATGGTGTTCGGCTAGCAACGCCACCGCGCGCGGCCCCAGGGCCCAGAACCCTGACGTCGGGTCCGTCACCGGACGTCTGGTGATCATGGACAACAGCGCTCCAAGCGAGCGCTGAACAGGACTGGGCCTCCGTGCTCGATTGCGCGAAACGAAACGCGACCCGAGCACGACGTCCGCCCTGCCGGCGCGGAGCGGAGCCAGCAGTCGCTCGATGTCTTCCACGTGGTGCTGTCCGTCCGCATCCAGGCGAACAACCAGATCGTACCCCTGACGAGCTGCGTAGCGCAGACCCGCGCGCACCGCACGGCCGACACCACGCCGCTCAGGCCAGTGAAGCCACTTGACTCCCAGCCCGCGCAGCAACTCGGTGGTGTGATCGGAGGAACCGTCGTCCACGACGAGAACGTCGAGATCTCCGCGGCGCTGGCGCAGCTCGCCCACAACCGCCGGCAGGCTTGCGGCCTCGTTGTGGGCTGGTATGAGCGTCAGCACGCGGTGATGACCGTTCATCTGGCGGCTGCTCTAGGCATCATGCTGTGCTCGGGTTTTACTCCCCGACGTAAGACTCGCCGGTAGGTCCACACCGCTACGGCGGCGACCCAGGCCACGTCGCGCGCGAGATGCACGACTGGAAATGCGAGCCCTGCCGGGTCGCCAAACCGCTTCCAAAGGCGGATACCCGTTACGGTGCGCTCGATCGCGAGAACGAGGACCAGCGCGAGGCCCGCCGTCACGAGCGTGTTGCTCCACGACGACGATGTCGCAAGCAACCCGCCTGCTCCGAGCAGGCACAACGCCATCGCCATTACGAGTGGGTGCGCCATCATCGATACCGGAGACACGGCGTCGCCCATCCAGCGTTGGGGATGTCGCGCCACGACATCCAGGCGGCCGTATCCAAAGCCGTACTGCTGCGCCAGATAGCCGGTCCACCCTTCGCGCCACCTGTGACGGCTGCGCGCCGCACGGCAAAATGCCAGACGATAGCCTGCCGCCTGCAGGCGATAGCTCAGGTCGTTGTCGTACCCGTAGCCCATCGAGTCATCCAGGAGCCCGATGGCGTGCAGCGCCGACGCACGGTAGGCAGTGTTTCCGGTGCACACGTGATTCGGGTGTTCCTCGAGATGCGCGTACCTCTGCTCGACATCGAGTCCGGTTATCCGGGCAAAAAATGACGCGTTACCGTCGACGATGTACCGGCCCTGCGCAGCGGCCACGGCGGGATTAGACAGACAGGCAACAAGCGCCGTTAACCACCCTGGTTCGAGCACCACGTCCTGATCGACCTGGCAAATGATCGGGTACCTCGCGATACGAACGCCGGCGTTCACCGCGGCCGCCGCGCCACGACCTGGACCCGCGATGACAGTCAGCGGATACACCGCAGTC
>Ga0075430_100001990_pt1 | contig 16834 bp, 16 predicted proteins | sample RhiMetdeltSRZDD4_FD_75294 | JGI IMG/M metagenome (GOLD analysis project Ga0075430, IMG submission 75294) | Populus rhizosphere microbial communities from Tennessee, USA - Rhizosphere MetaG P. deltoides SRZDD4 | ecosystem: Host-associated > Plants > Roots > Rhizosphere > Soil | place: USA... | reverse complement strand
GCGCCTGCTCGTCGTCCGCTGCTCCGTCGATTACACGGGACGGCTCTCGACGCACCTGCCGGAGGCGGTGCGACTGCTGATGATCAAGGCCGACGGCGGCGTCTCGATCTGGCACGATGGCGGCTCGTCGGTCAAGCCGCAGAACTGGATGACGGCGCCGACCGTGATCGAGGAGACCGGCACGCCGCCGACCCGGATCCAGGTGCGCAAGCTCAAGGGCGACGACGTCCTCGAGATCGCGATCTCCGAGGTCCTGTCCGACGTCACGCACGACATGGGCGAGGCGGCGGCGCTGGAGAAGGACGGCGTCGAACGTCACCTCCAGGAGCTGCTCGCCGACGCTCCGAGCTGGTGTGGCGAGGGCTTCCGGCTCGTTCGACGCGAGTGGCCGACCGACATCGGCCCGGTCGATCTGATGTGCCGCGACGACGACGACGGCTGGATCGCGGTCGAGATCAAGCGGATCGGCACGATCGACGCCGTCGAGCAGCTGACGCGCTACCTCGAGCGGATCCGCCTCGACCCGGCGATGGCGGCATGTCGTGGCGTGCTCGCGGCGCAGGAGATCAAGCCGCAGGCGAAGGTGCTCGCGGAGGCGCGGGGCATCGGCTGGGTCGAGGTCGACCTCGCCGTGCTGCGGGGTGAGCGCGAGCCGGACCTCGTGCTCTTCGCCCACTGAGTGGCCGGTCCGCTCGGGACCGGCCACCCCGAGGCGTCAGGCCGTGGCGCCCGCAGCGGCGGCGATCGCCGCGAACAGCGGTGCGGCAGCCCCGACCTCGATGTACTCCTCGAAACGGGAGATCTGGCCGTCGCGGACGGTGGCGATGATGCAGGAGGGAACGCGTACCTGCTCGCCCGTGACGAGCTCCGCGCAGTTGTAGTGCTGGAGGACGAACCCGTCGTCGGTGACGGTCGCTCGGGGCTCCTCATGCCAGGAGCGCGTGCAGACGCTGAACATCCCGCCGAGGTTGTCAAGAGCGGCCCCGGCCGGCTTGGCGGTGTCGTCGAAGTTGTGCCAGATCGTCGCGTCGTCGGCGAACAGGCCGCGGACCGCCTCGAGATCGCTCGTGCTCGCGGCACGCTGGAGCTCGGCGGCAAGCCGCTGCTTCTCCTCGTTGTTGCTCATGCTCGTCGCTCCCCTGATCGTGTCGTGATGTCTCGACGTTGTATCGGCCGCAGTTGTATCGGCCGCAGTTGTATCGGCCGGAACACACGCCGACAAGCGACCAATGGCGCAGGTGGCGGATCGATACGTGGGGCGAATCGATCCCCGGTGGCCCAGAAGTGGGGATGGCGTGTGTCGGACGATCGTCCAGCCGGTGTTCGATCCGACCGGGCCGCCGGGAACACGTTGCATATGACACCTAATGTCGTCCTCGATGCCGTTACGGACCTTCGCGCATCGGCATTCGACCTGCTCGAGAAGGTGGCACACGACGATCCAGGAGCCGTTCGTGTCGCGGAAACGGTCGATCACCTGCAGGTCGTCGCCAATGAGCTCGGCGTCATCGAGGCGCTGATCTGCGACGCTGAGCCGATGCCCGGCGAGCTTCGCCGCCGCCGGTATGCGGCACGGGCGAACTTCCGCGGCGTCGCCGCCTAGCTCGCACACCGCCCCGGGGCCAGAAATGCCCGTCGTTGCTGGCGATTCAGCGGGGTGGGGCTCCTGCGGCCCGTGGTCGCCCGCCTGCCGGTCCAGTCAGGTTGGGACCCCCGGTCCATAGCCGTGCTACCCCGTTGTGGGCACCCTGCTCAGACATGGAGCTCGGTGCCCCACAGATCGTCGCGTTCGGAGGCGGTGGCTTCTCGATGGAAGCCGGCAACCCGCTGCTCGACGACCACGTCCTCTCGCTCGGCTCGGCGCGGGCCGGCTGGGCGCGGAGCGAGGAGCGGCCGCGGGTGTGCTTCGTGCCGACCGCGAGCGGCGACGCCGACCACTACATCGTGCGCTTCTACCGCGCCTTCTCGTCCGCGGTCTGCGAGCCGTCGCACGTCTCGCTGTTCCGCCGTGACCGCGGCGCCGGGATCGACTGCGACGTCGCCAGCCACCTGCTCGAGCAGGACGTGATCTACGTCGGCGGCGGCAGCGTGATCTCGCTGCTGGGGGTCTGGCGCGCCCACGGGCTCGACGACGCGCTCGCCGAGGCGTGGCGGCGCGGGATCATCCTCTGCGGGCTCAGCGCCGGCTCGCTGTGCTGGTTCTCCGAGGCGATCAGCGCCTTCCACGGGACGCCGAGCCGGGTCGAAGGGCTCGGTCTGCTGCCGTACTCGAACTGCGTCCACCTCAACGACGAGGAGCGCCGCACGGCGTTTCGCAGAACGATCGCCGACGGCGAGTTGGGTGCCGGCTACGGCGCAGAGGACGGCGCCGCCCTGCACTTCGTCGGCACGACGCTGACAGACGTCGTCGCGTCGCGCCAGGGCGCACGCGCGTTTCGCGTCGACAGGCACGGCGAGACGCCGCTCGCGGCGCGCTTCCTCGGGACGTCGCCGGTGGCGCTGGTCGCGTGACGCGAACGATCCTGGCGATGGGCGGTGGCGGCTTCACGATGGAGTCGGACAACACCGCGCTGGACGACTACATCCTCACGCTCGCCGACCGGCGCGAGCCGCGGATCTGCTTCCTGCCGACGGCCAGCGGTGACACCGAGCGCCACATCGGCCGCTTCCACGCCGCCTTCGGCGGCCGGCACTGCGAGGCCAGCCACCTGTCGCTGTTCCGCCTCGGCGCCCACCCGGTCTCGATCCGCGACACGATCCTGTCGCAGGACATCATCTACGTCGGCGGCGGCTCGATGCACAACATGCTCGCGATCTGGCGCGTGCATGGCCTCGACCGGATCCTCATCGAGGCCTGGGATCGCGGCGTCGTCCTGGCCGGGCTCAGCGCCGGTGCGATGTGCTGGTTCGAGCGCGGCGTGACGAAGTCGACCGGGGCCCCGACCGAGGCGACGGGGCTCGGGTTGCTGCCGGGCAGCCTCAGCGTGCATCGCGACGGGGAGCCCGAGCGGCTGCCGTTCTTCCGCGAGGCGGTCGCGGAAGGCGTTCTGCCCGGCGGCTGGGCCGTCGACGACTCCGCCGCGCTGCTCTTCCGCGACCGCGACCTCGTGCGGGTCGTCGCGTCCAAGCCGGGTCGCGGCGCCGCGCGGATCGACCGCGGCGGCGAGCAGGAGCTCGAGGCCGATCTGCTCGGCACCGGCCCCGCGGAGCTGAGCTCGATGCCGGTCGACATCGCCGAGTACCGGCTGCACCGCCGCGCTCGCGGCTGAGCCCCGGGGGGCGGGCAGATCGCGTGGCTTCGCTGTCGTGTCGCGCCGGAGCATGTCGCCGTGCGGCCGCCTCCGTGCGCGCGAAGAGTTCTTGAACCACATCGTTCAGGTTCGACTGCTTGGAGGCGGTCCGGCGGTGAAGTCTCGACCGGCGGTCGGAGAGCGATTGGCCCGGGCGCACATAGCTTGGGATCACCGGTCCAACGGGCCCGCGTGAGCGGATGACAGCAAGGATGAGACATGACGGATGACAGCATCGAAGCAGCCGAGGAAGGCACCGCAATCAGCCGCCGTGAGGTGCTGCGAAAGGGGTCGCTGGTGGCCCTCGGCGCGGCCCTGCCGGCGGTGATCCCGGGCGGCGCCTTCGCTCGCCCGCTCGCGAAGGCCGCCGCGAGCGCGCCGATCAAGCTCGGCTTCATCGCGCTGACCGATTGCGCGCCGATCGTGATGGCCGGGTATCTCGGCTTCTTCAAGAAAGCCGGGCTCAACGTCCAGCTGCTGAAGCAGGCCTCATGGCCGGCGACGCGCGACGCGCTGCTCAACGGCGACATCGACGGCGCGCACTGCCTCTACTCGCTGCCGTTCTCGGTCGCGGCCGGCATCGGCGGCAAGGGTCAGACGGCGCTGAAGGTCGCGATGATGCTCAACAACAACGGGCAGGCGATCACGCTTGAGAACAAGCTCTCGGCGGCCGGCTACGACGATCTCGAGGCGGCGAAGAAGGCGCTCGCCGGCGGCAAGGGCAAGACGCTGGCGATGACCTTCCCCGGCGGCACCCATGACCTCTGGCTGCGCTACTGGCTGCTGGCGATGGGGATCCCGCTCGACGTGCCGAAGATCATCCCGATCCCGCCGCCGCAGATGGTCGCGAACATGAAGGTCGGCGCGATGGACGGCTACTGCGTCGGCGAGCCGTGGGGCGCCGTGGCCGTGCGCCAGAAGATCGGCTTCACGACGATCACGTCGCAGGACATCTGGAAGCACCACCCGGAGAAGGCGCTCGTCGTCAACGAGACGTTCGTCGGCAGCCGTCGCTCGGACCTCAAGAAGCTGATGGGCGCCGTGCTACAGGCGAGCAAGTGGCTCGATGCGTCGGCGGCGAACCGCACCAAGGCCGCGAACATCCTCGGCACGCCGAACTTCGTCAACGCCAAGCCCGAGGAGATCAGGGAGCGGCTGCTCGGCAACTACGCGCTCGGTCTGGTCGGACACAAGAAGAAGGTCTTCCACGACGACAAGATGACCTACTTCCGCGGTGGTGAGGTGCCGTTCCCGCGCAAGTCCTACGGGATCTGGGCGCTGGCCCAGTACCGGCGCTTCGGCTACCTCAAGTCGGCGCCCGACTACGACAAGCTGGCCAAGTCGCTGATCCTCACCGACCTCTACAAGGAGGTCGCGCACGCGAACAAGGTGCCGGTGCCGAACGACGACATGAAGCCGATCCACATCAAGCTCGATGGGGCGACCTTCGATCCGAAGAAGCCGGAGAAGGAAGCGAGGCGCAAGTGAGCGCGACGACCGACTCGGCGGCCACGGTCCCTCGGACCGTGGCCGGGTCGCAACGGAGGCGCCGGCCGCTTGCAGCGGCGGCGCGCATCGCACAGCCGATCGCGCTTGGCCTGCTGGGGTTCGCCGGCCTGATGGCGCTGTGGGCGCTGATCGGCACGCAGTCACCCGACTTGCCGACGCCGATCGAGGCCTGGGAGGCGTTGCGGACGGTGCTGGCGAGCCCGTTCCATGACAACGGCCCCAACGACAAGGGCATCGCGATCCAGATGTGGTCCTCGCTGCAGCGGGTCTTCCTCGGCTTCGGGATGGCGATGGTCGTCGCGATCCCGATCGGCTTCGCGATGGGCGCCAGCAAGATCGCGATGCAGGCGATCAACCCGATCGTGCAGCTGCTGCGGCCGGTCTCGCCGCTGGCCTGGTTCCCGATCGCGCTCGTCATCTTCAAGGACGCGCCGAAGGCGGCGATCTATGCGATCGCGATCACGTCGGTGTGGCCGGTGGCGATCAACACCGCCTTCGGCGTCGCCTCCGTGCCGCAGGACCATCGCAATGTCGCGCGGGTGTTCAAGTTCGGCCGCTGGCGCTACGTGCGCCAGGTGCTGCTGCCCTACAGCCTGCCCTCGATCGTGACCGGGATGAGGATCTCGATGGGCATCGCCTGGATGGTCATCGTCGCCGTCGAGATGCTCTCGGGCAGCACCGGCATCGGCTACTTCGTCTGGGATTCGTACAACGCCGGCAACAACGCGACGGTGTGCGCGGCGATCGCCCTGATCGGCGCCGTCGGGCTCGTGCTCGACGCCGGCTTCGGCTGGCTGCTGCGTCGCGTGACCTACATGGAGACTGCCTGATGTCACTGACCATTGATGGAGTCCGGCTGTCGTTTCGCACGAAGGCCGGAACGCAAGAGGTGCTGCGCGGCGTCGACCTCGACGTCGCCAAGGGTGAGTTCGTCTCGATCATCGGCCATTCGGGCTGCGGCAAGTCGACGCTGCTCAACGTCGTCGGCGGGCTGATCAAGCCCGATTCCGGCGGCGTGACGCTCGACGGCGCGCCGGTGACGGCGCCGGGCCCCGATCGCGCGATCGTGTTCCAGAACTACTCGCTGTTGCCGTGGATGTCGGTCTACAAGAATGTGTTCGACGCGGCGCGCTGCTCGCGGCCCGACCGCAGCAAGGCCGAGACGGCCGACGTCGTCGAGCGTTACCTGCACGCGACCGGGCTCTGGGCCCATCGGCACAAGCGCCCGAGCGAGATCTCTGGCGGGATGCGGCAGCGCACCGCTGTCGCTCGCGCGTTCGCCGTCGGGCCGAAGGTGCTGCTGCTCGACGAGCCGTTCGGCGCGCTCGACGCGCTGACGCGCGCGAACCTGCAGGAGCGTCTCGTCGAGCTGTGGTCGCACGAGTCCGAGACCGAGACGGTGCTGATGGTCACGCACGGCATCGACGAGGCGATCTACCTCGCCGATCGGATCGTCGTCATGGCCAACGCGCCGCTGCCGTCGATCGCGGAGATCATCGAGGTCGACATACCGCGCCCACGCGTCAAGGCCGAGATGCCCTCGCATCCCGGCTACCAGCGCGTGCATCAGCGGCTCGTCGAACTGCTCGAGCACGAGCTCGACGTGCCGGCTCCGATGGCGGCGGTGGCGTGATGCCCTCGATCGGCCCGATGGAGCTGGCGGTCGTGCTCGTGATCGCGCTCGTCGTCCTCGGTCCCAAGCGCCTGCCGGGCGCCGGCCGTTCGCTCGGCCGAGGGATCCGCGAGCTGCGCGACGGCCTCAACGGCCACGACGGAGACGCCGTCGCCGAGGAGCGTCGGCTCAGCGACTCCTAGGCGGCGCGACTACTCGCCCCAGACCGTCGCGACGAGCGAGCGCGAGCCACCGCGGTCGCGGTGCTCGCAGAGGTAGATCCCCTGCCAGGTGCCGAGCCGCAGGCGCCCGTCGGCGATCGGCAGCGTCAGCGACGAGCCCATCATCGACGCCTTGACGTGCGCGGGCATGTCGTCGGGCCCTTCGAGCGTGTGAGTCCAGGCGAACTCCTCGGGCACGGTGGCGTTGACCCAGGTCTCGAAGTCGCGGCGGACGTCGGGCGAGGCGTTCTCGTTCAGCGTCAGCGACGCCGACGTGTGCAGCACGTGCAGGTGCAGCAGCCCGACGGCGACCGAGCTGAGCTCGGGCAGCGCTTCGACGACCTCGGCGGTGATCAGGTGGAAGCCGCGTGCGCGCGGCTCCAGCTCGATCCCGCGCTGGGCCCAGATCGGCCGCTACCGGTCGCCCGGCATCTTCGCCGGGTACAGCGTGATCGGCCGCGTCATGTCGAGCGCGGTGCGCAGGATGCGGGTCTGCTCGAGCGTGTGCGCGGCCGGGTAGCCCTCGCCCGGCGACGCGCGCTCGGGGCGGCCGACGTAGCCGATCGAGAGGTGGTCGGGCAGCGTCTGCATCAGCCGCGGCGACATGTAGGCGCGCGCGCCCATGTTGCGCGGCTCCTCCTGCACCCAGACGACCTCGGAGAGGTTCGGGTACTGCGCGACGAGCTCAAGGATCGAGGACTCCGGGAACGGGTACAGCAACTCGATGCGGCCGACCGCGACGTTGTCGTTGTCCTCGCGCAGCGGGTGCCCGATCAGGTCGTAGTAGATCTTGCCGGTGCAGAGGATCAGCCGCCGGACCTTCTCCTCGGCGACGCGCGGCTCGCCGAGCACCGGGAAAAACTGTGTGTCGGCGAGATGCTCGATGCGGTTGGTCGCCTGCGGCAGCCGCAGCAGCGACTTCGGCGTCATGATGATCAGCGGCCGCTGCTTGGCGATCAGTGCCTGGCGCCGCAGCAGGTGGAAGTACTGGGCCGGCGTCGACAGGTTCGCGACGCGCATGTTGCCCTCGGCGGCGAGCTGGAGGAAACGCTCGAGCCGGGCGGAGGAGTGCTCGGGGCCGGAGCCCTCGTAGCCGTGGGGGAGCAGCAGCGTCAACCGCGAGGACTGGCCCCACTTGGCGAGCCCCGAGGCGATGAACTGGTCGATGATGACCTGCGCCGAGTTGGCGAAGTCGCCGAACTGGGCCTCCCACAGCACGAGCGTCTCGGGCGACTCGGTCGAGTAGCCGTACTCGAAGCCGAGGCACGCGACCTCGCTCAGCGGCGAGTTGTGCAACTCCATCGGGGAGAGCGCGCTCGGCAGATTCTGGATCGGCGACACCGACTGCCCGGTCTTGGCGTCGTGGAGGACGGCGTGGCGCTGCGAGAACGTGCCGCGCTCGGCGTCCTGGCCGGTGAACCTCACCGGGACCTCCTGGCCGAGCAGCGAGCCCAGCGCAAGCGCCTCGGCGTGCGCCCAGTCGATGCCACCCTCGGTGCCCAGCGCGTCGCGCCGGCGCTCGAGCTGCTTGACCAGCTTCGGGTGGACCGTGAAGCCCTCGGGGACGCGCAGCAGCTCCTCGTTGAGCTCGCGCAGACGGTCCGCGGGCACGGCGGTGACGACCTCGGGCGACGGCGAGCGGTCGAGCTCGTACTCGCCCGTCGGCTGCTCGACGGTGCCGGCCGCCTCGGCGGCCTTGATCTGCTCCTTGAGCGCCTGGTGCAGCCGCGTCAGCTCGTCCCAGACCGCCTGGTGGTAGCCGTCGTACTCGTCCTTGGTGACGACGCCGGCTCCGATCAGCTGCTCGGAGAAGAGCTCGATCAGCCGCTTCTTCGTCTTGATCGCGGCATACATCTCGGGCTGCGTGTAGGCCGGCTCGTCCGCCTCGTTGTGGCCGAAGCGGCGGTAGCCGATCAGGTCGATGACGACGTCGTGGCCGAACTCCTGGCGGTAGGCGAAGGCAAGCCGGGTCGCCGTGATGCAGCCGGCGACGTCGTCGGCGTTGACGTGGATGATCGGCGTGTCGAAGCCCTTGGCCAGGTCCGACGCCCAGCGCGTCGAGCGCGAGTCCTCGGGGTCGGTCGTGAAGCCGACCTGGTTGTTCTGGATCAGGTGGATCGTGCCGCCGACCGCGTAGCCGTCGAGCGCCTGCAGGTTCAGCGACTCGGCGACGACGCCCTGGCCCGGGAAGGCCGCGTCGCCGTGGAGCACGATCGGCACGGCCTCGTTCGTGTCGCGCTCCGCGTGCTGGCCCTTGCGCGAGGTCTGCGCGGCCCGCGCGGCGCCGACGACGACCGGGTGGACGTACTCGAGGTGCGACGGGTTCGACTCGAGGTTGACGACCATCGAGGAGCCGTCGGGCAGCTCGTAGGAGCCCTGAGCACCGTGGTGGTACTTGACGTCGCCGGTGCCGCCCTGGGGGATCGTCGTGATCGCCTCGAGCGTCGAGGTGCCCTCGAACTCGGCGAAGATCGTCTCGTAGGGGCGGCCGAGGTTGTGCGCGAGCACGCTGAGTCGCCCGCGGTGTGCCATGCCGATGACGACCTCGTACGTGCCCTTCGTGCCCGACAGCTTGATCAGCTCGTCGAGCATCGGCACGGTCATGTCGAGGCCCTCGATCGAGAACTGCTTCTGCCCGAGGTAGGCCTTGTGCATGAAGCGCTCGAAGGCGTCGACGGCGACCAGGCGCTTGATCAGCGTCCGCTGCTCGTCGGCGGTCAGCGGGTCGCGGAAGGCGCCGGACTCGATCTTCTCGCGCAGCCACATCCGCTGGCGGTGGCTGCCGACGTGCTCGATCTCGTAGGCGATCGTGCCGCAGTAGACCTCGCGCAGATGTGGCAGCGCATCGGCGAGCGTCTCGCCCGGCACGTACATGCGCAGGATCTTCGACGGGATCCTCGCCATCAGCTCGTCGGTCAGGCCGAGCGACGACGGGTCGAGCGAGCTCTCGCCGGCCGGCTCGCTGCCGAGCGGATCGAGCCGCGCGGCGAGATGCCCGTGCGTGCGGTGTGCCTTCAGCAGCGACGTCGCCGCCTGGACCGCCTGCAGCAGCGCTTCGTCGACGGTGCCGCCGGATGAGGGCGCGGCAGGTGCCGCGGCGACCGCTGACGGCGGCGACGGCGGCAGCGGCGCCGGGCCGAGCGTCGCGCCGAGCGAGCCGAAGACACTCTCGTAGAAGCCGTTCTCACCCTGGAGGTAGGCCTCGACCGTCTGCAAGAAGCGACCGGACTCGGCGCCCTGGATGATCCGGTGGTCGTAGGTCGAGGTCATCGTCATGACCTTCTCGGCGCCGATCGCGGCGCCGATCTCGGCCAAGCCGACGGGGTAGGCGATCGAGCCGGTGGCCACGATCGTGCCCTGGCCGGCCATCAGCCGCGGCACCGAGGCGATCGTGCCGATGCCGCCGGGGTTCGTCAGCGAGACGGTCGCGCCCGTGAGGTCGTCGGCGGTCAGCGAGTTCTCGCGCGCCTTGACGATCAGCGCGTCGAACGCCGCCTTGAACTCCTTGAACGTCATCCGGCCGGCGTCGCGGATCACCGGCACCATCAGCGTCCGGCTGCCGTCCTTCTTCTCGACGTCGACGGCGATGCCGAGGTTGACGGCGTCGGCGTCGACGCGGAACGGCTTGCCATCGACCTGCTCGAAGACGTGCGCCATCACCGGCATGTCCTGCTGGACGGAGAGCGCGATCGCGTAGGCGATCAGGTGGGTGAACGAGACACGCTCGCCGGCGTCCTTGAGCTGCTTGCGGCGACCGTCCATCGTCGTCACGGTGATCGTGCGGAACGAGGTCGCCGTCGGCACCGTGAGGCTGTCGTCCATGTAGCGCGCGAGCATCGCCGCGCCGCCCTTGATCGCGGTCTTGGTCGCCGCGCTCGGCGCCGTGCCGTCGGCGTTGAGAACGTCGTCCTTGGTGATTCGCCCGCGCGGGCCGGTGCCGGCGACGGCTGCCAGGTCGATGCCCTCGCTCGCGGCGACGCGTGCCGCGACCGGTGTCGCGCTCGCGGAGCCGTTGGCGGCCGGAGCCGGTGCGCTCGCGGCGGCGCTCGGCGCGCTCGCCGAGGCGCCGTTCGCACCGGCGCTCGCGCCGCGCGATGTGGTCATCCGCGCGATCACCTGGCCGACGGTGACCGTCTCGCCCTCGGCGGCGACGATCTCGGTGATCGTGCCCGCCGACGGCGCGGGAAGCTCCATGTCGACCTTGTCGGTCGAGATCTCCACGATTGTCTGGCCGTCCTCGACGACGTCGCCGACCGCAACGGCCCATTCGAGGATCGTGCCCTCGGTGACCGACTCGCCGCCCGCGGGCGTGACGATGTCGATCAGCTCGCCGGCGTCGTCGCCCTCGTCGTCGCCGGCGTCGACAACGCCCGGCGCGCCGTCATCGACGGCGATCTCGGCAAGCAGCTGGCCGACCTCGACGTTGTCGCCCTCGGCGGCGTGCAGCTTGACGACCGTGCCCGTTACGGGAGCGGGGACCTCGGCGTCGACCTTGTCGGTCGAGATCTCGACGAGGGTTTCGTCGGCCTCGACCGAGTCGCCCTCTCCCTTGTGCCACTCAAGGATTGTCCCCTCAGTGACCGACTCGCCCATCGCGGGCATGGTCACCTGAACGGTTGTGTTCACGGCCATTTCTCTGGACTCTAGCGCGCTGTTCGCGCAAGAACGCAGCTGAGCCGACGAACGGGCCGATCGCCCCGATAACTGCCACGCAGACGGCGACGTAGAGCGGGATCACGCGACGGTGGAGCGCCGCGAGACAGAGCGCGCACATCACGAACCATCCGATGCCGTGCGCGAAGCCGAAGACCATCTCGCCCCAGTGCCAGCCGGGCACCGCCCAGCAGATCAGCAGGCACGCGTAGACGGTGGAGTGGGCGAAGGACGCCCACTTGACGTGGTCGAAGGTGAGCCATCTGCCGCGCGCCGGGCGCGGCGAGCCTTCAAGCGCGGTCACGAGCCGGGCTCGGTGTCGACCAGGCGAGCGAAGGCCTGCCAGCGCTCGTCGGCCTCCCGCGGCCAGCTGTCGACGTCGGCGGGCCACCAGGCCCACTCGTCGTGTTCGTGGTCGGCGACGACCTCGGCGCCCTCCGCGAGCCACGCCTGCCCGATGAACAGCGCCATCCGCTGCGGCAGCATCACCAGGGCCTCGCCGTGTACGCGGACCGGTTCGACGCTCCACTCCTCGCGCAGCTCGCGGGCGAGGGTGTCGATCGGGCTCTCGAACGGATCGACCGCGCCGCCGGCGCCCAGCGCCCAGCGCCCGGGCCACGAGGCGAGCCACTGGGCGCGGCGTCCCGCGAGCCAGCGGCCGTCGGCGGCGCGCGTCAGGCAGATCGCCGAGAAGCTCTCCGAGGCGTCGTCCTCCACCAGGCGCAGGCCCCAGCGGATGGGCTGCAGGTCGACGACGAGGCGGTCGCCCTCGACGCTGTGGGAGACGAGCCGGGCGGCGGTCCCGTCGTGGCTCGGCGACCCCCGCTCGCGCAGCGCGCGCATTGCCTCGTCGGCTGCCTGGGCTCGCTCCGGGGACGGCTCGAAGTGCTGCGTCTGCCAGCGCGCCTCGACCTGGCTCGCGTCCCATGGCCCGCGGGCGAGGATCGAGCTCTCGACGGTCATCGTCGGGACGTTATCGGCCGCGGCCTGGCACGATGCCGCAGATGGCCGCCGAAGCAACCGCCCCCGGACCCGATGTGACGCCCGCCGCGGGGATCACCCATGTTCCGGCGCCGGTGACGCAGGCGCAGAAGCTCGCGGGCCTCGTGGGCCTGGTCCTGCTCGCCGCCGGCAGCCTCGGCTTCATCGCGAGCTCGAGCTTCGACACCGGCACCGGCCTCGACCACGGATCGCTGCTCGGGTTCGAGGTCAACGGCTGGTCGAACATCGCCCATCTGGCTGCGGGCCTGCTGCTGCTCGCCGCGGCTGCGAGCCGCGCGGCGACACGTGCCGCCTGGCGGACGATCGCGTTCGCGGCGCTCGTCGCGCTGATCGCCGGGCTGATCGACGGCGATGACATCTTCGGGCTGGTACCGGTCAACACTGCCGACCACATCGCCGATGCCGCGCTGCTGGTCATCGCCCTCGCCGGCACGCGCATGGCGAAGGAGGACCGCGGGATCCTCGAGCGCGACCGCCTCGTCGGCTCGGGCGACCACGGGCCGGACATCGTCGGGCCGGGATCCGGATCGGTCGGCGGCCCGCGTCGCAACGTCGCGCGGATCGACGCGCGCCTGTAGGTGGACGTGCGCTCGGTCGCCGTCCTCGGGCCGGGCGGCGTCGGCGGGCTTGTCGCGGGCGCGCTCGACCGCGCCGGGATCGACGTGACGGTCGTCGCGCGCGAGGACACCGCGGAGCGGATCGCTCGCGACGGCCTGCGGATCCACTCGGTCCGGCTCGGCGACTTCGCCGCGTGGCCACGAACGACGGCGCGGCTCGATCACGACGTCGACCTGCTCGTCGTCGCCACGAAGGCGCAGGGGCTCACGGCCGCGCTCGAGCGCATCATCGGCACGCCACGGCTGGTCGTTCCGCTGCTCAACGGCCTCGACCACCTCGCCGTGCTCCGCGAGCGCTGGCCCGGTCGTGTCTGCGCCGCGACGATCCGCGTCGCCTCCGACCGCCCGTCGGCGGGCGTCATCGAGCACACGAGCGCGGGGCTGCGAATCGACATGGCGCCGGCGACGGACGACGTGCAGGCGGCGGCGCACCTGCTGCGTGGGGCCGAGTTGCCGACGAAGGTCGGCGACAGCGAGGCCGACGTGATGTGGGGCAAGCTCGTGCGGATCAACGCGCTCGCGTGCACGACGACCGCCTTCGACGCGACGCTCGGCGCGATCCGCGCACACCCGCGCCAGCGCGTGGCGCTCGAAGGCTGCGTCCGCGAGACGGTCGCCGCCGCCCAGGCGGAGGGCGCGACGATCGCCGCCGGGCCGGTGCTGACGGAGATCGACAAGGTCGAGCCGGACTTCACGTCGTCGATGCACCGGGACGTCGCCGAAGGGCGCGAGCCCGAGCTCGACGCGATTCCGGGGGCGGTGCTGCGTGCCGCCGCTCGCCACGGGATCCCCTGCCCGACGATCGAATCGCTGGTGGCGGCGATCCGTCTGCGTCTATCCTGAGCATCGTGGACACCACGTCCAAAGTCGCGAAGAACCTCCAGGCGTTTCAGATCGGGGTCAACGCCCACGATCAGAACAACGAGTGCACGGCCTGGGGCATCGGGCTCGCGCACTTCGACCTCGAGCGGCTCGGCTTCGACGAGGGCGAGACGATCCTGCCGGGCATCGTCGTCCAGACCGACGGCGGCATGTCGGGCAACTTCCGCATCCTCTGCGACGGTGGGCATGAGGAGCTCGAGGAAGAGGCCGAGAGCAGCGACATCGTCGAGGCGGTCTCGACGACCTCCGTCAGCGGCGATCAGTACACCGCCCGCGAGATCTAGGCAGCGGGGACGAGGGGCCCGGGCCCCTCGAGTCAGCGCCCGACGTCGAGCGTACGGTCGAAGGCGCGCTCGAACAGCTGCTGCTCGCGTGACGCGGCCCAGCGGGCGACGCGGACGTCGCCGTCGGCGACCAGCTGCAGCCGGACCTCGCCGTCCTCGACCTCGGCGTGGGCGCTGCGGACGCTCTGGTCGCGCGAGCGCTCGAGGTCCTCGGCGAGACGCAGCAGCAGCGCGGCGCGGTCGAGCAGCGCCGCGTCGCCCTTAGCCGTCATCAGCGGCGCCAGCTCGCCGAACGTCGGCATGCCCTTGCGGTGATAGCGGGTCGCCTGGGCGATCAGCGCGACCTCGCGCGGCGTGAAGCCGGGAAGGCCGCCGTTGAGGATCAGGTAGCGCGTGTGCTTGTGGTGATCGTCGTAGTTGACCGCCATGCCGATGTCGTGCAGCAGGCACGCCGCCCACAGCAGCTCGCGCTCGATCGGGTCACCGTCGTGCAGACCGCTTGCGGCGAGCTCGTCGAACAGCGTCGTCGCGAGTTCCGCGACGTGGCGCGCGTGGGGGACATCGATGTCGTACTGCGCGGCGAGGTTGTAGACGCTCTCCTGGCGCACGTCCTCGAGCAGCGGCGGGTCGGCGTCGATCAGGCGCTCGAAGAACATTCCCTCGCGCAGCCCGGCCTCGGTGACCTCGACGCCGTCGACGCCACTTGCCTCCATCGCGCCGCGGACGACGACGGCGCCGGCGAGGATCACGTCGGCACGCGCCGGCTTGATCCCCGGGATCGACGCACGCTCCGACGGCGGCAGCTCGGCAAGCCGCTCGATCAGCTCGTCGAGCGCGGCGGCCTCGATCACGTGGCCGCCGACGCCGAACGACGGCAGTTCCTGAGCTCGCTGGTCGGCCGCCGCGAGCGTTCGCGCCGTACCGCCGATCGCGACGAGCCGCCGGCTCGCCGCGAGCCAGCCGGCGCTCTCGAGCTCCGCGGCGACGTGCGCTCGCAGCTTGTCGAGCTGCTTGCGCGTCGCCGGCGCGTCGTCGCCGAAGAACCGCTCCGTCATTCGCACGGCGCCGAGCGGCCACGAGGCGGCATCGGCCTCGAGCCGTCCCGCGACACGGACGAGTTGCATCGAGCCGCCACCGAGGTCGAGCACCACGCCGTCGGCGAGCGTCGTCGAGTTGACGGCGGCGAGGTAGCCGTAGCGCGCCTCCTCGTCGCCTTCGAGCACGCGGACGGCGGTGCCGGCGACGGCCCGCGCCCGCTCGAGGAAGGCGTCGCGGTTGCTCGCCTCGCGGATCGCGCTCGTCGCGACGAAGGCGACCTCGCTCGGCGACAGCCCGCTGGCCGCCACGAAGTGGGCGAAGACGTCGATCGTCGCGAGCGCCCGCGCGATCGCCTCCTCCGACAGCGCGCCGGTCCGGTCCTCGCCGGCGCCGATGCGGACGGCCTCGAAGATCTCGTCGATGCGCCGCCAGCGGCCGTCGCCCCAGGCGTAGACGACGAGCCGGAAGCTGTTCGAGCCGAGGTCGGCCACGGCGAAGCGTTGCGCCACGCGACCATGATTAACACGCGCGACGGCGGCGCGGGGGCGACGTGGCGCGCAAGGGCGTGGCTGCCGGCAGGCGACGCGTCGTCCGTCGGCGCCGGGGCGAACCCGGCGGTTGTGTCGACTTGTTCCCGCTGTGCAGGCAGAACTCGGCACGGACTGGCAAATAGCGGAAGTGGCGACGCTACAGCACGGCGTCATCAGCCGGCGTCAGCTGCTCGCGCTCGGCGTCAGCTCGAGCGGGGTCGGTCGTCGCGTCAGCGCCGGGCGTCTCCATCCTCTGCATCGAGGCGTCTACGCCGTCGGCCATCGGACGCTCGGCAGATTTGGGCGCTGGCACGCCGCCGTGCTCGCGTGCGGTGACCACGGCGTTCTCAGCCACGGTTCCGCTGCTGCGGCCTGGGGGATTCGTCGAAGCGCGAGCGCTCGAGCCGACGTGACGGTGATCAATGCGAGCGGCCGCGCCGACCGCCGCGCACTGCGCATCCATCGCGTGCGGCTCGACCAGCATGAGATCACGTCGCTGCATGGGGTGCGGATCACGACACCGTCGCGGACACTCGTCGATCTCGCCGCCTCGTTGTCGGCCCGGCAGCTCGAGCGTGCGTTGGACGAGGCGCAGATCCTCGGGCTCGTGGATCTCGATCTGCTCACCGCGTCGGCGTTGAGGACGACGCGCGGCGGCCGGTCGCTGGCGATGACGCTGGCGCGGCACCAGCCGGGCACGACGGCGACGCGATCCGGTCTCGAGGAGACGTTCCTGGCGCTCTGCCGTACGGCACGGATCCCACAGCCGTCGGTGAACGTCAAGGTCGGCCGGATGACGGTCGACTTCCTCTGGACGGCCGAGCGCATCGTCGTCGAGACCGACGGCTCGAGATACCACGGCAGCGCGACGCGAAAGGAGCGCGACCGCCGCCGCGATGCCCTGCTGCGACGCTGGGGCTACCAGGTGCTACGCGTCACCGACGTCGAGCTCGAGCATCAGCCCGATGTGGTGCTCGGTAGGGTCCGGGCGGTCGTGGCAGCGGCGAAGACACGGCAGGTCGCTCTCCTGCGCGGGATCAACGTCGGCAAGCACAAGCAGCTGCCGATGGCGGGCCTGCGTGAGCTCCTGGAGGGCCTCGGCTACGAGGACGTCGCGACGCATCTGCGCAGCGGCAATGCCGTCTTCACGGCGGCGAAAGGGGCGAAGGCGACGGCAGCCGAGATCGAGCGCGCCA
>Ga0075430_100001989_pt1 | contig 16838 bp, 17 predicted proteins | sample RhiMetdeltSRZDD4_FD_75294 | JGI IMG/M metagenome (GOLD analysis project Ga0075430, IMG submission 75294) | Populus rhizosphere microbial communities from Tennessee, USA - Rhizosphere MetaG P. deltoides SRZDD4 | ecosystem: Host-associated > Plants > Roots > Rhizosphere > Soil | place: USA... | reverse complement strand
ATCGCAGGAGCATCGGTGGCGGCGGGGCAAGCCTCGTGCCCACCTGCTCTCCTACAAAAGCGGCAATCAGGCGCTTTGAAGATTACGGATTCGACACGCCGCTGACAAGATCGCGGCCTCGCATCAGCTGATGAACCACCTCGCGAACGCCTGCCAGGCGGCCGTCTCGCCTGCGACAATTCGCAGCGCCTGAGATGCCACGAGGAAGAGGCCGCCCCATATTGTGGCCGGATGAAATCGGCCTCGACTCGTACGGTCGTACACGAGCATCGCGATCAGGAACACGTCGGTGAAGCCAAAGTACGCCAGAGGCCCGAGCGGCGCGACGGCCGACCAACGGGCAACTCCGGCGGGCACCAGCTCGAGCGTACCGATCAGCATCAGGCGCTTGTGCGTCTCGGTTCTCCGTCGCCATTTCAACGCCGCCCCGATCAGAATTGGAAACACGACGATCGTGGAAAAGGGGACGATGAGAAACGCGAGCGGCGACACGCCGGGAGGCCCGACGCCGCGGCGGCCCAGATCCAGCGTGACCGCCAAAGCCATGAACGTCATCGCGAGGGCAAGCACCGCACCTGCGGCACCGACGCGGCGATGCACGTCGGTACGGCGCAACGCGATGAGCGTCGGCTGCGCGATCAGCAGCAGCATCCAGCACGAGAACAGCAACCCGTGCAGGTGATACATCGGCCTGAGCGCGGGTGTACCGAACGCGGCTTTCAGGTAATACGTGGGCGCAAATCCGACGATGACCGCGAGCGCCATCGCGATCGGGAGGCTCGTGTAGAAGACGCGATCACGGTGCCAACGTGACGTCGGCGAGCTTGGGACCGCGACGCCGACACCGCTGAACGTCGTCTGCATAGGCGCGCGAGTCTATTACAAGGCCCGCCGTTCATACCATCGGAATTCACGTGCGCCACTTCCCCCTTCTCAGCGCCGGCGCGTGGTCGTCGGATTACGGAGTTGTCACGACGGCCTTTGTTTGCGGTCAGGAAGCGCCGAAATCTGGTCACGATTCAGCGTTCAACTGTGGCCCTTCTTTTGCGACGGCACAACCACCACCCTCTCAGGCTGAACGCGGATCATGCTGTATCGCTGGCTCAGAGCCATTTTGGAACGCGTCGGCATCCACCTCCCTTTTGCTGGGGTCATCTGCGTCGAGGCCACCCAGACGATTTCGATCGATGAGGAATGGCGCGGATCGATCAGCGCCAGGCGAAAGCTCGTCTTCATTGAGATGCCTACGGCAGGGGACTTGCGCGATACATACGGGGTCGGCCTCGATCGATCGCTGAGTGCCGTGATCTACAGTTCAAGTGACGCTGTTGAACTGGGCCGGGAAGAGGCGGCGGGAACCCTGACACTGTACTGGTGGCCGCGCGATCCTATTGCTCTTTATACCCTCTACGAGCACGAGAGCGACTGGCGTCCTGCTACGACGTTCGACACGTCGGCGCTGTGTCTCGAGTACACGTGCGACATGCGCACGGGCGTGTTCGACTTCGAATGCCTCGGGCCGGCGTCATTCGAAGCGGCCGTCGTCTTCAAACGACCCCGGTGGCCGAGACGTCTCACCGAACGCACCGCTATTGAGCAGGCGCTCAAACGACTGAATGCGGCCGCGCACCCATCTCAAATCACCGATGGTGGAAGACGCGTTACATGCGACATCAGGGACGCAAAGGTGGGCGAGCGCTACATCCTCGTGGTCTTCCGTGAGCATGGAGTCGCCGAGTGCGAACGCTGGCTGAAGCAGAGCTCGATGTTCGGTCGAGCTCACCGCGCGCTCAACGACTGGGCTCGTGTGTTCAGAGGCTGACCGCCGACGGAACCGCCTTCAGGACGGAGAACCTATATGCGTCTGAGACCTCTCTTATCCGCAGCCCGCGGCTGAAAGGCAAATTCCTTCGATTCCTGCGCACGCGCTGGCGCGCATATCCATAGGATGCGGGACGTCGCGATGTGCGAGGCGCCGATCCGATACCACCGCTGATTCGAGCTCAGCCAGGAACCCGGCCGCATTAGGCGTGGACGCCCGAACCCCGCGGCGACGCCGTCCCGGGGCCGTTTGACAGCCGTTCCATCCGGCACCTACGATTACACCTCACCATCAATAGGGTTCAGGGATTCTGTTGTGACTCAAAGGCTTCGCCGCGCGCTCACCTCGTTCACCGTCCGCTTTGGCCGGCCACTCGTGCGCTGTGTGGCGTCGGCAAAGCTTCCGACCGAATACGGCGAATTCGACATTCACGTCTTCAAGAGCATTTTGTCGACGAAAACGCACGTCGCACTCGTGCTCGGCGCGATCGGTAACGGGGAACACATCGTTACACGCGTTCATTCGGCGTGCCTGACAGGCGACCTTTTTCACTCGGCGCGCTGCGACTGCGGCCAGCAGCTGCACGCGGCGCTCGAGCAGATTGGCGAGAACGGCCGAGGCGTGCTTCTCTATCTCGACCAGGAAGGTCGCGGCATCGGGCTCGCGAACAAGATCCGTGCGTACGCCCTTCAGGACAGCGGGGTGGACACCGTCGAAGCCAACGAGCGATTGGGCTTTCCGGCGGACATTCGCGATTACAACGTCGCCTTCAAGATGTTGCGCCATCTCGGAGTAAAGTCCACGCGCCTCCTGAGCAACAACCCCCGGAAGCTTGCGGGTCTCACCGGCGAAGGTCTGTCGGTGACCGAGCGGCTCCCCATCGAGATTCAACCGACCGCCTCCACAGCGCGTTACTTGAAGACGAAGAAAGAAAAGCTGGGACATCTGCTCTCGTCGGTATAGGTGGTGGCACGCAAGGTCTCAATCGGGTGGCTCGCGTGGCTACTGGTCGTGTTGTCGCTCGTCGTCCTCAACGCGTCGCTCACGTTTGAGAATGTCTGGCCTACTCCCAAGATCGCATGGGCGTCTGCCCTCTCGATCGAGCTGGCCGTCACTGTCCTGATCCTCTCGATTGCACCCCGGTGGACTCCGATGCTGGCGCGTCGCGTGTTGCCACTTGTGTGGGTTGTGCTCGTAGCGGGCCACTATCTCGACGTCACAGCCCCAGGTCTGTATGGACGTGAGTTCAACGTGTACTGGGACTCTCAGCATCTGGGAAGCGTGACCGCGATGCTCGCCCGCGCCGCGTCGTGGTGGCTCATCGCCGCTGTGGCCGGCACGGCCGTTATGGCGACCGGGGTCGTGTATGGGTTGGCGCGCGCCGCCCTCACCCAGATCGCCGCGGCAATGGACGATCGACGTGTACGCGTTGCGCTGGGTTCGCTTGCCGCAAGCGTGATTCTGTTGTTCGCGGGTCAGCGCGCGACGCACAGCCTTCCCGTCGACGTTGCGTTCGCGGACCCCGTAACGCCGGCGTATTTCCGCCAGGCGCGTTTCGCGATGGCTATCGCCGGCGCAGATTCAACCGCATCGCTGGGGCCCAGTCCGGCGCTCGACACCGGCCTCAAAGCTCTCGGCGGCGCCGACGTGCTGCTCATCTTTGTCGAGTCGTACGGGGCCATCACGTACGAGACGCGCGCTATCGCGGCGGGACTGGCGGCGAGTCGCGCCGACCTCGATGCGGCCATCCGCGAGACGAATCGCCATGTCGTGTCAGCCTACGTCGAGTCACCAACGTTTGGCGGGTCTTCGTGGCTGGCGCACCTGAGCCTGCTGTCAGGCGTCGAAGTGCGCGACCAGTACGCATATTCGGCGTTGATGGCGTCGCGGCGAGCCACGCTGGTGACAAACTTCGCGCGGCGTGGCTACCGCACGGTCGCGCTGATGCCAGGCATGCGGCAGGCCTGGCCCGAGGGGGCCTTCTACGGTTTCGACGTGATCTATGGCCACGACGGTCTGGAATACGAAGGGCCACAGTTCGGCTGGTGGAGCATTCCCGACCAGTACGCGCTCGCCAGATTGGATGCGCTCGAACGGCGCCGACGGTCCCGCCCACCAGTATTCGTCGTCTTTCCAACGGGAACGAGCCACGCGCCGTTCGGTCCGGTGCCTCCTTATCAGCCAACCTGGACCCGCGTGCTGACGACCGATGCCTTCGATCAGGCCGACGTGTCGCACGCAATGGCCGCGACGCCCGACTTGTCGAATCTGGCGCCGAGCTACGTTCGCGCCATGGCGTATGAGTACAGGTCGCTGGCCGGATACGTTCGCCAACAGGCAGACGACCCGATCATGATCGTCGTCGGCGACCATCAGCCACCTGCCGCGGTCAGTGGCAGAGACGCGCCATGGCGCGTGCCGGTGCACGTCATTAGCGGCCGACGGCACATTCTCGACCGGCTGCACGACGCGGGATTCCGTCCCGGCCTCGAGCCGCAGCGCCCATCGATCGGTGTCATGCACGAGCTCACCCCGATGCTTCTCGACGCCTTCGACGTGTCCTGACGTGCGTGGGTGGACGCCCGCCACGGTTTATCTATTTCGACGCGCTGAATGGCAGCCTCGTGCCGCCGACGGCCAGTGCAAGCAGCCCGCCGAGTACCGGCAGGCCGTACGCATTGATCAGGTAGTCATAGCGAAACATCACGTCGGCCGCGATGTGGAAGTTGATCACCATGAGCAGTGCCAGCGTCGCGGCGAGACGTACCTTCAAACCCAGCACGAGCGCCGATCCAGTCGCCAACTCCGCCAGCACCACCAGACGCGCGAAGATCGGCGCGCCCGGGATGGCCACCGTATCGAGGTACCAGCTGGCGAGGGGCCCGGCCATCCCGCGCCACTCCTCCAGCCGTTGCAGCAGGATTCCGCTGTCCGTCAGAAACTCGATCTTGTCGAGTCCCATGAAGATCAGAAATACCCCGAGCGCCACCGACAGAATGCGCAGCGCGCCACCACAGGATGCGATTCGTCCCAGCAACGACATGCTTCACCTCTACGACGTGCGGCGTTGACGCGTAAGCCACGCCACGTCGATGGCAAACGACCACGTCAGCGCAGCCAGGGTAACCGCGGCCACCGCGGAGCTCGCCGGCATGGGTGTGGCCGGCGCAAGCGCGACGCTCAGCCCGAGAAGCTGACCCACCGCTACCGTCCTGCCACGCCGTGTTGGCCGGAGTGGCGCTGCGAGCCATGGCAGCACCTGCCCCGCTGCCACGAATGCGTACCGCATCAGGCCGCACAGCAGCACCCATGCACCGGCTTTGCCGTGCTGCCACACCAGAATCGACAGCACCAGGATGAATGCCGCGTCGGTCTCCATATCGAAGCGCGCGCCGTATCCGCTGGCCATGCGCGTCGTACGTGCCACCCACCCGTCGATCCCGTCCGCCGCCACGAACACCGCCGTGAAGCCAATCACCCACCACAGGATCGCCGACGATGCAGGATAGCCGATCAATCCCGCAACGAGCGCGGCAAGGATCGCGCGGACCGTCGTCACGACGTTCGCGGCGCCGAATCGCGGGTAGGGATGCTGGTCGCCAGCCACGGCGACAACGGCTGTCGTAAGGACCACGAAGAACCCGGCCGCTTTCGCAGCATAGGCGGCACCTTCGTCCACGAACGAGCCGGCCAACCAACCCAGAACTGCGGTACTCGCGAGGCCGATGGCGAGCGCGACGTTGTAACGGCGTGTGTACCGCATCAGAATGTCGACGTATGAAGGAGGACGCCCGAGCATTCTGGGTGACCGCACCCGGCCGCGGAGAGATTCGCACTGAAGCCCTCCGAGCGGCGGCGGCCGGCGACGTCGTCGTGCGTGCACTGTACAGCGGCATCAGTCGTGGGACGGAGGCGCTCGTCTTCGAAGGGCGTGTGCCCCCGAGCGAACACGCCCGGATGCGCGCTCCTTTTCAGCAAGGGGAGTTTCCCGCGCCCGTGAAGTACGGGTACTCGATGGTGGGTCGCGTCGAGTGCGGACACGAAGGACTGACCGGTCGTACGGTGTTCGCGCTCCATCCGCATCAAACCTGCTTCGTCATTCCCGCCGAGAGCGTTCACGTCGTGCCCGATGCCATTCCCGCGCCGCGGGCCATTCTCGCCGCGAACCTCGAAACGGCGGTAAATGGGGTGTGGGATGCGAGCCCGCATCTCGGCGATCGTATCGCGGTGATCGGCGGAGGAACCGTGGGCTGCCTGGCCGCATGGCTCGTGGCTCGAATTCCGGGATGCCGGGTCGAGCTGATCGACGTCAATCCCCACCGGGCGGCGGTCGCGGCGGCGTTGAAAGTGCCATTTGCCGAGCCTGCAGCCGCCGCCCGCGATGCGGATCTCGTGATCCACGCGAGCGGCACTCCTGAAGGTCTGGAGCTCGCGCTGGAGGTCGCCGGCAACGAGGCGAGGATCGTCGAGCTGAGTTGGTTTGGTAGCCGGGCGGTGTCACTCCCCCTGGGCGGCGCGTTTCATTCCCGTCGCCTGACAATCGCCTCGTCACAGGTGGGCCAGCTGGCACCGCCGCAGCGATCACGCTGGGACAACCGCCGGCGCATGGCGCTCGCGCTCGATCTCCTGCACGATGCTGATCTGGATGTGCTCATCACGGGCGAGAGCGACTTCGAGACGCTCCCGGAAGTGATGGCGCGGTTGGCGCGGACGCCCGGCGACACACTGTGCCATCGGATCAGGTATTCATAGGCCTTGGGCCTTGGGCTTTCGGCGGTCCCTGAGGCCTGAGGCCTAGGAGGATAGATGTATAGCGTCACCGTCCGAGACCACATGATGATTGCGCACAGTTTGAAAGGCGACGTGTTTGGGCCTGCGCAGCGCCTCCATGGGGCCACTTACATTGTGGATGTGGAGCTCAAGCGGTCGAGCCTCGACGCGGATGGCATCGTCGTGGACATCGGTCGTGCATCGGATGCGCTGCGACGACTGCTCGCTGATCTCAATTACCGGAATCTTGACGAAATCCAGGCCTTTTCGGGTCGCAACACGACCACCGAGATGCTCGCCCGGCTCGTCTTCGATCGCCTCGTTGCGTCGATTGGACGCGGCGAGCTCGGGCCTGGAGCCACTGCACTCGAACACATCCGCGTGACGCTCCACGAGTCGCACGTTGCGTCGGCGTCCTTCGAGGCCAGAGTGGAAAGAGCATCATAGGAATGCCCACAATCGCGCTCGTCGCACCCGGTCCGCTCGATGCGCGCACCGGCGGTTACATCTACAACCGACGCATCACCGAAGGACTCCGGCGGCAGGGTTGGGTTGTGAATACGATCCAACTTGACGCGAGCTTTCCCTGCCCCACTGCAGCGGCCCTGCAACATGCTTCCCACGCCTTTGCGGAGATTCCCGACGAAACAATCGCGCTCGTGGACAGTCTCGCGCTCGGCGCATTGCCGGACGTAATCACGAGCGAGGCTCCTCGGCTCACGATCGTCGCGCTCGTGCATCAGCCTCTCGTCGCGGCGGCTGGCTTCGACCCCAACACTCACGCTCGCTTGGAAGATGGAGAGCGGCGCGCGGTTGGGGCGGCAGCCCTCGTCGTCGTCACCGGTCGCGCGGCGCTCCCGTTCATCGCAAGATATGGTGTCCCACGCGGTCAGGTCGTCGTCGTGGAGCCGGGTACTGATAGACCTGACCTGGTTGGCCCAATTAGGGAGTCCGACTCCATCGAACTGCTCTGCGTAGGCACCGTGAACCAGGGAAAAGGACACGAGACATTGCTCGCGGCGCTCGCCTCGCTTCGGGACCTGCCATGGCGATTGACCTGCGCCGGGAGCCTCTCGCGTGACCCCGTAACCGCGCAGCGTGTTCGCGAAACTGTCGCGAGACTGAGACTTGAGGATCGGGTCTCTTTGGTCGGCGAGCTCGATGGTCAGGCGCTTGATGCATGCTACGGCCAGGCGGACGTTTTTGTCCTCGCCACGCAACAGGAGACCTACGGGATGGCCGTCGCCGAAGCAGTGGCGCACGGCCTTCCGGTGGTGGCGACCATGGCGGGCGCGATTCCGGAACTGGTGGGCAACGACGCGGGCCTACTGGTTCCCGTTGGAGACACGGAGGCGCTCGCCGAGTCTCTCGCCCGGGCGCTCAGCGACGCCGATCTTCGCGTGCGCCTTGCTGAAGGCGCTCGGCTCCGTCGGAATCAGCTGCCGACCTGGGACGAGGCATGCCGTCGAATGGCGAACGCACTCAATCAACTATGTCGCGCGAAGGCGGATGGATAACACGCTTTCTCACTGGCTGCGCCTGCGCGAGCCGGCAGATTTCGCGGCGCGCTCGGCCACACTGACGCGGGCGATCACTGAAGCAATGCCCAGGGGCATGGCAGTATCGCTGTTGGATCTCGGGACGGGCACCGGCTCGAACGTGCGGTATCTGGCTGAACATCTGCCTGCCGCTCAGCGTTGGCTTGCCGTTGATCGGGACCCCACTCTCCTCGCCGAACTCCCTCAACGCATGTCGTCATGGAGTGCAGCGCGCGGGTACTGGACGACGATGGTGCGCGGACGATGGGTCGCGCGCAACCGGGATCTTGACTGTCAAGTCGAGACGGAGCAGCGCGATCTCGACACGCTGGACGACGAGCGTCTATTTGCAGGTCGCCACCTCGTGACGGCATCGGCGTTGCTCGACCTCGTGTCCGAATCATGGCTGCTCGCCCTGGCCACGCACTGTCGCGCGGCTGGCACGCTTGCACTCTTTGCGATTACCTACAACGGCCGGTTTACGTGTGCTCCGACCGAGGACGAGGACGACATGGTGCGCGAGCTCATGAACCGGCACCAGAGGACGGACAAGGGATTGGGCGGTCCCGCCGCGGGACCTGACGCTGCAATGCGCGCGGAGCAGTGTTTCACGGGGGTCGGGTACCGCGTCCGTCGCGAACCCAGTGACTGGACGCTCGGGCCCGCGGAACACGAGGTGCAGCGGCTGCTGATCGACGGCTGGGCGCAAGCAGCGATAGAGATCTCTCCAGACGCCACTGTCATCGAACGCTGGCACGCCCGCCGCCTTGCACATCTGGATGCGGGCCGTTCGCGCATCGTTGTCGGACATGACGACCTCGCGGCATGGCCGCCCGGCACGCACCCACCGCTCTGATATGCCGACCTTTACGACCGCGCAAATCCGACACTACTACGACCGGCATACGCGCTCGTTCGTCAGGTTCGGGCAGGGCGGTCGTGACGGCGTCATTCATCGCGCGGTGTGGGGAGCCGGCGTCACCACTCGGTCAGCAGCCTTTCACTATGTGGACGACCGCATTGCGGAGCTCACGCGCTCGCTGCCCGCGTCGTCGGACACGTCGCACCTTGTTGATCTCGGTTGCGGTATCGGCGCGAGCCTGTGCTACCTCGCCGAGCGGCTGCCGGTCCGCGCAACCGGAATCACGCTGAGTCCGGTTCAGGCGCGATTGGCGAGTGAGCGTATTCACGAGGCGCAGCTGTCGGACCGTGTCACCTGCATTCAAGGCGACTACTCTGACATGCCCTCGAGCGTTGAGCGCGCGGACCTTGCGTACGCGATCGAGTCGTTCGTGCACGCTCCTGCGCCGCACCTTGTATTTGCCGCTTGCGCCCGACTGATTCGACCGCGGGGTCTTTTGGTGATTTGTGACGACTTCAGGCGCGCAGCCGCGGACCAGGCTGCTGCACGCGCGATTGACCGGTTCCGGCGAGGATGGCACATCAACACACTGCTGTCCCGCGAGGAGCTGCGGAATATTGCCCAAGCGGCAGGATTCGAGCACGAGTGGACGCACGACCTGTCGCACGCACTGGAGATGAGCCGGACGCGTGATCGAGCAATCAAGGTGATCGCCGCGGTCGCCGGTTGGATTCCGTTCTCCGCCGAGCGAGTGGATTATCTGCTTGGCGGAGCTGCGCTGCAGGAGTGCCTGATGAACGGATGGATTGGCTACGACCTCGCAGTGTTCCGAAAGCGCGAGGGCAATCCGCAGCGGTGACGCATCACCGCGGTGCCCGAGGGGAGTGGCTGCCGACGGCCGTCTTACGAAACGTCGCGGACACGGGAAAATGGTCGGACACTTCGCCACGGCCATCCAGGTTCGACACGTCGAGGACGTCCGCCGACTCCAATATCAAGCTGCTGCCCGGCTCATAGAACACGTAGTCGATGCGCGACACCCGGCGGCCCGGGCGTGTGGCGCCCGACGCGACACCTGTCACGTGGCCGTGCGCCGCAGCATCGGCCCATGCATCCCGGTAGCGTGTCCTGACCGGCCCAAGCTCGACGGAGTCGGGCTGCGCGTTGAGATCGCCCATCAAAATGCCAGGCCCCTGCTGTGCTGTCCACGGCAGCAGGACGCCCAGCTCGTGGATCCGATCACGCTGGTTGTCGCGATTCGCTGCGAGATGCGTGACGATGACCGGAACATTGGGCATCGCCGCCGTACGCACTGCGAGCCCGACGCGTCCTTCGGATAATCGCACCGAGCTCGATGACAGGATCGGACCCGCCACGAAGATGGCCAGCCCTTCGGTGGCTACGTCAGATCCGCGGCCGCGCGAGAGGCAGTCGCGATTGTCCGTGACCCACGCCTTCGCGTGAACATGCGTCCAGGGACGATCGGTTCGCTTCCGGAGGCCCTCGACGATGAGCGCCGGCTGGTCATCGCAGTGGAAATCGGGGTGGTTCCTCATCGCCTCCTGCACGCCAACGACGTCAGCACCGAGCCGTTGAATTGCGTCGATTGTGCGGTCGAGGTTGTAGTGGCCTTCCCGATCCGCTCCCTTGTGAATGTTGAATGTGGCAACCCGAAAAGTAGTGGGGGCGTCAGGCGCCGTGGAAACTCGGCTGCCCGAGGCGCCGGTCAGAGCGACGACCGAGACGACGAGTGCGGCGCCAATTCTCCGCATGCCTCTGAATTCTTGTCTTGCGTTGCGAGTCTTGAGCCTCAAAACTCAGAACTCAAAACTCAAAACTCAATACTCAATACTTCAAATAACCTGCCTAACCGCCCCCGGAACTGCATTCTGAACCGCGTCCGCTTGCAGGCTCAGATCGCAGTCGAACAGGACGTCACCGCCCATACGGAAGACCCGATAGCCGGGCCGGCGACAGTCCCGCAATCGAACCTGCGGAGCGAGCCGCACCGTCGGGCGACCCTCGCCAATGAGGACGGGCGCAATCGCAATCTGCAATCGGTCAAGAAGGTCGGCTTCGAGAAACCGCGACACAGTTACGCCGCCACCCTCCACGAATACACGCGCGCAGCCGCGATCATGGAGCAAACGAAGTGCCTGTGCCGCCTCATCGCCAGGCGCACCCTCGTCAATAGCGGCGATCACGGCGCGACCCATGTGGCTCTCGCCCGGCGCAACTCGCGATCGCGCGCAGATGTACAACGTCGGAGCCGTCCCATCGCTAAACAGACCGAAAGCTGGCGTCAAGCGCCGTCTGGGATCGAACACGACGCGCAGCGGATTTGGTCCCGGCACGAGTCGTGTGGTGAGCTGCGGGTCATCGGCGGCCACGGTGCCAGGACCGACGACGACGGCGTCGCATAGCGCACGCATGCGGTGCAGGTGGACGATGTTGTCGTCGCCGGTCACTGTCTGCGAGTCGCCAGATCGCGTCGCGATAAATCCATCGAGGCTCTGGCCGAGATGGCCCACGGTCAGCGGACGTGTCGCCGTTCCGCTGCAGATCGGCAGATACAGACTGAGCAGCTCCGATCGCGCGTCGTCTGACCGGAGTCGTGACTCCCACCCTACCCCAGGACGCCACGCCAGGACGGCGTTGGAGTTCTCGGCTGGCACCGGCCGCAGCCCTTCCGCTTCGTCTTCCCCGAACACTTCGAGCCGATTGCCTCTGTCGAGTCTGTCGGCTCGCGCGCTTGCCGCACGAAGCAGACTCCAGGCTGCATCCAAGGCCGATTCATCTTGCAGCGCAGACGCTGTCGGGGAGGACATATAGCCTCGTCACTTTGACACGGCAGCGTTGAAATGCCAAGACAGCGCGCCCCCGGCCGCCAGACGGCGCGGCCCGTTCGCGCCTGCGTCAAAGGCATCCTGTTCATGTTGTGCAGCGCGTCGACCCGGGCTCACCTGCTAGAATCCGTCGATTCGACTAGTTCTCGGCACGGACCCCGGCCCAAAACAACTTCTGCCTCCATGCCGCGGTGTCAGTGAACAAGAAGGATTGCTCCGATGAATCCAAACAAGGCACTGTGGGAGAAGGGCGACTTCACGCGCATCGCGGAGACCATGCGAGAGAGCGGAGAAGCGCTCGTCAAGGGTTTAGGCATCACCAAAGGATTGCAAGTGCTGGATCTTGGCTGCGGAGACGGAACGACGGCGCTGCCGGCAGCGAGGCTCGGCGCCGACGTGCTGGGGGTCGACATTGCCAGGAATCTCGTCGAGGCCGGGAACAAGCGCGCGCAGGCGGAGGGGCTCACCAATTGCAAGTTTCAGGAAGGCGATGCGTCCAATCTGCACGATCTCAAGGATCGAAGCTTCGACCTCGTCGTAAGCATCTTTGGCGCGATGTTCGCGCCCAAGCCCTTTGACGTGGCCAAAGAGATGGTGCGCGTGACCCGGCCCGGGGGGCGCGTCATCATGGGGAACTGGATTCCCAATGATCCAACGCTGGTGGCGCAGATTCTGAAAATCAGCTCCGCGTACTCCCCTCCGCCGCCGGAGGGCTTCATCAGCCCGATGACTTGGGGTGTTGAGAGCAACGTGATCGAGCGGTTTGGCGGCGCTGGGATTCCGAAAGACAAAATCTCGTTCGTCCGAGATACGTACACCTTCAACTTTCCCCATACGCCATCCGAGTTCGTTGCCGCATTCCGGCGCTACTACGGACCCACCATGAATGCCTTCGACGCGGCCGAACAGAACGGTCGCGCGACCGATTTACAGCGAGAGCTGGAGGCATTGTTCGACAGCCAGAACAAGAGCCCGCGCAAGGATGCCACGTCGATTCCAGCAACCTTCCTGCGCGTGACTGCTGAGGTGTGACAAGGGTGGAGTCGCCGCAGGCTGTCTTGGTTGATCTCGACGACACGATCGTCGACGGCAGCGCCGTCGTGGACTGCTGGGAGGTCGCCTGTGAGTGCTGTGGTCCCATAGTCGATTCGCAGACGCTGCTGGCAGAGATTCTTCGCCTGCGAGATTGGTTCTGGTCGGACCCTGAGCGCCACCGGGTGGGCCGTCTCGATCTGCGCGCTGCGCGACGACAGATCGCGGAGATGGCGGTTACCAACATCGGCTGCGATGACCTCACGCTCGCCGCTCGAATCGCGGAACGATACGACGATTGTCGCGACAGGCGGACCGCGCTCTTTCCAGGCGCCGTAGACGTGTTGACATGGCTGCGGGCAAACGGCTGCCGACTGGCACTCCTGACCAATGGCGCTACGGACGCTCAACGCGAAAAAATCGAACGGTTTCGCCTGGCGCCGCTGTTCGATTTGATCCTGATCGAGGGAGAGCTCGGATTCGGCAAGCCCGACGAGCGAATCTATCGTCTTGCGCTGACCGAACTGGCTGCGACACCACGACACACCTGGATGATCGGAGACAATCTGGAGTTCGACGTCGCGCAACCTCAGAAGCTCGGCATCACCGGCATCTGGGTCAACGCAACGGGAGCGGGACTTCCTGCCGACTGCGACATCTGCCCGGATCTCGTCATCAGGAGACTGGCGGAGCTGCGGGAGCGCATACGGCTCCCACTATCGGACGGCAGCATGCCGGTGGACTCAGAAGGCTAGATTTCTAGGGCCGGTGATAGCCCGCTAGTGTTTCGGACCGTCGAGCAGCCGCATTTCCCAGCGGTCGAGACGTTGATTGGTGCCAGCAACGACACGGCGAATCATTGTCACTTCCCGCATCAGTCCTACCGTTCGGTCGAACACAAACGTTCCATCATCGTTCATGTCAATCGGTGGCACTTTCGCGAGTTCGCTCGGAGGGATCGGTTTTCCCGCCTGCTTGATCAGCGATTCAGTCAGACGTAGCAGCGCTGTGCTGTCATATGTCGTCTCGGTGGTCAACGACACTGAGTTCGTTGTGATCGAATCCATGCGTACGCGAAATATTCCCGGGATCACTCCGCCGCCAAACGGACTCGGCTGCTGGAGCTCGATCTCCGCGACCTCGCCTGACGCCAGCGAAACGCCATTCAGTCCGAAGTAGATTCCGGCCTCTCGCGTCGCTGATGAGACCAAGGCTTCCGGGGAGAGCACCTGATTCATGAAGCTCACCATTGCCGTGCGCTCGTCGTCCGGAATGCCTGCCAATATCTGCTGAACAATCGTATCCATCATCGACTTGAGCTTTGGCAGGATCTCGTCCTGGTTGGCGAGGCCCGTCAGTTCGCCGTCGGCGTTCAACGTGAGCCGGAAACGCAGGCCGCGGACAGCTTCGACGGCCGCCATCACCACCGGATTCTGTGCGAGTTGCTGATTGTCCACTACGGTCTCGCCTGGCACCCAGTCGAGAACGTACCCGTCGGCGCCGGCGGATGTGACACGGACACTGATGACCGTTCTGCTCGTGCTGTTCTGCTGGGGTTGCGCGGAATTGTCACGAGTGCGAACGAGTGCCAGCCGGAATTCGTCGCCAGCGGCCAGTTTCGGCGCAATCGTGACGTCCTGCGCAAGCGCGAGACCGGGGACGACGCTGAGCGTGAGCGCCAGACACGCGACAACTACCCCCCTGCCGGTCGTCAGCCTCCGCCGTTCCAGAGCCGCTCCTGTCGATAGACGGCGATTGCACATGTAAATTCGGTTCTTCACGTACTCATTTTCGGAACGATCAGGGTGAGAATGCAGCGTTCAAACCGATAATTCCGGCGTGGGCGCTCTGAAAATCATGCTGGTCGCGGTCCAAGCACTGTCTGTGCCTCCGCTCGTCGGGCTGTGGGATTTCACCGGGGTCGCCGGCTATGCGACGGGGCCGGTTGACGCGGTCCCTGTTTACCTGACTCCAACAACGTCTGCCGCAGTCGTGGCGCATCTTGATACCAGTGGCATCTCGTTGGCCGGCGGGACGCGCTCGTGCGAATGGATCCGTGATCTCGATGTGCCGACGCGTCCACGTGGGTGCGTCTTCACGGAATCGGACTATGAGATTCCGTCGCTTGCAGTGTTCGATCGACGGAACGGGTGGGTTCGTATTGCGCTCGACAATGACGCGACCCGGTTTGGCTGGGTGCGCGAGTCGGACCAGTTTCACGCGATGTTCGATTTGCTGGCCGGTGACAGTCGGTTGACCTACTTGACACCCACCTGGGATGGAATGCTGTTCGAGTCGCCTGCATTCACGGCGCGGGGTCGCAACGCACGGACCGCACGCACGTCGGACACCATTGGCCGCGGGAACGCCGAAGTGCCTTATCGAGCGATTGGCCGCGCCGTGGTTCAGGAGCGCCTCTGGCTCCACGTCGAAATCCTCGACGAGGTGTGCGGCAACCAGGACCCGCGGGTGATCGACACGGGATGGGTACCGGCTCAATCGCCGGCCGGCGCCCAGTGGGCCTGGTACTGGTCGCGAGGCTGCTGAAGGCAAGTAGATTTCGATGCTCGATCGGATCCGCTTCTACGATCGCACGCTGCAGCGGTTATCCCGCCGCCAACTGCTGAACGTGGCATGGAGGCTCGGCGCCGCCGCCATCGCACAGTCTCTGTGTCCCCTCGAGGCGCGAGCTCAGCGACCCACGTTCAAGGCGTATCCGTTCACGCTTGGCGTGGCATCAGGCGATCCCTGGCCCGACAGCGTCGTACTCTGGACCCGGCTCGCGCCGGAACCACTCGAAGGCGGCGGTATGCCGGCAACCAGCGTCGCGGTGCAGTGGGAAGTGGCTCGCGACGAGGCGTTTCGAACGGTCGTCAGAACCGGTACCGCTTCAGCACCGCCAGAGCTTGGCCATGCTGTGCACGTCGAGGTCGGCGGGCTCGAGCCGGGCCGCGAGTACTGGTATCGATTTCGAGCCGGCGACGAAATCAGCCAGATCGGGCGGACAAAGACCGCGCCCACCGCTGGAGCCAACGTGGATCGGCTTCGTTTCGCAGTGTGTGGCTGCAATCACTACGAAAACGGGTACTTCACGGCATTCCGCCGGATCGCCGAGGAGCAGTTCGATTTCGTCATTCACACCGGCGACTACATCTACGAGGACGGAGCGCGGGCCGGCCGCGTGCGGCAGCACCGCGGCGGAGAGATTTTCTCGGTTGTCGACTATCGCAACCGGTACGCTCTCTACAAGAGCGACCCTGACCTGATGGCGGCGCACGCGTCCGCTCCATTCGTCGTCACCTGGGACGATCACGAAGTGGACAACGATTACGCTGGCGACAGGGACGAACACGGCACGCCACCCGAAGTGTTTCTCGTACGGCGCGCTGCGGCGTACCAGGCGTACTTCGAAGCCATGCCGCTGCGGGCGTCGATGGTTCCGACAGGGCCCGACATGAGGCTGTATCGCCGGCTTCTGTTTGGGAATCTGATCGATCTCCGCATGCTCGACACGCGCCAGTTCCGCTCGGATCAGGGTTGTGGTGGAGGGTGGGTCACAAATTGCGTGGCGGCCCACGACACCAATCGCACGATGCTGGGGAACGATCAGGAAAAGTGGCTGTTCGACAATCTTGCACGCACCCGGGCCACATGGACCGTGCTGGGCCAGCAGGTTCCGACCTTCAGCCGCGACGCCGCTCGCTTCACTCCCGCCGGCGGCAGATTCGCGATGGATAAATGGGATGGTTACGTGGCAGCGCGGCAGCGACTGTACGCGCGGCTCAAAGACACAAAGACTCCAAATCCCGTAATCCTGTCGGGCGACGTCCACTTGCACTACGGAGCGGATCTCAAAGAGGACTACGCCAATCCCGCCTCGCCCACCATCGGCGTAGAGCTGACGAATACGTCGGCGTCGTCGGAAGGTGACGGCTCGGATGTAGCGCCGAACTGGGAGACGATTCGCG
>Ga0075430_100001988_pt1 | contig 16843 bp, 17 predicted proteins | sample RhiMetdeltSRZDD4_FD_75294 | JGI IMG/M metagenome (GOLD analysis project Ga0075430, IMG submission 75294) | Populus rhizosphere microbial communities from Tennessee, USA - Rhizosphere MetaG P. deltoides SRZDD4 | ecosystem: Host-associated > Plants > Roots > Rhizosphere > Soil | place: USA... | reverse complement strand
CCCGATCGCCAGCGCAGCCGTATCAGGAGCGATGACGCGTTGTTGGCATAGCTGCTCTCGCGCAGCCGCCGGTCCACGTTCACGCGGTGGACCAGCCGGTAGCGCCCGGCGTCGAGCCCGGTCAGGCGCAGCGACTGGCCCTCGAGGTTCGGGTCGTAGTCATCGCCGTAGCCGACCGAGATGCCCACGGTGAGACGCAGCAGCGCGGTGCGCTCGAGGCCGCAACGCCCGGTGTAGACGGGCTCCGGAGGTCGCGCCGGTAGCTCGCGGCCCCTCACCCGGTAGCGATCGCCGAGACAGAACCCGGTCTTGCGGTCGGTGACGAGCCCCGCCTTGGCGCCGGCTCGGCGCAGCTCGTAGCGCTCGAACCCGAGCAGGTGCCAGTGCTCGTGGTCGGGCGAGCGCACGTAGCGCATCCGGCCCACGCCCTCGACGACCGCGGTCGGGGCGTCCTCCTGCTCGATCAGCTGGTCGACCGTCATGGTCGGGGTCCGGGCGCGGCGGCGACCCGAGACGGTCAGCGGGCCGTCGCCGACATTTCGGACGGCCGAGCTGAAGCCGAGCCGGTAGCCGCCGCGAGCTCGGTCGCGCGTGACCTCGAGGTTCCAGGGCCTCTCCTGATCGAGGTCCGGGAGGCGCTGGGAGCTGGGGGAGAGCTCACGCGAGCCGCCCGCCGACGACGCCAGGGCGGCGGCGCCCAGCACCAGGGCGATGATCACGGGAAGGACCCGGGTGAGCATCCTCGCTCAATTGTCTATGAGTTCCTGTCCGGCGTCCTCGTTGCACTCGATGCTGGGCGGCTCCCCGGCCGGGAACGCCCGGAACTGGTACCGCGGGGTGCCCAGCCGTTCGGCTAGCAGGCGAGCCAAATGACGTACGGTGGCATGGACGGATGTCGCCCCTTCGGTGCGACATTCGCCGGTTGCTGTCCCACTTGCCGCGCAGGATCCTGAAGTTCTATGGAGCAACGATCGAACGCCGGTTCGGATGCGACGATGAGTGGCGTTCGAGTCCTGACCGTGCACCACGAGGAGCAGGCTCGGCGCGCGACGCGTGCGGTCGTGAATGCTGCGCCGGGCTTCGACGTCGTTGGCGAAGCTGCCTCGGCCGAGGAGGCGCTCGAGCTGGCAGTCACACTCCGCCCCGACCTGGCGCTGGTCGCGGTGGGCATGCCTGGGATCGACGGCTTCGAGACGAGCCGGAGGCTTGTGGCCGCCTTGCCGTTGACCACCGTCGTCCTGCTCGTAACATCCGTCGAGCTGCCCACCAAGGACAGGCTGGCGGCCTCACACGCTGTCGCGGCTATGCACGAGCAGGCACTGACACCGCCGTCGCTGCGCGAAGTATGGAGCGAGCACAGAAACGGTAACCAGGCGTCAGTTCCTAGCGACGGGATGTGATCTCGACAGGCGGAGCAGGCACGACCACAGTGCCGGCGATCATGTCGTGGGCCCCGCGGCGGCGGTCATCGAGCAGGATCGGGAGAAAGCCGGCGAAGAGCGGCAGCGCGGCGAGGATCAATCCACCAAACCGGAGCAGTGCGGCGCCTGCGCTCGGCGCTGTGCGATCGACGGCCCGGCAAACGCGGATCTGGAACAGCCGGTTACCCGGGGTCTGGCCTGTCGCCGACCAGAACACGACGAAGTACCCCACGAGCCAGAGCCCATAGGCGGCGCTTCCCACCACAAGGAGCACTCCGTCGAATTTGTCAGGTGGAGAGAGCACGGACAGGATCAGCGCGAAGGTCCCGGCCACGGCGATCGCCACGAACTGGATCACCGCCGCGTCGACCGCGAAGGCGATGGCACGCGTGACGATGCCCACGTACGTGAGTGGCGGCGCGGGCGCCTCGGCCGCATGGGCCGGCCGGACCACGGCCTGCGCCCGATCGGCCGCGAAGCTCACCCCGCCTCCGGGCCGGGTGGCGGCGCCGGGCGGCGCCGAAATGCCCGCCGTGCGCGCTGCTCGACCCAGGCGTCCGCGCTGCGCGAGCGCGCTCGCACACCGCCCGCAACCTGCTCGGCGAAGCCGGCGCTCTGCTGGGCGATCGCGGTGGTGACCGCCGGGCTGCTCGCGACCTCGTCGACAATCAACCAGAGGTCATCGCTTTCCAGCAGGCGTACAACCGCCTGGTCGAGCAGGCGGCTCTCGATCGCACTGGCGATGAGCCGCTCGACCGTCGGGCTCTCGAGCGCGGCCTGGACCACGTGCTCCAACTCCTCTCCCTCGAGCACACGCGCCGCGGTCTGCTCCACCAGCCCTTCTGAGAGCAGGCGGTCGGCGACCCTGTAGCGCACCAGGTCACCCGCGAGCGCCTCCACGAGAGGCCCCTGGAGCGCGCCGTGCGCTGCGCGCGCGGCGAGCGGACTCGCCGCCAGGCGCTCGACCACATCACCGGCGAGCCGTGAGGCCAAGAGGCCGTCAAGCGTGGCGACCGCGGTGCGATTGATGCGGCGCACCGTGGGCCTAACGACGGCGGCGCCGATCGAACCGCCCATGCGAAAAGCAGATCCGACGGGAGTCCTCACAATGAACGGCAACGATTCCACGGCTGCGGGTGAGCCGCCATCACCCGGAGTGGGTGACAATCACGACTGTGTCCGGACGGAGAGGCCTGCGCGGCGCGATCGATGACCACCTCGGATCGCGCGACGTGGCACGCGTCATCTATGGAGCCATCATCGGTCTGGCGCTTGTGGTCGCCCTCGAGGATCACCCCCCTGCGAGCGGTGCGGTGGCCGCCACCGTGGCGGGCGCGGCGCTCGCCGTGGGGCTGGCGGAGGCCTACAGCGAGATCGTCGGGGCCGAGGCGCGGACGCGAAGGCCGGTCCAAGCTTCCAGGGTCCGGGAGTTCGTCATCGACGGCGCCGCGGTGACGTTCGGGGCCGGCTTCCCGGCACTGTTCTTCGTGCTCGCTGCCGCAGGCGTCATGGACACCGCCCTCGCCTTCACCCTGTCGAAGTGGACGGGCGTGGGCTTGATTGCCGGCTATGGGTTCCTCGCAGCGCGACTATCCGGATCCGGGACTGGGGGCGCCCTCCTGCACGCGGCCGCCGTGGGAGGAATCGGCGCCGCCCTCATCGGCCTCAAGGCGCTGGTGCACTGACGCACTCGTGATATCGCGCGCCGCGACGATCAGGGCAAGGTGGCTGAATGCCTGGGGGAAGTTTCCGACCTGTCGCTGGCGCGGCACGTCGTATTCCTCCGCGAGCAGACCGAGATCGTTGGTCAGGGCGAGGAGACGCTCGAAAAGCGTGCGCGCCTCCTCCGCGCGGTCGGCCCGAGCGAGCGCACTGACCAGCCAGAACGAGCATGCCAGGAACTGACCCTCGTCACCCGCCAGTCCGTCGTCGGTCTCTGCCGTCGAGTACCGGGAGACGAAGCCGTCGCGACCGAGCTCTCGCCAGATCGCGTCGATCGTTCCGGTGACGCGCTCGTCCGTGCCCGGCAGGAAGCCCACGAGCGGGATATTGAGGACGCTGGCGTCGAGCTCACTGGATCCGTAGTACTGGGTGAAGGTGCGGCGCTCGCTGTCGTATCCACGCTCGCAGACCTCGGCGTGGATCTCGCCGCGGACCTGCTTCCAGCGCTCGACGGGCCCGTCCAGCTCGAACCGCTCGGCCAGCCGCACGGCGCGGTCGAACACGACCCAGGCCATGACCTTCGAGTACGTGTAATGCCGTTGCGGGCCGCGCGCCTCCCAGATCCCGTCGTCCGGGTTGCGCCAGATCGTCTCGACGTGCTCGACGATGGCCCGCCAGCGCGGCCACAGGCGCCGCTCGATCCTGCCGAGTGCCTCGGCGCCGATGAACATGACCCCGGCCACCTCGCCGTAGACGTCGAGCTGGAACTGCTCGGAGGCCGCGTTGCCGACCCGTACGGGACGGGAATCCTCGTAACCCGGCAGATCCGGCAGCTCGAACTCGGTCAGGCGCCGCTCGCCGCCGACGCCGTACATGATCTGGACGGCCCTCGGGTCGCCGGTGCCGACGCGCAGCAGGAAGTCGCGGAAGGCCAGTGCCTCGTCGGTATAGCCGGCCGCGAGCAGCGCCTCGAGGGCGAGCACCGAGTCGCGCAGCCAGCAGTAACGGTAGTCCCAATTCCGCTCGCCGCCGATGTCCTCCGGCAGCGATGTCGTGGGCGCCGCAATCACCGCTCCGGTCGTTTCCGAGGTCATCGCCTTGAGGGCGATCAGCGACGTCAGGACCTCGTCGCGGTACGCGCCCTCGTAGCTGCAGCGGCCGCTCCACTCGCGCCACCAGCCCTCCGTGCGCGCGAGGGCGGAGTCGGCGTCCTCGACGGGCGGACTCTCCTCGTAGGAGAGATGCCAGGTCAGGGTCAGCCGCTCGCGTGCGCCCTCTACCGCGACGAACTTCGCGCTCACGGTTCCGGCCTCTACCACCAGGGGCAGCGGCGTGCTGAGCCGAAACCCATCAGGACCGGCGGTGGCGATGGCACCATCCGGCGCCAGCTCGATCCATGGTTCGATCGACCCGTAGTCCGGACGCAGCGAAAGCTCCATTCGCATTGGAACACGACCTTGCAGGCCCTCCACGATCCGCATCAGACGCGGTGGGCCCTGGGCGCGCCGCGGCATGAAGTCGATGACCCGGACCATGCCATCGGCGGTCTCGAACTCAGTCTCGAGGATGAGCGTCCCGGGTCGGTAGCGGCGAGAGCTGCCGCTGACCTCCCCGGCCGGGGCCACGAGCCAGCGACCGTGCCGCTCGTCGCCCAACAGCGCTGAGAAGCACGACGCGGAGTCGAAGCGCGGTAGGCACAGCCAGTCAACCGCTCCATCGCGACCGACCAGCCCCGCGGTCTGCAGGTCGCCGATCAGCCCATAGTCCTCGATGAGCATCTACGCCCACCCCGCGACGTCGCTGCCGCCTTCCTCCGTGATGCGCGCGCCGAAGCGGATCAATGCCGGATGCGACGCGATCTTGCCGGCGACGAGGGCCTCGCCCTGATGGAACGTCGCGGCACGATCGATCAGGCCGGGCGGGACGAACGAGAAGACCTGGCCGATGTGGGCGAGGTCGGCGGTCGAGTTCATCCGCATCAGGACGAGGTTGTCGCACTGCGAGAGCACGTTCTCGTGCACCTTCTGCGGGCGCTGGGTCACGACAATCATGTAGAGGCCGAACTTCCGCCCTTCGCCCGCGATGCGGATCGCCTCCTCGGTCCCAAGTGCCGTGATAGGTCCGGCGGGTTCCGCCGGGCAGACGTTGTGGGCCTCGTCGATGACGATCGCGATCGGCTCGCGAGTCGCACGCCGGCGCCAGAGGCGCTCGAGCACCGCGGCGGCAGTGATCGCTTGCTCCTCGCGCGTTTCCAGTGAGCCGAGATCGACGACGAGGCAGCGGGGCCCGGCCGGGTCCTCCAGCTCCGCCAGCAGCGACTCGCCCTCAGGCCCCGGCCAGATGCCCCAGCGCTCGACTCCGAGGTTGTGGGCCCGCAGCTTGAGCTCTTTCGATTCGACATGGTCGAGGTCGGAAAGACTCCGGATGCTCTCGTCTTCCACGAGCGCGGTCAGCTCCGCGTACTCCTCGCGGTCCGCGAGCGGGTCGAGCCGCAGCACGGCCGCCTGGAGCGCCGGGCTGAGCTCTCGGAAGCGAACTCGGATTGGTGCAGGACTGCCCACGCCGCCGCGCACCGCGATCGAGTCGGCCACGGGACCGAAGCGCTCGAGAGCGGCTGCGTCGGCGTCCGCGCGCGTCTCGGCCAGCCGCACGTAGTCCGAGTTCGGGTCCAGCACCACCACGCGCAGCCTGGTCTCCATCAGCAGCCGCTCGAGCAGCACGCCGAGCGAGTAGGTCTTGCCGGAACCGGACTGGCCGCACAGGAAGGTGTGGCGCCCGAAGCCGCCACCATCCAGCCCGATGCTCACGCCGTCCGCCAGCGCCAGCTCCCCGACCTCGAGCACGGCGCGCGCGGGGCGGATCCGGCCAAGCCAGGCGGCGACCTCGCCCGGGTCGGCCGGATGCACGGTCGCGTCGTGGAACGGCCGCCCATCGCCATCCAGTACGACCCCCTCGCCGCGGCCGGCGCGGATGCGCACCTGCGGCAGGCCGGGGCCCGTGGCGTCGTCGCTGTGGAGCTCGAGCGAGACCACCTGTCCGAGACGCGGCGGACCGCCGCCCTCGATCGTCACGTAGCCGCCGGCCTCGAGCTCGAGATCGTGGAGCGGCGTCTGGAAGCTGAAGCGACGACCGTCGACGGACGTGGCGAGCGGCAGCACCGCGTTCTCGAGCGCCTCGCGGACCCCGCGATACTCCTCGAGCGAAGCCTGAACGTCGATCACGCGGGCTCCGGGACAGCCACGGGCCGCGGGCTGAACGGCCGCTCCTCGAGCACCCCGCCGTGGCGCACCGTCACGGCCGTGGCCTCCGGGATCTCGCGCCAGACGCCCGGCAGATCGGAGAACGGCTCCGAGACGATCAGGCGGTCGTCGGCGTCAAGGCGCTGGAACCGCGGGTTGTCAGGGTGCAGTCGGCGCACGGCCTCAACGTCGGCCGACGCGAACAGTGACCGTGCGCTGCCCTCGGTCGAGTACCGGACAGCCCACAGACTCGCGCCGTCCGAGACTCCGAAGGTCGCCTGTACGGCGCCCTTCACTCCGCGGGCCTCCGCCACGGCCTCGATGACCCCGACTGTCCTCTCGAGCGCCTCGACCGGGTCGTTCTCGAGCCCGAGTGTCAGCGCGAGGTGGAACACGACCTCCGTGTCGGTCGAGCCATGGATCTCGGCGAACAGGCCCGGATCGACCGCCAGCATCAGGTCCCTCCTGAGCAACGGGAAGTCGGCGATGTACCCGTTGTGCACGAACAGCCAGCGCCCGCGGCGGAACGGGTGGCAGTTCGTCTCCTGCACGGGCGATCCGATCGCCGCCCTCACGTGCGTGAGGAACAGCGGAGACTCCGTGTGCGCGGCGAGTTCGCGGAGATTTGCGTCAGACCACGCGGGGGAGATGCTGCGGTAAACGGCCGGCCCCTCGCCGCTGCCGTACCAGCCGAGGCCGAATCCGTCGCCGTTGGTCGGCTCGGCACCCATCCGCGCGTGCAGGCTCTGATCCACGATCCCGTGCTGCGTCTTGAAGAGCAGCTCCTCGATAAGCACAGGCTGGCCGAGCCACGCCATCCAGCGACACACTCCGTCAGCGTTTCAAGCCAACGGGTAGGGGCGAATCACCCGCCTCGGGTGATTGGCGCGCCGCGCTCGGCGCAATGGAGGACGGCGTGGCGCACCGTCGAAGTACGACGCCATGTCCGCCGTGGTACCGGAACGTGCGTCTGCCGGCAGCGCGATGGCCCGCTGGAGCGCCAAGGCGCTGCTGATCACCGCCGGCTGGCTCCTCGTCGGCGGGGCTATCTGGTACGCGCGGAGCGCGACCGTCCCGTTGATCGTGGCGGCGCTGATCAGCACCCAGCTCCTGCCGCTCATCGGCTGGGCCACCAGCCGGGGGGTCTCGCGCGGGCTCGCTGTCGCGGGGAGCCTCGTGCTCGTGGTGCTGATCGGGCTGGGTTTGGCGTGGGTGTTCGCGGACGCGCTGTTCGGCAACCTCGGCGGCGTAGGCGAGGACATCAGCGACGGCGCCGACGATGTCGTCGCGTGGCTGCGTGACAACAACGACTGGGTCAAGCAGCACGAGGAAGCGATTCGCGACTTCCTCAAGAGCATTCTGCCGGCCGCGAAGGGCGCTGCGGGCGGTCTGCTGGAGGGTGCACTGGGCGCCCTGTCGTTCACCGCCCAGATTGTCAGCAGCGCCCTACTGACCCTGGTCTTCCTGCTCTACCTGATCACCAGCGGCGATGCGATCTGGGGATGGATCCGGGACCGCTTCAGCCCGGAGCGCCGCGACCGCGTCGCCATGGCAGGCTCCGCCGCCTGGAACGGCGCGAGCGGCTACATCCGCGGCATCAGTCTCATCGCGCTCATCGACACCATCGTGATCACCATCGGCATGCTGGTAATCGGCACGCCGCACGTCGGCACGCTCGCGCTCCTGACGTTCGTGTCGCTCTTCGTCCCGATCCTCGGCGCGTGGGTCTCGGGCACGCTCACCGTGCTCGTGACGCTGGCCGCCGTCGGCACCGGCGGCGCGGTGGCCATGGCAGCCGTCATCCTGGTCGGCCAGCAACTCGACAGCATGTTCGTGACCCCGCTCGTCTACCAGCAGACGGTGAACCTGCATCCGATCGTCACGCTCACGGCGGTGATCGTCGGCAGCCAGCTGCTCGGCATCGTCGGCGCGTTTCTCGCCGTCCCGATGGTCGCCGTCGGCTGGGCCATCTTCAAGGCCCTCGAGCAGGGGGAGCCTGAGCCCGTCCGGGCAGCCCCCTCGTGAACCAGAGCGAGAGCAGCGCGAAGATCGCGACGGCACCGAGCGCGCGCTTCAACCCCTGAAGCTGGGCGCCGCCGTAGTCGTCGGCGATCGCCTTCGCCTCGTCGGTGGGAACCCCTTGGTCGCGCGCCGCGCGCTCGACGTCGTCCACCGGCACGATCGGAATGCCCTTCTCGGCGATCTGGGTCACCTCAGCGCGAACTGGCGGAGTAATCGCGGGATTGTCCTTGACCTGTGAGACGAAGCCGTTGGTCAGCGCCGCGATCAGCACGGCACCGATGAGTGCCGTGCCGAGTGAGGCACCGAGGTTCTGGGCCGTGCCCTGAAGGCCGCCCGCCTCGTTGATCTTGGCGGGATCGACCGAGGACATGATCACGTTCCCGAGCTGGGAGAGCAGCAGGCCCGCGCCGATGCCGAACAGGGTCAGCGACACCGCGAACTCGGTCCCGCGGAGCTCGATGTCGATGGTCCCGAGCAGGAACACGGACGCCGCGACAAGGGCCAGCAGACCGGCCTGAGCGACGCGTTTCGGCGCGAAGCCCGCCGCCAGCCTCGGGCCCGCCAGCGCGGCGATGAACATCGACACCGACATCGGGAACAGGCGCTTGCCGCTCTCGAAGGCGTCGAGTCCGAGGACGACCTGCAGGTATACGGGCAGCACGAAAAACGTCCCCAGCAGGATGAGCTGCTGCATCATCAGTGTCGAAAGGCCGGCGCGCAGCTGTTTGATCCTCAGAAGCGAGCGGTCGAGCAGCGTGTCGAGGCGCTTGCGCTCACGCCGCTCCTCCCACAACACGAAGGCAGCGATAAAGCCGAGGCCCGCGAGGATCAGGAACGGGACGGCCGAGAAGCCAAATGGCGTGATCTCCTCCCCGCCGATCGTGAGTGCTCCGCGTGGCTCTATCAGGCCCCACTCGCTGCTCTTGAGAATCCCGAAGACCGCGAAGCCGAGCCCCAGCGTCGAGAGCGCGACCCCGACCACATCGAGCTTGGGAGGGTGCTCCACCGCCGGCGCCCTGCGGAGCCTGCGACGCAGGAGCAGGATCGCAATCACGATCAGCGTCTCGCCGGCGAAGACGTAGCGCCAGCTCAGTTCCGTGGTGAACCAGCCGCCGATCAGCGGCCCGGCGGCGATCGCCGCGCCGGCCACTCCGCCGACGATGCCGAACGCCAGCGCTCGTTGCGGGCCGCTGTACGTGGCGGCGATCAGCGACACGATCGCCGGTATCACGAGGGCCGCGCCGATCCCCTCGATCAGCGACCAGCCGATCAGCAGGACGGTCAGGTTGGGGCTCAGGGCCGTGGTAAGCGAGCCCAGCCCGTAGACCGCGAGGCCGAGTGCGAACGTGCGGTCGCGGCCAAGTATGTCGCCGAGCTTGGCTCCGGCGAGCATGAGCGCTGCCATCACCAGCGTGTATGCCGTAATCGCGAGCTGCACGCCCTGGATCGTCGTATCCAGGTCCTGGACGATCTGCGAGATCGACACGTTCATCACGCTGCTGTCGAGCACCATCACGAACTGGGCCGAGGCGAAGATCGCGATTGGGAGGCCGAGCCCCTTGCCCGCGTCTTCGGTTCGCCCCGGGGCTGGGCTCACGGCGCTCATGGCAGGGATGCGCGGCCGCTACCGGAATACGTATCGACATGCCGCGACAGACGCGCAGAACCGGCCGCTATGGCCTTTTGCTGCTTGCGTGTGTCCTGTCCGTGGCCGTACAGGGGACCGTCGATCCGGGTGCGGTCCAGCAGGTGATCGTGACCGGGCTGGCCGGCGCCTGCCTGCTGCTCGCGTTCCGCGCAGCAAACCTGACGCCTCGGCTGATCCAGGTTGCGACTGCTCTGGCCCTCGCCGCACTCGCCGTGGCAGTCGTGCGCGCCACGGCAGGCGGCATCGGAGATGGCGCGGCGCGATGCATGAACGCAGCGCTCGTCGCACTCGGCCCGCCGGCCGTCGCCGTCGGCGTCGTCCGGGACCTGCGCGCGACCGGGCAGGTGCGCCTCGAGGCCGTCTTCGGGGTGCTCTCCCTGTACATCCTGATCGGCATCGCCTTCGGATTCGTCTATGGGGCGATCGACAAGCTGGGCGGCGATCCGTTCTTCGGGGGCGACCAGGCGGCCACGGTCTCGCACTGCCTCTACTTCAGTTTCACGACGCTGGCGACCGTCGGCTACGGCGACTTCGTCGCCCGCACCGACCTCGGGCACACGCTGGCAGTGTCGGAGGCGCTCATCGGCCAGATCTACCTCGTGACGGTGGTGTCCCTGATCGTCAGCAACCTCGGCCGGCCTGCGCGGCGGGACGACGCCGCTCCAGAGACATAGCAGCGTCACGCGCCCTTCACACGCGCTGCGAAGAACTCGAGCGCCTTCAGCGTCTTCGTCTGCTGCTCGCCGGAGAGGTCGATGCCTCTCCTGGAGAGGAACGCCCTCGTCTCGGCGGCCGCCATGAACGCCTCAGCCGGCGCACACTTCGTGGAGAGCTCGAGAACGCGGGACCCATCGGGGTACATCCACAGCTCCACGACCAGCCTGCGTTCGAACCCTTCGGGCTCGAACTTCAGCTTGAGCACCAGAATCGGCCCAAGCACCGATAGGTCGCCGAGTGAGAGGCCTGTCGGGGCGTGCTCTGACAGGAAGGCGCGTTGCTGCTTGGAGAAAAGCGCTTCCAGCGACTCGGACCCGGCCACGACCTGCCTGACGTCCGCGTTCTCGCGGCTCTCCTTCAGGGTCCCGGAGCAGACGTAGCCCCCCGGCATCGCGTCGACCTCGACCGTGAAGCCGGCGGACTTGCGCAGCCCCTTCGGGATCTGCTTGGGGATGACCGGTCTCAGCTTCACGATCGAATCGCCGCCCCGGCGCTGAACCCGCCGTGCCCGTAGCACCACTCCATGGCGGTTCAGGCTCAGGTCCGGCGTGTCGAAGAAGTAGATCTGCCGGATCTGAGCGTCGAGTGGATCCACCCCAAGCGCCGCAGCCGCCGCGTAGTGAGCAGACTCCGGCACGGTCAGCTTCAGCTCGACGCTGTCGGCATCCTTGATCAGGTCAAGCAGGTCACCGAGTTGGTCGTCCGAGAGCGTCGCGGTGGCCATGGCGACCTACTCGCCCGCCGCCCGCCGCGCCTGGCGCGTCTGCCGGATCTCCTCCTCGGTCGGCTTTCGGAGTAGGAAATACACGATCGTGCCGACGACGGGGAGCAGCACGACGATGACGACCCAAGCGGCCTTGGTCCCTCGCGGGAGGTCCCGGCGGAAGATGTCGACAAGGCCCACGGCCCAGATCACGAGGAGCGGCAGCAGGATGAAGACCCACACCATCGCGGACGCGGCCACGTACATTGGCCGAACCTACGGCGGCGCCGGGTGACGCAGCATCACCCTGCGTGGGTGACGACGCATCACCCAGCAGCGGCCGATCCTCGCGCGGTGGCCACCGCTGGCTACGAGATCAGAGTGAAGGGCCGGCTCAGCGACACCGTGACGGAAGTTTTCGAGGACTTCACGGCCTCGGTGAAGCCGGCGGAGACAACGCTGCGCGGTCAGATCCGCGATCAGGCGGAGCTCCACGGGCTGCTCGAGCAGATCCAGTCGCTCGGACTGGAGCTGATCGAGGTCAAGCGGTTGGATTAGGCGGTGAGCCCCGCCCGCCTGCTTCGCGCGGCTCTCGTTCTGCTGGCCGATGCACTCGCGCTGCTGCTGCTTGCCGCGCTGCTGCCCGGCTTCCACCTGGATCGGCCCGCTACCGCGCTCGCGGCCGCGGTCGTGGTCGGCGCGCTCAACGCGGTCGTGTGGCCGCTCCTGGCGCGGCTTGCCCTGCCGCTCAGCGTCGTCACGCTGGGGCTCGCCACGCTCGTGCTGAACGGCGTGCTCGTGGTGTTCGCGATCGACCTCGTTCCCGGGGCGAGCATCGATGACGTCTGGACCGGGGTCGGCATCGCGATCGGAATGGCGCTGCTCACGACGCTGCTCGCCTCGCTGCTCGCCATCGACGAGGACGAGTCGTGGTACCGCAACGTGGTGCGCAGGCAGGCGCGGCGGCGCGGCGACCGCACCGAGAGCGACGTCCCGGGTGTGATCTTCCTCGAGATCGACGGCCTGGCCCACCAGGTCCTGCTGCGGGCCATGCGTGACGGCAACGCTCCCACGCTGTCGCGCTGGCTGCGGGAGGGAAGCCATCGCTTCGTGCGCTGGGAGACGGACTGGTCGTCGCAGACCGGCGCCTGCCAGGCCGGCCTGCTCCATGGAAACAACGACGATATGCCGGCGTTCCGCTGGTGGGAGAAGGACCGCGGCGTTTCGATAGTCACGAGCCATCCCCGCGACGCCGAGGAGCTCGAGCGGCGCCACTCGGACGGACGCGGGCTACTGCACGCGGGCGGCGCGAGCCGCGCGAACATCATGTCCGGGGACGCGACCCACTCGATGCTCACGATGAGCACGGTCCTACACCGGCGGCGACCCATAGGGCGGGACTACTCCGCATACTTCGTCAACCCCTACGCCGTGGCGCGAACGTTCCTGCTGACCCTGGGCGAAATCGCGAGCGAGCGCCGGTTCCAGGCACAACAGCGCAGGCGCGACGTCCAGCCGCGCATCGCACGGGGCCGCGTGTACGCCGCCGTGCGCGCGTGGGCGACGATCGTGCAGCGCGACCTTCAGGTGGCCGCAGTGGTCGGCGACATGATGGCCGGCCGGCCGGTCGTCTATACGACCTTCCTGGCATACGACGAAGTTGCTCACCACTCCGGCGTGGAGCGGGCGGACACGCTCGCCGTGCTGCGCCATGTGGACCGGCAGTTCGCGCGGGTGCAGGCAGCGGTCGCCGACGCGCCGCGGCCGTACCGACTCGTGGTCCTGGCCGACCACGGGCAGTCGCAGGGCGCGACGTTCCTCCAGCGCTACGGCGTGACGCTCGAGGATCTCGTCCGCTCCGCGTGCCACGCCGGGGATGTCCAGGCGGCGTCCGGTGGCAGTGACGAGGCGATCGCATATCTGAGCGCCGGACTCACCGAGGTTGCCCGCGACGACACGGCGACGGGGCGGACAGTCGAGCGCGTCACGCGAAAACGGCGCGCGGACGGCGTGGTCGCCCTTGACGAGGACTCGAGAGAGGAGTTCCGCGAGGCGGGGGACGAGCTGCCCGAGCTATCTGTGATGGCCTCCGGCTGCCTGGGCCTGATCTCGTTCCCGCGCGAGGCCGGTCGCGTGACGCTCGAGCGTCTCGAGCAACTCCATCCGAAGCTGGTGCCCACGCTCCGCGAGCACCCGGGAATCGGCTTCGTGCACGTGCGCTCGGAGCGTCACGGCGCGCTGGCGCTGGGTGCCGCCGGGACAAACTTCCTCGACGAGGGGCGCGTCGAGGGTGAGGACCCGCTGGAGCCGTACGGGCCGCACGCCGCGGGCCACGTTCGCCGTACCGACCGCTTCGCGCATTGCCCGGACGTGCTCGTGAACAGCACGTACTGGCACGAGAGCGACGAGGTTGCTGCCTTCGAGGAGCTCGTCGGGTCGCACGGCGGCATGGGCGGCGACCAGAGCTTCCCGTTCGTCCTCTTTCCAGCCGACCTCGACTGGCCGAACGAGCCGGTGATCGGAGCCGAACGCGTGCACCGCATCTTCCGCGGATGGCTGGCCGGACTCGGACACGACGGCTATGCGGCTACGGAAGTGGACTCACCGGGTCTCAGCACCCGCACCTCAACGCCGGGCGCGACGGCGTCCACCTGAGCCGCGAACCGCGCCGCCGGCTCGCTGAACCACTTGCCGCGCCGCACGTGGCGGGGATGCAGAGTTCCCCAATGAATGGGGATCGCGATGCGCGCCCCGAGCAGGGCGGCCGCCCGCGCCGCGCGCTCGAAATTCATGTGTCCGGGGCCGAGGCGCGGGCCCCAGCCGGCCACCGGCAGAAGCGCGACGTCGACCGGGGCGAGCTCCGTCATCTCGGGGAAGAGGTCGGTGTCGCCCGCGAAGTACACGGATGGTCGCTCTCCGATCACGAAGCCGAGCGGCTCTGCCTGGGGGCCGCGCACCGGCAACCGGGACGGCGAATGGTCGGCACGCACCGCCTCGACGCCAAGCCCGCGGATCTCGGTTCGCTGCCCCCGCTCGAGCTCCTCGACCTGGAGTCCGGCGCGGCGCAGCAGCTCGCCGGCACCCAGGGGCGCCACGACCCGAGGCCGCCCACGGAGACGGCGGAGCGACGGGACGTCGAGGTGGTCGTGATGCAGGTGCGAGATGAGGACTGCGTCGAGGTCCCGCGGCACTTGCGGCGGCGCGCCGTGGCGACGGAGATGCGCCACTCGGGGGCGCAGGACCGGGTCGGTGAGGAGGCGCACGCCACCAAGCTCTATGAGCACGGTGGCGTGGCCGACGTATGTGATGCGAGCCGTCGCTACGTGGTCGCCCCAACGCCGCGGGCGTCGAGCGCCTGCTGGAGCTGCGCTTCCTGCTCGTTTGACAGAGAGCTCTGGATCACATGCCCGCCGTACTTCGAAACCTCCGGGACGACCTTGTCCCGGGTCGCCTCGCGCACCAGCACGAACACGGCCGCCCCACCTGGGGGCAGCTTCTCGCCGAGCTCCTTCATGAAGTTGTCGTCGACGCCGTAGTCGGATGCGCCTCCGGCCAGCGCCCCCGAGGCGGCGCCCACAGCCATGCCGAACAGCGGCACGAAGAACAGCAGCCCGATGAGACCGCCCCAGAGAGCGCCCGTGGCGGCGCCGGCGCCGGCCATCGACGGCTGGTGGAGCTTCATCTTGCCGTCCTCGCGGTGCTCGACGATCACGGCGTCCTCGAGGGTTATGGAGTGCTCCTTGACGAGCTCGCTGAGTGTGTTCATCACCTGCTTGGCCTGATCAAGATCGTCGTAGGCGATTACAACAAGATTCGACACGAAGGTCCTCCTTTTTCACTGCGGGACGGGCCAGAGATTCTCGGTGCGGCGAGGGCGGCGTCGCATCACCCCACGTGGGTGATTCCCGGTCACCCCAGCGGATCGCAGAATCGGGCCCATGCGTGGCAGACGCATGGCCGTTGGGGCTCTCCTGGTCATTGGGACGCTTCTGTGGACGGCACTCGGCTTTGCTGTGTGGGCGAACCGCCAGGCGCTCAACAGCGATAACTGGGTCGACACGAGCAGCGCCCTGCTCGAGGACGACGACATTCGTACTGCGGTGGGGCTGTTCATCATCGACCGCCTCTATCAGAGCGAGGAGGTCGAGGCGCAACTGGCCGAGGTCCTGCCGCCACGCCTCGTCCCGCTGGCAAAGCCCGCCGCTGCCGGGCTCAAGGAGGTCGCGCAGCGCAACGCCGGGCGCGTGCTCGGCACCGCAGCCGCCCTCCAGGCCTGGGAGACCGCCAACCGGACCGCGCACGAGTCGCTGATCCGCCTCGTTGAAAGCGACCTGGCGAGCGGAGACGTGTCGCTTCAGCTGGGGAGCCTCTTCGAGCAGATGGCAGCCGCCACCGGCCTTCCCCCGGAGGCCGTCGAGAAGCTGCCGCCGAACGTCTCCGAGCTTCAGATCGCGAGCGGAGACAAGCTTCAAACCGCGCGGGACATGCTTGACCTCTTCGAGACGCTCCTGTGGGTGCTGCTGGTGCTTTCGGTGGGCGCGTTTGCCGGCGCCATTGCGCTGTCGCGGGACAGGCGGCGGACGATCATCAACGTCGGTGGCTGCCTCATGTTCACGGGGGTAGCACTGTTCGCCGTGCGCACCATCGGCGGCTCCGTCGTCACGGACGCGCTCGCTGACGCCCCGAACGCGCATGCGGTCGCGGACGACGCCTGGGCGATAGCCACCTCACTGCTCGTGGATGTGTCCGGGGGCGTTTTCCTGTTCGGGCTGTTCCTCGCCGCGGGCGCCTGGCTCGTGGGCGAGGGGCGTCGTGCCACAGCGATCCGACGCTTCTTCGCGTATCCCCTGCGTGAGCGTCCCGGCGCTGTGCGGGCCGGTCTCGGGGTCGCGATCCTGCTGCTCGTCATCTGGGGGCCGGTCCCATGGACTCAGAGGCTCTGGGGGATCGCGATCTTCACCGTCCTCGCGTACCTCTGGCTCGAGCTCGTCCGGCGGCTCACGCTGGAGCAGTTTCCGGACGAGCCGGCACCCCGGCTGTCAGCCCACATGCCCTGGCGGACCCGCGGCCGTGCCGGCGAGCTCGAGCGGCTCGCGGGGCTGCGCGACCGCGGCGTGTTGACCCAGGCGGAATTCGATCGAGAAAAAGCGAACCTCCTGGCGGGCGGCCGACAACCTGCGGAGGCTTGAATGGCAGAGATAGGCCCGGTTCAGCTCATCAGCATCGGCTTCGACCGCGATGCCAACTTCGAGGGCAAGGTGATCGACGAGCTTGCGAGGCTCGAGAGCGAGCGAACGATCCGGATTCTCGACGTCCTGTTCATCGCCCGCGACACCGATTCGGAGGACACGGTCGTGCTCGAGCACCCCGGGGCCGAGAACCTCGGTGGGATCGTGGGTGCTTTGCTCGGCTTCGAGTTCGAGGACAAGAC
>Ga0075430_100001984_pt1 | contig 16852 bp, 13 predicted proteins | sample RhiMetdeltSRZDD4_FD_75294 | JGI IMG/M metagenome (GOLD analysis project Ga0075430, IMG submission 75294) | Populus rhizosphere microbial communities from Tennessee, USA - Rhizosphere MetaG P. deltoides SRZDD4 | ecosystem: Host-associated > Plants > Roots > Rhizosphere > Soil | place: USA... | reverse complement strand
GATGCTTTCATGTGTTGGAGCCTTCATCTAGGCAGAGATATGTCAATCAAATAAGTCGGATCCTAAGAGATGGAGGATTACTGTTCCTCAAAACATTTAGCACAAAAGAACCTTCGAGGGGAGGTGGCCCATATAGATTTTCAATTGATGAGATCGATTTGATTTTTAGGAGTAGATTTGTGATAGAATCGTTTAAGGAAACAGTTTATCAAGGAACATTGGACATATTGCCAAAAGCACTATTTGTTTTTCTGAGGAAAAAGAAGACTTAAGGAGAAGGGGAGAGCCTCTAACAATAATAATCCTTTTTGTGAGAGGTTGCACCAGAGAATTATCAAGTTTACAGCCTAGCCTAGGCTTGCAGATTCAAATGAATTTTTACCAAATCCCGACGAGCTCATTGCCAACTAGATTGTCTATTTTCTGAAGGCATTTTCTCTCCTTCCCAAAACTGTTAAGTACTAACGGTTGCTCTTTTTATAAGAGATTCAATGCACCAACCTCCTACTTCTGATCCAGAGCAGTTCAAACAAGCGCAGCGGCAAGACTGGGATAGGTCTGCTGATGGCATGAAAATCTGGTGGCCTGTACTTGAAAAAGGAGGGCAAAAAGTTTCTGATAAATTGATAGATCTAGCAGGAGTAAGGCCAGGTTCTAAAGTATTAGATGTAGCTACAGGTATTGGCGAACCAGCTGTCACGGCCGCAAGACGTGTTCAACCCAGTGGAAAGGTATTAGCTACTGATATTTCTCCTGAAATGCTAGCGATTGGAAGAGAGCGGGCGGAAAAGCTGGGATTACAACATATCATAGAATTCAGAGAAAGTGATGCAGAATCACTAAAGCTTCCAGATAAATCCTTTGATGCGGTTCTTTGCCGCCTAGGGTTGATGTTTCTTCCAAATCTTCCCAATGCATTGAGAATATTTCATGAAGCATTAGTTCCAGGTGGAAAAATAGCTGCAGCGGTATGGCCAGCTTTTGATAAAGTACCTGCTATAAATCTGGCGTTTCTTACTGTATCGAAGAAGCTCAATTTACCTCCACCGACAGCTGATACACCGCCTTTTCATCTGTCTGATCCTCTTGCACTACAAAATGCACTGATTAAAGCTGGATTCCAAGATGTAAGGACTGAAAATATGATAGTAACCTTGGAATTTGATTCACCGGCTAGCTTTACCAATTACCATAAAGCAGTATCTGTTCCAATCCATGCATTACTTGCCGGACAAACAGCTGAAAAACAAAATGAAATATGGAAAGCGGTAACAGAAGCTACAAAATCATATACCAATTCAAAAGGTGAAGTAGTACTAGATAATGAAGCTATGTGCTACGTTGGGACTCGCACTAGTTAACAGGCAATCTTTCATGTCACAATCAGACTATATTCTACACAATTCTTCTGCTCATTCTATTCCTTTTTTGCTCGATAACATCCTAATTCCACACGTATATGATAGACTTGTCTACCGCGATAACTGGTAATAATGCTTTAACCCATAGTGCATATTAATTCTATCATCCTTACCATCATAAGGGTCAAAAATCAAATTGTTCTTTATACCCTCTTTGCTATCAGGAAGAGAACAGCCAGAAATTGAACTCATATGAGCGCATTGTCCTACTATGGCATTCTTAGCAATGAGAAATAGATACTCAGTAGAAGCAGATAAAAGTACAACGTAAACCTTGAGCTAGGCAAATGCGAATACTTCAATAATAAACACCAAAATTCCGTCTTGGATTCAAATGAATTTTTACCAAATCCCGACGAGCTCACTGCCAAACACAGACTAAATCTTCTTTCATAGTTTGTATTCGACAGTTCAGCCATAGTTTGAACCTTGATTTTTCAAAGATGCAATCCTGACTAGCAATGATTAATAGACCGATGTGATTGAGTTCATGAAAAGTGTGACGACATGAGATGCGAGAACCCTGTCATGAATCAGATCCTGGATGCTTACAAACCAATGTGGTCGCTAAATCATGCCATTTCTCTAATGGGTTGGGACTTTGAAACTTATATGCCTAGGAAAGGTACTGAAGAAAGAGGAGTGGCCGATTCTCAACTTCATCTGCTGCATAAAGAGCTCCTGCTAAACAAAGATTTTGTTGGTCTTGTAGAGTCAGCGAAGAAATTGGAGAACCTTAACGATCCAGAGAAGGGTATTATACGAGTGCTCAACAGGGACATAACCAAGCAGATAAAGATACCAAAAGAGTTGACTGAAGCAGAGTCTCTGGAAAGAATAAGGGGCAACATGGCATGGAGACAGGCCAGAGAAAAATCGGATTTCACGATGTATTCGCAGCACTTGAAGAAGATGATAGAAATAAAGAAGCAAATCGCGGATAAGATAGGTTATGAAAAGCATCCATATAACGCGCTTTTGGATACGTTTGAAGAAGAGCTTACAGTAGCTGACTTGGATAAGGTATTCGGTGTATTAACTCCGCGTATTCAGAAGGTTTTGAAAAAGCTCGTAGAATCAGGCAGCGCCTTTTGTGAAGAGAGCAAACTTGGAAAATCAAAGTATGATATCCAAAAGCTTGATGAGCTCAATCGTGATATCTTGACTCTTTTGCAATACGACATGGAACGTTTCAGAATGGATTTATCTACGCATCCTTTCACGGAGACTATGGGCCTCAACGACGTCAGAATAACTACCCGGTATGAAGGGACTGATTTCAAAAAGTCGATATCTAGTACTATTCATGAAGCTGGTCATGCCTTGTATCATCTGCAATGCGATCAGTCATTGTCTGTTACTCCTCTGGAGGGCGGATCTTCACTCGGACTACATGAATCTCAGTCCAGGTTTTGGGAGAATATTGTGGGCAGAAGCCTGCCTTTTGTTCAATTGATAGCTCCCTTGATTAGAAAGCAAGTAAGTTTCGCAAACCAAGCAACAGATAACGAGTTATACCTGTATTTCAATAATGTCAAGCCTGATTATATACGAGTTGACGCCGACGAAGTTACATACAATCTCCATATAGCAATAAGATATGAGATAGAAAAAAAAATATTTGGAGATGAGCTAAGCGTCTCTGAAATTCCTGAATTTTGGAACGATAGAATGGATAAGCTGCTTGGAGTGAGACCAACTAAGGATTCCCAGGGCGTGCTTCAAGATACTCATTGGAGCAGTGGCCTCTTTGGGTATTTTCCAACTTACACTTTGGGAAACTTGGTTTCAGCGATCATTGCATCAAAGATGCGCAAAGACCTTGAGGATTACGAGGAAGACATCAAGAAGGGCAATTTCAAGCCTATTAGAGAATGGTTAAGATTAAAAATACACCAACACGGATCTGTTTATGCACCCAAAGTGCTTCTTAATAATAATTTCAATGAAGGCTATAACCCGGATTACTTCATGACCTACATAGAGACTAAATATCTCGGGTCCTGAATCCTAACCTATTTGACTAAAAAGCTGTATTCTAATTCTTTTTATACTATTTTTTTGATTTCTTTTGCTGGAAGTGGAGGAAAAAGCGGATAAGGATTTTTCTGTTATTATATATATTAAAATCATCATCTCCTCATTGTCTATGGCTGTTGATAGCAAAATGTATGTGTATGTGCTCTCTGTCTCTTCTGCAATGAAGACAACATGACTAATGCTTTTACAGGTGTGTCATCTAGTAGTAGAGCACCAATTCGAAGCCTGGTTTTTCAGAGTTGTAATAATCCCTACGGGCCCGTATTAATTTTCAGTTGAATCCTGCGATGGTTAAAGCTGATGGAAGTAGAGATCAGTCAAAAGTTCATTTAAAATAGTATTTTCTTTCAATTCTGGTAACATGTTATAGGAGCCAACTTTTAGACCTCTTCTACAATATATCTCTCTCTTCGTAGCTGTAGAGAGAGCCTCGTGGTTCAATGCAAATAATAAAGACGGGGAGATTTTCTTGGTTCATGCAGGAGTACATTGCCCTCGCAGTGTTTGGTGTTGTTTATGCTCTGATCATCGGCCGGAGGCGCTTTGGTATTCCCATTTGGACAGCCATGCTAATAGGAGCAGCACTGATGGTGGGCCTGCAAGTCATAGGTGTCGATGCCGCCCTTACATCGATCAACCTCGAAGTCATTGCTTTTCTATTTGGAATGTTCAGTATTGTTTCTGCGCTAGAGAGAGCAGGAGTGCTACATCTAATAGCCATCAAGATGCTTGCGATAGCCAAGACGCCTGGGAAGTTGTTGATGACGTTTGTAGTTGGGATGGGCTTACTCTCTGCATTTTTGGTTAACGATACTATAGCACTACTTGGTGTTCCTATTGTAATCCATGTTGCAAGACATTCAGGCATCAGATCAGTGGTGCTATTATTGGCACTTTCGTTTGGCGTTACGGTTGGAAGCGTCATGACCCCTATAGGTAATCCGCAAAACCTGTTGATCGCCATCCAGAGCGGCATCTCAACACCATTCATTACGTTTCTAATTCATCTCGCAATACCGACGATCATCAGTCTGTTTGTAACATATTTCATATTGAGGGTGTATTACAGGAAGGAGATTAGCTCAAAATATAATCCCAGCAGGATAGAAGTTCCTGAAAAGGTACAACTGCTCTATGAGCCTCGTCTTGCCAAAATCTCTATTACAATCCTGCTTGTGACAATCGGTGGTTTTATAATCTCAGAAATACTGCACTTTCTTGAAATCTTGAATTTTAGCCTGAGTGCCATTGCAATGCTGGGTGCGTCTGCCATTTATGCTCTCAGCAGAGAAAGGGTGGAGATAGTAAAAATGGTGGACTACTCCGTACTAGTCTTTTTTGGTGGCATGTTTGTAGTTACATCCGCACTTTGGTCATCTGGTGCTGTGTCAATCCTATTCACGAACTATATCCCGCCTCCAAACCCAAGCGATCTAACACAGAGTACTGCTGTGATATCAGTCGCAAGTCTTGGGATCAGCCAGCTATTGAGCAATGTTCCTTTTGTTGCACTATACAATTTTGTTATGATAGATAACGGCTTTACAGGCCAGCATGTAGACCAATGGGTCATGCTAGCGGCTGCAAGCACCATAGCTGGTAACCTCACTATACTTGCTGCTGCAAGCAATATAATCATCATCGAGGCTGCAGAATCAAGGGGAGTCCACGCCTTTACATTCTTAGAGTTCTTTAAAGTTGGAAGCATAATTACTGCAGCGAATATCATAGTCTATTATTTGTTTATTGTGTTCTTCTAGAAGGACTTCCAATCTTTATTGACTCTGTATTTATCTCATCAAGATTTCTGAATTAAGATAAACTAATCACTCCATTGTTTTGCTTGGCATGAGACAGAGATGTTTTGAAATCAATTAGCCAAGCAGAGTCCAAGATTGGATTCAAATAAATTTTTATTCAAATCCCGACGGGCCCGCCTCTAGTGTCAATGACAATTTGCAAATAACCATTCTCTTACCAGTAAAAATTATTTAGCTTGATCCGTGCATCAGAACAAAGAAACCTTGACTTTAGTGCTTCTAGAGAATGTGCTCTTTTGCTTTATAGCGGTGTAGAAAATAGATAATCATTGAGCTCTTTTTAAGTCATATTTGATGAGACACCCGTGTCAATATTTAAGACGGGAAAATAGAATACTATTATGATAACTAAGATCATTCCAACAACACAGCGAGCCCTGGTTCTTCAAGGAGGTGGAGCACTTGGTGCATTTGAAGCAGGCGTCTTTAGGGCTCTATATGAGAAGATAATAAAAGAGGATATTGAAAACGGCGAAGCGGATCGTCCATTGTTCGATATTATTGCTGGAACTTCTGCAGGTGCAATAAATGGGTCCATACTTGCTAGCTATGTGACAAAGAGGATGAGAGAAAATCCTCACTGGAGCATGAAGCAATTTTGGCAAGGTTCTGCAGAATATCTTGAAGAATTTTGGATAAGGCTCTCTTCAACACCTTTCATCATTGAATGGTTCAACCCATGGTGGAATTATTGGTATGGATGGATCCCAAATAGTGCTTCACAAGAAGCGGCCAGAAGATATTACGGCGCAAAAGAATTCTTGACTCATGGTGCACCCGGGGTATTTTCTCGTCCACAGATAACCTTTGACACAACGTATTTCGATCCACAGAATTTCTGGGCTCACTATGATAATCAACAATTGAAAGATAATATAAGGTCTTTTGCAAAACTTCTTCCTCTAAGAACATACTTTGAGAATGAACACTCTAAATTTCCTGAGCCTAGACTCTTGATAGCCAGCGTTGACATACAAGAGGGAGAAACAGTGATTTTTGACAGTTATGAAAAACATACAGGAAATTGGAAGGCTGAGTATGGACGTCAAGGAAAAGAATATGACAAGAATGGAGTAAACGAAGATGCTCATGAACATGTAATCACTTATGATAAAGGTATTGATATCGAACACATTATGGCAAGCCTTTCTGTGCCGCTACACTATGCTCATACAGAACTCAGTGCAGAAGAACGGGCAAATTACGATCCTATTCGTCGCTTCTGGGATGGACAACTATTAAGTAATACTCCTTTACGTGAATTGATAAGTGAGCACAAGGAGTTCTGGGAAAACCAGATTAGGACAAAAACGAAGGCAGGAACAAAGAAACTGTTTGAAATCGATGCAGAGGAATTCTCAGAAATTCTAAGGGAAGGAAAAAACAACGAAATAAGAGTTCCCAGTTTGGAGGTCTATATTGTCAACTTATGGCCTACAAAAGAAAGAGATTTTCCTCACTCTAACCGTGACCTCCTATCAGATAGGAAGAATGACATAACATCCCATGATAAAACAGAATATGATCGCAAGGTAGCAATGCTCGTCTCTGATTATACTGATCTTGCACAAAAGTTGCTACAAAAGCTAATCGATCTCGCAAAGAAGAATGGAGTTGCTAAAGAAGCAATTATGGAGATCCTTGAAGAAAGAGCAAGAACTAGCCAGCGAACAGGAGAGGAAAGAAAATATCTTGATCTCATAAAGGCACGCTTCGAAATAACAAAAACTGTAATTATAGAACGTGTCGATGACGAAGATAGCGTTTCTAACAAATGGCTTGACCTAAGCCGATTAACGATAGATCAAATGATTCGACAAGGATACCAAGAGGCACAGATGCCTGTAGATTTAGAATTCATCAGAGACAACCTAAACAGACTTTTAGCCAAAAGAAAGATAACTGAAATTCAAGGAGGAGAATTACATCTTAGAATACAGAAAATAAAACTGGATCTGAAACATCAAGATCGATCAAATATGACGAAAAACCTTGAGAAACTACTACAATACGCAAAAGAGCAAGAGCTTCCCTCGGCGCTGATAGATAGAATAGAGAAGTTAATTCCTTCAGGGAGTTAAACAACACTAGCAGCATATATACTTGTGAGGGGAGGAGATCATTTATAGATAATCCTATACTGTGGGCTCTCGCTGACTAGGTTCTGCTTAAGACTTGTGCTCGTCACCACATTTTTTACCTCATGCGACATCAAATGATCCGTAAGCGATAAGACGCTATATGTAATGATATGGGTGAGAGAACTAGAACTACATAGCATTGACCTGGCTTGCCGTTTCTAATGTACCTCCAACATAATGGTACCGATTTTTAGAGTAACAATCAGTAAATCAACTTGCCCGTGATGTAGCCTTTAGAGATGATAATTCAAAAACACTTGCTTTTCATATGTGTTTGAATCCTCATTTGAATTACCTTTTTGCCGAATCCATTCTGTCGCTGCGATATTAGTTCTTTAGAATAGACACTGTTAAGTGCAGTCAGGGGCTCAATGGCTATCCTAGCGTATCGTTTCCTGATAGTTGGAGACAATATCATTTTTAAACCAAGCATTTTCATCATGTTACTACCGCGTCCAAACCAATCTTCTGAATTTGGTACATTTCCAGGAGAAAACTAGCTGATTGCAGTTAACACTAGACCAGACTAACAAACGCCACCTGGCATATATGTAATGAATAGTGATGGCACGGGTCAGACAGAATCAATGCAGAAAAAGACTATAGTGAACTAAGTAATAATACTCCGACTTGGTCACCAGATGGCTCGATGGTCTTTTATTCTATATACCTACTTTCTGTGATTATTAGTCTGTCCCCCAAGGATTATCTATGACAAAGCACCAAGTTCCATCCGCTTGTTGACGCAAAACGTCTGCAGATTTGGCAGCCATATTAACAGGCTTACCATCAGGTCCAGTTCCACTGAATGACCATTCACTAGTTACAAGAGCAAGATCACTTGTTTGAAGTACCCTCTTTACTTTGAGGTCCAACTTGCCATTCATGTCAATGAAACTACGTAGGCTCTGGCGTATAGATTCTGGACTTTTGGCAAGTTGTCCTGGTTGAGAGGCAAAACATGCATCAGTCTCATAGAGCATCATGAGAGAATCTAGATTCCCTGTATTGATGCCTTCGACTATTGAATTGAGCACTTCTTCAGGTGTCGTCATTTTCTTAGACATACAACGGTTTTGAAAAAAGTTATGCTTATAAGTTTATACAAAATAACAAAGAGAAAATGAAGTCTTCATAAAAGGAAAATACTAAAGAATCTAAGGAAGCCGATTACTTACAATGAGGGTAAAGAACAACTGAAAGAGGAGTAAGAAAAAGAAACACAAGAAATTACAACTAAAACAACTAATCAAGTCTTTTGAAGGTTACGTTTTTTCTTCTGCTAGCAGGAATACTTTCAAATGCAACAGATATTGCAGCATTGAAAAAATTATGAGATTCATAATATGCCTAAATTTCTACAGAAGCAGGAAACAAGATGGTACAGGATCCTAATTTCATAAAGAACCTTGAAGACTACATGAATGAGGGTAGCCAGAAGCAGCAACAGTACTAGTAGTATTACTGCTAAAGATCAGACCAGACTTGACGAGATATGAGCAACACGAGAGAATCTCTTTGAATAGCGAGGAGAAGGATTGGGGGGGGGAGGAGAATATAAGCCTGGAAAGGAAAAGCCCCGACGGTTAACAAGAATCATGAGGATGAAAGTGAGGAAGGAGATATCTAAAAGAGTTTTGTTAAGAACAACAACATTTTTTCTCATGACTACTATCCAGAAATGGAGCTTGCCACTACTACCTACGCAAGACTACTACAGGAGCTACATTATGGAAGCACGCTACACTATATCTAAGATGTATTTCTAACTCACTCTTTATTCACGATATTTCCAAACTCTTCTATCATGTGATCAAGCCCTCCCTTTATCTTGCCCTTTGCAAAGACACCAAGTAAGCCTCCCAGCCTGCCGAGTTTTAAATCAGTATTAACTGACACCTTTGTGTTAGTAGTAGTAGAGCTAGAATCTGTCGAGTCGTCGAGTATTATTTCAACTATTGTCCCTTTTGTATCTCCATCCACCACTTCACTTCTAAGAAAGCGCTTTGGCTCAAATGTATGCCTCGTAATCTGGTGTATTTCTCTTCCTGCAACCGTTACGTCCTCTTCAACGGTTACTGAGTTTTCTGATCTTTCTATGACTTTTAGAGAGCGGTATCTGTTTGGAAACCTTGAAGGAAGATTCTCAAAATCTGTGATAAGAGAGAATATCTTATCCTGCGATGCTTGAACTGTCTTGGATGTTTCGACCCGCACCATATACAGAATGATAAAGCAGGATCTGTTGTTTTAAATGCATTTCTATTAGAAAAATAACAATAATAATAGTTGTAGGATTGTCTTCTACCTCCTGTGTCAAATTCGGCAGAGATATTTCTCGCAGAGAAGATTGCAAAACGCAGCTACGGTGACTTTAAAGAAGATCAGTAGTAGAATCCTATTACATGCGGGAATCCAATCCAGACAAGCACATTGCAAACTACATTGCACATGAATTGTGAAGGTTTTTCTGTCGAATCACTATAATCCTATGTCATAGAAATGTCTACGAATAATATGAATAAGGGCGGCATATGTAATAATTGTGGTAAGAAAAGGGAAGAACTTTTTCCAGTGTTTATAGAGGGCCATACAAAAGCCAATGAATGCGAATACTGGTGTAGAGAATGCTTGATGAATAGGAAAAGTAGCTAAATGCTCGAAGTAAGAGACTGCCTAGATTGGATCATTGTATTTAAATGAATTTTTTCCAAATCCCTCTGGCCTAACACTGGAGAAACCCTTTTAGCTATCAGTTGTCTTCCAAAATACTAGCAAGAAGAATTCCCTTTTTGAAGCAAGATATCACTTTGCGGATCGGGGGGCCTGCTGTATTATTAAATTATAGATGTAAAGTTGTTGTCCTGCATTTGCATATGATTTCTAAAGACAAGTCGTATGCCACGATCCACAATTAGCGTCTAATCTTAAATACAAGAGAGGACATTGATTATACTTAAGAAGGATTAAAGATGTCATCTTCATTATTTGAAGATGTTTGTCATAATATTCTAGACCTAGATAAGACGATCAGATTTGCAGGTATCGCCAGTATGCGGAGAACCATAGTATCATCAAAATATAGGGCCGGATTGGTTCCGTTGTTGACACAAGAAGAGACCTTAGAGTCAGTTGAGCATTCGATCTCAAGAATGGACACTAGGCGACTATTGGAAGCAAGGCTTGGAAAGACCATATATTCTATAACCTTCTATGAGAAAGTAAAACGAGTGGTTATACCGATAGGTAAGGATGGCAATTTTGTGCTCTTGGTCTCATTTGACAACGAAGCTGACCATGATTCGATAATTCGTAATAAAATAATGCCCCTTGTATCCCATCATCAAATATAGCAGCAAAATCTAGCTAATGTGTTGGTCGGATCATTATTCCAAGAGGACTTGGACTTGTAATTCTGTTGGTTATATATCATATCATGATTGATCAAAATAAAGAAACCCTTCTATTGCTTTGCTTAGTACATGACAGTTGTTCGGAAATCATATCCATCCAAACAGCAGACTTCAAGATAGGATTCAAATAAATTTTTTCCAAATCCAGAGGGGCCCACTATCCCTTCTTTTAGAGGACATCTCTACGGTAATAGGAAAAGATACTAGCTTCTTTAAACTTTTAGCTAGGTTGGTTACTATCCACACTTTCCTAAGATCTCCAAAAATCCGATTGCTTCGCATGAGGGAGCTCATCTTTTGCGTATATCTTTCTCAGCTCAAATTTTGAGGGCTCGCATAAATTCATTTTGTACTGTCAGATTTACAAGAGTTATTAATAAGGTCCAGTTCCTTGCCATGAAATTTTCTGAATACTCCCATAACTGTCTTCATATTCAAATTCAAAGTATCCATCATTTACGACAAGCATCCTTGAGGACGCCATGTCCATTCTTGCAGATTCAAAGCCGCCTGCCGGTAATACGATGCTTACTCGATGAGCTTCACCTGTCACAGGGTTCTTTATGGGTTCAAGCTGAGATTCACCTACGCCTTCTGCCTTTATTTGACTTCTAATCCCGTTCACCTGAAAAGTCATTTTAGCTAGTTTGGGCTCTGCAAAGTGATCGAGCGTCGTACGGTATACATCAAACGCAGAGCCCTGGGCCCTTCCAGTGATAATCTTTGACAGCCTGTCAAACTGTTCTTCAGATGCTCTATCGTCTATGTATGTTGATGCCTTGCCATGACCTTCATGTATTGGTCCCGGCCATGAGCCTATCCATATAAAATTCAGTCTGTCGAGCTTTACATCTCCGTATTTTCCTTCTGTAATATGAATGGCTGATAGACCTTCGCAATTTCCATGAGTTGGATTTGCATTGAACTGGCATGGACAGCCCCAATCACAGTTGCAGCTATCAAGGTAGACGCCGCTCAGATGCCATTTGGTTTTGACCATTGTGTTAGTTACTCCTGCGTTCATGTGTCGGTCAGGGTCCTCAAACTATTTGAATTTTTCAAATTCCATACATCCTATCAATGCCAGTATGAATACACGCCATATTTGTATCCCCACGACTAATTAAACAATCTTTAGAGATCTTGCAATAGAACCCAATTACATGGCGGAATCTAATCCCGACGGGCCCGCTAATCATACGGGTTTCAATATCAGTGCTTTGTATAAAGTAATGACGAAAAGATACAAGAATGAAAATAATAACGACAAAAGACCTAAAACCTAGAGACCGTATTAGACAAGGCTTTTACTCGATATCAAATCCTGTTAATTCTTCAGTGGTACAGAGGAATTTTATCAATTGTTGGCGGATAATCGCAAGTCAGAGGACTATAAAAAGAATAATGTTAGGACACTTTTAAACTATTCAACCATAAACTTAATTTCGCCCTAACATCACAGCTTCTACGACGTTCGCACAAAAAAGAAAAGATACTGGAATTTCCAAGCAAAAGAATCAAGCTTGAGAACTGTTATTTTAACTGGTGTTAAACGACCATCTTTTAGTTGAAGCCATTGCATTACCTGCTAGATCTTTAGCACCCGTACCGATTTCAGCAATATATTTCGTATTTGGAGATAAGTCTTGATCAGGATCAAATATGGCAGTTTTACCGTCTGGACTAAGGGATAAGGCACCTTTTATCAGAGTAGACTCGTTGTCTGCTCTCCTTACGGTGAATGTATTTTCATTAATAGTTGGACTGCTCATAGGCTCACTAAACGTGGCGGTAATAAGTGAAGTAATGGGAACTTGCGTAGCTCCATCAGCAGGTATAGTATTGAGCACATGTGGTGGCTCTTTCTCGTCAGCAGCCGCTCCTGCTGCTGCTGCTGCTGCTGCTCCTTTTGTAACAGCAGCTGTCGCCTTCTCTGTAGCAGATTCTGCAGCTCTCGTTCCAAAATAAAATGCAATTATTGTTGCTAGCGCTGTTCCAAGTATTGTACCAAGGCTCTTTAGTACGTCAATCAAAGACTGAAGAGCAGGACTTGTCGAATCATTAATGTTTAAAGTAATCAGAGCAAGAAGATAAAAGATAACCGTTCCAACTAATACTATAATTCCAAAAGTCATTAAAGACCTGTATAAATCTGGCATTCCGACAACTCGGTTGCTGCCGTTCCCCCCACCGGTGCTTACAGTAGGAGGCTTTCTCCGGTAAGCTAAGATGATATCAAGAACCAGGGGAACACCTATAATGGAAGCAATTACAATTATGAAAACAGCTGGGAGATTATTATCAAAAATTGAACTTATTACGGTAGTGGTATTAATTGTACTTGCATTGGTACTGGTGGCAGGAGCAGGTGTTTGGGCAGGAGGGTTGCTGACAACACCTTGAAAAGCATTTGTAGCGTTAGTCAATGCTGCAGTTGCATTTGCTAGAGCGCTTGTGGTGTTTTCTAATCTATCATTAACGATTTCGGATATAGCACTCCCAGTAGCATTGGTAGCATTAGCTAATCCGCCGCCTGTAGTAGTAGTTGTAGTAGTAGTATTATCTCTCAGGGTTTCTGTAGCATTAGGCGCAGGTGAAGCGGAGGTAGTAGTAGCTACTGCCTTGTCTGAAGATGATAAATTGTCGATGAATAACAGAGATAAAAGGATCACCGCAGCAACTGTGTTTATATATACTCTTTTCGTTTTATTCATAGTGTAATAAATGCTGAATGTTTTAAACTTTTTCTCCTAATTCTTCTATTGATGAATAAAGCTTAACTTGTTCGTTTTATCCCACCTGTCTGATTACTCACAACAACGATAACTTGGTAGCCCTTTTGAATCTTAGTAAAAAGAGAATACTGAAAATATAGAAAAAATGGGGGTAATCTTAGGCTGTATCCAATGCAGTTCTTTTATCAATTCTCTTCTTCATTCGTAATTCTATCGCAAGTATTGCAGAAGTCAGACCAACAAATGCCCATTGAATTGTTTCAACTGCAATTCCCATTTCATTAATCATACCACCCCTTCCAGTTATCGGGTTTCCGTCTATCCTTGTGATTATCCATATTGCAATGAAAACCAGTGTGCCTCCTATACCAATGCCGTACCATAATATTCCCCACCTTCTTATCATAGGAACCGCCCAGAATAACTGAGCTGCTCCACCTACAAAGAAGAGTATAGCGCTGTTTGGGTTAAAGTTAAGCATGTTTGGAGCCAGTATCAGATGAAGTATGCCCGCTATTGCAGTCATTCCAGCAGCTGAATAATACAACAACCATTTTGTGTTCATTTCTCTCTTATTCTCCTAATCGTTGACGTGATTGTGTTGTTAGTAGGCAAAGTTAATCTCCTGGGGTGATCCTCTTTGTATGTCCACTGTTGCAGTTTGGTCAGTGCCGTCAGGATAAGCTACGTAGACTACATAGTTGCCAGGTGGTAGCCTTAAGTCATATTCACCTGTAACAGATACAAATGAGCTGGCGACAAAAGCTTCTCCTTGTTGTACGGCCAATACTGATGCGCCAACTGCAGGTAGGCCTCCTGGCCCAGTCACAACACCATGTAGTGCTCCTTGTTCCACACCCGCAGGGATTGAACGGCCCACATTTGTATTAGGAAGAAGACCTCCACTTATTATGAAACCTGCCAATGCTATAGCGCCTGCAATACCTACCGCAGTATAAATTGCAATTTTGTAGTTTTTCTTTCCTCTTTGTCTTTCAGTAGCAGAAGCAGAAGGCTTCTCATAAGGTGTAGGCCTAATTTCTTGTTGTTGTAAAGTCTTAGTTGTTTGCGTTGATGACGCTGCTGCTGCTGCTGTTTCTGATTCTGTTGTTGTTATCATACGTCTCTTATTGAATGAACTATGTTCATGACTATGCTCATGAGAACCACCATAGCCTCCAAGGCCACCGGTATATTCTCCAGTGACTTCTATTACATCTTCAGAATCCGATATTTCCTTGAGGATTTCAAGTGTAAGCTTTTGGTTGGTCACATAATGAGTCCCGCTGTCATATATTGCTGGGCTCATGCCTGTCTTGTCAATGATATAACTCCTGACTTCCTCTGTGTTTAGTCCAGGCTTGGTAAACACCTCTACCATGTAAATTGGTGTAACGCCAGTATTTTCCATCTGACGAAGGAGTAGGTCATCTATTAGCTCTGGGTCTACCTTTGGCAGGTATTTCTGGTATCTTTTTTGAAGTTCCAGAAATTGATCCTTTATTTCTAACATTTCTGATGACATGCAGTCTCTATAGTGGTGGTGAACTGATATTCTTGCTTTAACAGAGTTGTTCAGTCTTTAACAAAATTGGTTATTTTTTGTAGTGTTTGTTTAAACAAGAATAATATAATATTGCATTGAATGAACTGTCTATTAATAGAGTCTTAACCAAAAAAAGCGGTAATTGCGCTTAGGGACCTATAAAAATCCTTATTATCACAGGATAATATAACACCTTCAACGTGGAGCAAACCTCAGACAAGACTTCTAGGGCTTCTGAATTGTTTATGGAGCTGGCAAGCGAAACTAGGCTTTCAATATTGACATATTTAAATGAAAGGCCCGCCAAGCTAAGTTCTCTATCAAGAGAAGTCAATACTACTGTTCAGGACGTATACAGAAACCTGAACAGGTTGGTGGAGGAAGGTCTGGTCAGGCGTAGTACAGACAGCATGTTTCATCTAACAGAATATGGCATGATAGTAATGAAGCAGATTCCTGACTTTATGTTCATGAAAGAGAATAAGAAATTCTTTGAAGACCACTCCCTCGTCGGTGTTATCCCTGACAAATTCTTGCAAAGGATTGGAGCACTTTACAATTGCAAGACTGTAAACAGCGCAACTGCTGTTTTCCAGAGTTTAAAAAAGATGCAATCATCTGCAACGAAATCCCTTAAAATAATCGTCTCGCAGGCTTGGCCTGAAGAGGGAGAAATACTCATAGACAGAGCCAACCACGATGTCAAGATATTTGCCCTAGTTGGTCAAAATACAATATTTCCAAAAAATGTGATAGAAAATATCATGCCAAAAGTCAATACATTGATTTCAAAGGGGATTATGGAGAGAAGGATGATTGAGAAAGTAAGGGTTGCGACTTTCATTGTCGACGATCGAGAAGCTGCCCTTATGTTTCCACATACCAAGGATGAAGTTGACATGACGACCCTCCTTGTAAGTCGAGACTCTGTCTTCTGTGAATGGTGTACAGATTACTTTGACCATGAGTGGAGGGACTCTAAACAATTTGATATGAAGAAAATAAAAGTCGTGGAATACTGACTTGGATAACCAACAATAAATTCATCAGGCTATCTCAATGGTAGAAGAGAGGAGAATAATCTCCCGAATCCCTGTGTCCTGCCTTGAAGAAACCTTTTTAGCTCTATGTGATATTCAATGACTCGAATAATCCACTTTTTGAATTGATATCACTTTACGGCGTGGGGGGCCTGTAGTGACATTTAAATAGATTTCAAGGAAGAGATTTTGCTCCAAAAAAGAGGGACTTATGATATTGGAAATGGTAGCCAATTACTATTAATCCAGGCTAGAAAGCCAGAATCCATCGTGTTGTCTGATGTGAGTCTATTATACGAATCTATCCACTATCTTTAAAGAAGTATAGTAGATCTTTCTGTTGGAGGGTCCTTCAGATTATATGTCCATATTATATCGATGAATAAACCTTTGGAAAATCTATTGCCTTCTTTTTTTTCAATCTCCGTTGCTGTATAGATTTCCATTTTAGCGTGTATGTTTGAGTAACATCTTCTATCTTATCTGCAGTAAATGCCAAAACATATTCGTATTCCTTTGCCCAATTTTGTTCGTAATGGTAAGGGTGATCTAGCGAGATTGGATAATCCAAAGTAGAATCTACATGTACCCAGTGTTCGCCTTCTGGATAAGAAAGCATAGCCTCATTCCAGCAGTGGTCAAGGAAGTCATGTACGATTCTTGTTTTTATACCTAAACTACTCAACATAGATCCAA
>Ga0075430_100001982_pt1 | contig 16856 bp, 14 predicted proteins | sample RhiMetdeltSRZDD4_FD_75294 | JGI IMG/M metagenome (GOLD analysis project Ga0075430, IMG submission 75294) | Populus rhizosphere microbial communities from Tennessee, USA - Rhizosphere MetaG P. deltoides SRZDD4 | ecosystem: Host-associated > Plants > Roots > Rhizosphere > Soil | place: USA... | reverse complement strand
GGCGGCGCGGGCGGTGGCCGCTCGTACGGCCGTTCGGGCTCGCCCGGCCAGCCGTCCTGCGCATGTCCTTCGCCTGCTGCCGTGCCCGCCTCGACCGGAGGGCGCTCGCGCTCGTCCAGCTCGCTCACGTCACGCTCCGCACGCGCTCGCGGCGCCACGCGTCGATCCGCCCGTGGTCGCCGGAGAGGAGGATCTCGGGAACCGTCCAGCCGCGGAACTCCGCAGGGCGCGTGTAGTGGGGGTACTCGAGGCCGCCGTCGAAGGCCGCCGAGAAGCTCTCGTGCTCGCCCGAGCCCTCCGAGAGCGCGCCCGGGAGGCGCCGCGCGATCGCGTCGACGAGCGCGAGGGCCGGGATCTCCCCGCCCGAGAGGACGTACGGGCCGATCGAGACCTCGTCCGTGCAGAGATGATCGAGGATGCGCTGGTCGAACCCCTCGAAGCGGGCCGAAAGGAGCGTCAGGGCAGGCTCGCCCGCGAGCTCCTCGACGAGCTCCTGGTCGAGCTGTCGCCCGCCCGGGGTAAGCGCGACGACGCGGTGCGCCGGAGGGCCGTCATAGACGGCCTCGAACGCCTCCGCGACGACGTCGACGCGGAGCACCATCCCCGGCCCGCCGCCGTACGGCTCGTCGTCGACCTGACCGGCCGAGAGCGGCGTCGTGTCCCGGTAGTTCAGTACCTGTAGCTCGAGCTCGCTTCCCAGCACCGCCGCCACCGGGCGACGCTCGCGGATCCACTCGAACGCTCCCGGCACGAGCGTGAAGACGTCGATGCGCACGGCTCGTCCGAGGTTACCCGTCGTCCGTGAAGCCGAGGGCGACGAGCACCTGGCGCGCCTCCAGGTCGATCTCGAGGACGCACTCGTCCACGAGTGGAAGGAGACGGCCGCTGTCGAGCTCCAGCGCGTCGTTGGCAGGGCCGGGCAGGACGTCTCGAACGAGCCCGAGCCGCGACCCGCCCTGCTCGACCACCTCGAGGCCCACGAGGTCGGCGACGTAGAACGCCCCCTCCTCGAGCTCGGCGAGTTCCTCGCGCCGCACCGTGAGCTCGGCTCCCCGCTCGGCCGGCCGGTCGAGCCGGATCGCGAGCCTGCCCTTGCCCACGCGACGGGAGAGAACGACCGTGGCCGGCACGCCGTCGACGAGCACCGACGCACCGACGGCGAACCGGCGCGGGTCGCGGCTTCCACCCTCGACGACGAACGCCCCGTCCGTCCCGTGTGGGCGACCGACCTTGCCGACGGTGACGAGCACGAGGTCAGTCGGCGATCTCGAGCAGGTAGCGCTCGTCCGCACGAGCGCCTGCGGCCCGGACCACGCTTCGGAGCGCGCGCGCGATGCGGCCCTGGCGGCCGATGACCTTGCCCACGTCGTCGGGGGCGACGTGGAGGCGAAAGACGATCGCTCCGTCGCGCCGCTCCTCCTCCACGCGAACGGCATCGGGCTCGTCCACGAGCCGGCGCGCAATCCACTCGAGAAGCTCTGCCATCACCCCGCGCAAGACCGGATACCGCGACCGCGGTCTCCGGTCGCGCACAATCCCTGAAGACGCCCGCGTTCGCGGGCGGGTCGTTGCAGACCTACCTTCAAGCGCTGATCCCGGCGGCCCTGATCAGCCGCGAGACGGGCTCCGTGGGCTGCGCACCCTTGGCGAGCCAGTCCTTGACCTTCGCCTCGTCGAGCTCGATGAGCGAGGGCTCCGTCTGCGGGTTGTAGCGCCCGACGATCTCGATGAAGCGCCCGTCGCGCGGCGAGCGCGAGTCGGCGACGACGACGCGGTAGATCGGGTTCTTCTTCGAGCCGATCCGCGTCAACCTGATCTTGACTGCCATCTGTCTCCTTCTGGCTTCCGTGTGGACGCTGGATTGTGCCTGGACTACCCGCGTCCTGGCGGCGTCATCCCGGGGATTGCGGGCATCTTGCCCTTCCCCATCTGCTTCATCATCTTCGCCATCTGCTTCCGGGCGGCCATGAGCTTGTTCACCTCGTCGAGGGAGGTGCCGCTGCCGGCGGCGATCCGGCGCCGCCGCGGTGTGGAGATGAGGTGCGGCATCCGTCGCTCCTGCGGGGTCATCGAGAGCACGATCGCCTCGACCCGGGCGAGCTGCTTCTCGTCGACGTCGACGCCCTGGAGCTGCTTGCCGAGCCCGGGCACGAGCTTGAGCACGCCCTGCAGCGGCCCCATCCGCCGCAGCATGCGGTAGCTCGCGAGGAAGTCGTCGAAGGTGAACTCGCCTGCGCGCAGCCGGCGCTCCATCCCCTCCTGCTCGTCGAGCTCGACCGCGGCCTCCGCCTTCTCGATGAGCGTGAGCACATCGCCCATCCCGAGGATGCGCGAGGCCATGCGGTCGGGATGGAAGTACTCGAGCTGGTCGAGCTTCTCGCCGACCGACGCGAGCTTGACCGGACGGCCGGTGACCGCCTTCACGGAGAGCGCCGCGCCGCCGCGCGCGTCGCCGTCGAGCTTCGTCAGGACGACGCCGTCGAACGCGACCCGCTCCTGGAACGCGAGGGCGACGTTCACGGCCTCCTGCCCCGTCATCGCGTCGAGGACGAGGAGCACGTTCGTCGGCTTCGTCGCGTCGCGCACGTGCTCGAGCTCGTCCATCAGCTCCTCGTCGACGTGCAGCCTCCCGGCGGTGTCGAGGACGACGACGTCGAGCCCGTCCTTGCGGGCGGCGTCGAGGCCGAGGCGCGCTGCCGCCACCGGGTCCTTGTCGTCCGGCGCGTACACCGGGATCTGGATCTGGCGGCCCAGCTGCTCCAGCTGCTCGATCGCGGCGGGCCGCTGGAGGTCGCAGGCGACGAGGGCGGGGCGCTTGCCTTCCTTGCGCAGCAGCAGCGCGAGCTTGGCTGCGGCGGTGGTCTTGCCGGAGCCCTGCAGGCCGGCGAGGAGGATGACCGTCGGCGGCTTCCCGAACGCGAGCCGCGAGTCCCCCGAGCCCATGAGCGCGGTGAGCTCCTCGTGCACGATCTTCACGACCTGCTGACCGGGCGTGATGCTCTTCAGGACGTCCTGGCCGAGCGCGCGCTCCTTCACCGCCGCGGTGAAGTCCTTCGCCACCTCGAAGTTCACGTCCGCCTCGAGCAGCGCGAGGCGGATCTCGCGCATCGCCTTCGAGACCGACTCCTCGTCGAGCCGGCCGCGGCCGCGGATGTCGCCCAGGGCGCCCTGGAGGCGATCGGCGAGGGTGTCGAACATCGCCGCAGTGTAGAGACGGCGCCTCGCTGGAACTCGCCGGGCGACGCTCGTACACTCGGCGGACATGGCAACTCGTGACGATCGACGCAATACGCTCCCGTCGGGGACGGTGACGCTCTTCTTCGCCGACCTCGAAGGCTCGACGAGGCTGCTGCACGCGCTCGGCGAGCGGTTCGCGCCCGTGCGAGCGCGCAAGCGGGAGCTCGTCCGCGCGACCGCGCGTGCACACGGGGGCCGCGAGGTGGACTGGGCAGGCGACGGCGTGTTCCTCGCCTTCGAGCGGGCGAGGGACGGGGTCGACGCCGCCGTCGAGCTCCAGAACGCGCTCGCGGCCGAGCCCTGGCCGGACGACTCGGCGGTACGGCTGCGAGTCGGGATCCACACGGGGGAGCCGAGCCTCGACGAGGGCGGCTACGTCGGCATCGACGTCCACCTGGCCGCGCGGATCTGCGACGCGGGCCACGGGGGCCAGGTCCTCGTGTCGAGGGTCACGCGCGACTTCGTCGGCGAGTCGATGCCGGGAGTCTCGTTCCGCGCGCTCGGGAGCCACCGGCTCAAGGACGTCCCCCGCCCCGAGCAGCTCTTTCAGGTCGTCGCTCCCGGACTGCCCGACTCCTTCCCGCCGCTGCGGACGCTCGGCGGCGCGACGCTCCCCGCCCTGCACCACCGGCTCGTCGGCCGGCGCGCCGACCTGACCGCGACGCTCTCGCTGCTGGCGCGACCCGACGTGCGGCTGGTGACGATCACCGGCCCTGGGGGTGCGGGCAAGAGCCGGCTGGCACTCGAGGTTGCGGCGCTCGCCGCGGTCGAGCGCCCCGTCCACCTCGTCGGCCTCGCACCCGTCTCCGACCCGCTGCTCGTCCCGACCGCGATCGCGCAGGCGCTCGGCGTGCGCGAGACGGCCGCGCGATCGCTCGTCGAGCGCATCGCCGAGGAGCTCTCCGGGACCGGGGCGCTGCTCGTCCTCGACAACTTCGAGCACGTGCTCGTCGCCGCCCGCGACGTCGGAGAGCTGCTCGACCGGGCTTCCGACCTGGACGTGCTCGCGACGAGCCGCGCGCCGCTCCGGCTCTCGGCCGAGCACGTCGTCCCGCTCCGTCCGCTCCCGGCTCACGACGCCTCGACGCTCTTCGCCGAGCTCGCGGCCGCGCGCGGGGTCGTCGTCCACGACGACGCGCTCCCCGCCGTCCGCGAGATCTGCCGGCGCCTCGACGGGCTGCCGCTCGCGATCGAGCTCGTCGCCGCCCGGCTTGCGATCCTCCCGCCCGCGCAGTTGCTGGCCGCGCTCGGCGAGGGGCTCGCGCTCGACCTGGAAGGCCCGGTCGACCTCCCGGAGCGACAGCGCACGCTGCGCGCGACGATCGACTGGAGCTACGGGCTGCTCACGGAGAGCCAGCGAGCCCTGCACCAGGCGCTCGCCGTGTTCAGCGGCGGCTGCACCCTCGACGACGGCAGAGCGCTCGCCGCCCCCGGCTCCGGGTTCCTGTCCGACCTCGAGGCGCTCGTTGCCGGGAGCCTGCTGCGGAGCGACGTCTCGGACGGCGAGCTCCGCCTCGCCATGCTCGAGACGGTCCGGGAGAACGCGCTCGCACGGAGCGAGGCGGAGGGCACGCTCGGGGACCTGCGGCTCCGGCACGCGGAGCGCTTCCTCGAGCTCGCGCTCTCGGCGGAGCCCGGGCTCGCCGGCCCGAGCCAGGCGGAGTGGCTCGACCGGATCGAGCGCGAGCTCGACAACGTCCGCTCCGCGCTCGACTGGCTCGTTGGCTCGGGCCGGATCGAGGACGCGCTCCGCGCCGCCTCGGCGCTCGGCCGCTTCTGGCGTGGGCGTGGGCACGTCGCCGAGGCTCGCCGCCTGCTCGCGCGCAGCCTCGCCCGGTCCGACGCGGTGTCCCCCGCCGTCCGGGCCGACGCGCTCTGGACCGCGGCGCGCCAGGCGATGGCGCAGAGCGACGAGGGCGCAGCCGTCACCCTGATCGAGGAGGCGCTCGCGCTCTACCGCGAGCTGGGAGACAACCCCGGTGCAGCGCGCGCGCTCACGGAGCTCGGGTCGATCGAGCTCGAGCGTGGCCACGCGGATCGCGCGGAGACGCTGTGCTCGGAGGCCCTCGAGCTCGCGCGGGCGGGGAGCGACGAGCGTGCCGTCAGCCGTGCGCTGATGGACCTCGGCGCCGTCTGCTCGGCGCGCAGCGACCAGGTCCGCGCCCTCGAGCTCCACGAGGAGGCGCTCCGGATCCGGCGCTCGCTCGGCGACACGCTGCTCGTGTCCGATGCGATCTACAACCTCGGCCTCGTCGCCTTCCGGAGCGGCGACCGCGAGCGCGCCCACGAGTCCTTCGAGGAGACGCTCGCGCTCGCCGAGGGGCTCGGCGAGGCCTTGCACGGCGCAGCCGCGCTCTTCATGCTCGCCGAGCTCGATCTGCTCGAGGATCGGACCGAGCTCGCGGAGCAGCGCATCCGGGCGAGCCTCGCCATGTACGTGGAGCTCGAGAATCGCCGCGACATCGCCGAGTGCTTCGTCGTCCTCGGAGGCGTGCTCGCCGCACGGCACGCGTCCGAGGACGCCGCACGGCTCTTCGGCGCGGCGGAGGCGCTTCGCGACCCTGCTCCCGCCGACTTCCGCGAGTTGCCTGTGCTGGAGCGGTTCGAGCCGGAGCTCGCGCACGCTCTCGGCGAGGAGGGCCTCATGGCGCGAAAGCGCGAGGGAGCGGAGCTCGGCCTCGAGCTCGCCTTCCGCGAGGTTGTATCCACAGGCACATGAGAGTAACGTGACGCGCGGCGCAGGCGGCGAGAACGACGCGAAGGAGGACCCGATGAAGCTCCCGACGGCATTCGCAGCGGGCGTCTCGGCCGCGTTCGCCGCGACGCTCCTCGCCGGTGCCGGCACCGCCGCGAGCCAGCAGGCGCCGACACCGCTCGTCGTCATCGGCGTCTCGAAAGGGTCGACCGCCACGTTCGAGAAGGCGTTCAGGACAGCGGAGAAGCTCGCGACGGGGAAGGCCCCGCACGGCCAGGTGTGGGAGGTCGCGCGCATCGAGGTCAAGCCGAGCAACCCGCACCCACGCGAGGTGCGGGTCACCCTCCTCACGACGACCGGCGGCTAGCCCTCGCACCCACGTGCAGACACGCCTGCTGCGGGCCGGGCACGCGCCGTGGACGGCCGCGGCGGGCCTTCGTACACTCGCTTGGACATGCCCGATCGTGACGATCTGAGCAAGCGCCTGCCCGCAGGCACGGTGACGCTGCTCTTCGCCGACATCGAGGGGTCGACGAGACTGCTCTCCTCGCTCCGCGCGGACGGGTTCGCCCCGGTCCGCGCGCGCCTGCGAGAGCTCGTGCGCGCCGCAGCGGCCGTGCGCGGCGGACGCGAGGTCGACTGGGCCGGGGACGGCGTCTTCCTCGCGTTCCCGCGGGCCACCGACGCGGTTCTCGCGGCCGTGGAGCTGCAGCGGGCGCTCGACGTCGAGCCGTGGCCGCCGGATGGCGTCGTGCGCCTGCGCATCGGCGTCCACACGGGCGAGCCGGACCTCGGCGAGGAGGGATACGTCGGAATGGACGTCGTCGTGGCGGCGCGGATCTGCGCGGCCTCGCACGGGGGCCAGGTCGTCGTCTCGCGGGCGACGCGCGACTTCGTCGGCGACGACGTCGAGGGCGTCACGTTCCGTCCGCTCGGTAGCCACCGCCTCAAGGACGTCCCCGGCACGGAGCAACTCTTCCAGCTCGGCGCCCCCGGGCTGCAGGAGGCCTTTGCCCCGCTCCGCACGCTCGGAGGCAGCGCGCTCCCGGCCCTCCACCACCGCCTCGTCGGGCGGCGCCAGGACCTGAGCGGAACGCTGGCGCTGCTCAGCCGCCCGGACATCAGGCTCGTGACGCTCACCGGCCCGGGAGGCGCGGGCAAGAGCCGGCTCGCGCTCGAGATCGCGGCCCTGACCGCGCTCGAGCGGCCGGTTCACCTGATCGGGCTCGCGCCGGTCTCCGACCCCGACCTCGTCCCCGCGTCGATTGCCCACGTCGTCGGCGTCCGCGAGGCGGCCGGGCCGCTCGTCGACGCCATCGCCGAGGCGCTCGCGGGCACGGGAGCGCTCCTGCTCCTCGACAACTTCGAGCACCTCGGCGCCGCGGCGGGGTACGTGGCCACGCTCCTCGACCGCGCGCCCGATCTCGACGTGCTCGTCACGAGCCGCGCTCCGCTCCGCCTCTCCGCGGAGCACGTCGTCCCCCTCCACCCCCTGCCGGTCAACGACGCCGCGACGCTCTTCTCCGAGCTCGCCGCCGCACGCGGCGTCGTCCTCCACGACGACGCGCTGCCGGCGATCCGCGAGATCTGCCGGAGGCTGGACGGCCTGCCGCTCGCAATCGAGCTCGTCGCAGCGCGGCTCGCGGTGCTCCCGCCGGCCCAGCTCCTCCTCGCGCTCGACGAGGGACTGACGCTCGACATGGAGGGGCCCGTCGACCTCCCGGAGCGACAGCGCACGCTGCGCGCGACGATCGACTGGAGCTACGGCCTGCTGAGCGAGAGCCAGCGCGCCCTGCACCAGACCCTCGCCGCCTTCAGCGGGGGCTGCACGCTCGACGACGCCCGCAAGCTCTCGGGCTCGGCGACGTTCCTCGGCGACCTCGAGGGGCTCGTCGTCGGCAGCCTGCTCCGCAGCGACGTGTCGGACGGCGAGGTCCGCCTGTTCATGCTCGAGACGGTCCGGGAGGACGCGCTCGCGCGTCTCGCGGCCGAAGGCATGCTCGAGGACCTGCGCCGGCGCCACGCGGAGTGTTTCGTCACGCTCGCCGTCGACGCGGAGAAGGAGCTCGCGGGCCCGCGGCAGGCGGAGTGGCTCGACCGCCTCGAGCGCGAGCTCGACAACATCCGGTCGGCGCTCGACTGGTGCCTGACCTCGGGCCAGACCGAGGATGCGCTCCGGGCGGCCTCCGCGCTGCTGCGCTTCTGGCGAGCGCACGGGCACATGACGGAGGCGCGCCGCTGGCTCTCGCTCGGCCTGAACCTCTCCGAGGGCGTGTCCGCGGAGGTCCGCGCGGACGCGCTCTGGACGGCCGCGCAGCAGGCGACGGCACAGGGGGACTGGGACGCCGCGGTGCCCCTCCTCTCCGAAGCCCTCGATCTCTTCCGGGCGGGCGGCCGCGGGAGGGAGACGACGTTCGCGCTCTCCGACCTGGGGTGGGTCGCGCTCATGCGCGACGACCTCGCCGCCGCGGCGGAGCTCTCCGAGGAAGCGCTCGCGACCGCCCGCGAGCTGGACGATCCGCGTGCGCTCTCGGCGGCGCTCAACGGCCTGGGCGAGGTCCGTTCCCTGCAGGGCGACCACGACGGCGCGCTCGCCTGCTACGAGGAGTCGGTGGCGCTGCGGCGGGGCCTCGGCGATCCCCTCCTGATCGCCGACGCGCTCTACAACCTCGGCGCGTCGGCCGCACGGAGCGGAGACTCCGACCGGGCACGGGCGGCGAGCGAGGAGTCGCTCGAGATCGCACGCGAGCTCGGCGAGACGATCCATGTCGCCTCCGCGCTCTTCACCCTCGCCGAGCTCGACCTCCTCGAGGGCGATCTCGGAAGCTCGGAGAGGGAGATCACGGAGAGCCTGGTGATCTTCACCGGGCTCGAGAACGATCGGGCGCGAGCCGGCTGCCTCGTCATCCTGGGCGGCGTGGCAGCCGCCAGAGGCGAGCCGCAGGAAGCGGCGCTTCTGCTCGGCGCCGCGGCCCACCTGCGCGGCGACTCCCCGCCGAACGCCTTCGAGCTCCCCATCCTCGAGCGCTTCCTTCCCGTGCTCGAGGCCGCGCTCGGCGCAGACGACCTCTCGAGGCTGATGACCGAGGGTGCGAGGAAGGACGTCGACACACTGGCCCACAGGGTTGTCCCGGTCCCGAGCGAGGAGTAGGGTCGCCGCAGTCCCTCAAGGAGGCCCGGCATGGACTACGAGGAACCGAGGATGGGGTTCACGGACGATGAGCTCGACATCATCAAGAACACCTCGGGCGCGCCGAAGGAGAGGCTCGACGAGGCGTACGAGAGCTTCGCCGAGGCCGTTCGGAACGCCCTCGGCGGAGACGACCTCGACGAGGACTTCTTCGACCAGCGGCCGTTCATCGAGACCGTCGTCCTCGTCCGGCCCAGGGCGCACAACAACTGGGTCAAGGAGTACTGGGTCAAGGCGTACTAGCGGCCCGTTCGGATGTGAGGCGGCGCGGCCTCGAGGCCGCGCCGCCGTCGTTCAGGTGGCCCAGGACGCGATCGCCGCCGGAAGCGACACGGCGCCGATCCGATCGATCATGTCCGGATCCGCGGCATAGAGGTTGTGGAGCGGCACCAGCTCGATCTCGGGCTCACCCGGGATCTCCAACTGCCCCATCACGGGCAGCAGCCGCTGCTGGAGGAAGCCCTGGAAGGCTTGCTCGGTCTGCCACACCTCGCACACCTCGAGACCCGCGTCCGTCAAGGCCGCCAGGTGGAGGACTCCGCCCGCAGCGGGGTTCACGTCGAGCTCGAGCCTCGCCATGACGGAGTCGTACTGGTCGGATGTCAGGCCCGGCCAGTGCATGAACATCGCGACAGCCATTCCCCAGCCTCCTTCCCTGTGTCGCATCAGGGTGTCGGGCACAGCGTACGCGGGCGGTCCCCGGGCTGCAACGGAGTTACCTCGGACGAGGGATTCAGCCTCGGTCAGCCGGCGACGAGAGCGCGCGCGTAGTCGTGCGCGTCGAACGGCCGCAAGTCGTCGACGCCCTCCCCCACCCCGACGAGCTTCACGGGCAGGCCCAGCTCGTACGCGATCGCGATCGCCACCCCACCCCGGGCGCTGCCGTCGAGCTTCGTCAGCGCAACGCCGGTGACGCCGACCGCATCGCCGAAGAGGCGCGCCTGCTGCAGCCCGTTCTGGCCCGTCGTGGCGTCGACGACGAGCAGCGTCTCGTGCGGCGCTCCCTCGACCCTCGTGCCGATCACGCGGCGCACCTTCTCGAGCTCGGCCATCAGGTTCGCCTGCGTGTGCAGCCGGCCCGCGGTGTCGATGATCGCGACGTCGTGGCCGCGCGCCCGCGCCGCCTCGACGGCGTCGAAGGCGACCGCCGCCGGGTCCGCTCCGCGTGGCGAGCCCACGAAGTCCGCCTCGGCGCGCTGCGCCCAGATCTCGAGCTGCTCCTCGGCGGCCGCGCGGAACGTGTCCGCCGCGCCGACCAGCACCGACCGCCCGTGGTCCCGGAGCTTGCGCGCGAGCTTGCCGATCGTCGTCGTCTTCCCGGTGCCGTTCACGCCGACGACGAGGACGACGCTCGGCTCCCCGGCGAGCGCGAGCGACGGCGGGCCGCCGAAGATGCCCTCGACCTCGTGGGCCAGCGCCTCCTCGAGCGGTCCCGGGTCCCCTCTCGCCTCGAGCCGTCGGACGAGCTCGGCCGTCGCCGGGACGCCCACGTCGCTGCGGATGAGCGCCTCCTCGAGCCGCTCCCACGCTGCCTCGTCGCCGGGGTCGAAAGCGGCCGAGGCCAGCTCCGCGGTCAAGGCCCGCCGGCTCTTCGCGAGCGAGTCGCGCAGGCGCCCGAACACGCCCGTCCGCTCCGGCTCGTCGGCCGCCGTCGGCTCGTCGCCGAGCAGCTCGGTCCAGGTGCGACTCATGCCGCGGCAGGTTACGCGGCGCTCGCGGCCTGGGCGTGCTGCGGCAGGCGTCGCGAGACGACCTGCGAGACGCCGTCCGGCCCCATCGTCACGCCGTAGAGGACGTCGGCCGCCTCCATCGTGCGCTTCTGGTGCGTGACGACGACGAACTGCGCCCGGTCCGCGTACCGGCGCAGGAGCTCGACGAAGCGCGCGATGTTCGTGTCGTCGAGCGCGGCCTCGACCTCGTCGAGGAGGTAGAACGCGCACGGGCGGGCGAGGAAGAGCGAGAAGAGGAACGAGATCGCGCCGAGCGCCTTCTCGCCCCCCGAGAGGAGCGACAGGCGAGTGATGCGCTTGCCGGCAGGACGAAGCTCGACCTCGACGCCTGCCTCCGAGCCCTCCTCGTCGGCCTCGACCAGACGGAGCCTGCCCTCGCCACCGGGGAACAGGGTCGCGGCGACCTCCTCGAAGTGCCCTGCCACCGCGGCGAACGTCTCCGCGAAGCGGCGCTCGACCGTGTCCGCGAGCTCGGCTCGCAGGCGCTCGAGCTCCTCGAGGCTCCGCTCGAGGTCCTCGCGCTGCGTCCGTAGGTCGTCGAGCCGCTCGCGCTCGGCCTCGTACTCCTCGCGCGCGAGCGGGTTCACCTGCCCGAGCGCGGTCCGACGTGCCTCGAGGCGCTCTGCACGGAGCGCGAGCTCGTCCCGGTCCTCGCCCGGCGCCGGCTCGACGTCGCCCGCCGCCTCGAGCCTGCGCCCCGCCTCCTCCGTCTCCGCCTCGAGCCGCGCCAGCTCGACCTCGGCGGTCGTCGAGCGAGCGCTCGCGTCCTCGAGCTCCTGACGGAGCCCGACCTCTGCTGCCCCCAGACGCCGTAGCTCCTCGCCGAGAGCGCCCGTTCGAACCGAGCCGGCGTCGACGCGAGCGCGCAGCGGCGCGTCGAAACGCCCGGCCCGGTCCCGCGCGCTCGCCAGGCCGTCCGAGGCGCGCTGTGCGCAGCGCACCAGCCGCTCGAGCAGCTCACGGTCGAGCGCTGGCCGGCGCAGGCCCGGCGCGACCACGGCGAGCTCCCCGTCGGCGGCACGGGATCGCTCGGCCGCGGCGTCGGCCTCCACCACCGCGGTCTGTGCCCGGCGGTCCAGGTCTTCCACGCGCACGGCCAGCTCGCGGCGTCGCGCCTGGAGCTCCAGCAGCACCGCTTCCGCGGTCTCGCCGGCGAACCACAGCTCACCGCGGCCCGGGTCGTACCCGTAGCCCTCGACGGTGACGGAGGCGACGGTCGCGTCGAGCAGCGAGGCGAGCGGAACCACCGGATACTCGGCGACGAGGTCGTGCGGCGCGCGGCCGGCGAGCACCGTGAGGCTGCCGAGCCCGTTCGCCCGCGCGCGCTCGAGCAGCTCGAGCCCCTCCGGCGCCCCATCGACGAGCACCGCGGACGCTCGCGCCCGCAGCGCGGCCGCGACGGCCCGCTCCGACCCGGGCTCGACGTCGAGTGCCGCGAGCGCGAGGCGCGCGCCCTGCTCGGCGAGGGCGCGCGCTGCCGGCGGCAGGCCTTCCTGCTCCGCGAGCACGCGCTCGAGCGAGCGTAGGCGCTCGTGCTCGAGCCGCGCTTCCTCCGCGAGCTCGTCGCGCGCACGAGCGGCTGTCCGCGAGGCGAGCGCGGCCTCGTTGGCGATGCGCTCGAGCGCCGCCGCATCGACGGCATCGTCGAGCGGGCGCGGAAGCGTCCGGAGCTCCGCCTGCACTCGCTCGAGGAAGGTGGACACCGACTCGCTCCGGAGCGCGAGGCGCTCGAGCCCGCCCTGGAGACGATAGAGCGCGGCGACCGCCGCCTCTCGCCGGCCGGCCGCATCGGACAGCTCGTCCTCCGCACGCGCACGGTCCGTGAGCAGGCTTTCCAGCCGGGACTGTGCGCCGCGGCGCGAAAGGGAGGCGGCGTCGCGCGCAGCCTCGGCCTCGGCGCGGCGCTGGCGCGTCGCGGCGAGGTCGAGCTCGGCGATACGCGCGTGCAACGTCGCGATCTCGAGGCGGAGCTTCTCCGCGCGCTCGGCGGCGGTTGCCTGCAGCGCGAGCGGCCGGAGGCGCTTCTTCACCTCGTCCTCGACGTCGCGTGCCCGCTCGACCTGGAGCGCGACGCGCGCGAGCTTCAGCTCCGCGCGATGACGGCGGCGCTTGAACTTGCCCAGGCCCGCGGCTTCCTCCACGAGCGCACGCCGGTCCTCCGGCTTCGAGGCGAGCACCTGCTCGACCTTGCCCTGGCCGACGATCGAGTGCATCGCGGAGCCGAGGCCGACGTCGGCGAGGATCTCGACGAGGTCGGTGCGACGCACGCTCGCTCGGTTGACGAGATACTGGCCCTCGGCCCCGCGGACGAGACGGCGAGCGATCGAGACCTCGCTGAAGGCGAGATCGTCGAAGGCGCCGTCCTCGTTGTCGAAGACGAGCTCGACCTCGCAGTGCTCGGCGCGTTTCCTGTCCCCGCCCCCGGCGAAGAGGACGTCGTCCGGTTTCTCCGCCCGCAGCTCCGACGGGGTCAGCGAGCCGGCCGCCCAGACCACGGCGTCGGCGATGTTCGACTTGCCGGACCCGTTCGGGCCGACGACGACGGCGACACCCGGCTGGAGCGTGAGCTCGAGCGGGTCCGCGAACGACTTGAACCCGCGGATCTTGATCGACTTCAGGTGCACCGGAGACGGCATTCTCGCCGTCGCGACGGACGGTGCGCCGCGGAGGCCAGGTGTTCGGCCTCCGCGGCGCACGACCCGATCGGCGTTCAGCGACCGATCGTCAGCGACAGGTTGTCGGCGTAGCCGTCGTTGTAGTCACCCGCTCCGCGGCTGGCCGCGAGCGTCACGCGAACGGTGCGCGTCTTCCTCGGCACCGCCCCGATCATCGTCTTCTTGGGCAGCGCGGTCTCGTTGGCGCGGGCGGTCGGCGACGCGGACTGGATCTTGATCGTCCCGAGCCGCGCGCCCGACGCACCGAGGAACGTCGCGCTCGCCGCCAGGTAGTCGGTCTGCGTCGCATATCCCCCGAGATTCCCGGAGAGCGTCGCCTTCGCCTTGCCGGAGCCGATCAGGCGCTTCAGCGAGGTCACGTCGACATCCTGGCGGATCGACGAGTGAACGTTCCTGGGCCCGCCCGCGAAGAAGTTCGCACCGCCGGCGATGGCGGCACCCAGCTTCGCTGCGGGGAACCCGCCGGGTGCGTCGTACTTCACGACCGTGAAGTTCCCGACGCGCGTCCAGCCGGGGATGTCGGCGGCGATGCCGTTCACGTCGCCGACGCCTTCACCCTGCTCCGCATTGCCGTTGACGATCAGGTTCTTCGCCGCGTCGGACGCGGCGCCGGCGGCGACCGCCCAGACCAGCGCGGCGGTCGCGAGGCCCGCGCAGGACAGCACGAGCCGCCTTCGGTCATCCAACCAGGTCATGAGACACCTCCGTGTCGTCGGAAACGGGTCCGCCGTCCGCTCCTGCCTGCTCGAACGCTTCCACGAGGCGCTCGTACTGAAGCGCTGCCCGAGTCCCCGCCCGCCGCAGCGCGGCGGCCGACGGCGCTTCGAACACGTGCTGGACGAGCTGGTCGTCGGGCAGGAACGTCGTGCGGACGTGCCTTATGCCCTCCCCGAGCGACGCCGTCCGCTCGGCTCCCTCTCGCGCACTGCCGAGAGCCGACGTCGAGTCGGGAACGTACGCCTCGAGCAGGTATCTGGGCATGTCGGGACGATCGCGGGACGCGACCCGCGCGGAAACGTGGAAACCCCAGGACTTTGCTCAGGCGCGGTCGAGTAGCACGCGAGCGAGCTCGGTGCGTGAGCGGACGCCGAGCTTGCGGTAGATCTTCGTCAACGCCGACTCGACCGTCCGATCGGCGATGGACAGGGCGGCGGCGACCTCCTTGTTGGTCATGCCGTCGACCACGAGCGCGGCGATCCGCGCCTCGCTCGGCGTCAGGTGACCATCCGAAGTCGCTCGACCGCCGATCCGGGCGAGCTCCGCGAGCGCCTGCCCCTCCCAGAGCGGCGTGCCGAGCGCGTGGAACGCACGTTGCGCCGACTCGAGCGACTCGCGCGCGAGGCGGCGTTGCCGAGCTCGCCGCTGCGTCTCGCCAAGCGCGAGCAGCGTCCGAGCGCGCTCGAACGGGACCGGGAGCTGAGAGTCGTACCGCTCCAGCGCCGCAGCCAGGGCGACGACAGCAGTGTCGAGCTCGCCGCGCTCCCGTAGAACGAGCCCGCGGCACCGCATCGCGTTCGCGAGACACCACGGGTGGTCGAGCTCGCGCCCCCGCTCCTCGAGTAGCTCCACGACGGCAGCGGCACGATCCATGTCACGGTTCAGCGCGAGCGCCTCCGCCGCAAGTGGCAGGACTCCCGTCTGCCCGGGATCACCGCGCTGGACGAACGCCGTCGCGATCACGGGCTCGAGCACCGTCCACGCCGCCGCCGCCCGTCCCAGGGACAGCTCGAGGAGTGCGAGCGTCGAACCGGCATAGGCGACGAAGAACCAGTTCTCGCCGGCCCGCGCACGGGAAAGCGTCTCGTCGAGCGCCTCACGGGCTTCGTCGACACGACCCTCGAACGTGGCGAGAACGCCTTCGATCCAGCGAAGGCTCAGCGCGCGGCGATCCTGCGCCTCGGCGCTCTCGACGATCCGGTCGACGTACGACCGGGCCTCGGCCAGCCGCCCTGCGCGGACCTCCACCTGGGCGAGACCCCACCAGTACGTCTCCAGCGAGTCGACGTCCCCCACGATCTCGGCTTGCGAGGCTGCGGTCGTGTAGGACTCCCGCGCCACGTCCAGCTCGTACCGGTAGAGACCGCGTGCGCCCACCAGTGTGTGCGGGTTCGAGTAGGTGTCGCTCGGGAGCTCGCCCCCCGCCCGTGCGAGCTCGCGAGCACGTTCGAAGACCTCGGGATCGGGTTGACCCGTCCCCCAGATCTCCATCAGTCCACGGGTCGTCGTCCCGGCAGCGACGCGCGCGCAATCGTCCGACCGAAGGGCCTGCTCGTCGGCGCTACGGGCCGCGGCGAGCGCGTGCTCGAGCTCGCCCGTGTAGAGATAGTTGCGTACGAGGAGCGCGTTCGCCTCGGAGCGGAGCGCGGCGTCGTCGGTCTCCTCGACGGCACTCAGGAGAAGCTCGCGCTGGAGCGCGATGTCGCCTGTCACGGTGGCGCGGAGGCGCAGCGCCCGCGCTCGCTCGATGCCTCCCTGCAGGCCGGGGATGACGTCGTCGAGCAGCTCGCCGGCTCGCTCGAACGAGCCACACTGGGCACGGCAGGCCGCCTCGAGCAGGACGCGCTCGCGCCTGGCCGGAAGGTCGCCCTTCGGGGTCGCGCGGCCTGCCTCGGCGAAGAGCTCGGCTGCGACGGCAGGCAGTCCCCGGCTTCTCGCAACGACAGCTGCCTCCGCGAGCTCGGCGGCGACGACCGGCGACGGGCCGACCACGCTCTGCGCCAGATGGCGCGCCCGATCCACGGGATCCTCGAGCTCGACGGCGAGCTCGGCGTGCAGCCCACGCCGTTCCTGCGGGCCGAGTCGCGCGTACGCGCCGGCGGCGAGGAGTGGGTGGTCGAAACGCGCGACGCCCTCGGCGACGTCCACGATGCCGGCCGCGACGACCTCGTCGAGGGCATCGAGAGCGTTCAGCCGGTCGAGAAGCGTGAGCGGTGCCTCCGGCAACACGCTCAGCAGCCCGAGGAGTCGACGCGAGGAGTACGAGACCGAGTCGAGCCGGTCGGCGACGAGGGCCTCGAGCGGCTGAGAAAGAGCGGGCGGCTCGTCCGCGGTCGCCCGGCGTTCGACGCCTCTGGCGAGCTCCAGGGCGAAGAACGGATTCCCGGCGGACGTCTCGACGAGCCGCCGGATCACCGGTCGCGGATACGTCACGTCGAGCTCGCGCAAGAGCAGGCGCTGTGTCGCGCCGAGCGACAGCGGGCCGACCCGGAGCCGCTCGACGGGGAGGGCGCCGAGCTGGCTCGCGTCGAGGTCCGTCGGTTCGTCGAGGCGGAGTGCGAAGACGCAGGGCAGCCGACTCTCGCCGAGCCGGCGCAGCGCGTAGGAGAGGG
>Ga0075430_100001981_pt1 | contig 16858 bp, 12 predicted proteins | sample RhiMetdeltSRZDD4_FD_75294 | JGI IMG/M metagenome (GOLD analysis project Ga0075430, IMG submission 75294) | Populus rhizosphere microbial communities from Tennessee, USA - Rhizosphere MetaG P. deltoides SRZDD4 | ecosystem: Host-associated > Plants > Roots > Rhizosphere > Soil | place: USA... | reverse complement strand
CCATCGAGCTCGTACGTCACTGTGGGCAGCGACGAGGTCGAGGTTCGAATGGGTTGGGGCTTCCGCTCGCGCTTTCCTCGGTCGGCCGTCGCCTCAGTGTCGGCTCTCGACATCTGGCCCTTGAGCCGTGGTGTTCATGGCTTCGCAGGCCGCTGGCTCGTGAACGGATCGGGGCGCGGAATCGTGGGCATCGGGCTGAGCCCGCGTCAGCGCGGCTATGTGATGGGCTTTCCTGTTTCCCTGGAACAGCTCATGGTGAGCGTCGCCGCGCCGGCCGAACTCGCGCAAGCTCTTGGACACCCGCTCAATTGACGCGCATGGGGGAGCGCCAGTGAAAATGAATCGCCTGATACCGATGCTGCCCGTGAAGAGCATGCCCGCGAGCGTCGCGTTCTATCAGGGGCTCGGATTCAGCGTCGAGCAGAGGAATGACGACTGGGGTTGGGCGATGCTCCGCTTCGACGAATGCCGCCTGATGGTGGATCAGTCGATCAATCGTCACCCCAGTGCGCCCCGTCAATCCGTTCTCTACTTCTATCCCGAGAACCTCGTCGAGTATCACCAACAGGTGCGAAAGAACGGACTGACGATCCCCGACCTGGAGGTCACCTTCTACGGCATGACCGAGTTTCGTCTCGACGATCCGGACGGCAACCGGCTGTGGATCGGCCAGGTGAACGAGCCGCGTGCCGTTGGTGAATAAGGCGCGACCGGCTTCGCGTGCGAGCGGGCTGGTGGATGTCCACATCCACGGCCAGGGCGGGCTCGACGTGATGAGCAGCGACCCTCGCGACATACTCGCGCTCTCGGAGCGGCTGGGGCGACAGGGTCTGGCGGGATTCTTGCCGACGTTCTTGTGCTCCTCCGCGAGCCAGATGCGACGCAGCCTGGAGCTCCTCAAGCGCGTAGCCGGATCCGAGCGAGGGGCGCGGATCCTGGGCGTGCACCTGGAGGGACCGTTCCTTCACCCGGACCGCAAGGGCACCCACAACCCGCGCCACATCCGGCCGGTGAGCGTCGCCGAGATGCGCGAGCACGTCGCCGCGGGCGAGGGGCTGATCAAGCTCGTCACGCTGGCTCCCGAGCTCGCGGGCGGCCGCGACCTGATTCGCTTCCTGGTCGGCAAAGGGATCCGTGTGTCGATGGGCCACACCACCGCGACCTTCGAGCAGGCCAAGGCGGCCAAGAGCTGGGGCGTGACGGGCGTGACGCACCTCTGCAACGCGATGAACGCGCTGCACCATCGCGAGCCCGGGCTCCTGGGCTTCGCGCTGCTCGACCCGGACCTCTACACCGAGGTGATCGCGGACGGCGTCCACGTCAGCGAGCCGATGCTGCGATTGATCCTGAAGACCCGACCCGCCAAGCGCATCGTGCTGATCACGGACGCACTCTTCCTGTCACAGCAGCGCGCACAGCGCCGCTCCTCGTGGCGCGGCCTGACCGTCGAGCGCTTCCCCGACGGCAGCCTGCGGCGCCCCGACGGCACGTTGGCCGGCAGCGACATCACGCTGCGCGAGGCCGTCGCCCGCGTCGAGCGGTTGGGCGTCGATCACGGCGACGCGGTCACGATGGCGTCGGCGAACCCGCTGCGCTGGCTCGGTGCAAAGCTCTAGCTCGAGTACGACGTGCGTGAGGCGAAGGATATGATCGTCGGCCCGTGGCGGAGAAGCCGAACGACAAAACACCCCGGGGGCGGCTTCGCGCTCTCTTCGACTGGGTAAAGGGCACCCCGCCTCCCGAGGCTGGCGCGACGCCTGCCGGTCGTGAGGGCGCGCCGGATCGGATCGGCCACTACACCATCGTTCGCAAGCTCGGGCAGGGCGGCATGGGCGTCGTCTATGCGGCGCGCGACGAGCGGCTCGAGCGCACCGTCGCCGTGAAGACGATGGCGTCGCTCGTCCACGACGAGATCGCACGGAAGCGTTTCTGGCGCGAGGCCCGGGCCGCGGCCAGCGTCAACCATCCGAACGTCTGCCAGCTCTACGAGATCGGCGAGCACGGCGGCGAGCTGTTCCTGGCGATGGAGCTGCTCGAGGGCGAGCCGCTTTCCGAGCGGCTGCAGCGCGGACCGCTGAGCGTCGCCGACGCCGTGCCGGTCGGGCTCGGCATCCTCTCGGCGCTGGCGGCGCTCCACGCGCGCGGCATCGTGCACCGCGACCTGAAGCCGTCGAACGTGTTCCTCACCCCGCACGGCGTCAAGGTCCTCGACTTCGGGTTGGCGCGGCTCGACGACCCGGACCCGGGCTCGGCCGCCGAGCTGACGCGCACCGGGATCGTCATGGGAACTCCGCGCTACATGGCGCCCGAGCAGGTCACGGGCGAGCCGGTCGGCCCGCACAGCGACCTCTTCGCGGCGGGCGCGATCCTGTTCGAGATGCTGGCGGGCCGCCCCGCCTTCGGTGGCCGGAACGCCGTCGAGATCCTGCACGCGACGCTCCACGCACAGCCGCCCGCGCTGACCGGCTCCCCCGCCGTGGCGGCGGCCGACCGCGTGATTCGCCAGGCGCTGGCGAAGCGGCCCGCGGACCGGCCCGCTTCGGCCGACGCGATGGCCGAGGAGCTGGGCGAGGTGCACGGCATGGAGGGCCAGGACGCGCCGGCCCTGGCGCGCGCGCTGACGCGGCTGGTGGTGCTGCCGTTCCGCATCCTGCGCGCCGACCCGGAGACGGATTTCCTGGCCTTCAGCCTCGCCGATGCGATCGCCACCTCGCTCTCGCGCATTCCGTCGCTGGTCGTGCGCTCGAGCGCGACCGCCGCGCGCTTCGCGGGCGACGCGCCGGATCTCAAGAAGCTCGCCAGCGAAGCCGACGTGGACCGCGTCGTGATCGGCACGCTGCTGCGCTCCGGCGACGAGCTACGCGCGACCGCCCAGCTCGTCGAGGCGCCGAGCGGCACGCTGCTCGGCTCGCACACGGTGCAGTCTTCGCTGAGCGGCCTGTTCCAGCTCCAGGACGACATCGCCCGGCGCGTGGTGGAGGCGCTCGCGCTGCCGCTCGCCGGCGGCGGCGACACGCCCACGCCGGTCGCGCCGCCCAACACCCGCGCCTACGGGCTCTACCTGCGCGCGAACGAGCTGGCACGCTCCTACGACCAGCTCCCGGAGGCGCGCGAGCTGTATCGGCAGTCGCTCGAGCTCGACCCGCGCTTCGCGCCGGCCTGGGCGCAGATCGGCCGCTGCCATCGCGTGATCAGCAAGTACATCCAGGACTCCGCGGACGGCGACAGCCAGGCCGAAGAGGCCCTGCGCCGCGCGCTCGAGCTGGATCCGCGGCTCTCGCTCGCGCACAAGGTCTACGCGAACCTCGAGGCCGACATGGGCCAGGCGGGAGCCGCCGTAGCGCGCCTGCTCGGCGAGGCGACCCGCCACGGCAACGATCCCGAGCTCTTCGCCGGTCTCGTGCACGCGTGCCGGTACTGCGGTCTCTTCGAGCAGTCGATCGCGGCGCACGGCGAAGCCCGCCGTCTCGACCCGCACGCGCGCACCAGCTACGAGCAGACGCTCTTGATGACCTGCGATCTCGACCGGCTGCTCGCCTTTGAGCGCCTTCCTGATTCGGGCGGCGACGCGGTGATCCGGGTGATCGGCCTCGGGCTCGCCGGCCGCCGCGACGAAGCGCGGGCCGGCCTCGTCAAGCTCCGGGAAGGGTCTCGGATCGCTGCCTTTCAGACCTGGGCCGATTTCGTTCTTGCCTGGCTCGATCGCCGCCCCGCCGACATGCTGGGAACCCTCGACAAGGTGAAAACCCTCAAGATCATGGACGACCCGGAGGCGATCTTCCAGGAGGGTTGGATGCTGTGCGACGTCGGCGAGCAGCAGCGCGGGCTCGCCCAGCTCGAGCGCGCCGTCGCGAAGGGCTACTTCGTGGCGCCGACGCTCTCGGCCAGCCGATCGTTCGACGCGCTGCGCGGCGACCCTGCCTTCGAGCGGCTGCTGGGCGACGCTCGAGCCGGCCGCCAGCGAGCGCTCGCGGCGTTCCACGAGCACGGCGGGGAGCGCCTGCTCGGCCGCGACGTGGCGGCCTGACCCAGGCACGCTAGCCGACGAGCCGCGCGCCGGCCTCCGGAACGCAGACGAAGAGCGACGGCTCGCGGCCGGTTTCCGCTCGATACCCGGCGCCGACCTCGCCGACGAACACGTCGGCCGAGCCGCGATCGACGAGGGCGACGGCGCAGCCGCCGAAGCCCGCGCCCGTCATGCGCGCGCCGAAGCACGCGCGATGCGCCCGGGCCAGCGCGCTGATCGCGTCCAGCTCCGAACACGAGACCTCGTAGAGATCGCGCAAGCTCGCGTGCGACTCGTTCATGAGCTGCCCGGCCGCGCCGAGATCGCCGCAGCCGAGAGCCGACGCCATCGCCACCGGCCGCAGGTTCTCGGCCACCACGTGCGCCGCGCGGCGGAAGACGACCGGCGACAGCCAGTCGCGCACCGGCTCGAGATCTTCGAGGCTCACGTCGCGAAGCGCGCGCACGCTCGGATCGCGACCACGCAGCACCGCGACGGCCTCCTCGCACGCGGCGCGCCGGTCGTTGTAGGCGCTTCCGGCCAGCCCGCGGCGAACGCCGGTGTCCATGACGACGATCGCGGCCGACTCGGGCAGCGGCACCGATTCGGTCACCAGCGAGCGGCAGTCGAGGAGCAGCGCGCAGCCCGCCTGCGACATCGCGGCGGCGAACTGGTCCATCACGCCGCAGCGCATGCCGACGAACTCGTTCTCGGCCCGCTGGCAGAGCGCGGCCATCGCCGTCGCGTCCCAGTCGAGACCCGCCGCTGCCGCAAAGGCGCGAGCCAGGGCGACCTCGAGCGCGGCGGACGACGAAAGGCCGGCGCCGATCGGCACGTCGCTCGCGATCGCGAGGTCGAGACCGGGAACGGCGCGCCCGCTCTCGGCGAGCGCCCACGCCACGGCGGCCACGTAGGCCGACCAGTCCTTTCCGTTGGCCGGCGCGGTGAGCCCGTCGAGCTCAATCGCCCGCGCCGCGCCGAACGCCTCCGACTGAGCGTGAACGACGCGGTCGGCTCGCGCACGAAACGCCACCGCGGCGCCTCTCTCGATCCCCATCGGCAGCACGTAGCCGTCGTTGTAGTCGGTGTGCTCGCCGATCAGGTTGACCCGGCCGGGAGCGAACGACACCTGGCTCGGCTCGCCGCCGAAGCGGGCGCGGAAGGTGTCGCCGGCCTTTCGGGCGAGGTCGGGATCCAACGTTCAGCGATCGAGGTAGTGCCGCTCGGACGTCTCGCGAAGCCGCCTCGCCGCGTCCTCGGCGGAGAGGTCGCGCTGCGGCTCCGCGGTCAGCTCGTAGCCCACCAGGAACTTGCGGACCGTCGCAGAACGCAGGAGCGGCGGCAGCCAGGTCGCGTGAAGGCGCCAATACGGGTGCTCGGCCCCGTCGCACGGCCGCGAGTGCCAGCCCATCGAATACGGGAAGGAGCACTCGAAAAGGTTGTCGTAGCGCACCGTCAGCCGCCGCACGATCGCGGCCAGCGCCTCACGCTCGGGCGCGCTGAGCGACGCGATGTCGCCGACCGCGCGACGCGGCAGCAGCATCGTCTCGAACGGCCACACGGCCCAGAACGGCACGACGCAGACCCAGTGGGCGTTCTCGCACACGACGCGTTCCCGCTCCCGGAGCTCGCGCTCGAGGACGGCGCCGAGCAGGTCGCGCCCGTTCTTCTCGAAGAAGACGCGCTGGCGCTCGAGCTTTCGAGCCGGCAGCGTCGGCACGTGCTCGGTGGCCCAGACCTGGCAGTGCGGATGGGGATTGCTGCAGCCCATCAGCGCGCCCTTGTTCTCGAACAGCTGGACGTAGGCGAAGCGGCCGTCGCGCGCCAGCGCCTGGTGCTCCTCCGCCCACAGCTCGACCACGTTGCGGATCGCGGCCTCGCTCATGCGCGCGAGCGACAGGTCGTGATACGGCGTGAAGCAGAGCACGCGGCAGCGTCCGGCCTCCGCGCGCGCCACCAGCAGGCCGTCGTCGGGCCCGTTCTCGGTAGAAGACGCGAGCAGCGCGGGAAAGTCGTTGTCGAACGCGAACGTGGTGGCGTAGCCGGGGTTCTTCTCGCCCTTGGCCCGCGCGTTGCCCGGGCAGAGATAGCAGTCGGGATCGTAGGCCGGCAGCGTCTCTCGGACGCTCGTTTCCGTCTGGCCCTGCCACGGCCGCTCGAGGCGATGCGGCGAGCACAGAACCCACTCGTCGAGCAGCGGGTTGTACCGGCGGTGTGGTCCCGACGGAGCGCTCATGCGGCGATTCCCGCCATCAGGCGCATCACCGCGTCGGGGCTCGCCGCCTGGCGCGTCAGCTCCCCGGCGATCCGGCCCTCGCGCAGGACCAGCAGTCGTGTCGACAGGTTCAAGACCTCGGGCATCTCGCTCGAGATCAGCAGGACGCCCTGGCCTTCGGCGCACAGCGCGTCGATCAGGGCATGGATCTCGGCCTTCGCGCCCACGTCCACCCCGCGCGTCGGCTCGTCGAGGATCAGGATCCGGCAGCGGCCCGCGAGCCATTTGGCGAGCACCAGCTTCTGCTGGTTCCCGCCCGAAAGGCCGGCCGCCACGGTGTCGAGCCCCGGCGCACGGACGCGCAGCCGGTCGAAGTATTGCTGGCCCAAGGCCCGCTCGGCGGTGTGACGAACCACGCTGAAGCGCGACAGGCGATCCAGGATCGGCAGCGTCGTGTTGGCGAGCGCGCTCAGCGACAGCACCAGCCCCTGTTTCTTGCGATCCTCGGGAACCAGGCCGATGCCGTGCGCCATCGCCTCGTCGGGCGAGCGAATCGCGACGGTCCGGCCCTCGATCTGGATCTCGCCGGTGGCGTTCGGGTCGAGACCGAACAGCGCTTGCGCGATCTCGGAGCGGCCGGAGCCGACGAGGCCGGCGAAGCCGAGCACCTCCCCCGCTCGCAGCGCGAACGACACGTCATGGAAGCGTCCCGGGCTGGTCAAGCCGCGCACGCTCAAGAGCTCTCGGCCGGCCTCGGCCTTCACGTGCGCCGGAAAATACTCCGCCACGCGCCGGCCGATCATCATCTCGACGAGGCTCGCCGCGTCGAGCGAAGCCGTCGGCCGCGTGGCCACGTGCTGGCCGTCGCGAAGCACGGTGACGGCCTCGCACAACCGAAAGATCTCCTCCATGCGATGCGACACGTAGATCGACGTGACGCCGCGCTCCTTCAAGAGGCCGATCAGCGCGTAGAGGCGCTCCGCCTCGGCTTGAGACAGGCTGGAGGTCGGCTCGTCGAAGACGATCACGCGCGCGCCGCTCGAGACCGCCGCGGCGATCTGCAGGAGCTGCTGCTGTCCCGGCGTCAGCTCCGAGACGCGCCGCCGGACGTCGAGCCGGGCGTCGATCAGCGCCAGCCGCTCCTCGGCGCGCCGGTGCATCTCGGGGCGCGACACGAAGCCGTGTCGCGCCGGCAGATCGCTCAGGCACAGGTTCTCGGCCACCGACAGGTTCTCGCAGAAGGAGAGCTCCTGGTGCACCATCCCCACGCCAGCCGCGAGCGCCTCGCGCGGGCTGGCGAAGAGCGCCGGCTTCCCGAAAACGAAGATCTGTCCCGAATCCGGCGCGTGGATGCCGGCCAGCAGCTTGCCGAGCGTGCTCTTGCCGGCGCCGTTCTCGCCGCAGAGGGCGTGACACGTGCCGGCCGCTACCTCGAACGAGACGTCGCGCAGCGCCAGGACGCCGGGGAAGCTCTTGCTGATGTTCGCGAAGACGAGCGCGGGCGCGCTCACGGCAGCTTCAGGTACTCCTCCTGGACGTCGGTGAACTGCCACTCCTTGAGCTGGCGCGCCCACTTGCCCAGGTTTTCCTTCGTGACCTTGACGAGCTCCATCGGGATCAGCACCGGCACGTCCTGCTTCAAGTGCACCTTCTCGAAGATCTTGTTCACCGAGACGTGGCCCCAGAGGTACACCGGCTGCGCGAGCAGCACCGGCGCCAGGCCCTTGTCCACGTACGGCAGCATCGGCGGCAGGCCGTCCACCGCCACGATCTTCACCTTCTTCGGGTCGAGGTCCTTGAGCAGCGTCGGCGTGAAGAGCGGCCAACCGCCGATCATCGCCCAGCCCTGGATCTCCGGGTACGCGTTCTGCACGCGGACGACTTCGGCCGCCGCGTCCTGCGGCGTCTCGATGTGGAAGAAGGTATCCACGATCTTGATGCCCGGGCTCTTGGTCGCCTCCTGCTTCACGCCCAGGACGCGCTTCCGGAGGTTGGGCGCGTTCTGGTTGCCGGCCAGGATCGCGATCTTGCCCTTGCCGTTCATCTGCTGGGCGAGCTCGACCATCACCGCTTCGCCGGTCTTCACGTCGTCGACGCCGTAGAACGCGAAGCGCTTCGAGTCGGGCGCGTCGCTGTCGAAGGTCATCACCGGCACGCCGCGGCCGACCGCGTCGTCGATCGCGCCGTTCAGCTTTCCGGCGTCCGAGCAGGAGAGCAGGATCGCGCTCGCGCCCTCGTTCACGGCCTGCGCGACGCGCTGCGCCTGCACCTGTCCGTCTTCCATCGGCGGCGTGAGCCACGCGATCTCGACCGGAACGCCGTGCTTCTTGGAGAGCTCCCGGGCGGCGGCTTCGGCGCCGGTGCGGGCCGCCAGGAACACCGGGTTCGTCGAGCTCTTGGCGATCATCGCGATCTTGAACGGCCGCGCTGGAACCGCGGTGGCCGCCGCCGATTGCTGCGGCGCCGGCTGCGGCGATCCGCTGCAGGCGCTGACGAGCGCGGCCAGAGACACGGTCGCGCCGATCCTGTTTCCGAGAATTCCCATCCTCATCGATCGATCCTCCGTTTCACGTCCGAAGTCACGCGCGCGCCGCTTGCCGCGCGAGCCGCCGCGTGGCGAGCCGTGCGTTGCCCTGGTCGAGCACCACCGCCACGATGATCGCGCAGCCGATGATGATCCACTCGTAGTTCTGGTCGAAGCGCAGCGTGCGGATCGACTGGCGGATCAGCACGATCAGGAGCGCTCCGAGCATTGCGCTGATCGCGCTGCCCTTGCCGCCCAGGAGGCTCGCGCCGCCCACGACCGCCGAGGCGATCACGTACAGCTCGTAGCCGGTGGCGTCGCCGCAAGACGCCGAGCCGTAGAAGCTCGCTCCCAGGAACGCAGCCAGCCCGGCCAGGGCGCCCGAGATGACGAAGACCCCGATCTGGATCCGGCCGAGCCGAAGTCCGGAGAAGCGGCTCGCTTCGGCGTTCCCGCCCACCGCGAAGACGTGGCGCCCCATAACGGTGTGGGTCAGGTACGCGGCCCCTGCGGCGGCGACGAGCAGCATCGTGAGCATCGGCACCGGATACAGCGACTCGGTGAGCCCGAGCGACGCTTTCGCGAGGCCGGTGAGCGCCGGCGGCACCAGGATGCTCTCCGCCTTGCTCATCACGAACGCGATCCCGCGCAGGATCCACATCGTGCCCAGCGTGATGATGAACGGGTGCACGCCGAGGCCCACCACCATCACGCCGTTCAGGACGCCGCACAAGAGGCCGACGCCGAGGCAGACCAGGAACCCGAGGCCGATCGTCGGCACGCTGTCCATCGCTCCCAGGCCGCGCAGGCTCATCGCCATCGCCACGCCCGCCAGCGCGTAGATCGACCCGACCGAGAGGTCGATCCCGCCGGAGATGATCACCACCGTGGCGCCGACCGCCATGATCGCGAAGAAGCTGGCGTCGGTCGCGGTCTGGATCAGCGTGTGCGAGTTCAGGAAGTTGTTGATCGGCGCGCCGGTGGCGCGGTCGGGATGCGTCCCCGCGAAGAGCGACAGGATCAACCCGAGAAAGAAGATGACGAGGACGAGGCCGGCCTGCTGGGAGGCCAGGAACCGCCGAATCAAGTCGAGGATCCGGCTTGTGGACGTGAGGATCGTCCCGCCATACGCGGCCATTTTGCCAGTTCTCCCAAAGCTTCGGGCGAGCCGTTCCGCGAAAAACTCCCGCGCGGAGCGGCCTTGACTCCGGCCCGGCGCCAAGGTCTGATTCATGGGTTCCGCTGGGGACGAGGCGGACGAGGAGGACACGATGCCGGTACTCACGCTTCTGATCGCGCTCGCCGCGGCGACCGCTGCCCCCGATCCGGGCTCCAGCCTGAAGTCGGGCAAGGCCGCCCTCACCTCAGCCGGTCCGCTGGCCTTTGGCCCGGACGGTATCCTGTTCGTCGGCGACACCCTGGGCGCGACGCTGTGGGCGATCGACACCGGCGACCGGACGGCCGGCACGGGCTCGATCAACGTCGCCGGCCTTCAGGAGAAGGTCGCCGCGATGCTCGGCATCGTGCCGGACCAGATCGCGATCAACGACATGATCGTGAACCCGATCTCACACAAGGCCTACCTGTCGGTCTCGCGCGGCCGCGGCCCGGAGGCGGTGCCGGTGATCCTGCGCGTGAACGCCGCGGGCAAGATCGAGGAGCTGGCGCTCGACAACGTCAAGCACGCCAAGGTCAGCCTGGCCAACGCGCCGGCAGCCGACGCGAAGGACCAGCGCGGCAACGTCCTGCGGCTGGAGGCGATCACCGACCTCCACTACGTGGACGGCAAGGTGTTCCTGGCCGGGCTCTCCAACGAGGAATTCGCCTCCAAGCTTCGCTCCGTCGCTTTCCCGTTCGCGACCAGCGACGCCGGGACGAGCGTCGAGATCTACCATGGCAACCACGCGCAATGGGAGACGCGCTCGCCGGTGCGAACCTTCGTGCCCTACGAGATCAAGAAAGAGGCGCACCTGCTCGCCGCCTACACCTGCACGCCGCTCGTGAAGTTTCCGATCAAGGACCTGAAGCCGGGCTCCAAGCTGGTCGGGACGACGATCGCCGAGCTGGGCAATCGCAATCGCCCGCTCGACATGATCGTCTACAAGAAGGACGGCGGCGAGTTCATCCTGATGAGCAATTCCAGCCGCGGCGTGATGAAGATGTCGACCAAGGGCATCGAGGACTACGAGGCGATCACCGCCAAGGTGGAAGACAAGAAGGGGTTGCCGTACGACACGCTCGCCGAGCTGAAGGGCGTCGAGCAGCTCGACAAGCTCGACGACAAGAACGCGCTGATCCTGGTCCGCGCCGAGGGCGGCGCGCTCGAGCTCAAGACGATCGCGCTGCCGTAAGCCGACGATGCTTCGTTGGGCCGCCGCGCTGGCGCTCTGCGCCGGCGCGGCGCACGCAACTCTCTCCGGACCCGAGATCACGCTGCAGGGCGGCGTGTTCCGCGTCCGGCCAGCGCCTCCGGGGGCGACGCTCCAGGTGTTCGTGGACGGAACGGCGCCGCTGCCGCCTCTGCTCGGCGCGATGATGCGCCAGGGCGACACGTTGACCTTCGAGCCGCGCTTCGAGCTCGAGCGCGGGCTGCGCTATCGCGCGGAGTACAGCGAGCCGAGGCTCGTGGCTCCGCTCACCCAGGTCTTTTCGATCGCCGCGGCGCCCGCGTGGCCGGCGACCGTCCTCGAGCGGATCGACCCGTCGCCCGACGTGCTGCCCGAGAACCTGCTGAAGCTGTATCTCAACTTCTCGGCGCCGATGAGCCGCGGCGAGGCGTATCGGCGTGTCCGGCTGCTCGACGAGGCCGGCCGGAAAGTCGAGCTACCGTTCCTCGAGATCGATCAGGAGCTTTGGGACCGCGAGACGCGCCGGCTGACGCTCTTGTTCGACCCCGGTCGCGTGAAGCGCGACCTGCTTCCCCACGACGAAGTCGGAACGCCGCTTCGCGAGGGCCTCCGCTACACGCTGGTGATCGACCGCGAATGGCCCGATGCCCACGGCAACCCGCTCGCGCGCGAGACGCGCAAGTCGTTTCGAGTCGGGGCTGCGGATCACGATCCGCCGAAGACGAGCAGCTGGCGGCTGGCTCCGCCGAAGCCCGGCACGCGGGACCCGCTCAGCGTGACGTTTCCCGAGCCGCTCGACCGCGCGCTGCTCGAGCGTGTCGTCGCGGTGTTCGCGGCCTCGGGGACGGCTGTCGCAGGCGACGCCGCGATCGACTCGAACCAGACCCGCTGGCTGTTCACGCCGCGCGAAGCCTGGAAGGCGGGCGACTACGCGCTGCGCGCCGAAACGATCCTGGAGGATCTGGCGGGCAACTCGCTCGGCCGGCCGTTCGAGGTGGACGTCTTCGAGCGCATCGAGGATCGCGCGCTCAACGTCAGCGAGACCGTCCGCTTCCGGATCGAGTAGCCGCCCTACTTCGATTCCTTCAGCTCGCCGCGAATCGCGGTCAGGATCTCGAAATAGCGCCAGGCCGCCGGCGCGTCTTTCTCCTGGTGGTGATCGGGCCGGAGAACCAGGTCGCCGGTGGCCAGGAGGACGCTCTTCACGTCGGGATTCTGCTTCACCTTTTCGCGCGTCGCTTCCGCGATCAGCCGGAAATGCTCACCCGGCTCGGCGGGCCGATACTCGAACCGCTTCCCCTCGAACGTGACCCAGCCGATTCCCATCTTCTTCATGTTCGCTTCCGCCAGGTCCCCCGCGGCCTTGGCTTCGAAGCTCGCCATCTGCGCGACTTGCGCGCGCGTGTACTTCCATTCGAGGCCCGGGAAGAGGGCGCGCGCGTCGTCCGTGCCCTCGGGATAGAGCATCATCTGCCAGAGCCCTTCCAGGCTCGCGTAGCGCTGGCCGCGGAAGACGAACGGCGTGGCGGCGAAGTTGGAGAGGAGGCCCAGCTCGTGGCGCTTGGAGAGGATCACCTCCCCCGGCCGCGCCGCCTGCGGCAGGATCTCCCAGGCCGGGGCGCCTTCCTTCGCGGCCGGCGTCCACCAATGGCGCGGATACGGAGAGTCGGTTTCGAGCAAGGCCAGGGTCGCCCAAGCCGTGGTCGAAACGTGCTGCGCGTAGCTCTGATAGCCCGGCGGCCGCGTCGTCTCGCGCCAGCCGCCGGCTTCGAGCTGCTCGCGGATCAAGTGCTCGCGGCCTCGCTTGACGGGCTCTTGATGGAGAACACCTGCCCGCGCGAGCGCCAGGATCGCGAGCGCGGTATCGAAGACTTCGGGCGGCGAGCCCTTGTAGGGTCCCCAGCCGCCGTCGCTCGTCTGCGCCGCCTTCAGGAGCGCGAGCGCTTCCGCCCGCCGCGAGCGGGCCGCGGGCGACGCGGCGTCGGAAAGCGCGAGTGCCGTGGCGGCCGCGTCCATCACGTTGCTCGCCGGGTTCGCGACGAAGAAGGCCTCGGCCCGGGCGGCCGCGTCGCCGTAGCGCGCGCGATCGGCCGTCGCGAGCGTGCGCGACGCGAGCCATGCCGCGACGTGCGGCCCGTAGGCGACCGGCGAGCCGATCGAGGACTGCTGCGCGATCCGCCAGGCGCCGTCCGGGTCCTGGTCGCTCGCGAGACGCGCCGCGATCTCGGCGAGCAGCCGCGGGTCCGCGATGACGCGAGCCTCGGCGGCCGCGAGCGCCGCGGCCGCGAACTGGATCCGCGCGAGCTTGGTATCGCTGGTGCCGGGCTCCCCCGCTTCGCGCTCCCACTCGAGCGGCGCCACGAGCCATTCCCGGCTGTTCGCGACCGCGACTTCCGGAACGTCGTAGCCGAGCGCCCGCGCGCGAAAAAGAGCTCGCGACCCGTCGCCGTTGTTGTGGCACGAGCCGCAGCGGTGCGTCTCGCGCCAGCCGGGAACTTCGCGCATCAGATACGCGAGTGCGCGCGTCTCGGGAGTCGCCGGCTTGGCGAGCGTCTCGGTCTTGGCGACCTGCGCGGCGAACACGCCGGGGTCCGAGGTGGGAAGCTGGCAGATCCGGCGCTCGCACACATAGGCCGTCGCCTTGCCCGAGAGAGCGCGCTTCTCCGCGAGCAAAGGCACGAGCCGCGACTGACGCTCGAGATCCGCGCCCTCGGTCGCCACCACCAGCACGCGGTTGGGGACGAACCGTGAGCCGAGCATCGCCAGCAGCGGCTGCGCCTTCTGGCGGTCGGGCGCCACGATCACGATCTGCTTCGGCGTGTCGAGCTGGAAATCGACGGCCAACAGCAGATCGCGGAGCACGTCGGGGGCTTTCGCGAGCCGTCCCGAGAAGGCCGCGAGCGTGCGCTCGGCGCGGCGGCGGTAGCGGTCGTCATCGGTCAGCTCGTGGAGGCGCAGCAGGTTCAACGCCTGCACCGAGTTGCCCGACGGCTCGGCGCCGTCCTGCGCGGGCTTGGCGCGCGCCAGGAGGCGCTCGTGGTCGTCGCTGGTGGTGAAGTAGCCGCCGCTCTCAGCGTCCTCGTAGTGGCGCTCCAGGACCTGGTCGAGACCGATCGCTTCGCTGAGCCAGCGCGGCGTTCCGGTGGCTTCGTAGAGATCGACGAGGCCCGCGATCAGGAACGCGTGGTCCTCGAGATACGCGTTGTGGCGGGCCCGGCCGCCGCTGAGGCTGCGCAGCAGACGGCCCCGCTCGCGCATCCGTGTCAGCACGAAGTCGGCGGCGCGCGCGGCCTGCGCGGCGTAGCGCGGCTCCCCGAGCGCCTGCGCCGCGCGGGCAAAGGCCGAGATCATCAGCCCGTTCCAGGCGGCCAGGATCTTCTCGTCGCGGAGCGGCGGCGGGCGGCGGCTGCGCGCCGCGAGCAAGAGCACGCGCGACTCTTCGAGGCTGGCGCGAGCCGCCGCTTCCGTCATGCCCAGCTCGCGCGCGATCGCGCCGAGCGGCCGCTCCGCCTGCGGAACGCTGCGGCCGTCGAGGTTTCCGGCGGACGTGATCGCGTAGGCGGCTTCCACGAGCGGCGCGCGGGTCGGCCCGACCGCGGCGCGGACCTCCTCCGGCGTCCAGGTGAAGAAGCGGCCTTCGACGCGCTTCCCCTCCGGCGTCAGGCTGTCGGCGTCGCTCGCCGAGTAGAAGCCGCCGGCCGGCGCCGTCATCTCGCGCGCCACGTACTCGAGGATGTCGCGGGCCACCGCCGCGAGATCCTGCCGGCCGGTGACCTGGTAGCCCTCGATGTAGGCCACCGCGAGCAGCGCGTTGTCGTAGAGCATCTTCTCGAAGTGCGGCACGCGCCAGCGCGCGTCCACGGTGTAGCGATGGAAGCCGCCGCCGATCGGGTCGTGGATGCCGCCGGCGGCCATCGTCTCGAGCGTGCGCGTCGCCATCTCCAACGCGTGACGGTCCCCGGTGCGGCGATGGTAGCGGAGCAGGAAGCGCACGGGCAGGCTGCTCGGAAACTTGGGCGCGCCAGAGAGGCCGCCGGACTCGGCATCGTAAGCGTCTCGATACGAGGCGGCAGCGGCGCGCAGCACGCCCGCCTCCGGCAGGCCCGCGCTTTTCTCGCGCGGAGCCAGATCCTCGCGAACCGCCGCGACGAGGCTGCGCGCGGTTTCGGCGACATGCTCGCCCTGCTCCGCATGCGCCTGCGCCATCCGCCGCAGCAGGCTCAGAAAGCCCATGCTGACGCCGCGCTCGCCGTCGCGGGCGGGAAGGTACGTCGCGCCGAAGAAGGGCTCGCGCGCGGCCGTCAGCCACACCGTCATCGGCCAGCCGCCGCGATCCATGAACGCCTGCAGCGCGCTCATGTAGACGGCGTCCACGTCGGGCCGCTCCTCGCGGTCGACCTTGATCGCCACGTAGCTCTCGTTCAGGACACGCGCGATCTCCTCGTCCTCGAACGACTCCTCTTCCATCACGTGGCACCAGTGACAGGTCGAGTAGCCCACCGACAAGAGCACCGGGCGACCCAGACGCCGCGCGACCTCGAAGGCCTCGTCGCCCCACGGATACCAGTTCACCGGGTTGTGCGCGTGCTGCAGCAGGTAGGGACTCGCTTCGAGCAACAAGCGGTTCGTGTACTTCGCCGCGCCGTCTTTCTCGAGATGGCGGGTGCGCGGCCGGTAGCTCGCGCTCTGCGCTTTTCGCGCCGATTCGATCCGAGCCACGAGGGCGGCGTCGAAGGGTGCTGCGCCCGGCAGCGTCTCGGCGGAGAGTGAAGCCGCGCAAGAGAGCGCCGCCAGTGCCATGGCCAGGCGCCGCATCGCGTTACGGCTTCGAGATCCGGTACAGGTGCCGGTAGCCGCGCAGGTAGAGCTCGTCGTCGACCACCACCGGCGAGGCGTCGAAGCCGTCGTCGAGGTGGCTCTTCGCGAGCACCTTGTACTCGCGGCCGGCCTCGAGAACGAACGCGTTGCCGTCTCTTCCCACGACGTAGACGCGGCCGGCGGCGCCGACCGGCGAGGCATAGATCTCGGCGATGCCAAGGAGCCGCTGCGGTCCGTAGAACGTCTTGCCCGTAGCCGGGTCGAGCGCGGAGAGAACACCCGCGTTGCTCTTCACCAGGTAGAAGGCGCCTTGATAGAGGAGCGGCGAGGGAACGTAGGGAGTGTCGCGATCGGTCTCCCACAGGATCGCGGGCGTGCCGGCGAGGTCGCCCTTGGCGCCGGCGAGACGGATCGCGCGAGCGGCGTTTCCGCGATAGCCGGACGTCAGGTAGACGACACCGTGCGCTTCGATCGGCGTCGGAATCGCGTTCGGCGTCAGGCCCGGCGCCTCCCACACCAGCTCGCCGGTTTGCAGGTCGTAGCTCTTCACCTTGTTCGTGCCGGACGCGATCACCTGGCGCCGGCGGTCGTGCTCGACGATCAACGGCGTCATCCACGTGGTCGGCTCGTCGCGGTCGCGCCGCCACAGCTCCTTGCCGGTCTTCTTGTCGAGGGCGACGATGAAGTCCGCGCCTTCGTGGTCCCAGATCACGACCAGCGTGTCACCCGCGAGCGCGGGGCTCGCACCCTCTCCGAACCCGTTGCGGGTGCGCATGTCGCCCAGGTCCTTCTCCCAGACGAGCCGCCCCTCGAGGTCGTAGCAGTAGAGGCCTCGCGATCCGAAATAGGCGATCACGTGGCTGCCGTCGACGATGGCGGAGGCCGAGGCGAAGCTGTTGTTCGGCTGCTTGCCTTCGTGCGGCACTTCTTTCCGCGCGACGCGCTTC
>Ga0075430_100001980_pt1 | contig 16874 bp, 11 predicted proteins | sample RhiMetdeltSRZDD4_FD_75294 | JGI IMG/M metagenome (GOLD analysis project Ga0075430, IMG submission 75294) | Populus rhizosphere microbial communities from Tennessee, USA - Rhizosphere MetaG P. deltoides SRZDD4 | ecosystem: Host-associated > Plants > Roots > Rhizosphere > Soil | place: USA... | reverse complement strand
GCACTCTGGAATCCTCTCAACGTCCACAGAATCCTTGGCAATATGGCCTTTGGCGGCGGTGTCGTGGCAGCCTATGCGGCCTACCGTTTCCTTTCTGCGAAGAATGATGAAGAGCGGGCGCATTATGACTGGATGGGATACATCGCCATGGCCCTGGGCGTGTCCTTCTTGATTCCGCTTCCTTTCGCTGGCTATTGGTTGATGCGAGAGGTCTATGCATACCGGCAGCAGATGGGCATTACCCTCATGGGTGGGCTATTGGCCTGGCTGTTTATCATACAGGCCACGATGATCGGTATTTTGTTCCTCAGTTCAAATTATTATCTGTGGCAGGCGCTCGGACGCATGAGGGGTGCAGAGAAGTACCAGCGGTATATCAAGTATCTGGTGTTTCTCTTGGTCTGCGGATTCCTAGTCTTCATCACTCCGCATACCATCGTGATGTCGCCGGCAGAGTTGAAGGCGATGGGTGGTCAGCAGCACCCTGTGCTGGGAAATTACGGCGTCATGTCGGCAAAGAATGGCGGCATTAACGTCATCATTACGACGACTGTATTGAGTTTTGTATGGTACATGCGTGGGAATAAGGTTTCGACGGTGTCATGGTCGAAGTTTGGGAATATCTTCATGGGGGTGTTCTTTGGCTTCGCCTACGTCAATATCATCTGGCTAGCCATCTACGGGTACTACATTCCGGCCAACGTTCGAGTCGGCCTTTCCGTGCCTCAAGTCGCAACGACTCTGTCGTGCCTCTTTTTCATGTTCGCGCTCAACAGTTTCATGATGAAGGGCGCGAAACAGATGGGTGCGATTGAGTGGGGTAAAATTTCAGTCAGATCTCAGTATGCCCTCATCATGCTGGCCACTGCATTTACCTGGATGATGGGTCTGATGGGGTACATTCGTTCCTCCGTGCGTCTCTTCTGGCATGTCAACGAGATCATGCGTGACAACTCTCCCTGGGCCTATACACATACGGTCGGTTTTGCGGCCAACATGATTTCGTTCAACGTCTTGTTCTTCTGGGTCAGCATCATGTTTGTATTCTGGCTCGGAGCCCTCGGCGCGAAAAAGGCACCTGTTGAAGCCAAGGTATCGGTTCCTGGCAGAGCCCCGGAGCCCGCAGTTGGTCACTAACCTAGACTTAAAGTATTGATTGTCATGAGAGGGTGCCTCATCCCACACGGCGGTGGGGCCACCTCTCCTGCAGGAGGTTTCAGCTGTGATTGATCTGATTAAAGAGGCCCTTTCTATCGGCTGGCCGGCAATGGCTCTGTTGGTTGGTCTGCTGGTCTATTTCAAGGCGTCTATCAAGGATCCGGTCGCTAACAGGCGAGCCGTGTTTAAGACGTTCATCGGGATTCTGGCTGCATTTCTCTTGTTTATGGCTGTCGCCAATTACAAGACGAATTTCTATGCTGAGTCAAGACTTCTGCCCGTGTCATTAGTCCTGATCACTTCCCTGGCCTTTATGATGGCCATATATTTCACCAACATCAGCTCATTACTGAAGATTGGCGGATTCATGTTCCTCATTGCGGCTGGATTGTCTGGTTATGGAAATTGGTTGCCGCAAGTAGAAGGGGGTTTCCCGCCGAAGGAAGAGAAGAAAGATTTTAGTAACATGCCCCAGACGGAACTTGCCGATGAGGGTGAGAAGATCATCTTCGGCGGAGTGGGGCAGAACAAAGTCCAGGGGGCCATCGGTAAGGGACAGTGCCCGCTCTGTCATGCCTTTCACAAGGGAATGTTGGGCGAACGGGCACCCAACCTTGACGGGTTGCCGGAACGGGCCGGCAAGGAACGGTTAGAGGACCCTCGCTATCACAAGGGGAAGCCGGGTGATCGTGACAGCTCTCAAAAAGAGGCATTTCCAGGGTCTGGCACGGCTGAGAACGGGCAAGAATACATTGCTGAGTCACATTCATGCCCGAGTTGCTTTGTTGTGTCTGGCTATGGTGTGAAGGGTACCAACGACAAAGAGAGCCCGATGCCGGCCATCCATAAGCCACCGATCTCATTGTCATTGCCCGAGTTGGCTGCGGTCGACACGTGGTTCTACGTGCGGGAGGGTAAAGAGGCCCCGTCGTTTGATGAGATCGTTAAGTCGTACGAGAAGTTTATCCCTGAGGCCGACAGGCCGAAGCAGTCGGAAGACAAGCCTGCCGCCGGCGGTGCAGCGCTCATGGCTGACGGAACAGAACCGGTGGATCAGATTTTCACCAAGGCAACCTGTGTTGCCTGCCATACGATTCCAGGAATTCCTGGAGCAGTCGGCAATGTGGGGCCGAAGCTTGAAGAGGGAACCAACGCCCCCTTGCGTATCAAAGATAAAGATTACAAGGGCACTGCTAAATCGACTTCAGACTACATTATGGAGTCGATCATTTCCCCGAGTACCTATGTGGTGAAAGGGTTTCCTGATAACCAAATGCCCAAGGTGTTCGGCCAAAAATTGAGCGCTGGCGCCCTCAAAAAGATCGTCGATTATCTCTCGCAAGTTCAGGCGGGGAAGGAACCGCCAAAGATATCGTAGCTAGGGGAGACTCACCTTAGCATACAAGGAGTTTAATAATGAAAGCGATCATGACAGTCGGAGCACTGATTGGAGCGGCGGGATCGCTCATCCTCGTCGGGATGATCTTCGGAATCATCCCATCCCACACGGTCCGTTTAGTTGAAGGCTACATGCCCATGCAGATGTTGATTGAGTTAACACTCTTCGTGGCTGGATTTGCCGGACTGAGCTATGTGCTGAGTTCAATGGGTATGGCGTTTCCGCGTTTCTGGCAGGGTATCCTGTTTTGGGCATTTATTTTGCTGTACCTAAAATACAGAGTGTATCCTCCGATTCCGTTCAGTGTGCGCGCGATGTATGGATTTGTTTCATTGATTGCGGTGTTCATGTGGATGTCGAGTAATGAGGAAGATTGGAAGAAGTTCAAGCAGCCAATCATTAATGTCCTCGATGCCCAGACCGGATTCCATAAGGCGTTACGCACGATGTATTTGGTGCTCTTGCCCCTGATCATCGGCGGGTTTTCCTATAATGCTATGAAACCGAGCAGCGACGAACCCATCGAGCTGAGAACAGTACATCCAGCACCACCTGCCAGCACGAAAGTGCACGGAAAGACCTTTACACTTCAAACTACACAGAACCCCTATCGCGTGAATCCCGAGGGGAAATACGATCAGGAACATAGTAATGCATTGATCGTGGAGCAGGGTATGGGTCGATTGATGAAGCCCAATGCCAACCCCTGGGATAAGGATGCACAGGGCTATTTGAAGTATGTCCGCGAGGGTGGCGAAATCTTCTTTCAAAATTGTCATTTCTGCCATGGGGATAACTTGAACGGGCGCGGCCTTCACGCATTTGCATTCAACCCCATCCCGGCCAACTTCACGGACCCGGGTACGATTGCCCAGTTGCAGGAAACGTTTATCTTCTGGCGGGTCGCTAAAGGTGGAATCGGCCTGCCGAACGAAAGCTTCCCGTGGGCCTCCGTGATGCCGCCGTGGGAGCAGCATCTCACAACAGACGAAATCTGGAAGGTGGTTCTGTTTGAATATTGGCACACTGGGTATTATCCCCGTACGTGGGATTAATTACGATTTCTTAACTTAAGCCGGATTAACAGGTCGAAGAGGTTAACATGAGGAATCAGCAAGTGACACCGAAACCCGGGTTCATAGTATGCGTATGCGCGACCCTAGGGTTGTTCCTCCTTTCTGGAGGTATCGGTACGATGGCCCTCGCCGATGAGGCAATTCCAGAAGGCTTTAAAAAGGGGGAACTGGCACCCGAACCTCCAGCCGACGTTATTGAGGCGGGAAAGCGGGTCTACTTCACAAAGTGTGTCTGGTGCCATGGGGTGGATGGCGCAGGGGATGGTCCCGGTGCCGATCGACTCTGGCCTCGTCCCAGAAATTTCAATCAGGGCACGTTCAAGATCCGGCATACTGCCAGCGGAGAATTGCCTCTCTACAATTATAATGAGCGGTCTCCTGATTCCGGCAAGAATGACCTTCTGGATACAGTTACGCACGGCTTGCCAGGATCTGCCATGCCTCCCTGGGAGGGTATTCTCACGGAAGAACAGCGGGTACAAGTTTTGGCATTCGTGACCACTCAGTTGGTCAAAGATCGCAAATTTAATGACAAGGCGACCGAGACTCAGACCATCCTGCAACTCAGCTCGTTGAATCCCGTTGCTCAGACCGAGGAGAGCATCAAGAAGGGGGCTGAGCTGGTCGTTGAAAAGAAATGTATTGAATGTCATGGCGTGGATGGGCGTGGAGACGGAAATGCGTTTAACCTCAAAGATGATTGGGGATTTTCCATTCAACCCGCCGATTGGCATAAGTGCTGGAATTTCCGCGGAACCAGACAAGATCCCTACAACGTCCGGAACATCTTCAGAACATTCTCTACCGGTTTGAATGGCACCCCGATGCCTTCCTTTGCGGACAATACCACCGTTGAAGAACGATGGCACATTGCGAACTTCGTGGGTTCCCTGTGCGAGCGAGATGTGGATGGAAAGACACCGTTACCGATTGATCCGTTAACTGATAAGCCCAAGGTTAATTTCGTCATTCCCTCTGCGCCAATCGAAGGCGAGATTTCGGATGATCCTGCAAACGAAATGTGGCAGAAGCAGGGTCGGCGAATCGTGGCAATGGGCGGTCAGATCACTCATAAGCCACGTAACTTCGTCAACCGCATTGACGATATTTGGGTAAAGTCTCTCTACAATGAGAAGAATGTCGTGTACCTCCTCCAGTGGGATGACCGCACGAAAAGTGTCGCGGAAGGGAAACTCAAGTGGGCTCCTATCCAGGTCAACGTCGAAAACTTCGGCGTAAAAGAGCAGGCTCCAAAGACCGGTGAGGAGGGTTCGATCGCCTCCGCGCAGAATAATTATGCGGTGTACCACGATGCGATCGGCATGCAATGGCCGATTAAGTGGCAAGAGATTCCCGCCCCCTTCAAACCACGCTATCTCTGGGGGGATGCACGATTTAATGCGGATATTGTCAAGTGGGAGGCCGATGGTTCACTTCGTTCCTTCAGAGGGACCGGGTGGGATCAGGACTTTGAGGAGCGTGATGACTTCGAGGAGAGAATGAAGCTCATGAAGGCCGAATGGAAGAACGGCCAGTGGACCGTGATGATCTCCCGTCCTCTTGGTGTGAAGAAGGACGATTATGACGAGTATACGCTATTCGACGTCGGCCAATATATCCCAACGGTGTTTTATGCCTGGGATGGACATAACGGAGATGCTGGAAGGAAGATGGCGGTGTCTGCATTCTACTACACGATTCTCCAACCTCCGGTACCACGAGAAGTATATATTTACCCGGCATTAATCGCTTTTGGCGTCGTGATTCTCGAAGGCTGGGTGTTGACACGGCGCGCCAATAAGAAGAAGGGTAAAGGTTAGTCGGTAGACAGATAGCGGGAGGCTAGACGAGGGGGTGGGAGATAGACCCACCCCCTCGTTGCGTTTTATGATGTATGGGCGAAATGCGTTTAGGACAGGCATGATAGAAGACGTAACAGGGGTGCTCATTGCCGGCGGCAAAAGTCGTCGTATGGGACAAGATAAGAGGTTCCTGAAAGTCGACGGAAGGTCTCTCATAGATCGGACCGTGGATGTACTGGAAAAAGTTTTTACGAGCATCGTTATTGCGTTTGCAGAGCCGCTCGAGCATTGGAATGCACGCGGGCACCGTGTGGTTTTTGATGCACTCCCTGACTGTGGAAGTTTAGGGGGCTTGTATACCGGCCTGGTGGCGTCACCACGGCCATGGATTTTTGCGGTAGCGTGCGATATGCCCTTTCTCAATCCAGCCGTCGTCCGATACATGGCCGGCCTGGATGATGGATCGGATATCGTTGCAGCAAAGTTGGCGTCAGGTCATCAGCCGATGCACGCCTTCTATTCGAGACGCTGTGTTCCGATTTTTGAACGCATGGCCAAACAACGTCGTCTTAAGATTCAGGACGTGTTTTCACATCCTGATCTTCGTGTCAAGATCGTTCCTGAGTCAGAGTTGACCGCACTCGATCCGAAGCTTCTCTCCTTTCGTAACATCAATACACCGGAAGATTTTGACTCTGCAGCAGCATTACTCAGAAATCCTTTTGAAAGGTGATCCAGTATCGTCGTGATGAACTCCCGGTTTCTCATCATCCATCCCGGAGGCATAGGCGATGTTTTGCTGGCATTGCCGGCGATTCGAAGTCTTCGCCGACGCTATGGGGTAGAGAACGGTGCCCTCGTGGCGACTCGACCGATCGGAGAATTTCTTGTCCTTTGTCAGGAAATTGGACGCGCATTCCCCATTGAGGCTCGTGCCCTGAGCGATGTGTGTGGCGGGACCATCCAGCCAGAGTCTGTGCTCGACGAGTGGTTGCGGACCTGTGGTCTGGCTATCGCTTGGATGTCGGATCATGACGGTCAGTTATCTACCACTCTTTCTGATCGCGGAGTCGGCCAGATCATCATTGGGTCTCCGTTGACGGACCCACTCCGTTCCATCCACCAAAGCGACAGAATCCTGGAGACGCTCAGCGCACTGAACCTTGACCCGCCGAGTGAGCAGCCATTGAACATTCCAGAGGCAGCCATCATAGCCGGGCGTAAGGCGTTGAACCGAGCAGGTGTGTCGGGCAATCACGCATATGTCGTCGTTCATCCCGGTAGTGGAAGCGTACACAAGTGCTGCGAACCTACCCTGATGGCGGACGCAATCGGCTGGTCATACGGCAAAGGATTGGTACCGGTTCTGATCGGCGGACCAGCTGACCATGATTCGATCGGCCGAGTGCAGGCGCGCTGTCCGCGGATTGCGCCTATCATCACTGATGCTGAGTTAACGGTGATAGCGGGAATTCTGAAAGAAGCAGTCCTGTTTATAGGACATGATTCCGGCATGACTCATCTTTCCGCCGCACTGGATGTTCCCTCAGTTGCCTGCTTTGGACCGACGGACGAACAACGGTGGTCGCCGAGAGGAACCAATGTGACGGTGGTAAAAGGCAAGCCCTGTCATTGTCTGACATGGGACGCAGTTCAACGATGCAGCGAAAAACCTTGTCTAACCATTCCCGTCTGCGAACTGATCAGCGTGTGTGAAGCTAGGATCGCGTAAAGGTACTCACTGCGGGTATTCTCTTGTGGCTACCTTGTCTCTGTGGCCCCGGTGTGTTACATTTCAAGTTTGATTTTCCCTTTTTGAACGCAGACTTAGATGTCATAAGGCGCAGTTTTGCAGAAGGAGTCTTCGATTGCGCGAGTTCTCATCACTTCGCTAAGCGAAAGAGACAGATCTCAGATCGACTCATTCCATCCACACAGGTAGATGAATCTAAAGCCTGAATGGGCAGACCTCGAGGCGCGCGGTGGCCATGCCGGTCATGATGCGTGGGCCGTCCAGCATGTTTTATGCAATGGTGAGTGTCTTCGTCGTACCAGCGTCTGACCGGATACAGGAGATCCGGTATTCATGCTGTCATTCAGTATCATTCAGAACGATCAGGCGACGCGAGCGCGAGTGGGCAGCCTGCGCATGACCCGTGCGGAGATCGCGACGCCGGCTTTCATGCCTGTGGGATCACTGGGCAATGTTCGAGGTGTGGATGCCGACGAGTTGCGCAAGCTGGGCTATGGCCTGATGTTGAACAATGCGTATCATCTCTATTTGCGTCCCGGGCATCAGCTAATCGCGGACATGGGAGGTCTGCATGCATTTACGACCTGGCCCGGCGCGATTTTGACGGACAGCGGCGGATTCCAGGTGTTCAGCCTGGCGAAATTTTGCAAGGTCACGGATGTAGGGGCTACCTTTCAATCCCACATCGACGGGTCGACACATTTTATCAGCCCCGAAAGAGCCATCGAGATTCAGGAAGCGTTGGGCGCAGACATTATCATGGCGTTCGACCACTGTGTCGCCCTCCCTTCGACAGATGATCAGGTGCAAGATGCCGCCAGGCGTACCGTGCATTGGGCACGTCGCTGCCTCGATGCCCGAAGGCGCGACGACCAGGTCCTTTTCGGAATTATCCAAGGCGGTCTCGATCCTGAGTTACGCGTCAATGTCGCGCGAGACCTGGTATCACTAGGATTCGAGGGATATGCCATCGGCGGTCTGTCCGTCGGAGAAGGCAAGTCCCAGATGTACGGCATGTTGGACGTCACGGTTCCAGAGTTGCCTGCCACCACCCCGAGGTATTTGATGGGTGTCGGTATGCCCGAGGACCTGGTGGAGGGGGTAGCGCGAGGTGTGGATTTGTTTGATTGTGTGGTCCCGTCGCGTCATGGGCGAACGGGTTGGCTCTTCACGTCATTCGGTCGGGTGTTGATCAAGCAGGCGCGATATCTCCATGACGAACGACCGATCGATTCTGCATGCGGCTGTCCGGTCTGTCGACAGTATTCCCGAGCCTATCTTCATCATATGTTTATGATCAAGGAAATGTTGGCAGCCAGGCTGAATACCATCCATAATTTGTGGTTTTTTGCTGATCTTATGCGCCAGATTCGTGAAGCGATCCAACAAAGAACATTTCCAGTCTTCAGACAGCGCTTTTACGAACGGTATCGCCCTCAGGACTCAATTCCTGAGGAGGACTCCGAGAGGAACGAATCATTGGCTTTGGGAAGAAATGCGAGGTACGGAGAATGATGTGGAACTCAGTCGCGTGGGCGCAAGGTACATCGGGAGCCGGGTCTTCTGCCGGAGGACTATTGTCGCTGGTGCCCTTCGTATTGATTTTTGTCATCTTCTATTTCTTGCTGATTCTGCCGCAGCAGAAAAAGCAGAAGCAGTTGAAGGCTATGTTGGAGGCTCTCAAGAAAGGGGACAAGGTGGTTACGGCGTCAGGCATCTGGGGCACGGTGACCAACCTCGGGAAGGAGACAGTCACCCTGCAGGTTGCGGATAATACCAAGATCAAGATCCAGCGCGAGCATATCGGCCGGGTTCGCGGCGATGAGGAAGATTGACGGTGTCAGAGAAAGAAAAGGATTGGCGAATCTATGAAAAAGGTTGGTGGACGGTTACTGGCGCTGACTGCTGTCATCGTGGCATCGGTCGTGTTTTTTCTTCCCTCGTATCCGCCGCTTTATAACGAACTGCCGCGGTGGCTGCGGGCGGTGTTGCCCGACAAGGGCATCACGTTGGGCCTCGATCTGCAAGGAGGCATCCACCTGGTGCTCGAAGTTGAAGAGGACCGTGCCGTCGAGATCGCCGTGGACCGCGCCGTAGTAGCGGTACAGGATCTTCTGCTCGAAAAGAAGATCCCTGCTGAATCGGTCAAGCGTGCCGGCTCCTCGCAAATTGCGATTTCATTTCAGAATCCGGATCTCAGGTCGCAGGTACAAAAGCTTCTGGATGACTTCCCGACCTACGTCGAAGTCGAAACCTCCGGTACCGCGAACAGCGTGGGATGGACGATGCGAGAGGCGGAAATCAAGCGGATCAAAGATTCGGCCATCAACCAGGCGCTGGAGACGATTCGTAATCGTATCGACCAATTCGGCGTGGCTGAACCGCTCATTCAACGTCAGGGCCAGAAGCAGATCGTGGTCCAGTTGCCGGGCATCAAAGATCCGAAGATGGCGAAGGATCTGATCAAGCAAACCGCATTGCTCGAGTTCAAAATGCTTGATGAAGAGGCCCAGATGAAGGTGGAATTGCCGGGCCGGATTCTCAAAGGAAAAGACCGTGAGGATGCGTTGCTGAAACAGGTCGAAAGCAAAGTGCCGGAGGGGGATCAAATTCTGTTCGAACGGGTGACGCAAAAGGACGGAATGCAGGAGTATCTTATCCCTTACCTCGTGAAAAAACGGGTGATGTTGGCTGGTGATGTCCTGAGCGACGCACGGGTATCGATCGGACAGTTCAATGAGCCGTATGTCTCGGTGACGTTCGATGCCAAGGGGGCACGGGAGTTCGACCGGATCACCGGAGACAATGTTAAGAAGCGGATGGCGATCGTCTTGGACAATACGATCTATTCTGCTCCGGTCATACAGGAGCGAATTACCGGCGGACGAGCTCAAATTACCGGAACCTTTTCGATGGAGGAAGCCAATAATCTGGCCATCGTCCTCCGAGCCGGAGCGCTACCCGCGCCGTTGAAAATCATTCAGGATCTGACGGTGGGCCCATCGCTTGGACGTGACTCCATCGAAAAGGGTGTGAGAGCGACGCTGATCGCCGGTATCCTAGTGGTCCTCTTCATGGCGATTTACTACCGTCTCTCCGGCGTCATCGCCGACTTTGCATTGATCTTGAATCTGGTCTGTCTGATCGGGGCACTCGCGGCATTGAATGCCACGCTGACGCTACCGGGCATCGCGGGAATTATTTTGACGATCGGAATGGGCGTCGATTCGAACGTCTTAATTTTCGAACGGATCCGCGAGGAATTGCGACAGGGAAAGACGGTCCGGCTCGCCGTCGATAGCGGCTACGATAAGGCATTGCTCACCATTGTGGATTCCCACGTCACGACCTTGATCACAGGATTTGCGCTGTTCTTGTTCGGGACCGGTCCGATCAAAGGATTCGCAGTGACGCTCTGCCTCGGCATCGCGATCAATCTCTTTACCGCGCTGGTTGGAACCAAGGTCATCTTCGACGTGATCAATCAGCGTCGGAAGGTGGAGCAACTGAGTATATAACGAAGGAGCCGGCATGTTCGAGATTCTGGGGAAGACGAATATCGATTTCATGGGAAAGTGGCGGATCGCGTTTGCGTTTTCTGGTGTCATGGTGCTGCTGGGCATCATTGCGCTGGTGCAAATCGCGCGTGGAGCCGCCAACATGGGAATCGATTTTGCCGGGGGCACGGCGGTTCAACTCAAGTTCGAAAAGCCGATTCATATCGATGAAGCCAGACGAGCTCTGGAATCGAACGGCCTCGCTCATGCCGAGCTGCAGGAATTTTCTCAGGAGAATAAGCTTCTTGTGAGGATCAAAGCAGCGACCACCATCGAGGAAAAGACCGCAGAGCAGGTGATGGCGGTGTTTCGAAAGGAGTTTCCGGATAATAAATTCGTGGTGGAGTCGAGTACCGAAATTGGGCCGACGATCGGCCAGAAGCTCCAGAGCGATGCCCTGATCGCGATTCTCATCTCCTTTGCAGGCATCGTCCTCTACATTGCGGCGCGGTTCGAACTCCGGTTCGGCGTGGCGGCGGCACTGGCAACCTTCCACGATGTGTTGGCGGTGTTGGGCGCCTTTTACATTTTGGACAAGGAAATCACGCTGCTGGTCGTGACCGCACTGCTCACACTGGCGGGCTATTCGCTTACCGATACGGTCGTGGTGTTCGACCGCATACGCGAAAATCTCAGGATGCGCCGGCGGGAGCCTGAGGGAACCATCATGAATACGGCCATCAATCAGGTCCTGAGTCGCACCATCGTGACCAGCCTCACGGTCGTCATCGTATTGATCCCTCTGGTACTCGGCGGCGGCGAAGTGCTGCACGACTTTTCCCTTGCTTTGCTCTGGGGTGTCATCTTTGGTACCTATTCGTCTGTCTTCGTGGCGACTCCTCTCATCACGTTATGGCCGGGAGGACCCAGCCGTCTCCTGAAGCGGGGGTAGGATACCGTCGAACCCTGCGTCGAAACGGTCCCTCTTGCCGTGGTACAGTGAGGGGGCGTCCTGTGGGGCGTACTCGCACACCATGATATTCTGGAGTCGGTCTCACAGCCTCCAGCGGAAGATCATCACGGCCATCGTGATGGTCGGTCTTCTCCCTCTCATCCTCTCTCTCGGTCTGACCTACGTGGAAGAACGCCGGGCTCTTCGCGATACTATCGGCGCCAATTTCAAGGAAGTCGCCGTCGAGGCCGCACGCCGGATTGAGATGCAAGTGACGCGGGGGGTGAATGAGGCGCAGCAGTTGGCGACGGCTCCCTTTCTGCGGACGGCTGTGACGGAAGCGAATCGAACGTATGCCGACAAGGACGAGAAGACCGTTCAGTCAATGATCCGGGATTGGCAGCAACGGTGGCGTCAGCGCGACCGGAAGAGCGAGTTCCCACTTTTCATCAACCGGATTGTGACAAATTATCTGATTCGATGGCACGACATTCGAAAGGCCGACTACGTGGGCATTTTCATCACGGACAACCGTGGAGCCTTGGTGGTCAGCTCGATTCCTCAGGTCGATTACTACTATGGGAAGACCTCGTGGTGGCAATCGGTTTTCAAGAAAGGACAGGGGAAAGTCTTCGTGAGCGATATATTTTTCGAGCCCTCCTTCGGGACACATGTGGTCAATGTCTCGGCCCCGATTCTCGATGATGAACAGCACATCGTGATCGGTGCCGTCACGGTGCTGTTGCGGCGCGATACGCTCTTTCACTCTATCTCGGAAGTGAGCGTGGGCAAGACCGGCCATGCCATGTTATTTAGTTCTGACGGGGCCCCGTTGATCTGTCCGATCCTGGCTCCGGAGGAGCATAACGTGACGGCGGAATTGATCGGCGCGCTCAATTCATCCCATGCGGGATGGACGACGGCGGCGAACGATTCGCATGGGGGCATGAATTCCGTCATCGGCTTTGCGCCTGTTCGTCTGGGCGATCTGACCAAGGACAGTCTGGGTGGAAAGGGCTGGATTGCCTTTGTCCGACAGGACCCGAAGGAATCCTTTGCGCCGCTCTCCAGGCTCCTGTGGCAGGTGACACTCTACGGACTCTGTGTGCTGGCTGCGCTCTGGGTGACCGGCCTTGCCGTAGCCCGGCGGATCGCACGACCGATCGGATTGTTGCACGAAGGCGTGCGTGAGATCGGGAGCGGCCGCTTGGACCAACAGTTGAACCTCAAGACCGGGGATGAGATCGAACACCTGGCCGATGCGTTCAACAAAATGGCATCCAATCTGAAGCAGTCATTCGGACAGATTGAACAGCGAATGGATGAAGTTCGGCGTCTGGAAGAGAAGTATCGGGATCTCATCGAGAACTCGCCTGAAATGATTTGCCAGCTCAACAAAGCCGGACAATTCGTCCATATGAACAAGACGGGGCTCGAGAAGTTGGGGTACTCGCTTGATGAGATGTTGGCGCTGCGCCTCTGGGAAATAGTACCCACAGGTCGCGAGCCTGAAGTCCTGACGTATCTCGAACAGTTGGTCTCCCATGGGCGCAGTACGATGGAGACCGTATTTCTGGCTCGGGACGGTCATCCGATCGACGTCGAGATTCACGCGACGGCCCTGTTCGAACGCATGGGCGGAGGACTGGTTCATTCGCGAGCGTTCGTTCGAGACATCAGTGAGCGCCGCCGATTGGAGCAGCAGATCCACCGGTACACAACACAATTGGAACAGGCCGTCAATGAGCGTACTCGGCAACTCGTGGCCTCCCAGGAACGCTACAAGGCGCTCTTCGATCTCGTCGCAGATTCCGTTTTTATGATCGATGCGACGGGTGTCGTCGTCGCGGTCAATAAGCGGGAGGAACAAGCGCTGGGTTACACCGAGGAGCGCGTGGTCGGGCAGAACATTCTGCAGGTGGTGTCGTCGGCCCACCGCGACGACATGGTGACGCTGCTTCAAAAAGTAGCCGGTGGACAGAGGCAGGTGCCGACCCAGGAGATCGGCGTGAGAGACGCCAAGGGCAAAGAGACGCCTGCGGAAATGGATCTCATTCTTGTGGGGGACATTGATCGCCCGCTCATCATGGTCCAACTACGCGACATTACCGACCGTAAGCGCCTTGAACGTCAAATGCAGACCTATCAGCAGGAGCTCGAGATCAAGGTTCGCGAGAGAACGCGCGAAATTGAGGAAACAAAACAGTATCTGGAAAATCTGTTGGAGAACGCCAATGATGTGATCTACACATTGGATAGCGAACAGTGTTTTACTTATGTGAACAGCAAGATTGAAGCATGGGGATACCAGAAGGAAGCTCTGCTGGGACGTCCCTATTTGTCCCTCCTGTCCAAACGACATCGCGGTCGTCGCCTCAAGAGCACTCTGGATATCGGCGCCAAACAGGTCTATGAAGTCGAAGTGCTGACGCAAAGTGGTGAACCACGGTCGGTAATGGTCAGCGTGTCTCCACTTCACGGTGTGGAAGGGGACATTCTTGGTGTCTTAGGGATTGCGCGAGATATGACCGAGACCAAGAAGCTCGAGCAACAGATCAGAAACTCTGAAAAACTGGCATCAGTGGGAAAACTGGCGGCAGGAGTGGCACATGAAATCAACAATCCGCTCGGTGGCATACTCAATTGTTTGTACAACCTGCGCAAAGGCACGGTATCCGTCGTCCGGCAAGAAGAATATTTAGCCTCCATGGAGGACGGTCTGCGGCGGGTTCAGAGAATCGTCCGGCAATTGTTGGACTTTTCCCAGCAGCATGATCCGGAGTTGGCGTTGGCCAATATCAATCGGGTCATTGAACGCGTGCTGGTGCTCACGGACCATCTCTTCATACCGCATCGGGTCACTCTGGAGACCGAATTGGCCCCGGAGCTTCCTGAGCTTCTCGTCGACCGGCACATGATGGAACAGGTACTGATGAACCTGATCCTGAATGCGATTCAGGCGATGAAAGCCGGGGGAGTGCTGAGTATCCGTACCTCGATTAGTGATGGGCAGTGCATGATTGAGGTCAAGGATACGGGGTGCGGCATTTCAGCATCCGTACTCCCGCGCATTTTTGACCCGTTCTTTACGACGAAAAGTGAAGGCGAGGGCACGGGCTTAGGGCTGGCCGTCAGCCTCGGCATTATCGAGCGTCACGGCGGAAGAATCTGTGTGGACAGCGAGATCGGGCGGGGCACGATATTCATTGTCTCGCTTCCTGCGGTCAAAGACCGGTATGCGATTGGAAAAATATCGTGAAGGGACTGAAGATTCTGATTGTCGATGATGAGCCGTTGATGCGTCTGTCCATGGAAGACGCATTGGAAGGAGTCGGGTGCGAAGTGGCCGCTGCTGCCACGGGGACGGAAGGCGTTCACGTGCTCGAGAAACGTCAATTCGACTTGATCATCACCGATCTCCGTCTACCGGGAGCGGACGGGCTTGCAATTCTCAAGGCGTGTAAGGAACGGAATCCGAACACCGAGGTCATCATGATCACGGCGCATGGATCGGTGGACACGGCGGTAGGCGCCATGAAGCTTGGGGCGTACGACTATATTACGAAGCCGTTTCAAATGGACGAGCTGCTTCTGATTGTAGAACGTGTCGGGAGAGTGCTTGGGTTACGGCGCGAAAATGTCGAACTGAAGGAAGTATTGGAAGGTACGTTCAGCTTCGGAGGCATTCTCGGGCGTAATAATCAGATGCGCGCGGTCCTGGATAAAATCAAGATGATTGCGGCAACTGATTCGACGGTGCTGGTGGTCGGCGAAAGCGGTACGGGTAAAGAATTGGTCGCGAACGCCATTCACCTCAACAGCCCGCGCAAGGACCGTCCGCTCATCAAGGCCAGCTGTACAGCTCTGCCGGAAACCCTGTTGGAAGCCGAACTCTTCGGTTATGAAAAAGGCGCCTTCACCGGCGCTCTTCGCCGGCGTCGTGGCCGATTTGAACTGGCGAACAAAGGGACATTGTTCCTGGATGAGATCGGCGAAATTCCTCCGTTGGTTCAAGTGAAACTGCTGCGTGTATTGCAGGAGCGGCAACTCGAGCGGGTTGGAGGAAATGAAACGATTGAAGTCGATGTTCGGGTGGTGTGTGCGACGCAGAAAGATCTCAAAAAAGAGGTGGCGCAAGGTCGATTTCGAGAAGATTTGTTTGAGCGGCTGAACGTCGTGCAGGTGATCGTCCCACCCCTGCGCGATCGGCGCGAGGACACACTGCTGATCGCCGAATCGGTGCTCCAAACCCGGTCGGCCAAACTCGGGAAGAATCTCAAAGGCTTCTCGCAGTCGGTGCGCGAGTTGCTGCTGCGGTATTCATTTCCCGGCAACGTGCGGGAACTGGAAAATATGGTCGAGAGGGCCGTCGCTCTTGGGCGGGAGGGGGAGGCAGTTCAGCCTTGGGAACTGTGCGGATACCAGTTCTGCCCGTATCTCGGAGGACCTTCGCAGGAATCATGTGGGTTCTGCAGCGAAGGCCTCTCGGTCGGAAGGAAAAAATCCACTGATGCGACGTTGACATCTCTGGCCGCCGCCAAAGAACAGTTTGAGCGGGACTTTATTGTCGAAGCCTTGGATAAGACCGAGGGAAACCGGACGATCGCTGCCACTATGCTAGGGCTCTCCCGTAAAGCCTTGTGGGAGAAGTGCAAACGGTACGGAATTCCGTCGGCAAAGGACGATCCCGAAGGAGAAGAAGACTAGCTTACTCTGCGGGTTCCGGTCCGCCCTCCCAGAGTTTCACAGTCCGATCCCATGACGCGCTGGCCAGTTTGCGTCCATCGGGCGAAAAGGTAATGCCTCGCACCGGACCAGTGTGGCCTTTGAGCGTGCGAAAATTCCTGCCGGTTGCGATCTCCCAAAAACGGATGGTGTGATCATCGCCTGCGCTGACAAGAACCTTGCCGTCAGGGGAAACGGCTAAGGAACGTATCCAGCCGGTATGGCCCCTCAGCACTCGCAATTCAGCGGCGTGGGGCATTTCGAAAAACTTGATGGTGGTGTCCCGGCTGCCGGTTATCAAGAGCTTGGCATCAGGGGTGAAAGTCATTGCCCCGATCCAAAACTCCATAGGTTTCTGAAACCCTCCATCGTCCTCGATGAAGTAACCTCGCGTCTCGGTGGAATCCTCCGCGGATTCTTCCCAATGGCCGTTGTGAATAACTTTTTCCTCTCCACTGGGAAGCACTTCCCATACTCTGATCTTGCCGATATCGCTTCCACTCGCCATATGG
>Ga0075430_100001974_pt1 | contig 16899 bp, 17 predicted proteins | sample RhiMetdeltSRZDD4_FD_75294 | JGI IMG/M metagenome (GOLD analysis project Ga0075430, IMG submission 75294) | Populus rhizosphere microbial communities from Tennessee, USA - Rhizosphere MetaG P. deltoides SRZDD4 | ecosystem: Host-associated > Plants > Roots > Rhizosphere > Soil | place: USA... | reverse complement strand
TCGGCTTGGCCGGGACGAACCGCTTGACGAAGTCGAGCGCGGTCTGCGCGACCTCCTGCCAGCCGTGGTCGATGGTCAGCGAGTGGCCGCGGTTGGGCATCTTCTTGATCTCGGTGACGCCCGGGTTGCGTCTTTGCCGCTTGTAGGCGGCGTTGGCGATCGCCCAGGGAACGGTGTGGTCCTTCTCCCCGTCGAGGATCAGCAGCGGACCCCGATCGGGGTTCTTCGTGTCGACCTTCGACTCGGTCCAGGGGTTGAGGTTGGCGTTGCCCATCTGGGCCAGGGCGATCCCCGACCCGGCCACATGGTAGGTGTCGTAGAGGCGTTTTGCCTCGTCCTCGTCCAGGGCGTTCGTCCAGCCGTACTTGAACTGGTCGAAGGTCAGCGTGATGGCGCGGCCCCGATACCGGGGATTCACCAGGAACGGTCCAGCCGTCCGCAGCGTGGACAAGGGCAGCGGAAGGACACCGCGAAACACGCCCGGGTCGATGGCCACCGTGACTGCCGAGAGCCCCCGGCCGGCGAGCATCTGGGCGACCAGTCCGCCGGTCGAGTGCCCCATCACGGCGGGCTTCTTCGCCAGCTTGCCGATCACGTCGGCCGTGTGGTCGGCAACCTGCTCGAGGGTCTTCTTGGCCAGGACATCCGGGTTCGCCCGCGCCTGTTCAACCGTTGCGGGATCGTCCGGCCAGTCCGGCGTCAGCGGCGCGTAACCGGCCTGCGTGAAGAACTCCGCCCAGTTGGCCCAGCTGCTCGGCAGCAGCCACAGGCCGTGGACAAAGACGACCGGAGTACTGCCGGACGCGTTTGCCGCCTCGATCTCCGTGCTCTCCCGCTCCGAAATGGACGCCATGGCGAACTCCTCTCCGTCGCAGTTTAAGACTCACCCGACCGACGACGAGCTCATACGTCGCAATCCGGCGGCCGGCGGGATCCGGTGCAGGCTGTCAGCGAGGTCGGTGCCAGCCTAGAGGAGAGCCGCGTGCACACACGCCCCGGCTGGTCGGCGTGCTGGAGGTTCTGTGCCGCGTGATGCGGTTGCCATCACGATCGACGGCCGACAGATCAGCGGGTACGGGCGGGCACCACCGCTGCGCCAGACTCTTGCTCTACACCAGGGCGGGGATGTGGTTGGAGATCTCACGGTGAACTGCGCACCGCGGAGTCCCGATTGAAATACGCGACGAGAAGACACTCGCGCTGCTGTCCGCCAGCACTCGACCGTCGTCCCCGCAGTTCGAGATGCGGAATCGTCCGCCCAAACAAACAAGCGAACGCGTGAAACTCCGAGAGGAGGCCACGATGAGCATGACCGGAAACCGGCCCGCCGGTGTGAGCGCGACTTCGGTGGAGGCAGCGCCCGGACTGTGGCGCACCGATCTGCAGCGGCACGACCTCAGCATCGACGGGTGGGAGGTCGCCCAAACCCGGGTCGAGATCACTCGGGACTCGCCTCCGATCAAGCATTTCCACCCTGGCGAGGAGATCATCTGTGCGCTGGAAGGCTCCCTGGAGTATGAGATCGACGGCAGCCGACCACGGTCGCCAACGCCGGCGAGGCGCTGATCGTGCCGTATGGGATCGTCCACTCGGTGCGCAACGTCGGCGACCGCATCTCTTCGGCGAGCAGCTGAGGCTCTTCCCAGGCAGCGGAGTGGCCGCCTTTGTCGACTTCGTTGAAGTAGGTGAGAGTGGGGTACGCCTGCCCGACGCGTCGCACTGGGTCCATCACGATGAGGCAGAGCGCGTCACACAACTGCTCATCGACTTCTTCGCCCTCGCCCTGCCCGTCCAGAACCGATGAATGTGACAAACTCGGGTCGACCACCACCCGCGGACTACCCCCCGGTCAGCGGTCGCTGACCGACGACCCGCACCGACGGTCGATCAGCCGGTGCCGAGCGCGCCACGCAGAAACGTCGTCGCCTGGTCGATTGCGGCGCGGGCCGCTGTGGTTTGACTCAGCGGATTGAGCAGCATGAAGTCGTGGATCGTGCCGTCATAACGCACGGTCGTGACCGGTACGCCGGCGGTGCGCAGCTTGGCCGCGTACGCCTCGCCTTCGTCGCGCAGCACATCGGCCTCGTCGACGAAGACCAGCGCGGGCGGAAGGCCCTCGAGCTGCTTCGTACTCGCTTTGTTCGGCGAGGCCGTGATCTCATCGCGCTTCGTCTCGTCCGGCGCGTACGCGTCCCAGAACCACTCCATGTTCCGCCGGGTGAGGTACCACCCGTCAGCGAACTGGTCGTACGAGGCGGTGTCCATGGCGGCATCAGTGACGGGGTAGTAGAGCGACTGCTGCAAGAAAGTCACGTCGCCACGCTCCTTGGCCATCAAGGCCAGCGCCGCTGTCATGTTGCCACCGACGGATTCGCCCGCCACCGACATACGGCTGGCATCCAGGCCCTTGCTAGCGCCCTCCCGGACGATCCACTGGGCGGTGGCGTAGCCCTGCTCGATGGCGACCGGGTAACGGGCCTCCGGTGACGGCGTGTATTCCACGAACGCGACCGCCACCTGGGCGCCGGTGGCCAGCTCGCGTACCAGACGGTCGTGTGTCCCGGCGTTTCCCAGCACCCAGCCGCCACCGTGCATGTAGACGACAACGGGCAGCATCTCGGTCGTGCCTCGAGGTTTGACGATGCGTACGCGTACCTCGCCAACCGGCGCCGGTACGGTGATCCACTCTTCGTCGACCGGCAACTTGTCCACCGGTTGGGCCTGGATGTCATCGAGGACCTTCCGCGCAGCCGGCGGCTCCATCTGATAGAAGAACGGCGGCTTCGCGGTCATGTCGACGATCTGCTGCGCGGCCGACTCCAAAACGATCTGCTGCTGCGCTGTCATCCCACATGCTCCTTTCAGCGCCCGCCCGGCCATCCTCGGCGGTGGCGTGGCGGTCAGCGTGGGTGTCCATGTCGTTGCCATCCCACGGCTGGCTCGGGCGGCGGCCACCACCACGCCGGTCGATGCGTGATTCCACGAAATCGCTAACGGGAGACCAACATCATCGCGTCGTCCGTGCGACAGCGTTCACTCGACCGCCTGCACCGGCACCGATTGACAACGATGGCCGGCATGCTTGGCCACTCCGTCTACGTTACGCCCCTTGACGTAGGCACCGAACCAGGAACGAGAGATTCGACAACCAGTGGTGGCTGCGCAGCCGCGCGGCATCGAGACGGGCGTAGAAACGACCACGCGTGCCGGCTGTCACACCGTGGGGCGTATATCAGCCCTTGGTTGCTTCGGCCCCTGACCAGACGGCTGCGGTTACGAAGGAAGGAGGGTCAGTGACGACTTCGGCCGGTACCACCTCGAGCGTCTGCGGCGCCGAGGCGAAGATTTCACGGCTCAAGCCTGCCGATCTTGCGATCCGCCGACGCAACAGTGCCTTTTGCCTCTACTTGGTAAGGGCGTCGGCGTCCAGTCGTGCGAGGGTTGCGGTGAGGACGGCGTATTCGGCTTCCTCGAGTGCGGCTTCGGCGAACGCGACCGCGACGACAGCGTCGTCCTCCGCCGCGTCGGCGTGGCGCTGGGCCTTCTTGGCGTCCCGCTCCGCCTTCCTGTTGTCGATGTCCTCGCGGATGTGGGCGACGTGTTCTGACCAGGTGCGCTGAACGTCGCTCCACCATTGCGATGCGTCCGCGGCGGCCGCGGCGGTTTGTGCCTTGAGTTGTTCTGCCTTCTGTTGGGCACCGTCGCGGGCCTTGGCGGCCTGCTTCTCCACATCGGAACGTGCTTGTTTCTTCGCTGCTGTGACCCGGTCCTCGGCGCGCTTGGCCCGGTCGGCGAGCGCGGCCAGATCGTCGGATGCTGCCATGACGTGACCCCCGTACTTCGACACTGTGTACCGGGTCAGTGTGCAGGGTGCCGATTGACGCCAACGGTCAAATGGCAGAATCGGACCCGTGGCCTATTGGCGTGGTTCGTCGATGAGGCGGCGGTGCAGTTCGGTCGTGAGCACGTGGATGGCCCTGGTCAGCTCGGTGTTCGTCTTGAGCTCGAGCTCCTGCTCGTTGAAGTCGTGGTCGGCCTTGGCCTGCTGGAACGCGCTCTGACGATTTTGCCCGATCATGACGAATGTGGAGAGGAAGATCGCTTCAAGGGACACGATCAATGTCAGGGTCGGCCACGGGCTCGACTCCACGAGGACCATCCACAGCGTGAACAGCAGCACGTGCAGGTAGACGAACTGCATGGAGCCCGCGAACGCCGTTATCTTGTCCGCGATTCGTAGCTGAGTGTTCTGGAAGCGCGCTGCTTGCTGCTCCAGCACAGCTGGATGGTGTGGGCGCGGCTTGGCGGGTTGAGGCTTCACGTTCCGTTCAACTAGATCAACACAGACATGACGCGGTGCTTCGGGAGCTATTTCCAGAGGCACCGCCACCTGCCGTACTAGCACGGCCCGCATCTATGCCGCGTACGGTCGTCACCGCACATAGCGCCAGTGGCGCCCTCAGCGAAACACGCGCTTCGTGGTGGGTTTCGTACGCCGCCCGGTGACTCCTGGTTTGCATGTCGGATTGGTCGGGCGGAGGGGCTGTGGCTCGTGCCACGATCGCGAGGATGCTGACCGATGAGGATGACCCTCTGGCGATGAGTGGGATGGCGCCGGAGACTCCGTACCACCGATGGGTGGGATGGCACGCCCCGGCTCTGCGGCGAGCCATCACCGTGGCCTCGATAGGGCTGGTCGTCGCTCTCGTGCTCCTGTGGTTCGTGCCGTGGGAGTTGGCCGTGTTGGGAGGCTGGGACGCTGCCGCCCTCACGTTCCTCGTCACCGTGTGGCCTATGATCATCCGAGCCAACGACGCACACGTCGAGCGACGCGCCACACGCGAGGACGAGACCCGCGGTTCCGCTACGGCGCTGCTGGTCGGGGCGAACGTCGCCAGCCTCCTCGGTGTCGGGTTCACTCTCAGTCTTGCGGGGCGGGGAGAGCGGCCCGGGACCGTGTCCTGTTCATCGGCACCGTGGTGCTGACCGTCGCGCTGTCCTGGACGATGGTCACCTTGGTTTCACCCTGCGATACACCCCATCTGCACTACGGATCGCCGACGGAGGGAATCGCCTTCGGGGGTACCGCCGTACGCCAGGGCCTTCACAATCGGCATGACTTACCAGGTGTTCGACACCGACGTACGCGATTCCCGGATCCGGCGCAACGTGCTGTCCCACGCCTCTTTTCGTACGTGTACGGCGTGGTGATCGTCGCGGGTGCCATCAACCCTCATCGCCGGACTGGTCCGCTGACTGCGTTCACTGCACGACGCGTGCCGGCTCGGTGCCGCGACCCAAGGACGTAGACCGGATGCACGAGCTGGCCGGTTACAGCGGGAGGTTTATGTTCGTTGACTTTCGGTACGCTTGGGGCCTGCGACGAGGCGGGAAGGTCTTTGTGCGGCCGGCGTCCGGGAGCGGGTATGGCAACAAGCCAGGTTTTCGTGAGCCGCACCTCGGACATGACCCGGTATCCGCCCGGCCGTTCGTTCGTGCAGGCGGTGCTCGACGCGGTCAACCGGGCGGGGTTGGCCGCGGTGGACATGGGCTACTTCGCCGCGCGGGAGGGTCAGCCGGCCGACTTCTGCCAGCGGCGGGTCCGCGATTGCGAGATCTATCTGGCGATAGTCGGGTTCCGGTACGGCTCGCTGGTACCGGGTGAGGACGTCTCGTACACCGAGCTGGAGTTCCTCGAGGCGAGTGTCGCGGGCCGGCCTCGGCTGGTGTTCCTGCTCGACGAGGCCGCAGACCTGCCTGCCGAACTCGTGGATGCCGACCGGGCCGTGGTGGACGGCTTCCGGCGGCGGCTGCAGGAGGCCGGTCTGATCTGTGCCCGCTTCAGTGGGTCAGAGAGTCTGGAGCTGGCGGTCTTCCAGGCACTCATGGACCAGACAAGCAGTGGGCGGGTGGTGCCAAGGCAGCTGCCGGCGGCGGTGGCTCATTTCGCCGGCCGCGCCGACGAGCTAGCCACACTGACCGGGCTGCTGCCCAGACGCGCCGAGACCACCGGCACGGTGGTGATCTCCGCGATCGGCGGTACCGCCGGGGTGGGCAAGACCGCGCTGGCGGTGTACTGGGCGCATCGGGTGGCCGACCGGTTCCCGGACGGGCAGCTGTATGTGGACCTGCGGGGGTTTAGCCCGGGCGGGCAGGTGGTGGCGCCGGGCGAGGCGGTGCGCCGTTTCCTCGATGCTCTCGACGTTTCGCCAGAGAAGATCCCGGTCGACCTTGACGCGCAGGCGGCGTTGTACCGCAGCCTGCTGGCGGGTCGGCGGATGCTGGTGGTGTTGGACAACGCCCGGGACTCCGCCCAGGTCCGCCCGCTGCTCCCCGGCGCCGCCACCTGCCTGGTGCTGGTGACCAGCCGCAACCAGCTCACGGGCCTGGTCGCCGCCGACGGCGCCCACCCCGTCGACCTGGACCTGCTGTCCGTGGGTGAGGCCCAGGAACTGCTGGCCCGACGCCTCGGCGCCCAGCGGGTCGCGGCCGAACCCGAGGCGGTAGAGGAGATCGTCACCCGATGCGCTCGGTTGCCCCTCGCCCTGGCGTTGGTCGCCGCCCGCGCCGCCGCCCGGCCCCGAGTGGAACTGCACGTGCTGGCCGGTGAGCTGGCCGATGCCCGGCAGCGGTGGCAGACGCTGACCGGCGACGACCCGCACACCGATGTGCGGGCGGTGTTCTCCTGGTCCTACCAGGCGCTGACCCCGGCCGCGGCCCGGCTGTTCCGGCTGCTCGGCCTGCACCCCGGCCCAAACACCAGCGTCCCTGCCGCGACCAGCCTCGTCGGCTTGGCCCCCGACGCCGTACCGACTCTGCTAGCGGAGCTGACCCGAGCGAACCTGCTCATCGAACCCACCGCCGGCCGCTACACCTTCCACGACCTGCTGCGCCACTACGCCGCCCAGCTCGCGCACAGCATCGACACCGACGAACAGCGGCATGCTGCCACCGACCGGATCCTCGACCATTACCTGCACACCGCCTACTCCGCCGAGCGGCTGCTGAACCCGGCCCGCGCCCCGGTGCCGCTCGCCCCGCTGCGGGCCGGGGTCACCCCGCAACAGCTCAGCGACCATATCCAGGCGCTGGGCTGGCTCACCGCGGAGCGGCCGGTGCTGCTGGCCGCCGTCGCGCACGCCGCGGCCACCGGCTTCGACACCCACACCTGGCAGCTGGCCTGGACCCTGACGACCTTCCTGGACCGGCGGGGACACTGGCACGACCAGGTGGCCGTCGGGGAAGCCGCGGTGGCCGCCGCGCAGCGGCTGGCCGACCCCACTACCCAAGCTCAAACCCACGACAGCCTCGCCGTCACCTACACCAGGCTGAGTCGCCTAGACGACGCGCACACCCAACTGCGCTACGCCCTGGACCTGGCCACCCAAACCAATAACCAGAACCAGCAAGCCCACACCCACCGCAGCCTGGCCTACCTTTGGGATCGGCGGGGCCATCCCGCGCAGGCCCTGGACCACGCCCGCCAGGCCCTGCACCTGTACCAGGCCACCGGCCACCAGGCCGGGCAGGCCTACACCCTCAACACGGTCGGCTGGTACCACACCCTGCTCGGCGAGCACCAGCAGGCCCTCACCTATTGCCAGCAGGCGCTCACCCTGCACCAGCAGCGCGCCGACCGCTTCGGGCAGGCCGCCACCTGGGACAGTCTCGGCTACGTCCACCATCACCTCGGTCAGCACACCCAGGCCGTCACCTGCTACCAACACGCCCTCACCCTGTACCGGGACGTCGGCGATCGCTACTACGAGGCCGACACCCTCAGCCACGTCGGCGACGCCCACCACGCGACCGGCGAACCCGAGGCCGCCCGCGACGCCTGGCAACAGGCCCTGACCATCCTCGACGACCTCGACCATCCCGACGCCGCCCACGTCCGCGCCAAGCTCGCCGGCCTCGACCCGCCCACCGACCCGGCAACACTTTGACCAACAACCATCGAGGGACCGGCACGCTGGCACCGGGTCGGGATAGCGCGGGCTAGCTCGGTGAACGCGACAGCCACCCGCAGCAGGCCGAGACCCCGGCCGGCTATCGTGGGCGTGGGGTTCGCGGGCGGGATGCCGGGGTAGTTGCGGTCGTCGTAGGCCGCGATCTCCCGCGCGATCGTCATGTAAGCGTTGCCGGCGCCGTCGGTCTCCTCGGCGTCGATGACGCCCGTTGCTGCGGAGCGACGACGACCCGAACGGGAATCCGATGGGTGCCGGATCATGGACAGCCCGGGGGTCGGTTGCCAGCTTGGGGCTATACCTGGTTCATGCGTGGCGTACGCCTATGTGCGGGGATGATCGTGGCGGTGTCGGCGATCGGGATGCTCGTCGGGTGCGACGACAGCGATGCAGGCGGCGGTACGGGCAGCGGCACCACCGGATCGGGCAGTAACCAGACCGGGAGTTCGGGCGGGCCGTCGGAGCCGAGCGGCACCGCCACGTCCGGGCCGACCGACTCCCGCCCGGTGATCGGCAACATCGAGCTGTCCCCGGCCAACGTCCAGTGTTCCTACGTCCCGAACGGCAACCTGGACGGCAGCGACGGGCTCACCGTCTTTGCGTACACCCTGCTGATCGGCACGAACTCACTACCCGAGACGATCGCCACGACGATGTCGGTCAGCAACGGGCACACGGCCACCTACAACGGCCACCCCAACAACCAGGCGGTGGCGGCGTACCAGGGGCCGATTCTGGCTGGCGACTGGGGGCGCACGTTGACCGTACGGCTCATCGCGGATGCCAACGACCGGTACCGGGAAAGCGATGAGGCCGACAACTCCATCACGGTGTCCATCGACCTGCCCGCCAGCCGTCCGAATAGGACGGTCGACCCGCTGGCATGCTCAGCCCGGCGTCCCTGACCACGCGCCACCGGTGAAGGGGGAGCGGTACGGGGCTGGTGCGCCCGGTGGGCACACGTCAGTGGGGGGCGATGCCGCGCTCCTATCAAGCCACATCGGCCGGTCCGTTGTGCTCACGGGCCGCAGAAGTGGACCAAGCCACCAGGTTCGGGGCCCAGGGTGATGGTAGATCTGGGTTGATGTTACGCGGCGATCGCCGCGGGGGTGGGCTGGTCGGGTTCGGTGTGGCTTGGCCGTCGATGAGGGTGAGCCTTGCTTTGGTTGAGTATTTCGATGCCCATGTATCGGCGTTGCTCGGTCCATTCGATGAGGCGGACGATGCGGCCCGGTTGGGGAAGATGCCGACGACGATCGACCACAACACACCCAACTGCAGATACGGCTACGCCCACATACCTCTGACCCGACTTGACAAAGACATTGAGATTCGTTCGAGCAAGAGAGCTGGGCCGTATCCGGCGGCCGGCCGGCACCAGAACTCTCTTGCCCGAGGGATTTCGAAAGGATTATCCGGGTAGACGGCACGCTATTTCAGGGTCATCTCGAAGGTGAAATACCCGCTCGACGGTCCCCGGCCGTCGACGATGTCCAGTGGCCACACCTGCCATCGCACCTTGCCGCTATGCCAGCGGGTCGAGGTCGGCCCTTGCGGCGTGAGCCCAATCGTCGGAGATACCGACGGCGACTCAACTATCATGACCGTCGCGTAAGGGATCGAACCGGGTGGTGTTTTCATCGTGACGGAATGGTATTCGCACTTCGTACCCCACCCGCTGACGCAGACCTCGTACTCTATCAAAACGCGGTACTTGGCGGCATGGGGCACGGACTCCCAGTTCAAGGTCGGGGACGGCGCGCCCTTCGCGAAGGTGGTGCCGTTGCCGGGTGAGTTGAGCCCGGGCGCGGTGAGCGTTACCGCTACGTCGATGGTCACGGCGCTACCACGCTTGATCTCGGTATCCCACTTCACCGACTGATCAATGACCTTTCCGGTCTGTGCCGGCTGGTGATGGTAACGAACGGTGCCGACCGTCAGATCCACCTGCTGGAGGGCCTTGGTCGCCTCTTCCTCGCTCATCCCGATCAGGTTGATCATCGACACGTTCGGGTCGGCAGTGGTAGCCGACGGGCCGGGTGTGGTGGTAGACGGAATAACGGCGGCCTGGGCAGGTGTTTCGGGGTCGGGGCCCGGGCGGAGGACCACCCAGACCACGACGCCGATGACGACCGCCACCAGTGCCGCGACGACAATCAGCCACCAGGGCTTTCGGGGCGCTGGCGTTGCGTCGGGTACGTCGAAACGGATCCGGTTGCTGAGCCGGGAGTTCTCCTCCGGCGCGGAGTCAGCTGAGTACACGCGAGCCTGGACGTAGTGTCGGCCGGCGGGCGCGTCGAGGGGTATGACGAGGTTGACCCGGTAGGGTACCGAGGCACCCGCACTGATCAGGCGCTGCGGTTCCTCCACAGTGAACCATGACGTATCGGCCGTGTCGCTGGGCACGACATCGAGGACTGCTCGGTCGCCGACCTGTGCCGGGTTCGTCACGGTGAAAATGACATCCGCGTTGCGTTTTGCATCGAGGGCGATGCGGTCGGTGCCGGTCGTCACCGCCCATTCGGTGGTCATGGCCGCCTCTCCTTCGTAGAGGTCGCGCTAATAGGATTGGCGGAGTGTGGCACCGCCACACAAGCCCGGACTGCAATTGGTCGTCAAAAACACAGTCACTCGCCGTGGACTAACGGAGATCTGTCAGAACTGCTGTCGCATAGCCGGCAATGCGTATCCCCATCGCGGCGATCGTCTCGTATGCGAGGCTGGGCACCGTTTGTTGATCGCGTCCCCTGCGTGTTCTTCTGCGAGCCCAACCCTGCGTGTGCGGCATGTGTGCACCTCACTCAGCGACACCGACGAGAGCGTTCCTCGCGGCCAGGGACAGCGGTCACCCTTGAATGACGCGCCGCACGCAGCGTGCGGTGCGAGCACGCAGGTCGCCCGACGTCGGCGCCGATCGGCTCGAACGGCGTGGCCTCGTCTCGCGGGCGTGCACCCCGACGACAACCGCCGCGATCCGGCGCAGGTCGGTCGAATCTGTCGTAGCGCGGATGGTGATGCCGTCCGGCGCCTCCCCGGCGGCGGTCAGATCTGTCGCCAGACCGATGACGACCGTTTCCTCGTCCTCCGGTGCGAACCCGGCCAGGTGCAGCCGCTCGGTGAGATCCAGCCGGTCGTGACCTTACGTCTTCCGTTCGATGGCCTGCCCGCGCGCGGCGGAGCGGTCACGTACTCGAACTGTGAGCGCGTCCAGTTCCTCAACGTTGAGGTCGTCGATGTCCTGGGCGAAAGCAAGTCCTCGCGCGGGCGTGGCTATCTGAAGGACAGGGCCGTCCCATTGCGAATTCCAGGTGCTCGGCAATCGGTCAGCGATGGTACCGCGTACCTGGCGGTCGAATAGAGCCAGAAGCGCACTGTGCGTCGTCATCACCTCCATCATCCACTGATGGGACAGCGCTGTCCGGGGCGGTCTTTATCGGCGGGCGAGGCCGCGCCGTAGCCAGCCGAACGCGGCTGCGATAGGCCATAGGCGGGTAGCGAGGTACCCGCGAGTCGCTGACCAAGCACGTGATCGAGCTGTTCACCAGCCGCTGATCCGCACTCGTCTGCCGCTGGTCGCTCGACAAACCACAGCACCGATGGGGGCCGCCCGGCAGGGCCATGAACGCCTACCCACCATGCCCGCGTCACTGGTCCGTGTGACCGTGCTTTCGCAGCCACGGGACGACGGCGCGGCGCAGGGCGTCGGCATCCTCGATCATCGGGAAGTGGCTTCCGCCCTCGATGACGTGGAAATCGGCGTTTGGGATCGTGTCGGCCAGGACGCGGCTCCAGTCGACGGGGATCGGGTCCAGCTCGGCGTGGACGACCAGGGTGGGGCAGGCGATAGTGGCGAACCTACGCATCGGGTCGATTGCCGCCAGGCTGCCGACCATTCGCTCGGGCGCCTGTTGCACGTTGGCGGCCGTGATCGCGGTGAACCCCAAGGAAACCCGTTCGATCGTCGCGCGGTCCCTGAAGAACGGGAGGAATGAGTTGACCTGGTGGCGCTCGAGTGCGGCCGGCTCGTGGTCGCGGAACCCCGCGGACTCCTCGATGGCACGCCGGGCCTCGTCGTCGGCGGGGGTACGGCGCGCGGCCATCGCCATCCCGAACCGTTTCATCAGGTCCGGTGCGAGCGGCGGACCAGGGTTGAGCAGCACGAGGCCGGAGGTGGCCTCGGGGTGCGCCACCGCGTACAGGGCGGCCAGGTAGCTGCCCGCCGAGTGTCCGAGCAGCTGCACGCGGTCGAGGCTCAGCGCCTTCCGCAGTCCCTCCAGGTCCTCGACGCCACCGGCGAAGGACACCTTCTGCACATCGCCGAGCGACGTCTGACCACTGCCCCGCTGGTCGTAGTAGACGAGGCGGAGCTCGTCGGCCCACGGGTCGAGCGCCCGCATGTAGGTGCTGCCGAGGCCGATTGCCCCGTGGATGACGATAACGGGGACGCCGTCTCCCACGGTGGTGCAGGTGATCTCGATGTCGTCGACGGGAACGGTCTGGGTCGTTGTCGGTGTCATGACGGCCTCCTCGATCCGGACCGTGGATCGGTCCGTCGTGCGACCGTAAACCTTGAACCCGGGTTCAAGGTCAAGTACTTGACCTTGAACCCGGGTGGCGGGCTACCGTGAGCGGGTGCGGATCTCAGAACTTGCCGACCAGGTGGGTGTCCCCATCTCGACGGTCCGCTACTACGAGCGGATCGGTCTGATCGCTACGCCGTCGCGCACGTGCTCGGGCTACCGGAATTACGACGAGGAGTCGGCCACCCGCCTGTTGTTCGTGTCGCGGGCCCGCAGCCTTGGGCTGAGCTGCGAGCAGATCTCCGAGCTGCTGCCCGTCTGGGGCGGCATGAACTGCACGTCCGCGCACGATCGGGTCATGCGTCTTGTTGAAGACAAGCAGGCCGAGATCGCCGCCCGCATCGAGGACCTGACCGCGTTCGCCGCGCAGCTCGACGGCGTACGCGCATCGCTCGAGGCGTCGCCTCCACCCGCGGACTGCCGGACCGACCTCAACTGCTGTGTGCCGGTAAACGAGTTCCTGCCTGTGGAACAGGTGCGCGGCTAGTAGAGCGATTGGCGGTAGTGGCCGCGCTCGCCTCCTCCCAAGTCGACCCGCACGCGGCGGCCTCGGCCGGTCGGTAGTCTGCCGCCCATGGGCGGATACGACTTCATCGACGCCAGCCAGGCGGTGATGCCTCTGGAGAGTGGCATGACCGCGTTGTCGCTTGGCATCGAGACCAAGGGCGGTTTCTTCACGCCATTGATTCCGCGCGGCACCGCCGTCCCGTGCCGGTGCACCGAGACCTTCACGACGGCCGACGACCACCAGCCGCACATCAAGGTCACTGTATATCAGGGACACTCCGAACGCGCCGCTGACAACCAGCGGATCGGTGAGTACGAGGTGACGGTGCCCGATCCTGGCCTACGGGGTACGGCGATGATGGAGATCACCTTCGATCTCGATCCGCACGGTACGTTCCGGCTCATGGCGCGGGACGCGGCTTCCGGCCGCGAGGCAACGGTCAGGACCGTCCGATAGTGGGGCCTTGCATCGACGACACAAACTGTGCAGCCGCCCCGGAACAGCGGCTGCACAGGTCGATGTGCGCGGTCAGCTACGGGTGGGCGTCGGCTCGTCCGGTGTGGGAGCGGGGACCTGGGTGTATCCGGCCGGCGGGTTGAACGTCACCCGAGCGAGGTTCTCCGGAGTGCGCTCCAGCCAGTCGAAGTCCTCCTGGATGCGCGCGTGGCCGTCTGGCGGGTTGGGTTTGAGGATCACCCGACGGACGACGCGGTAGGTGGTTGCGTCCACCCAGAGGTCGTCGGAGCCGGCGGTACTGCCGGTGGACATCCGCAGGTGTAGCGTCGCCCGCCCGTCGATGTCCTCGCGTCCGACGAGCACCAGGCGGTTACTGCCCTCGGTGAGCGCCCGCTGAATCTCCTCGGGCGTACTCGGTGACAGGCTGTCCAGCTGCTTCTCGACCGGGACCGACCGGGTGTCGGTCCACCAGACGCGGCGTGTCGAGTCGACGGTCGTCACGGTTAGCCGCGTGCCGTCATGGGTTGCCCAGGTCTCGTGCGCCGGCTTCCCGGGTATGTCGACGCTGGCTCGACGGTGGTCCGAACGGGTGGTCGCGTCGAGCCAACCCTCCATGTGGAGGGTGTGGCCCTTCAGTGTGGCGCTGACGACGACGTGCTCGATCAGCCCCGCGCTCTCGCCGAGCGCGGCGTTGACCTGCGTCGACACCTGGGCCACTGTCAGCATCGCCGGATTCCGGTCCACTCCCTGCGGGCCCGCCGGCGGGGGACCGTTGGCGGGCAGGCCGACGGCGAGGACTCCGATCAGACCGACGATGGGGGCGGCGTACGCCGAACGGTAGGTGATCGTACGGCGCCGGTGCCGGCGCGCGGCCGCGTGCAGGACCTCGCCGCTCAGGCGTACTCCGTCGGCGTACTCGCGCATGGCTTCGGTCAACTGCGTTTCCAGGTGGACGTTCATCGGCGGACTCCGTTTCCGCTAGCGATCTCCTCGGCCCAGGCGGCGGTGAGCTCGCGCAGCCGCGCCAGCCCTCGTGAGGCCGTGGACTTGACGGTTCCGACGGAGCAGCCGAGCGCCAGCGCGGTCTCGGCTTCGCTGCGCTGTTCCCAGTACCGCAAGACGAGTACGGCACGCTGCCGTGGCGGCAACAGGGCCAACGCCTGCACGAGCGCGTGCCGCAGGTCGAACTCGGCCGTGGCGTCCGGGTTGCCGAACCACTCCACCTCGGTGAGCACCTCCGGACGTCGCCGGCGTCCTCGCCACTGGTCGACCGCAAGGTGGTACATGGTCCGGCGCAGGTAGCCCTCCGGATCACCGGTGACCCGGTGCCAGTTGCGCATCAGCCGTTCCAGCGCGGTCTGCAACAGGTCCTCACCCGCGGACTGCCCGCCCACCAACAACGCGGCGGTGGCGAGCAGGGCGTCGCCTCGCTCGGCCAGGAACGCCTCCAGCCCCTCGAACCTGTCCCGGTGACGCACGCCGACCTCCCTCCGTCGCCATTCAAGTACGACCGGCGGCCCGCAAAGGTTGACAGGTGAAGGGCCTTGACGCGGCTAACAGTGTTAGCCATAGTAGGCTAACACTGTTAGCCGAGGAGGGCTCATGTCCAAGCAGCTCCGTACCCAGATCGACATCCACGCCACATCCGACAAGGTCTGGCAGATCCTCACCGACTTCGGGGCCTATCCCGAGTGGAACCCGTTCCTGACCGAGGCGAGCGGCACGCCGGTCCCAGGCCAGCGGCTGACGATTCACATGCAACCCGAGGGCGGGCGCGCCATCACGTTCCGGCCCACCGTGCAAGAGGCCGTCCCCAACCAGCGGCTGCGCTGGCTCGGTCACCTGTTCCTGCCAGGGATCTTCGACGGCGAGCACAGCTTCACCATCGAGCCGCTCGACCAGGGTGGTGTGCGTCTGGTACAGCAGGAGACCTTCCGTGGGGCACTGGTGCCCCTGTTCGCCAAGTCCCTGGACCGGCGCACCCTGCCCGCCTTCGATCGCATGAACCGGGCCCTCAAACAGCGTGCCGAGCGACCGGAAGACAGCGCCTAGCGTGCCTGAGCCGCTGACCGCGCGGGCCCGTGAGATCGTGGTGGCCGCCCGAGAGCTACTCGACGAGCATGGTGCCGAAGCCTTGACGATGCGCCGGCTCGCCGAGCGGCTCGGCATCCGAGCGCCCTCCCTGTACAAACACCTGCCGGACAAGTCGGCGCTCGAGGTCGCGGTGATCGCCACCGGTCTCGAGGATCTCGCCGTCGCCCTCGAGGCGGCCCTGCACACCGCGGCCGAGCCGGTGGCCGCGCTCGCCGCGGCCTACCGCGCGTTCGCCCTGGCCCATCCCCACCTGTATCTGCTGATGACCAACCGGCCCTTGCCCCGACAACACCTGCCCGCCGGCGTCGAGGACCGCGCCGCCGCTCCGGCGCTGCGGGCCACCGGGGACCCGGCGCGCGCCAGAGCCTTCTGGGCCTTCGCCCACGGCATGGTGGTGCTGGAACTCGCCAGCCGCTTTCCGCCCAACGCCGACCTCGATACCGCTTGGCAGGCGGGAGTCACCGCCTTCCAGCGACGGCCGGATCGGCTTGACGGCTGATCAGGTGGATCCATCGGGCCAGGCGGCCGGTGATGCGCTGCTCGCCCCCTCCTTGACCCGGCGACTGATCGAAGAACATGTCCGTCGACCTCCGACATTGAAAGGTCGCGTGCCAGCGGAGCTGTCGACGTTGACCGAGCGAGAACTCCAGGTGCTGCGGCACATCGCCCGGGGGCTGTCCAACGACGAGATCGCCCGCGCCCTGTACCTGGGTCAAGCCACCGTGAAGACTTATGTAAACAGACTGCTTGCGAAGCTCGACCTGCGCAGCAGAGTGCAGGCAGTCGTCCTAGCCTACGAGACGGGACTCATCCGTCCAGGTGAGCGAGCGAACGGATAGGACAGGCCGGCTGATTGCCGAGGCCCGCAGGTCGAGCGCGGATTGCCCTTTCACGATTACCCTCGGCGTGCCACCTGTTGGCAGCTCGAAGGGACTACCCGGCGTCGCGCTGTCGGCGGCATGAGCAAACACCAAGATCGTTCGGCGGTCGCATGCAGTGAGCACGTACTACTCGTAGCCAGTTGCGGCCGGCAAGATGTCGGCGATCAGGTCGTCCTGGGTTTGCCAACGGGTCTGCCGCTCTCGGCGAGGCGGTCGGGGCCTCGTTGACGTGCACGGTGCGAGCATGCGGTTCGAGTCGTTGTCGGCGCGCCTGTTCAGTACGCCTGGCAGGTTCTACCGGCCGGTCAGCTCGGCGACCAGTGGTGCGAACGTGTCCGCGACGTTGGCGCCGAAGACGAAGTAGGAGATGCCGGTCTCGTCGCGTCGCCGGCGCAGCTCGTCGGCGGCCGCCA
>Ga0075430_100001973_pt1 | contig 16903 bp, 17 predicted proteins | sample RhiMetdeltSRZDD4_FD_75294 | JGI IMG/M metagenome (GOLD analysis project Ga0075430, IMG submission 75294) | Populus rhizosphere microbial communities from Tennessee, USA - Rhizosphere MetaG P. deltoides SRZDD4 | ecosystem: Host-associated > Plants > Roots > Rhizosphere > Soil | place: USA... | reverse complement strand
GGAAGGCCCTGGGCACGGCTTCCTTGAGGAGCTGTAATTGTCTCGCCGTGATCTCGGGGGCGAGGAGCGAGAGTCCGGTTACATTTCCGCCCGGACGGGCGACGCTGGCAACGAGCCCCGAGCCGACAGGATCGGCGGCCGTCACAAAGACAATGGGGATCGTCCTGGTCGCATTCCTTGCAGCGAGGGCCCCCGGGGTGCTCGTCGCCACAATCGTGTCGACCTTCAGACCTACGAGCGCGACGGCGAAGTCGGGAAAGCGCTCCACCTTTCCGTCCGCCCACCGGTACTCGATCGCGATGTTCCGGCCCTCCACGTAGCCGAGGCCGCGCAGGGCTTGCTGGAACGCTTCGACGCGATACGCGCTCTCGGCGGGCGAGCCGGTCCCGAGGAAACCGATCTGGGGGATTCTCGATGGCTGTTGCGCCGGGGCAACGAAAGGCACGGCGAGGAAAATGAACGCGACGATGTCTCTTACTACGTGCTTCCTCCAGTGCAGGACGACATTACCGTGAGGACGGTCCTGATCGAAAAACACTCGCGTAGCGCCCATCATCAACGCAGTGTAACGCGCGCCTAGGCGCTGGGCTCTTCAGTGCTCACGACAAACCCATGCACCTCCCGCCGTACGTAGTCCTGCCGAGCAGAGCGAGCGCCGAGCGCCTGAAGCGCACCGCGCATTGGAGAGAACTGCTTGCAGCTGCCCATGAGCGAGCGCTACGAGTCCCTATTTCGGGGGCGGCGATTCCTCATTGACCCTCGCCTCAGGCCGAGGGATGGCGGCACGGAGTTCTGCGAGAAGCGTCATCGCGGTTCAGCGGCCATATCGTCCTCGCGAGGAGCGTTGCCCGCGCTTCCGCCGCCCCCTATGGCTGAGCTTTCTCGGGTGAGGCGGATGGAAATTAGTTCTTGCGCGCTCGGACGTTCACCCGTGTGTGCGGAAGCGTACAGACGTGTTATTCGCGAGAGCCGTAAAGTGCGGGCGCAGCAATCCGGGGGGAGGTCTGCGAAAGCTGCTCCTTTCGCGCCGCACAGGCCGGAAATCCATCTGGCCGCTACGCCCAAGGAAGCCGCCGAGAGGCAGCACCGTGGGGCAACACGACACGTATGCGCGTGCGCTCGCTCGCGCCGCCGAAATGGTGGGGGGCGTTGAGGCGCTAGCACTCAAGCTCCATTTTCCCCCGACGCTTTTGCGCGCGTGGATAAACGGCACCCATGAAGTACCTGTTCCCGTGTTTTTGACGGTCGTTGATCTACTCATGGGGAAAGCCCTTGCGACGATCGATCCAACGCAGCAGGACCGCCAGCGGCCCGGCGACGAACAAAGCGCAAGGCCCACATAGTTAACGCCACCAAGGGCCCGGTATTGGATGCTCGTGGCCGATGCCTGCCACGTCGCATGGAACAACCACCCGGCAGAAATCGAATACCGCATCAAAGACCTGGCCGGCGTCGCGTCGCTCGCCAAGCTCGGCAAGGACATCATCACGTCCCACATCGAATCCCAAGGAACGGACAAGCTCTCCGAACTGACGGCCAAGCTTTCCGCGGTCGACTGGGAGAAGAGGGAAGACAATCTGTGGATGCGCAGCCAGGCAGGATTCGCCGGGCAGAAAGAGCCTTATGAGGTCCTATACAACCTCGTGTACAGCGACCGGTATGCCGACGACCAGGAGGGAATGAGAGAAGCGGCCTAACGCATAGTAGGACTGGCGCCAGCCTTAACCCGGCTGGCGCTTTTTTTTGTGCGCGCGTAGATATAGACGCGGGCCCTATATGCCAGGGGCACCATCAAATACATCGGCATCTATGCCTGATCTCCGGGCGAGAGTCCTGAACCTGCGCACCACGCAGCGAGGGCCGAATGGCACTTATCAGAGCCTGCCTACTGTAACGCCGCCCGTTTTATTCTGCCTGGCCGCCCCTTTACGATGGTCCCTACGCGCGACCGACTCCACCTTCTGCAACGAATAGCGGCGTTCTGCGATCACAGCAAACCCAACGTGGAAGCGCTGCGGACGTACGTAAGTTGTAGTCCGATCGTCATGGCAAAGCGGACAGCGCAGCCGACGTCGACGGCATACATACGTTAGTTCCCCGCCTTCACCTTACTCGCTCACTCTCGCTCGGCGAGTAAGGCGGCGGTGTCCAACCGCTCGCCTAGTCGGCGCTAAGGAGTAGATAGGTAACCTGATGTTGGAAGTCGCCGATTGCCACGGTACGAACCTCCAGGCGTGGCGAGAGTCCCGAGTTGGCGCGGTGTCTCGCGGCGCCATGGACTGCCGGAGCGGACAAGTCGGCGAAAACATCCGCAGCGGGTGGCGCCGCGTTTACCCTTTTTTGGAGGCGGGCGCCCGCAGTTTTCCTGTACTGCAAATCGTCGCTCACATGTAAAGTGCGGTAGGGGGATTGCCACAACCACTAACCAAGGGGGAAATGCGATGACTTCGCGCAGCCTTCTAGCCGTTGCCGCCGCACTGGTGATTACGCTGGCCGGTTATCCACAAGAGGCAAGCGCAGCGGTTTTACTTACATATACCGGCGACGAGTTTACGACGTTTCACTCTCAAGGCGTCCTTCCGCCTGACGTATATAGCACGGCGGACAGCGTTACGGGCCGGTTGGTGATTGCCGCACCCCTTGGCCCTGATCTCGTCGGCGGCTTTGTGACTCCGCTGGCGTATCAGTTTTCGGATGGCATCAACACCATTATCGGTAATGCCGATAACCCGGAAATTGAGTCTTTTCAATTCTGGACTGATTCGTCAGGCTCCTGAACCCGCCACGCTCGCGCTTTTCGCAGTCGCGCTCGCGGGCGTCGGTGTTAGCCGCCGCAAGCGAGCGAATTGACCGCGACCAGCGAGCACAAGCCCCGCTTCGGCGAGGCTTTTGGATGGCCTGCGCGTACCTGGAAACCCGAGCGAAGCACCATCGGCTAACAGCCCCGATGACCGCTTCTACTGCTTGCTAGAAGATGATTCGCTTGTCAGCAAGGTCACGGTAGAAACGGAGCAGCTATTGCGCGAATGCCCTGTCGACTTTGTCATCGCCGTCATTCACGTCAACATCAAGAAAACGCGCACCAGCTACGACAACATCGCCTTTTGATTTGCCGTATTTTTGCCGTACTTAGTGAATACTCCCGGTAACATGGCGTCCCCACGGCAATCCGCCGCAAAACCCGCCATCAAAATCATTCGCCGACTGTACCTAACCGGCTTTCGTCGACGCAGGATGGTGCACTAGCGGCCGGAAATCGATTCCCGCCGCCTCCACACTACCTTCTGCCGGCCTTCACGAAGTCCAGGGAAGCCTGGATCAGCTCGAGGTCCTGCTCGTAGTCGGCCGCATTCGGTCGGTTGATCTGGACCCACTCCCGCGTGGCTCCCGCGCTGATACTGCCGGGCTGAAACGGAACGACGTCACTCCTCGAGAACTGCAGCTCGGTCACGGTCGCGACGGGCAGGCGCAGCCCCAGGCCCTCGCCGTTGATGCAGGCGAACATCCGGTCGCTGACGAAATAGGCGTCGAGTTTGTTGATCTTGTTGGCGACCACCCCAGGAAGCTTGAGGAGCACGGCGTCGATCAACGCCTTGCGGACCATCTCGGGTGAATCATTTGCCATCGGAAAATTGTGCCTTACTGGCGATTCCCGCCACGTCAATCCGGGTAGCTCGATCACCCTGATTAGGTTGGCGTCCATTAGGTTGGCGTCCCGGGGGTTTGGACGCGATATTACGGCGTTCGCCTCGAGAATCGAGGTCCCGCTAGAGGCTTGGCAGGTAGCCGCTTAACTTACCGGGTGTCCTTTCCGCCTTTCCCTCCGGGGCGAGCGCAGTTCTGCGTCAGCCAGGCGGCCACGTCTACGCCAGAATGAAACTCCCCGGGCCTGAAAGTCCAGCCACTCACCGCTCCAATCTGTCCCGCGCCGGGAATACTGAACTGTACAGCTGTCTTACAAGTCCAGGAGCCGTCCGGGTTTAGGTGGAAGGCGCGGCAAATTCGTTCCATACCCAAACGCAGCAAGTGAGCAAGTGGCGTACCAGCTCTGTACGCCGCCTAACTGCTTACCCCTTCTCGGGGCGTCCGAACTTCTCCATCACGTCGGCGAGAATCAGCAGCTTGCGGTCCGGCATGCTGGCGTGGCCCCTCATCCATGCTTCCACGAGGTGTCGCGGACTTTTCAGCGCCGTGGCGAGCTCATCGATGCCCATGAGGTGCGCCGCCTTGCGAAGAATTTCTTGTTTTATTGTGTCGGCCAAGGCGGGGCCAAATGTATACCGATGTCCCGCCGTCTGCTATCGCCGTAGGCACTATGGAAAGGCCGGTAAGCGGCTCGCCACGGGGAACCTCAAGCTTTATAACCAGCTACGACGCCCTATTTCGGGGGTGGCGATTCCTCATTGACCCTCGACTCAGGCCGAGGGATGGCGGCGCGGAGTTCTGCGAGAAGCGTCCTCGCGGTTTCCGATAGTGCTTCCCGACCGCGGCACTCGTTCAGGGCGGTCATCAAGCGCATCGCGATATTGCCCAGTCCGGGCACCTTGCCATCCCGGGCCATCCTGATAAGGATGCGGTATGCCTTCTCGAGTTCAGGCGAGATGACGGGAGGCTTCAGCAAACGCTCGAGTTCTTCGACTGTAACTGTTAGGTCGGGCTCTGCTGGCTCCGAGGTTGGCGTTATGTGCGGGCGACCCTGGACTAAACCGGGCACTCCAACACAACCAAGGAGCGCGATGGCCTCGCGGAGATCTGAGCGCTTGATTGTTACAGTGGATAGTCTGCGGCCATCACTTAGGAGCACGACCTGCCCGCCCTGCAGGACGGTCGCGCCCTCAAGCTCGTCGGTGCGTAGTTCGCGTGGGTCAGAACCAGGGCCGTCACGTACGTAGATTGGCGCAGACTTCACCAATGCTCGCGCAAGCACATCCAACATTTCGAAGAGGTGCTCCGTGTCGTAGTGTACGTCTCGGTTGAATACAAGCTGCGAGCGAGGTGCGCGGCAACAGACAGTGCTACGTGCTGCCCTAGTACGGAGTCGACCAGCGGTGTACGTTGCTTACCCATCATCGTCCCTCCCACAGTCCACGCGCAAGGGTGAGGTAAGTCCACTCTACTCCCGGTAGGGCCAGTGGTCGAGACGGGGAACTCCCGGCGCTTCAGAAAAGCTTGGCGTCCCCACGGGAATCGTAGCTAACTCCGGGCCTGTTCTGACGGCATGTCACAAGGCCAGGTCGCCGACCCGGGCCGTCCCTACGTGCGTGTCAGCGGAACGCGGCTAGCGCGTCTTTAGCACCGCGAGATTTCGCTGCCATTGCGCCCGCAGTTCCGCGAATTTTGTGTCTAGCTTTTTCGGTTCGGGTTTTTGGGGGCATACGCGACGAGGCGGCGGCGGCTCTAGGGGTTTCGAGCAACCAAAGAGGTATGAGTTTCTCTGAACAGTAGTTATCTACTGCCGCCAAATGCGGCCTGACGCGTTCTCGATCTCCCGTTCGAACCCACATTCCCATCTCCTCGAGCGTTATGGTTTCGGAGGACCTAACCGCAGCGCATGAGCAATATTGTGCGCGCTGCTCTCCTGAGAGAAGTCGCGACAGAGCACCGGTCCCTAGGTTCACGAGGCAACTTGGTTCGAAGTCTCTGATGTAAGTCACACGCTCGGCGGCGGTCATGTATCGCGAACGCTCTGCGGTCACCGGCTGCTGTTCGCATCCAGTGACCACGCCCACTAACGACACGAGAATCGGTACCCGTGCAGACATGAGGAAAGATGTCGGCAACCAGGTTCGCCGTTTAGGACCCCCGCGTTGCAGCGACCGCCACCACAGGTAGGGGCGACTACAAAGTAGTGAGGCGCGGATCAGAGTTTCGCCGCGTAGGCGACCACGCAAAGGAGGGCAAGAAGAGTCACGACCTGCCAACCCACACGCCGACGATGATCCGCTTCCTTCGCTTCTTCGGCGGTGAGTCCTGCAAACCATTCGGTGTCATCCGCCATTGATCCGCGCTCCCATTAGGCTCGGGGGCGGCTCGACCTGGTGAACTGGTCAAGCTTGAGCACTTCGACTTTGGTCTCGGGCTCGCTCTTTACCACCGCCAAGCGGCCGCGGACTTGGCGTTGCTCACGGCGGACCCTTTCGAACGTCTTGCGGACGTCGGTATCGAGACTAGGCGTGTATTTAAACGATGAGTCGAAGACCGATTTCATGACGAATTCCTTTCATGCCCCGTCGCGCCGAACCAGATAACGCGCCGGTCCGCGACCTGAGGTGCTAACGGCGCGATTCGGAAGGCATGTTCGCCCCAGGGAGCTTACAGTTCCGGTCAGGGAGTATGGCCCCCTGGGACGAGATCATGCGAGCCGCGCAAACACGATAGCGATGTGAGACGTGGTTCGCACGGGAAGCCCGAACCAAACGGATGGGTACATCTCGCCTACGTCGAGGTAGTACACAACCGCTGGCTAATTTGGACCAGCGTTTTGCAAATACCTAGCGGCTGATAGGCTCTGTGCCGGCTGTCGATAAGCACAAGACAATAGCGACGGCTCGTTGCCGAATTTTCAGGGGGGGTTATGTCGAGTCTTGCTACTCAGCCGATCAGGGTTTTGCTTGTTGACGACCACCGTACGGTGCTGTGGGGACTTACGAAGCTCATAGAATCGGGCCGTCCACAACTCGAGCTAGTCGACGTAGCCACCTGCCATAGTGAAGCGCTCGCGGCGATGCAGAAGCACCGGCCGCACGTGGTGCTGCTCGACCTGGACCTTGGCAGCGAAAGCGGGTTTGATCTTGTGCCGCAGCTGGCGAGCGAGGCGGCGGTACTCATCCTCACCGGCCTTCGTGACCCCGCTGCCCAGCAACGCGCCGTTCTTGCGGGCGCGCGAGGCGTCATTCACAAGACCGAGCCGGCCGAGGTGATTCTGAAAGCCATCGGACGCGTGCACGCCGGCGAGCCATGGCTTGATCGCACCGCAATGGGCAGAGTCTTGCAAGCCTTTTCGCGGCGTCAAAGCGAACCGCCGCCTCACGCTACCCTGACGGTTGCCGAGCGCAAAGTTGTGGCCGGCGTTGTGCATCAAAGAAGCGCACCCAACAAGGTCATCGCCGCAGCGCTACACATCAGCGAACATACGCTGCGCAACCACCTAAGTACGATTTACGGAAAGCTTGGCGTGAATCGGCGTGTAGACTTGGTCCTCTACGCAATGGAGCACCGGCTTGCGCAGCCTTCCGGCACGCATTAGCCGCTGACTAGGGGCGGCCGCCAGCGAGGTACGCCCAGTTGCGGTTTCTCGCTTTTCAAGACGCGCAGGTGTACGAAATATCCCAGGATGCGGTGTCGCGCACTACTTCCGGCGTGACGCGCCCGACATGACAGGCACAAACCTGTCGGCCGCTCAGAACTCAGCTTCCGTCGCGAAGTTTGCGACGAGCCGAAAGCCCGCCGCCGATGAGAAGTCCGAAAGTCATAAGGGCAAGGGTCGAAGGTTCGGGGACCTGAGCGGGTAGCGACGCGGTGGAGTCGACCTGCGCAACGAGTCTTGAGCTCACGAAATAGAGCCCTTCCTGATTGTTGCTGTCGTCCGTAATCCGGATTACGACGTCGATGATCCCATCGTTCTGCAAATCCGCGAGCGACAGCGCTCCTAGAAGTATTTGATCAACACGGTTGTTGGGTACGTTGCTGAAGACGCTGGTCTCGTCTGGACCGAGCCCAATTTCATATTGATAGGCCTCTGCGCCGCCTGCGTCCCTGACACTTACATACAAAGTGGCCGACGTTATTGTGTCGCCGATTGTGAAGCCGTCGTCCGTAATATTGTGTTGATATGCGTAAGAGGTGCTTACGCCAGGGATCGGGTCGTCGTTGTTGTCCAGATCCAGCAGTACGTCATTAGGATCCCACGTATCGGTCACCGGACCTGCGGACGCCGGAAGCGCCATCAGGAACGACAACATCACGCTCACCACACAAGACGCGGTTCGAATTGCGCTCACAAGACCTCCGATAAGTGCTGAAGGTGCTCGTCCCGGAGGTACGTTCCTAGGAGGGGAGTCCCCGGGGCGAGGTCACGCTCAGCACGCACACGATAGCGGCGCCGGGACGTGGTTCGCATGAGCGGTTACAACTACGTCACCTGGTACAACGCGACTGGTTTATTAATAAGGCTTGGCGTCCCCGTGCGCCCGAGCGATTCAATAGGCCTGTTCGGGACCTGGGGCCGACTGCTTGGGGAGTGGGGCCACGGGGGAAGCTCCCGCGCGCCGCTATTCAGTGACCGCTCGAAAAATTGTGTCGTGACATCGGCCGGGTACTTCAGCAAGCCGCGTCCACATTCAGCGCCTGTATTGATCCCGGCCATGTTAAATGGGGTTAACCCTAGTTTCGCGTTTCCCGCCAGAGCGGGATAATCCCCGACAGGGAAGGAACGGTGGAATCCGACGGATCAACCATGTCCGCACGGCTGATTGCCATGGCCGTGTCGCTTGTCGGCGATGCGGGCGTGGTAAGGAACCACATGCGTTGCTCAGAAGCGGACTTCATCGCGTATTGCGACGGCCAAAAGGAACTGAATGCGTCCATGCTTGAAGCCGTGGTCGCGCTCATTGTCCACGAGCAGGGAAACCTCATTGCGAAGAACCGGGAGATGCTCGGCGAACTTCGCAAACGTCGCGACGAAGAGAAGCCCGCAAGCTAGGCCCTTCGCGCCGCGCTTTTGCAATCCGCATCCGCATGCGGAGGGCGTGTCAGATTCTGTTCACTGCCACCTTTGCGCCACCTCAGCGCCGCATCCAGCGGCTACATTTGATCGCCAATGGCGCGCAAGCACAGGGCGTGCTGCTGCCCGCAACAAGACGCCATCAATCATCGACTGCACGGGGAAGGGGGAACGCGATGGTTCTGGAAAGAAACTACGGAAAGGCGTTCGGCTTCGAGTGGCATCTGCTGAACTACAAGGCCCAGTTCGGCCGCATGCCGAGTGGCTTCCGTTTCATCGAGCAGGGAATGACCAAGCGGGACCGCGTGATCACCTTCGGGCGCTGGCAGCTGGTCGTGAGCAGGCTGCGGAGGAGGAAGTAGCTCGTAAAGGTGCGCGGAGGTTGCGCTGAAGGGGTCGGCGAGAGTCGGCCCTTTGTTTCACCGCCGGTGTTCCTCCTCGGTACACTCTCCGTGCCACAAGGGGGAAACCAATGGTGTAGCTAGCGTCCCCACGGGGAACCGCACCTTTCGCGGCAGGGAATCGAGCTTGAATTCAGCGACCCATGCCTACCTACTGTATGACCTGATCCGCCTGCAGCAGCACCGACGACGAGATGGTCAGGCCGAGCGCCTTGGCGGTCTTCAAGTTGATCACTAGCTTGAATTTGGTCGGCTGCTGGACAGCAAGATCGGAAGGCTTAGCGCCCTTCAGGATCCTGTCGACGTAGATGGCGGCGCGCCTGTGGAGATCGGACTCGATGATCTCATACGCCATCAGACCGCCGCTGTCGACCGCGTACACCGCGAATGGGTAAATCGCCGGCAATCCGTGGCGTCCGGCGAGTTCGGTCACTCGAGCACGGTGAACGTGGAAAATGCTCGCGGATGTTGTGAGGAGTCCTTCAGCGCCCTCGTGGGTCCCCGCGTCAAACGCCGCGGAAAAGTCGTCAGCGGTCCGGACGTCGCGGATGTGCAGCGTCACGCCGAGCGAGGAGGCCGCCTCTTTCAGGGCCTTCACTTGCAGCGGCGCGATCGGGTCGACAAGATACGCCAGCACGAGCACCCGCGAGATTTTCGGCACTGCCTGCTTCAGTAACTGGAGGCGCTTGACTGCGAGCTCGGTCGTTACCGAGGACATCCCAGTGACATTTCCCCCCGGTCGCGCGAGGCTATCTACGATGCCGGTCCCCACTGGGTCCCCGAGTCCGAGCATGACAATCGGAATCGTGCTAGTGCGGCTCTTCGCTGCCAGAGCGGCTGGAGTAGTGCTTGCCGCGATGACATTCGCCCTGAGGCGGACACATTCGGCAGCGAGGGCTGGAAACCGCTCGCTACGGCCGTCTGCGGGAAGGTAGTCGATGGCGATGGTCTTCCCGTGCACATAGCCCAGGTCGCGCAGGCCATGGAAGAACGCGTCGAATCGTGGCGACGGCGATTGCGCCGTACCTGGATCAAACGTGAGGAAACATAAGCGCGGGACCGTGCCTTGCGCAGACGCAACCATTGGGAAGAGCAACGCCATCAGGAAACAAAGACGAACCATCGTGCTGTGCGAACGGCACATGCGCCCCCCTCTCGAACTACGATCCTAGCCGGCAGGAGCTCCGGCGCCTACTGGTCGAGCCGACCAAGAGCATCCCAATCAGCCGGGATGGAAAGCGGGCCTTAGCGTGTGCCGTCCTTGGACCCGTTTACCACTGCCACCGGTGATCGACCTCAGTACTCGCGCTGATACACCAGGCCGACACTGGTCCCCTGGCTAGTCTCCGGCGTCGTGCCTTGCAGCGTGCCGCCGCCGGTCCCCACAGTGGTCTCGATCTTCAGCCGCCGGGTGATATCCACCTGCACACGCGCCTGCGTGGTCCCCGACGTACTCTGGCGCACGCCGACGTTAACGCGTTCCGAAACATAGCGTCCGGCTTCCACGCTTGGTCCGCTCTGCTCATCGCCGCCGCTTACGGAGAGGCGGTCCAGGCCCAAGCGCCTTTGCGCCTTGGCGAGCGGGCCTAGTCCACCGCCTCCGCCACCCCTCAGCGTGTTGACTGCTCTTGCGATCTGGACGATCTGCATCGGGCTCAGCTCCTTGACGCTCACACCGAAGAGCAGCCGTGCGAGCACTTCGTCCTGTGGCAGCTCCGGCGTGCTGGAAAGCGCGATCTTCGGTGCGCTGGCAAAGCCGGTCACGCCGAGCTTCGCCGTGACGTCGGCGGCGGCTGTTTCAGCCGCGAGGTCGATCGTCGGGTCTAGCTTGCGCTGCAATCCGCTGCCGGTGAAGGCGACTTCGCCGCGGACAAACTTGAGGCTTGCGCCTGCGAGATTGAAGGTGCCGCGCCGAAGGGCGAAGCCGCCGCTGATCTGCGGGGCGGCAGTCGTTCCGCCGACGTGAATCTTGCCGCCCATTTCCGCATCGAGTCCGCGGCCGCGGACGAACACCGCGCGCGGGGCATCGACTTCAACGTCGAGTCCTACTACGAACGACGACTCCTCCGGCTGCGGCGCGCCCTTCTCCTTCTCCCCGGGCCGGCGCACCTCGAGTACCGCCACATTGGGAGGCAGTCCGCCCGGGATGTTGATGTCGGCGTGCTTGACGTGCACCCGTCCGGCGGCGTCCAAGCGCGAGCGGGCGGCACCGCGAATCCGCAGGTCAATATCCACATCGGCAGTGAGAAGATCTGACGAGAGCGGCCGCGCATCGCGGGCAGCGATGGTGATGTCCACCGGCATCTCGGGCTCGAGCACGCCGATCGCACCCCTTGCCGTGACCGTGCCGCGTCCGGCGCGCGCCGAGAAGCGCGCGATTTGCACCATGTTGCCGTCGAGCCGCAGCAGCGCGGCGATGTTGCTCAAGCGCCCGCCGCGCGCAACGTCCTGCAGGTCCGCTTCGGCGATGTTCACCGTTCCCGCCAAGCGCGGTGCCGAGTACAAGCCCGTCGCGGCGACATCGATCAAGGCGCGTCCTTGCGCGCGACGGCCGTCCGCCTCGAGAAGCGGATTCGCCAGGGCCAGATCGACCGTGCCGGCGGCGCGCAAGTTGATGCGCTCGGATGCCGAAAGCGGCGCCGTGCCGCTAAGCGTGAGTTCAGCGCGCGGGCCGGCGTCGAACCGCGCACGGAGCTTTGCTGCCCGACCGTCGAGGTCGGCAACGGCGTGCAGATTCGCTGCCGGCAACGTCCGGGCGGCGCCGCTGCGCATGCGCAGCCCGCGGATATCGAGGCGGACCGTGCCTTGCGGCGATGCGGCCGTGCCGCTCAGCTTCGCCTGCATGCCAAGCGTTCCGCCCGCATCGAGCTGCGGCACGTGGGGCTTCAGCAGCGCCGGCGTCACTCCGGATAGTGACGCCTGCAGATCGAGCTTCGGTGTTACGCGACCGGCAACCTCGAGCACCGCCTGCTCGAGTCCGATGCGCAGGCGGTCCACGACGAAGCCATCGCCAAACCTGAACACCGCCGGCTGCAGCAGCCGCGCGTGCTGCCCGCCATATTGAACCGCGAACGACTCGACGCGCGCCGTATGCGCGCTCGTATCCAGCTTAGCAACTCCGCTAATCGTCGCGTCGTCTCCTTGTACCAGTCTCAGTCGCGAGGAGATGTTGATCGCCAGCGCGTCCAGGGGGCCCTTCAGGTCGACGCGCGCAGTTCCCGTGGCGCCCTGCGCTGCGATATCGTCGAGCGCGAGCTGCAGCGCCACCGCTGGACGGACGGGCAGCCCATCGATACGGCCGCCCAGCGTTAGGCGCTCCACCACGGCGTCGGCCACGCCGATCGTGCGGGCTTCGAGCCGCACTATCGCACTGCTGTGGTCACCCTCCGGCACGAATTCCACGTTCCCTGCGATGCTTCCGCGCAAAGGCTGGCCGAGGAGCGGCGCGAGATCGTCGAGGCGGCTCATGCGCAGCGCGATGCGGCCGCGCGGCACGCGATCGGCGCCCAGGGCGACCTGGCCCTCGGCGTGCGCGCTCTTCCAGTGAGCGCGATCGATGGCGACGCGCATTGTCCCGTCCCGCTCATGCCGCAGGTCTGCCGCGAGCTCGAGCGGAGCGCCGAGCAAGCGCCCGCGCGCGCGCACCGTGCCGGAGGGCGCGGCAGGCAGACCCTTCGCGGTGACCTGCGCCTCGATGGCTTCGGGCGCGAAGTCCCGCGTGCCAATCTCACCACGCGCACCTGCCTCGAGCGCGAGCTCGCGCGGCGTGCCGCGCGCCCGTCCCTCGGTGGAAAGCGAACCCTTCAGACCGTGGGCGAGCGCACTCAGATCCGAAAGCGCACCCTTCCATTTCAAATCGAACGCCTCGCCACGCCGCGTACCGCTCGCCGAGAGGGCGGCCGTGCGGCCGTCGAGCTGCAGACGTTCGAGCTTCATCTCGCCGACACGCAATAGTGCAGACAGCGCGAGCTTTGCATCCGTCCCAAGCAGCGCGGCCAGCGGGGCGCTGCCACCGGTGACTGCCAGCGCCCCGTCGACGTCCACGCGCGTAACGTCGTCCTTCGTTGCGAGTTGCACAGCAACGGTCGTGCGCCCCTTGAGCTCCATACCCGCCGCTTCGGCGAACGGAGCGAGATCGCCGATCGTGACGGTGGCTGATCCGCTCGGGCCTGCGTTGGCGTGTCCTTCGGCGATGAGGAGCGGATGCTTGAGCGCAAACTCGACCGGCCGGGTCGGATCGTCGAGCCGCGCATTCGCGTGCAGCCGTAGTGGCGCCGCCGCGAAGAGATCGGGCCGTGCGCCGGGGACGCGCAGGCCCTCGGCGCTCGCCTCAAGCGCTAGCGCGCCTGAGTTGCCTGCGAGCTTCGCCTCCAGGCTGCGGAGCCGGGCTTCACCGGCTTTGAGCGCACGTATGCTGAGCTCGAGGTTTGCATCGGGGCTCGCGTACGGGCCTTTCACGAATCCCTGGAGCCCGGCGCCTTGCCACGCCACATCCGGGCTTGGGCGCATGGCGGGTGCCTTCGCGGCGACCTGCAGGTCCAGCGCCCGTCCCTCGAGGTCGATGGTTCCGTGCGCTGTCGCCTGCGCCGGACCAGCGGACATGACGAAGCGTAGCCGCTGGGCGTTGCGCGGCCCGTCGAGGCTCGCCTTGACCGAGAACGCGCCAAGATCCGGCAGGCCCGCGAGCCGCGCGAGCAGGCCGCCCGCCGGCTCCCCGAGATCCACATGAGCGGCGAGTCGCGAGGCGTCGGCGCTGGCTTTTACCGCGTACCTCCCTGGGGCATCGAGCCGCTCGACATCGAGGGCGAGATCGAAATGGGAGGCGGAAACGATATGAACCTCGCTCCGAAACTCGAGTTTGCTCCCAACACCGGCTATGGCTGGCGCGAGCTCGAGCGCCGCGATACGAAGGGCGTCGATGTCGATGCGCAGCGGCAGCCGCGTGGATCCTTTGCGCTCCGACGTCGGATCTTCGTCTTCCTTGAGCGGCAGGCGATGGAGCGCGAGGCGCGCGACCTCGATGTGCGCGACGTGCGCCTGGAGGCGGAGCAGGCGGCTTGGAGACCACTCCAGGGCGAGGCCGTTTGCAACGGCCCACGTGCCTTCGCGGTCGCGCAGCTCGATGCGCTCAATGCGCAGCCGATCCGGGAAGCGCCCAGTGAAACCCTCGAGCGACACCTGACCGCCGCTTGCCTTCGCTACTGCGCCTTCGAACATGCGCCGTCCGGCGTCGGTATTTCCGATCGCGATCAGGAGCGCGCCGACGAGGACCGGCAGGGCGGCGATTGCCACCAAAGCCCAAAGCGAAATTCGGGCAGCGCGGCGCATCAGAAGGTTTGTCCCAGACCGATATAGACCTGGTACGAATCGTTGCCGGGCACCTTGGTCAGTGGGAAGGCGAGATCCACCCGCAATGGCCCAATCGCAGTGTAATAGCGCACGCCCACGCCGGCGCCCACTTCCACCTCGCCTCGCGGGCCGTCCGCCACGCTCACACGCCCTGCGTCGACGAAAGCCACGGCTGCGAAATCGCCGAAGAGCCGCTGCCTGAGCTCGATTGCCGCCGCATCGATCGATGTGCCGCCGGCTGGCTGGCCGTCGGGGAAGCGCGGCCCGATCGATTGATAGCGAAAGCCGCGCACGCTCGCGCTGCCCCCGCCGTAGAAGCGCTGGTGCGGCGGGAGATCGAGTTGCGATGCGCCAAACGCCCTACCGGCCAGTGCACGCATCGCGATCACGCTTCGTCCGGCCGCTGCGATGTCGAAGCGTGCGAGATCGACATACGCCGCGGCACTCAACTGCATTATTGTGAAGAACACGTCGCCCGTCTCGTCGCCGCCGAGCGAATACGTGGGCGTGATGGTGGCATTGCCAACGATGCCGCGCGTCGGATCCGCAAGCACATTGGGGCGTCCGGTGTTATCGAACCGCAGCCCAAGCGGGATCCCGAGGAGCGTGTAATCGCGCTCCACGCCCTGTTGCGTGATTTCTTCCTGCGAAGCGGTGAAGCCCACGCTGCCCGTCCACTTCGGTGTGAGCTTGCGGCTCAGGGATACGCCGCTCAGAATTGCCGCCTGGTCGTACGCTTGCAGGCTTTGCTTTAGCGCGCCGAGTTTGAGCTCGAGCAACTGGTCGCGCCGCCCGAAGTCGGGCTTGATGAACTGGCCGCTCAGGTTGTAGCCGACATCGGTCGCTGCTGTACCGCCCAGGTTGATGACGGAAGCGGAAAAGTTGAGCTGCTCCGCGTTGCCGAAGACGTTGCGGTGCGACCAGTTCGCGCCGACGCTTGCGCCGAGGTCGGTCGAGTATGCGGCCGAGTAGCCGAGCACGCGTTCCGGTCTCTCCTGTACGTCGAACGTGAGGGGAAGACGACCCGACTCGTCGAGCCGCTCGTCCGGCCGTGCGGTCACGCCGGCGAACACGCCAAGCGCGAGGAGATCCTGCCGCGTGCGCTCGATGCTGCTCGGGCGGAAGCGCTCGCCCGGGCGCACGAGAAGCCGGTTGCGCACAAACGGCTCGTTCACGACACGCAGCCCCAAGAGCCGGATCTCCCCCAGCTCCACGCGCGGTCCGGTGTCGACCTTGAAGGAGAGGTCGAGCACTTGCTGCGCGCGGTTTTCGTAGGCCACGGGTTCCTCCACCCGCGCGAGCGCGTGGCCTTCTTCGCGCAGGGCATTCAACAGGCGGCCGCGCGCGGCCAGAATGTCGGCGGCCACCGCCGGCGCGCCGGGCGCGATGCCGAGCCGCTCCCGCAGGCCATCCGGCAACTCGCCTTCGAGCTTGATTTCCCCTACCCGGTACATCGGCCCGAGCTCTGCGCGTATCGCGACGGCGGCCTTCCCGCCAGGCGCTGCGGCAATGTGATCGGGCAAGCTGGAATCGTCGAGCGTGCGCCCCTCGATGGTGATGGCGATCGCGCCTTGGTGGTAGCCGAAGCTTTGCAAGACCGTCTCGAGGCGCGCCACGTCGCGCTGCGCGCGCAGTACCAGTGCCAGGGGATCCACGGGGCCTTTCTCGCGCAGCGCTTCGAGCTGCGAGCTCCCCCGCAGCGCCGCGTCGAGCGCCCTGTTCCCGGTCTTGGGAAAAGTGATCTGATAGGAGCGCTCCTCGGCGGCCGCAGCCGGTCGAAGGGCGATATGGAGTATCACAAGTGCCAGGACAAGGACGTATGCCGCCGAGCTCGCCCACGGCCATTGATCGTAGTGATGCACAACAGCCTCGCACTCAGTCGCAGCAAAGTATGGGCCTGCGGCTGCGGCGGCTCTAGGAGGGCGCTGCCCACACGAGCTTGTGCGGCACCTCGGGATCGGCGACGACCAGATAGCCCAGGAAGCGGAACATGGCGTACATCGCCAAGCCCTACAGCCCGGGAGGCCACCCGCCCTATCGCGAACGTAGAAACGCGGAATCCAAGGCGTGGAAGGAGGAAAACCGCGAGGCCATGATTGCGCGGCGCCGAGGCGCCTACGCCGCGAACATCGAGCGTGAGCATGCTTACCTACGCGGGCGTGCTAACGCACGCTAGGCGCGCTAACCGCAGAAATACCGCGACCGCTCACGCCTTGATCGCGGAAAGCCCGGCCCAAAACTGCGGCAGGCCGCACTCTCAAAAAGCATGGGCCGAGCGCAATCGCGAGCGCACCAAGGCCGCGGCGCGGCGCTGGTATCAGCGCAATCTGGCCCAAGCGCGCGTGAAACTCGCAATCTCCCAAGCAGGTAGGCGACAACGACGCGTTCCTTGGGCGAATCAGGAAGCCATCGCCGCGTTCTACGCTGAGGC
>Ga0075430_100001971_pt1 | contig 16903 bp, 10 predicted proteins | sample RhiMetdeltSRZDD4_FD_75294 | JGI IMG/M metagenome (GOLD analysis project Ga0075430, IMG submission 75294) | Populus rhizosphere microbial communities from Tennessee, USA - Rhizosphere MetaG P. deltoides SRZDD4 | ecosystem: Host-associated > Plants > Roots > Rhizosphere > Soil | place: USA... | reverse complement strand
CGGTTCCGGCTATCTCCCCGCTCGCTGCATAACGCGACGCACAGTGAACGAAGAAACGGGCTCGGTTCGCTCAGCGAACAGGGCCCGTTTTTTCAGCACTCCGACCTGTAGTACTACGCAAGGTAGAAGCCGATTGAACGTTCTACCGCTTGCGTTTACGTAGCTGGCTTCATGTAGAAAAGGAAATCACGTCCCAGTCACCAGCGACGCGTACACGCCGGGATCGACGTTGCCACCTGTCACGACACAGCAGACCTTCCGGCTCCCGAACGTCTGCGGCGACGTCAGCACGGCGGCGACGCCGAGAGCGCCGGTCGGTTCGGCCTTGAGATTGGCGAGCGAGAAGAGGAGGCGCACCCCTTCGCGAATCGCGTCCTCGGGAACCTCGATGATTGTCTCGAGGCCGTCCTTGAGGATCTCCCAGTTATGGCGTCCGACGCTCAGCGTGCGCGTTCCATCCGCGATCGTCTGCGGCTCCGATTCGTTGTACACGATGTGGCCGGCGCGCAGCGATCGGGCTGCGTCGTTCGCCATTGCCGGTTCGGAAGCGATCACCGCCATCGTGAGATCGGACCGGCGGCTTGCCTGAATGAGCCCGGCGGTGAGCCCACCGCCACCGATTGGAGCCACGACAACATCCGGCGGCGTCTGAAGCGCTGCGAGCTCGTCACCCAGAGACGAGTTTCCGGCTATCACGAACGGGTCGTCGTATGCGCTCGCGATGTACGCCTCGGGGTGCTCGGCGGCGAGCTGACCGACTCGGTCCGCCCGCTTGACCTTCGCCGTATCGACGAGATCGACGCGACCCCCATACGAAAGAACGGCATCGACCTTGACCCGTGCCGAGTTCGCCGGCATCACGATCGTGCACCGCTTCCCGAAGAGCTTGCACGCGTACGCCATGGCCTGCCCGAAATTGCCGGACGACGCGGCGATCACGTGGGGATGCGGCACGTTGGCCGCGACGTTGTACGCCGCGCGGAACTTGAAGCTTCCCGTGCGCTGGAACGTCTCGGTGGCGAGAAACATGTCGACGCCGAGGTGCGCTGCGAGGCGTGGAACGTCGAGCACGGTGGTCGGTCGCGGCCAGTCGGCGGCGGCGCCTTGCGCCGCGGGTGGAATGGGCTGGGGAATCGTCGTCATCGGAAAGCCTGCCAGGTCGCGTTCGCGCGAATGCGGGGTGTCGCTGTCCCAAGATAATGGGTTCCGTTCGGCGAGCCCGTGAAAACCCGCATATGACGCACGCGTAGTGACGATTGCGCGCGCTCTCCGAGCGCTGTTGTATATCGCCTGGGTGTGATGGCGCTTCGCATCCCGGACTCCCAGCACGCCGAGCGACTTCGGTGGCAAGCGGCGCGACCACCTGCGAGGACGAATGACGCGCGAGGAAGCACTGGCGATCGTGCGCCGGATCGAAGGGCTGGCGACAACGTCACGGCGGGATGACGAATCGGCGCAGGACGACATCCTCGACCTGGTCGAGCGCCTCCGCGAGGCCCCCGGAGCGCGCGATGTGGTTCGCGAAAAGGTCTCGAGCATCGCGGCGTGGACCGAGATTCTCTTCAGCGATCGCAAGCGCTCCACGTATGGTGGCGACGAAGAGGTGACCGAGCTTCTCCTGCACGACTGCGAGCGATTGAGGGCAGCGATCCGAGGCGATTGAGGCGCGGCGCCCAATCGCACGACCCGTCCCACGCTGCGGTCGCCTGTCCCTCGCGTTCGTCGATGCAGCCCGCAGCGAGGAACAGGCGAAGCAAAGCCGTGTAACGTCGCGCATCCCCTTTTGCGACGTGGCTGTAGCATTTGCGAGTGGCCCTGGCGTCGGCTCGACCTTTGTCAGAGGATTGCAAGGAGGGCCGGGCGCATCGCCACCCCGCTGCGCGAGCCCAGATTATCCACCGGAGAGGGCAAGCTCATTCGGACGCGATAACGTCGCTCGCGTGAACCCAGCGAGCGCCTGCGCGTTCGCGTAAATGCAGGAACGATCGAATGGTCGGCACTTCCGCCGGCCACAGAGAATCGACACACCGCGTGATCGTCGGAGTGGCGTTGGAAGCTCTGTTCGAGTTCTTGTTCAAGTACCGCCCTGTGGTGTTCGAGAAAGGACGGCTTGCCTTCGCCGCCGGCCTCGGCACGTACATCGTCGTGGCAGTCGCACTCGCCATAGCGGTACCTGCCCTCATTGCCTACTCGCGCCAGCGACTTCGTGGCGGCGGGCGAGACCGCGCGATCCTCCTCGCCCTGCGCGTTGCCGCGCTGGCGCTCGTGGTCGTGTGTGTGTTCCGGCCGGTCCTCGTCGTTTCGGAGGCGGTGCCCCAGCGCAACGTCGTTGGTGTGCTGGTCGACGATTCTCGCAGCATGCGCATTGCCGATCTGAACGGAGCGACGCGTGCAGAAGCGGTCCGCCACCTCCTCGGGACTCGGGACAGCGCCCTGTACGCGGCGCTGGCGGAGAAGTTCGTCGTGCGTCTGTTCCGCTTCGCCGGGAACGGACAGCGTGTCACGCAGCTCGCGGACCTCAGCTACGATGGCGTGCGGACCGAGCTAGGCCCGGCCCTCGAGTCGGCCAGGCAGGAGCTCACGGGTGTTCCCCTCTCGGCGCTGGTGCTCGTCTCCGACGGCGCCGATAACTCGCGCGGTTCGCTCACGGATGCTGTGATGTCGCTCGGAGCGCGACACGTCCCGGTGTTCACCGTCGGCGTCGGTCGCGAGCGGTTCACGAAGGACATCGAAGTCAGCCGGGTCGAAGCTCCGCGGAGCGTGCTCGAGGGCGCATCGCTCGTGGTGGATGTGATGGTCGCGCAGCGCGGCTACACCGGCCAGCGCGTGCAGATGATCGTGGAGGACGGCGGCCGGATCGTGAGCACGCAGACCGTCGCGCTTTCGGGTGACGGCGAAGCGGTCCCGATTCGCGTCCGCGTGCCCACGACCGAGGCCGGCGCGCGTGTCCTCACGTTCCGAATTCCGGAGCAGCCGGGCGAGATGGTCGCGCAGAACAACAGGCAGCAGGCGATTGTGACGGTCAGCGATCGACGCGAGAAGATCCTCTACATCGAGGGCGAGCCGCGCTCGGAAATGGCCTTCCTGCGGCGCGCCGTGCAGGACGACAAGAACCTGCAGATCTTCACGCTGCAGCGCCTCGCCAAGGACCAGTTCCGACGGTTCAGCCTGAACGACAGCCTCGACCTGGTGTCGGGATTCCCGAAGACGCGCGACGAGCTGTTCTCGTACAAGGGTGTGATCCTCGGCAGCATGGAGGCGAGCTTCTTCACTGGCGACCAGCTTCGCATGTTGGCCGATTTCGTCAGCGAGCGCGGCGGCGGGCTGCTCGCGTTAGGTGGGCGGCGAGCGCTTGCCGAGGGCGGCTATGCGGGAACGCCAGTGTCCGACGTGCTGCCGGTCGAGCTGGCGCGATTGCCGGAGCAGAATGCGCCGCACTTCGTCGAGCTCAAGGCCGAGGTGACGGTGCCGGGCTCGATTCATGCGGCCACGCAGATCGCCGATGCGGAAAGCCTGTCCGTCAAGCGCTGGAAGACCATGCCGGCGGTGACGACCGTGAACCGACTCGGTCGAGCGAAACCCGGCGCGACGGTGCTCCTCTCCGGAACGCCGACCAAGGGCGGTAATCGCGAGATCGTGCTCGCGTATCAGCGCTATGGACGTGGGAAGTCCATCGTGTTCCCGGTGCAGGATTCGTGGCTGTGGCAGATGGACTCGTCGGTCACCGTCGAGGACATGACGCACGAGTCCTACTGGCGCCAGCTCCTCCGTTGGCTCGTCAACGATGTGCCGTCGCAGGTAATGGTCGCCTCGGTGGGGGATCAGGCCTCACCGGGCGATCCGGTGGCGCTCGATGCCGAGATCGCGGACCGAACGTTCCTCAAGGTGAACAATGCGGAGGCGGTCGCGCGTGTCACATCGCCTTCCGGAAGCGTCTCCGAGATGCCGCTCGAGTGGTCGGTGACGCGCGACGGGCAGTACAAGGCGTCATTCACGCCCAGTGAGAAGGGACTCTATCGCGTCGATGTCGAGACGCGCGTCGGGAAGGACACGATCATGAGCGATCCGGCGTACGTGGCATCGGGCGACCTCACGACGGAGTACTTCGGCGCGGAGATGCGGGCGCCGCTGCTGCGCCGCATCGCCGACGAAACCGGCGGGCGGTTCTACACGGCTGACAACGTTGCCGAACTGGCGAAGGACATCGTGTTCACCGAAGCGGGGAACACGGTCGTGGACCGGAAGGACCTGTGGGACATGCCGATCATCTTTCTCCTGCTCCTCGCTCTCGTAACGAGCGAATGGGGCTATCGAAAGCTGCGAGGGCTCGCGTGAGGCGGCCGAGTCGCGTGCTCACCCGCGTGGCGGCGATCATCGCGGGTCTCGCGGTGGCTGCGCCGGCTGCAGCGCAGAGCACCGGCCGTGTGCGCGCACTGATCGTGACGGGAGTTGCCGGCGAGCCGCAGATCGCCGACGCGTTCCACAAGCAGGCGACGGGAATGATCGACGCGCTCACCACGCGCTTCGGGATTCCGGCGTCGGACATCGTCTATCTCGCGGAGACGCCGAGTCGGGACGCCGCGCGGATCAAGGCGTCGTCGACGAAAGCGAACATCGAGAAGGAGCTGGCGGCGCTCGGCGAGCAATCCAAGCGCGGTGACGTTCTCTTCGTGATGCTCATCGGTCACGGAAGTGGTGACGACACGAGCCCGCGGTTCAACGTCACCGGCCCCGACATCGCTGCCGCCGATTTCGCTCGCGTGTTCGACACGATCGACGGGCCGACCATCGCCGTGGTGAATGCCGCGAGCGCGAGCGGAGGATTCGTCGCGACGCTCTCCGGTCCGAACCGCGTGATCGCCACGGCCACGAAGTCCGGGATGGAGCGGAACCAGACGCGATTCGCGAGCTATTTCGTGCAGGCATACGCGGGCGACGTCGCGGATGCCGACAAGGATGGGCGCGTGTCCGTGCTCGAGGCGTACGACTATGCGCGGCGCGAGGTCGTGCGCGCGTACGAGCAGGAGAATCACCTCCTCACCGAGCACGCGCAGCTCGATGACAACGGTGACAAGAAGGGCACGGCGGCGCCCGATCCGAAGTCGGGTGATGGTGGGCTGGCCCGTCGCGTGTTTCTCGGCCGTACGGCCGGCAGCGTGACGGCGGCCGCGGCCCGGGTTTCGTCGAGCGACCCACGCGTCGCGTCGCTCGAGCGCGAGAAGGACGCGATCGAAGCACGACTCGATTCGCTGCGCCGCCGGAAGACGACCATGGATTCCACGGCGTACGAGAAGGCGCTGGAGGATTTGCTCGTGCAGCTGGCTGAAAAGAACAAAGCGATTCGCGATGCCGCGGGAGTGCGTCCGTGATGCGGCCCTCGGTGATTCGCCTCACGCTGTTGATCGCGACGCTCGCGAGCGTGTCGTGCGCCAACGATCGCCCCGCGTGGGCGTGGCAGGGCTCGCAGGACGACCCGACGCGCCTGCGTCGCGCGGGTGAGCTCGAGCGCACGGGCAAATACGACGAGGCGATCGACATCTACAAGGATCTCGCGGGCAAGGAGAACGCGACGGTCGCGAGCCGGCGCGGGCTGCTCCGAACGCTGTCCGAGGTGGGGAAGTACGCAGACGCCGAGGAAGCCGGCCGGCGGTACGTGGCTGGCGCGGGCGGCGCGGAGCTTCAGAACACGTTAGGCGAGGTACTCGAGCGTCGCGGCAAGCGGACCGAGGCTGAGGCCGCGTTCCGTGCCGCGGTGTCGGGGCGAGCGTCCGACAGCCTCACGGCGCGTCTCAATCTCGCGGTGCTCCGGTTCGAACGCGGCGAGCACGCGGAAGCGCTTCGGGAGTTCGACGGATTCATTGACGTCTACAACGCACGCCGGCCGTCGCTCACGTCGGCCGAGCTGATGGCCGTCGGCACCGCGGTGCGGTACCTGGGCGTCACGAACCCGCAGCTCTTCAAGGATGCGCTCAAGGCGTACGACGAAGCGGTGGCGCGCGACTCGACGAATCAGGAGGCGCAGCTCCGTGTCGGGGAGCTGTTCCTCGAGAAGTACAACAGTGGAGAAGCGAAGTCGGCGCTCGGCGCGTTGCTGACGAAGAATCCGCGTCACCCACGCGCGCTGCTCGCGTCGGCGCGGGTCGCGTCGTTCGACGGGAGCGGGGCCTCGGCCGAGCTCGTTCGGAAGAGCCTCGACGTGAATCCGAACGCCGCTCCGGCGCGCGCGTTCCTCGGATCGATCTACTTCGACAGTGAGGACTACGCGGCCGCCGTGCGGGAGGCGGAGCAGGCGCTCGCGACGGACTCGACAGACCTCGACGCGCTGGGCGTGCTCGCGGCGTCGCGCTATCTCCAGGGCGATCGCGCGGCCTACGACGCGATCAAGGCACGTGTGCTCGCCCAGAATCCGCGGGCCGCTGCGTTCTTCATGGATCTCGCGGAATCGGCGGCGCGAAACCGGTTGTATGCACAGGCGGTGGAGTTCGCGCGTGAGGGCGTCGCGGTCGATTCGACGGCGTGGCGCGCGTACGGCGTGCTGGGCATGAACCAGTTGCGCGTCGGCGCCATGGATGATGGGCGCCGCAACCTCGAGCGTGCGTTTGCTGGCGATCCGTACGACGTCTGGATCAAGAACACGCTCGACCTGCTCGACACGTTCAAGGATTATCGCGAGACGAGCTCGCCGCGCTTCCGCTTCGTCATCGAAGGCAAGGAGTCCGAGCTGCTTTCGACGTACCTGCGCGAGCTGGCCGAGGCTGCCTACGATTCGCTGGCGGCCCGGTATCAGTATCGTCCGCCGACCCCGATTCGGCTCGAGGTGTACCGCAGTCACGCCGACTTTTCCGTACGCACGGTCGGCCTGGCGGGGCTCGGCGCGCTCGGCGTGAGCTTCGGGACGACGATGGCGATGGACTCACCGGCGGCGCGGGGGTCGGATGCGTTCAACTGGGGCTCGACGTTCTGGCACGAGCTCGCCCACACGTTCACGTTAGGCGCGAGCGACCACCGGGTGCCGCGATGGTTGTCGGAAGGACTCTCGGTGCTCGAGGAGCGGCGGGCGCGTCGCGGGTGGGGTGCGGACGCGACGCCGGAGTTTCTCGCGGCCTACAAGGCCGGCAAGCTCGTGAAGGTCAGTCGCATGAACGACGGGTTCATGCGCCCGGCGTATCCGCAGCAGATCATCTTCTCGTACTACCAGGCCTCGCTCGTGGGCGAGCTGATCGAGCGCGATCACGGGCAACGCGCGATCGTCGAGATGCTCACCGCCTACAAGACCGGCGCGACGACGGCGCAAGCCTTCGAGCGCGTGCTGAAGATGAGCCCGGAGGCGTTCGACTCGAAGTTCGACGCGTACATGAAGCAGCGGTTCGGCGCGCAGTTGGCGGTGATCGAGCCGAAGGAGGCGAGCGGGGAAGGCGGGCCGCGTCCACCCGGCGTCGATGGCGAGTTCACCCGCACGATGGTGCGCGCGATCACCGCCGTTCAGCAGAAGAACTACGACGAGGCCGTGCCCGCGCTCGAGCGTGCGAAGACGATGTTCCCCGACTACGCCGGCCCGCAGAGTGCTTACTGGTTTCTCGCCCAGGTGCACAAGGCGCGCGGCAACATGCGCGCGGCCGCGACCGAGCTGACCGAGCTGACGTTACGCAACGAGGATCACTACGCGGCAAACGTGGAGCTCGCGGGGATACTCGAGCAGCTTGGCGACACCGCCGGGGCCGCGGCCGCGCTGGATCGCGCGATGTACATCTCGCCATACGACCCGGCGTTGCACACGCGCCTCGCGAGCCTCGCGGCGCGCACCGGCGACAAGGCGAAGGCCGTTCGCGAGCGCGCCGCGGTCGTGGCGCTCAATCCGGTTGACCGTGCCGAGGCGCTCTACCAGCTCGCGCTCGCGTACTACGAGGCCGGTGACGCACCGGCCGCGCGGCGAGAGGTGCTGCGCGCGTTGGAGGACGCTCCGAACTTCGAGAAGGCGCAGGAGCTGTTGCTCCGGCTGCAGCGCGCGAACCGGTCAGGAGGAAACTGAGATGCGAATCAGGCGGCGGTACGTGGTCGTCGCGCTGCTCGGCGTGTCGGCGCTCGCGCTCTCGGCGCAACGCCGGTTCTTCGATCGCGAGTTCCCCGTCGAGGGGAATCCGTCGTACGACGGGCGGCTGACGTTCGCCCGGCTGCGGTACCCGGGCACGGGAGGAATGACTCAGGAGGGGCCGGGGTGGATGCACGACTATCCAATGGGCGAGCGCCATCTCCTGAAGATCCTCTCGGAGATCTCGGATCTGCGCCCGCGCGTGGACTCGAGCAGCGTGATCGATTTTGGCGACCCGGCGCTGATGCGGTATCCGATCGTGTACTTCTCGGAGCCCGGGTACTGGGACCCGACGGAAGAAGACGTCAAGAATTTCCGGGAGTATCTGCTCAAGGGCGGGTTTGTCATCATCGACGACTTCCGGCAGTTCCACTTCCCGAATCTGGAGTTCCAGATGCGCCGAGTGCTCAAGGACGCCCGCTGGATCCCGATCGAGCCAGGTTCCGCGGTGTGGGACGCGTTCTTCCGGATCGAGGGTGACGACCTCGTTCGGCCGGGGATCTATGGGCCGCCGGTGCAGTACCTCGGCATCTTCGAGGACAACGATCCGACGAAGCGGCTAATGGTGGTGGCGAATTACAACAACGACGTGGGCGACGCGTGGCAGTGGTCGGATCAGGGGTTGTATCCGATCGACATCACGAACGATGCCTACAAGCTCGGAGTGAATTACGTGATGTATGGGCTGACGCACTGACGTACAGCCATCGGCCATCAGCCACCAGCCATCAGCCATCGGCTGATTCCCCACGAACCGTCAGCTAACCGCATCGATTCCCAACCCGACCCGTGCGACGTCGCTACGTTCTTCTCGCTTTCGCTGCTGCCTCCGCTCCGCTGCTCGCGCAGGGGTTCCGGGGGTGGGGGCGAGTGGCCGTCGAGCCGAACGTCCCGTACGACGGACGCTTCACGTTCGTGAGATTGCGGTACCCGGAGGTGCGCAGCACCGGGTGGTCGTTCGACTATCCGGCGATGGAACGGCACTTCATGAAAGTCGTTTCCGAGATCACGACCATCGGCCCGGTCGTGGACGGCAGCAACGTACACGACCTCGATGATCCCGAGCTGCATCGTTACCCGATCGCATACCTCTCGGAGCCCGGCTACTGGGTGATGAGCGAGTCGGAGGCGAAGGGGCTTCGCGACTACTTGCTGAAAGGCGGGTTCCTGATCGTGGACGACTTCATGGGGCGCGAGTGGTACAACTTCGAGGAGCAGATGAAGCGCGTGCTGCCTGACGCGCAGATCGTCCCGATGGACGTCTCGCATCCGATCTTCGATTCGTTCTTCAGGCTCGAGTCGCTTCACATGACGTATCCGAACCGCCCGCAGATCCAGGCGGAGTTCCACGGGATCTTCGAGAACAACGATCCCGCGAAGCGGCTCATGGTGATCATCAACTACAACAACGACATCGGCGATTACATGGAGTGGTCGAACGATGATCTGTATCCGGTGAACCTCACGAACGACGCGTACAAGTTCGCGGTCAATTATGTCACGTACGGTTTGACGCATTGACCGCGAACAGCCATCAGCCAACAGAGCCATCAACCAGCAACGACCAACGGCGAGACCCGTTACACCTCCGATTCCCGATTCCCAATTCCCGATTCCCGATGGCAACGACCGCCGAACAACAAGTCGCGCTTCAGAGCCCTGACGACATCGCCCTCGCCGATCGTCTGCGCGCCGGGCACCAGCAGATCATCACCGAGCTGCGCAAGCTGATCGTCGGACAGGACGACGTCATCGAGCAGGTTCTCATCTCGCTGTTCTCCGGCGGCAACTGCCTGATCATCGGAGTCCCGGGACTCGCGAAAACGCTGCTCGTGCATACGATCGCGAAGGTCCTGGACCTCAAGTACTCGCGCATTCAGTTCACGCCCGACCTGATGCCTTCGGACATCACGGGTACGGACATCATCCAGGACGATCCCGCGACCGGACAGCGCAAGATGGTGTTCACGCCGGGACCGGTGTTCGCGAACATCGTGCTCGCCGACGAGATCAACCGCACGCCACCGAAGACGCAGTCGGCAATGCTCGAGGCGATGCAGGAGCATCGCGTGACCGTGCAGGGCAAGACGTACGAGCTCACGGAGCCGTTCTTCGTGTTCGCGACGCAGAACCCGATCGAGCTCGAGGGAACGTACCCGCTCCCCGAAGCGCAGCTCGACCGGTTCATGTTCCAGATCATCATCGAATACCTCACCGAGGATCAGGAGATCGAGGTGGTCCGGTCCACGACGTCGCTGCAGTCACCGACGTTCTCGCACGCCATCACCGGACAAGACATCGTGAACTTCCAGCGCCTCGTGCGCCGGGTGCCGGTCTCGGATGCAGTCACTCGTTATGCGGTCAACGTCGCGCGGTACTCGCGGCCGACTTCGACGGGCGCGCCGGACTTCGTGAAGAAATGGGTGAACTACGGCGCCAGCGTGCGTGCGGCGCAGTGGATGATCCTCGGCGGCAAGGCCCGCGCGCTCATGCATGGGCGTTATCACGTCGGCTTCGACGACATCCGGGCACTCGCGCACCCGGTTCTCCGCCACCGCATTCTGCTGAACTTCCATGCGCAGTCCGAGCGCGTGACGACCGACCAGATCATCGGGCAGCTCGTGAAGGCGGTTCCCACGCCGAAGAGCGGTCTATGAGTGTCGACAGGGACGGGGGACTAGGGAACAGGGACGGCGGGGTCAGAGTCGGACGTCCACATTCCACTGCCGGTCCCGGTAGAACGACGAGGTCCGACTCTGACCCCGTCTACCATAGTCCCTTGCCACTAGTCAGTAGTCCCGATGCCCCCGGGAGGAATGCGTGACGACGCAGCAGGCGCTCCCCGGTCTCCAGTTCCTCGATCCCGCGGCGCTCGCGCGGATCGGGAACCTGGAACTGGTCGCGCGCACCGTCGTCGAGGGCTTCCTCGGCGGCCTGCACCGGTCGCCTCACCTCGGCACGTCGGTCGATTTCGCCGAGCATCGCCAGTACATGCCCGGCGACGACATCCGGCGCATCGACTGGCGACTCTACGGGCGCGTCGACCGCTACTACATCAAGGAGTACGAGGCCGACACCAATACCAACTTCAACATCCTGCTCGACGTCTCCAAGTCGATGAGCTTCGGCAGCAGCACCGTCACGAAGCTCGACTACGCCCGCACGCTCGCCGCGTGCCTCGCGTACTTCGCGAATCAGCAACGCGATCGCGTCGGGCTCGTCACATTCGATGAGGACGTGCGCGAGATCGTGCCGCCGTCGGCCAAGCACCTCCCGAACGTGCTGCACGCGCTCGCGCGCGCGAAGCCGGAGCGGGGTGGTGACATCGAGCGTGTGTTCCGAAAGTTGAGCGAGCAGTTTCGTCGGAGAAGCATGCTGCTGGTGGTGTCCGACTTCTACGAGGACCCACGCAAGATTCTCGACGCGTTCGCGCAGTTGCGTGGGCGCGGGAACGACATGATGGCGTTTCACGTGCTCGACCCGGCGGAGCTCGAATTCCCGTACGACGGTGCGACGAGCTTCGAGGACATCGAAACGGGGGAGCGCATTCCCGTGATCCCCGAGTATCTCCGCGACCAGTACCGCGCGATGATCCGCGCGCACGTGGCCGAGATCGAACGGTTGTGCGGTGATCAGGGTGTGGACTACGCGCTGTACGACACGTCGATGCCGCTCGACTTCGCGCTCTTCAACTTCCTCTCGCGGCGTCAATATCTGACGCGCGTGCGCTGATGGCCTTTCTCGCGCCGCTCTTCTTCGCCGGGCTCGTCGCCCTCGCCGTTCCGATCCTCGTGCACCTCACGCACAAGGAGCGGAAGGACGTGGTCATGTTCCCGTCGCTGATGTTCCTCACGAAGATCCCCTACCAGGCGGTGCGGCGGCAGCGGATTCGTAACTGGCTGCTGTTCGCCATGCGGTGCCTCGCGCTCATTCTCCTCGCGTTCGCGTTCGCGCGGCCGTTCCTGACGAGGCCGGCGGCCGCGGCGCCGGTGCGGGGAGTCGGTGCGCGCGAGCTCGTGATCCTGCTCGACCGCTCGTACAGCATGTCGTACAGCGACCGCTGGTCGCGCGCGGTCAACGAAGTCAGAAGCGCGATCACCGGGATCGGAGGGAACGATCGAGCGTCGCTCGTCGTGTTCGACGGAACGGCGACCGCCGCCACGGAGCCGACGGCCGACAAGGCGATCCTCAACACGGCCGTGGACGCCGTCAAGCCGGGCGCAGGCGTCACGCGCTACGAGCCCGCGTTCAAGCTCGCTCAGCGGATACTCGCGGAATCGCGCCTGCCGAGGCGCGAGGTGCTCGTGGTCTCCGACTTCCAGCGGGTGGGCTGGGATGGACGTGACTCGCCATCGCTGCCCGCGGGGACGACGATCAACAAGATCGATCTCTCGGAGCCGAAGACGTCCAACATCGCGGTGACGGGGGTCGACTTCCGGCGCGACTATGCGGAAGATCGCGAACGCGTCGCGATAACGGCGCGCCTCGTGAACCGGTCCGCCGACCCGCGTCCACGCCACACCGTCACCCTGGAGCTCAACGGCCGCGCCGTCGAGACGAAACAGGTGGACCTGGCGCCTAACGCCGCCGCGACCGTCGATTTCGCCGCCGCACCGCTCCCGGGCGGCGTCACGCGCGGGGTCGTTCGGTCCGCCGACGATGCACTGCCGCGTGACAACGCGTTCTTCTTCGCGATCTCCCGCGGCCAGGCGCTCTCGGTGCTCGTGATCGACCATCGCGAGGGGGGTGCGGCGCGCAGTCTGTACGTCGAGCGCGCGCTCGGCATCGGTGATCAGCCGAACTTCCGCGTCGCGACGAAGCGCCTCGGATCCGTGACGGCGTCCGATTTCGCGGGCCGATCGCTCGTTCTGGTCAACGACTCCGACCTGCCAGGCGGCGAGCTTGGCCGACGCCTGTTGGATTACGTGCACAACGGTGGCGGTCTACTCATCGCGATGGGCGACCGCAGCGCGCCTCGCGAGCGGCCCGCGTACGCGACCGAGCTGCTCCCGACTACCGCGGACGCGCCGATCGACCGAACGGCCGACCGAGGTGGGACGCTCGGCTACATCGATCGGAGCCACCCGATCTTCGAGCTGTTCAGCGCGCCGCGCAGCGGTGATTTCTCGACGCCCCGGTTCTTCAGATACCGCAACGTCACGCCGGCACCGGGAGACGAGCAGCTTGCCCGATTCGACGACGGCCACATCGCCCTGCTCGAACGGAAGGTCGGGCGCGGCCGCGTGCTCGTGTTCACGTCGTCGTTCGACGGGATCTGGAACGACCTGCCGCTCCAGCCGGTATTCCTTCCGGTTGCCCATCAGCTCGCCAAGTACGCGGCGGCGTATGCGGATGAGCGGCCGTGGAGCATGGTCGGGCAGGTCGCGAATTTGCCAGCCATCTTTCGGGACAGCACCGGCCCGGCCGACGCCGCGAACCAGGCCGAGTACGTCGCGGTGGCGCCCTCGGGTGAACGCACGCGGCTGGCCGGAACGACGCGACGGTCGGTGGAGTTGACGGAGCAGGGCTTTTACGAGATGCAACGGGCGGGGTCGCGCGGTGAGCCGCGCGTGGTCGCGGTGAACGTCGACCTCGCCGAGTCGGACCTGGCGTCGGTCGAGCCGCAGCTGCTGACGGGCGCGATGGTTGCGCGGGCAGGGACGGACTCGACGGTGGCCGGCGCCGAGGCGTCGACGCCGGTGGAGCAAGAACGGCGGCAGGGATTCTGGTGGTATCTGTTGGCAGCGGTGCTGCTGTTGCTGGTCGGCGAGACGATGCTGTCGAACCAGCTGTCGCGGCGAATCGCGGTTCCACGTTAGGCGGGAGAGCGACATGGCCAGCTCGATCGAGTTCACGACGGCCCACGAAACCCTGCTCGGTGTCATTCGACGCGTGCGGGCGCGGTGGCGGCTCAAGCTCGCGCTTCGCGGCGCGGCGATCGTCCTCGGCGCACTCGTGGCGGCGCTGCTCATCGGCGCCTACATCATGCAAGGCGCGCGATTCTCGCCGCCGGCGATCACCGGCGTGCGGATTGCCGCCTACATCGTCCTCGCGGTGCTCCTCATTCAGTACCTCGTCCGACCGCTGTTGCGGCGCGCGAGCGATGAGCACATCGCGCTCTACCTGGAGGAGCACGAGCCGAGTCTCGACGCGGCCGTGTTGAGCGCCGTCGAGCACGGCAAGTCCGGCGACGACACACCGCATCGCTCGGCGCTGCTCGCGCGGCGACTGGTCGAGAACGCGCTCGAGCGCAGTCACGCCGTGTCCGACGGTTCGCGCGTCGACCAGCCGGGGATCTACAAGGCGGCCATGGTCGCTGGCGTCGCCGCCCTCGTGGGGTTCGTCGCGATCGGAGTCGGCCCGGCGTTCCTGCGTGAAGGCGCGCGGTTATTGCTCGCCCCGTGGCGCAGCGCCGAGACCGCACAGCCGTACGCGATTGCGGTGATGCCGGGGAATGTGACGGTCGCGAAGGGTGGAGATCAGGAAGTGAGCGCGACACTCCGCGGCTTCACGGCAGAGGGCGTCGAGCTCGTGGCCCGCCGAGGTACGAAGACCGAGTTCGAGCGGATCCCAATGACCGCCAGCGGCGACTCCGCCCACTTCTCGCTTCGTCTCTTCGATCTCACCGAGAAGACCGAGTACTTCGTCGAGTCGAACGGCGTGCGCTCGGGACTGTTCACCATCGACATCGCGAACCTGCCGTACGTGAAGAAGATCGACCTCGAGTACCGTTACCCGGGGTACACGGGGATGCAGAGCGAAACGGTGCAGGACGGCGGCGACATCGCGGCTCCGCGAGGCACGACCGTCATCATCCACGCGACGCCGACGATGCCGGTGACCGCCGGCCGGCTCATGATAGAAGGCAAGGAGCCAATCGCCCTCACGTTGAACGCGGACGGCACGCTCAGCGGGCCGATTCAGGTCACGGCGAACGGCTTCTACAAGCTCGAGCTCCAGACGACGAAGGGTGACTTCATCCCGGGCTCGCTCGACTACACGATCGACGTGCTCGATGACCGCCCGCCGACCATCACGTTCGAGAAGCCGGGGCGAGACACGAAGGTCACGGCTGTCGAAGAAGTCTTCACGCAGATCCAGGCGACCGACGATTACGGCGTGTCGCACGTCGATCTCATGTACTCGGTGAACGGCGGCCCGGAGAAGACGGTCGCGCTGCACGCCGGTGGCAGGCGGCTGCGGGAGGTGAGTGCCGGGCACACGTTCTTCCTGGAGGAGCTCCAGCTCAAGCCGGGCGACCTCATCTCCTACTACGCGCGGGCGCGCGACAACGGCGGCAACGGTCAGGAAGCGAAAACGGACATCTACTTCATGAGCGTCCGTCCGTTCGACCAGACCTATCGTCAGGCAGAGCAGGCCGGCGGTGGTGGCGGCGGCGGTGGTGAAGATCCGGGCGAGCTCACCGAGCGGCAGCGTCAGGTCGTCGCGGGGACGTTCAACGTCGATCGCGACCGCAAGACGATGCCGGCGAATCGGCTCCGCGAGAACTTCGCCACGCTCCATCTCTCGCAGGGGCGCGTTCGTGAGGCAGTCGAGACGCTGCTGCGCCGCATGCAGGAACGCAACGTCACCGAGATGGACACGGCCTTCAAGATCATCGCCGAGGAGCTGCCCAAGGCGGCGAAGGAAATGCAGGCCGCGGAGGAGCTGCTGCTGCAGCGCAATTCGGCTGGCGCGTTACCTCCGGAGCAGCGTGCGCTCCAGCACCTGCAGCGCGCGGACGCGGCGTTCCGTGAGTATCAGATCCAGCGTGGGCAACAGCAGGGAGGCGGTGGCGGCCAGCAGTCGAACGCCGAAGATCTCGCCGACCTGTTCGAGCTCGAAACGGACAAGCTGCGGAATCAGTACGAGACCGTCGAGCGCGGCTCCCAGCAGCAGCAGGCGGACAATCAGATCGACGAGACGGCCGAGCGCCTGAAACAGCTCGCGAGCCGGCTGCAGCAGGAGAACGAGCGGCTGCGGAACATGCGGGGCCAGCAGAGCCAGTCGAGCGGCGGCGGTGGCGGAGGTCAGCGTCAGCTCGCCGATGAGGCGGAGCAGATGGCGCGGCAGCTCGAGCGGCTTGCGCGCGAGAACCCGGAGAACAGCGAGCAGCTTTCGGAGAGTGCGCGGCGACTGCAGGAAGCGGCGAACGCAATGCGGCGCTCGGCGACCGGCGCGAATGACGGCGGCGTGGCGCAGGGTGCGTCCGCGCTGGAGCGGTTGCAGGAGGCGCGGCGACTCCTCGACGAGAATCGAAACCAGCGCACTGCGCGCGATCTCGACGACGCCGTCCGGAAGGCCGAGCAGATCGCGCAGGATCAGCGCGGTATCGCGAGCGACGTCGACAAGCTCGCGAAAGGCGCGGCGAGCGGCAACGTCGATGGCGCGGAAGCGAACAAGCTGATCGATCGCAAGAAAGCGCTCGAGACCGGCGTCCGGAACCTCGAGTCACAGCTCGACCGCATGTCGCGCGATTCGCGCCGAGACCACGCCGAGGCGTCGCGGAAGATGTCGGAAGCCGTGAGCGGGATGCGCGAGAACCGACTCGGCGATCGCATCCAGGCGTCGCAGCGGCTCACGCAGGCGATTGCGCAGGGGAGAAGCTCACCCGATTACGCGCGCCAGTTCGAGGAAGCGATCGGGCAGGGCATCGAAGAGATGCGCGAGAAGGTGAACGAGGCGGCATCGGCGTCGCGCGGCGAGTCGACGGGCCAGCAGGCCGGGAGATCGCTGGACCGCGCGCGCGACCTCGTGCGCGGCCAGGAATCGCTCAGTGAGCGGATGCGGCAACGCCGGCTCGGTGAAGGTCCG
>Ga0075430_100001970_pt1 | contig 16904 bp, 17 predicted proteins | sample RhiMetdeltSRZDD4_FD_75294 | JGI IMG/M metagenome (GOLD analysis project Ga0075430, IMG submission 75294) | Populus rhizosphere microbial communities from Tennessee, USA - Rhizosphere MetaG P. deltoides SRZDD4 | ecosystem: Host-associated > Plants > Roots > Rhizosphere > Soil | place: USA... | reverse complement strand
CGGTCAGCAGCAAGCTGATTGAGGATTACATGGCGGAACGGATGACGACCGTCACCTTGGCGAGCGTGTCGAAGGAACTGGGCATCCTCAAATCCGCCTACACGCGCGCGATGCGATGGGAATGGATTGCGAAGTCTCCGTTTCGAGGCATCACGCTCAATCAGGAAGGCGAGGAACGTCTCCGCTGGTTGACGGAGGCAGAGGAGGCGCAGCTCCTCGCGGCCTGTCCACCATGGTTGCAGGATCTCATCAGTGTCGGCGTCGACACGGGCCTACGGCGCAGCAATCTGGTTCATCTGCAGAGAAGCTGGGTGCAGCAGCACGGGCGAGCGCTGATTGTGCCACGGGAGCATCTCAAGGCCAAGAAAGCGACGGTGCTGATTCCCCTCACCACGCGAGCCGCTGCGATCATCCATCGGCAGGCTGCGTGCCGCGAATCCACGTATCTATTCACACAACCGGACGGCCGTCCCTATGCCTTAGATCAAGTGGGCGTGGCCGTGATCCGGACGGCACGACGAGCCGGATTGGAGGACGTGAGTCTGCATACCTTGCGACACACGTTCATCAGTCGACTCGTGCAAGCGGGTCGTCCGCTGCCGGAAGTGGCGGCCTTAGCGGGGCATCGCGACATCAAAATGACGCTCCGCTATGCGCATCTCGCACCCAATCATTTGCGCGAAGGAATCGCCGCGCTCGAGTCGTATGGAACCCACCGCGGAAGTGATCCACAGCGAATCGTGTCACGCTGGTGTCACGCTCAAAAGGTGAAAAGCGCGTAAGTGCTGGTGGTCCCAACGGGATTTGAACCCGTGTCTGAGCCTTGAGAGGGCTCCGTCCTAGGCCAAGCTAGACGATGGGACCGGCCAATGTGTCAATCAGCAGCGGGTAAAGAGCCGGCAGAACGTGGACTGTACCATAAGGGATTATTCGAAATAAAGCAGCACGAGCGCCACCGACTGGTCCATTGCGAAGATAGGGTGCCAGTCCGATCAGCAGCAATCATCGTCATGCACGTGCATACAAGCGGTCCATCGACATACGTATTGTGACTTGCTCTAGTCGAGATTTTCGCCTAAAGTGAGACAGACTATGCCGCAGAGGATCCTTTCCCAACCCTGGCCTTCGATTACCATTGTCGCCGTCAGCTTGTTCATGACGTCCTGCACTGTGTCCCCTGTCGGAATGATGGCCCCGAAGGATTCCAGCGCATGGCTAGAATGCGGCAAGGCCACTAGAGTGAAAGTGAAGGCCCCGCAATCAACGGTCACCATCGCCTACACTGAACCGACGACAGGGACTGACGGGAAACCGCTGACAAACCTGGCGAGAACAACCATCTATGTTGACGCGGGAACCGGTCCCATGATCGGCAAAGTCGTGCCGGCAACGAAACGGACCGGTGGCGGCAAAATGTCGGAACAAATCACCCTGACGGTCAAGGATGCGGAAAAGGAAGTGGCGCTGTGTGTCACGGCCACGGATACTGACGACCGAGAAGGACCCGCCTCACCATAACGGTTCCAGGGGGCTACCTGAGCATTAACGCAGCGCGCAGGAGACATACCAGACCTTTATTCCCTCGCTCCTGACGCACATTGGTGATAGCGTACCGGGGGCACTTCGGATTGGATCTTGCCTGGGCTCGCGTATCAATCGCCGGTCAGCGGCATTGTGATGGACACGCAAGGCACAAACCCCTCGAATATCCCGTCCTCAGAACTGGACAAACAAAACCGCGGCATCGAACTGCGGCTCGGCTCCAATATTTTTCGCAATACCAACGGCGTCGTCAAAATCCAAGGGAAAGAGCAATTGGTACTCGAAGCCAGTGCCGCCCATGACCGGGTCCTGCTGACCATGGATTTCTACGATGGAAGTGGTCACCACATCGCCCATTTGCGCAGGAACAAATGGGCGTTCAACGATGCCAACCGTTTCCTTATCAGCACCAGCGAATCGCCGCCCTCTCTTTTTCCCAATCTTCCGTGGTTGAAGGTGACGGATCAGGACAGCGGCGATACCCTACTGGAAGCTGCGGTGGCACCCGGAGGGAAGATTCACGTGGCCACCGGCAAATTTTATTCGCACCGCGGCCAACTCATCGAGATCACCTCCCACTTCTGCCGCGTCGGATCGAGCCAAACACTCTTTGGCGATGTCTTCGAAGCCCGCGGCGGAATCGCTTTGTTGGGGTAGTGAATGACCTGACGGTCTCCCCTAGTGAGATTGCCAAGCCAAGCGTGGGCGCAACATCCGTCAGCCAGTCACAGCGCGCCATTGAATTGAACCAATCCAGCCGGACCCACGCTCTGTGTCAAAAAGACACAACTCTTTGACATCACCAAGGCTCCTCGTAGAATACGCACCATGAGTACGATCCATCGGCCGAGCGTCCAGGCTTTTCTGGTTTGCGACTGCGTGATCGAAGACAGTATGACGAAGAAGAAGACCCTCGTCGGGATTTTCACACACCTTCAAGCTAGCGCCTTTCCTTTCCAGCATCAACAATTGGGTTTGTATTTCTGCCTGACCGACGCGGAAGGCCTGTATCAATTTGATATCGATCTCTGTTATTTGAACAACGACCAACTGGTATGTCGTGCCAGCCTGCCGAACATCGACATCGGCGATCGCCTGCAAATATCCGATTTCGGGATCAATCTTCCATCACTCGTCTTTCCCGCCCCGGGACGCTACGAGTTTCGCCTGCGCATGGGCGGATCAGTCATCGCCCAAAAAGACTTTAACGTCATTCAGCAGCCGACGCAGCAAGCTGCCTAGTTCTGCTCAGCCATCCGGCATCATTGATACCTGATGGCCGCAAAACAACGCTGGAGGATTCCGCTCTACAGGCTAGTAGGCGCCCACGAGGGTCAGGCAGGTGTCGACATACTCGGATTCACCTTTGCGACAGGCTTGATTCCGCTGCTCCCGATCGCTGTACAGGGTGACCACCATTTCCGCCAACGTGCTGTAGCAGTCTTGTTTGAACTGGCCATCGAGATGCCGGCAAAATGCGAGACCCGGGTCCGGACTCGCATCGGTGAGAATAAAGTCTTTGACTGCCCCGATGAAGCACTGCCGCACCTGGTCGCCTTTCCCAAGTCCGCATAACTCCGTGACGCGCTGCGGGTCACGCAAGGTAAAGCCGCTGATGTCCCTCCCCAGGCTTCGAAAGCATGTGGTCTGGTGCTCCCCGGTCACCCGTTCACATTGTGTGAACGCCTGGGCGAAATCGTAATTCAGAAACGTGAGAACCGCGGACGTTTGCATGAGGTAGCAGGACCGCAGATATTTTTCACTCAGCGCCGTACAGGGATACAATAGATCCTCCGCATTCATGAAACTCGTGGCCGGGATCTGATCGTGATGATGGTGTGCATGTTGGGGCTGTCGAGCATTCTGGAATGTGACGATGTTCTCCATAAATACGCCGCCGTAGCACGACTCCCGATCCCATTCGCTGGTCAGATAATCGCAATGGGCCAGGCTCTTGAGCACGTCAAACCGAAATTGAATGGTTACGCCGTGTCCGATGCCGTGCAGGCAATTGTATCGCTTGAATAAAAAATCGGCAGCCGTCCCAGTTGCCGGGCAGAGAGACACGATATGTTGAGCCTCCACCGACGGCAGGCTGGTAAGATACGCTTGGAGCACGCCATGGTAGCATCCGGACCAAAACACATCGCGACAATGTGCCATGGCTTCCACCGCACTGCCGTAATGTGCAAACGACCGCTGGCCGAGGTGATGCACGAGGGGATGGGTCTCCCGTAGAGCATCGCTATCCTCCCTGGCAAACGTTTCCAGCAGTGAGAGCGCCTGTTCCGTCCCGCCCGTCTTGAGCGTGTCTTCGAGTTGTTGTTGAAAGCAGCTCATCTTTGCTTCAATCAGGGGAAGGCGGCAGGTTTCTAGAACAGCCGCATCGTTTGCCAGAACGGGTTCGGAAGAGATTCCCCACACAACGAACGTCGTCATCAGCCACAGATAGCGCAATGTCACCTCTTTGCCCTCCTTGCCAAGATTCTCGGCATAGTGCGGTCTGACTTTTGGCCATTGTAGGGTACTGGCTCCTACCTGCCTAGTAAAAAGCGGGTGAGCGCGGGATAGCGGGGCACGACTCTCCTCGTTTGAACCACTTCTCCCGCCCTATCTGTGTATGATAGAAGACGTAGATCATGCACGCTACTGCGCCGCCCGCGCCAGGAGTACGATGACCGCTACACCCTCTCCATCGGATTTCATTCGCGACATCGTCGCCGCCGATCGCGCAACCAGCAAACACGGCGGGCGGGTGGTCACCCGTTTCCCCCCTGAACCCAATGGGTACCTGCATATCGGACATGCCAAGTCCATCTGTCTCAATTTTGGCATCGCCAATGAGAATCCCGGTGGCATCTGCCATCTTCGGATGGACGATACCAATCCAACGACCGAAGACCTTGAGTACGTTGCCGCAATCCAAGCCGACGTCCGATGGTTGGGGTTCGATTGGAAGGGACACATGTTTTTTGCGTCCGATTATTTTGATCTACTGTACGACTATGCCCTGACGCTGATCCGAAAAGGTCTTGCCTACGTCGACAGCTTGAGTGCGGATGAAATTCGGCAGTATCGGGGTACTCTGACCGAAGCGGGCAGGGACAGTCCCCACAGAAACCGCTCAATCGAGGAAAATCTCGCCTTGTTGGGACGGATGCGAGCCGGCGAGTTCCCGGATGGTTCCCACGTGCTTCGCGCCAAGATCGACATGACCTCCCCCAATATCAACCTGCGCGATCCGGTGCTCTATCGCATCCGTCATGCCGTCCATTACCGGTGCGGAACTCGATGGTGCATTTTCCCGTCTTACGATTTTGCCCATCCTCTTTCAGACGCTATCGAAGGAGTGACTCATTCCATTTGTACCTTGGAATTTCAAGATCACCGACCGCTGTATGATTGGGTCGTGGAACACTGCGACACCCCGAACCGTCCCCAGCAGATCGAATTCGCCCGGTTGAACATGACCGATACAGTCATGAGCAAACGTAAATTGTTGGATCTGGTCGAACGCAAACTCGTGTCCGGCTGGGATGATCCTCGCTTGCCGACACTGAAGGGGCTCCGGCGGCGCGGCTACACACCGGACGCCATCCGTGCTTTTTGCGAATCAATCGGAGTGGCCAAGCGCGATGCAGTCATCGAGGTGCAGCTCCTTGAACATTTCGTGCGGGAGGATTTGAATAAACATTCGCCACGCGTCATGGGTGTCCTGCGTCCCCTTCGACTCGTGCTCGAGAATTATCCTGACGATCAGGTTGAGCAGATTGATGCGGTCAACAATCCTGAAGATCCGTCAGCCGGCAGCAGGTTCGTACCTTTTTCGCGCGTCGTCTATATCGAGCAGGATGATTTTCGAGAGGATCCGCCGAAGCAGTTTTTTCGTCTCGCCCCTGGACGTGAAGTGCGGCTTCGTTATGCGTATATCATCAAATGTACGGCCGCCGTGAAAGATCCGGCGACCGGCGAAATCATCGAATTGCGCTGCACCTACGATCCTGACACCAAGAGCGGCAGCTCACAGGCTCACCGAAAGGTCAAATCGACCATCCACTGGGTATCGGCCGTCCACGCGATCGATGCGGAAGTCCGGCTGTATGACCGCCTTCTCCTCATCGATCCTTCCAAGGCGTCTCCGGATGAGGACTGGACGTCGTCTCTCAATCCCTCTTCGTTGGAACGATTGACGGCCTGCAAGGTAGAACCCAGTTTGAAAAGCGCCGGTTCCGGCAGCCGATATCAGTTTGAGCGACTCGGGTATTTTTGCGTCGATCCGGATTCCACCCCTGATCGGCCGGTGTTCAATCGGACTGTCTCGTTACGGGATACTTGGGCCGAAATCGAGAAGACACAGCAAAGCCGCACATAGTCTCTCCGTTACGTGCGATCATCTTCGCCGTTCCCTGCAGAAGTAGGACGCCTCCTGCCTTCTGCACGATTGTCTTGGGCATTCTGTTCGGGGGACAATCCCCTTCGTATAAAGGGCGAGATTGAAACCGATCGGAGGATACCATGGAACTGAACCGAAGATACGAAAGCGATACGGCATCTCACAATGAGTTCATGGAGCGGCTGGCGGTTCTGGAAGGTGCCGTCTCGACAGCTCCCGCACCAATTCGGCCGACGTTATCGAGTATCCACCGTTCAGCACTCTCCCTCCACAACATCCTTCAATCGATCGATATCAGGCCCCTCCTCCCTTCAACACCATTCAGCAAGCTCTCCTGCTTCGATTGTGGCACCACCACCATGGAATCCTTCCATACTTCGAAACAAGGGGGGTACCACCTCTGCCCCGCCTGCTTTCAGCATCGTACCCGCACCGGCCGCGCTCGGACAGCACACTAATACGGCGTGACCTGTATCAGCTCGCCTACGGAACGATCCTCCTTACATAGACGGGTTTCGCGGGCAGCCCTCAACTTGTCTCTAAGAAGGCTGGTTATCTTGCAATTCCTGTGAATGTATATCCCCAAAATTCGCAATAGCACTTCGATCCTAGGGCACCACCGGATAAAGAGCAGGTCCCATAGTTCGTGTGACACCTATTTGCTCCGCTGGCAATCGGCGATGTTTCGCCGTCCCTGTTCCTGATGTCTCCCGACTCTTGTGTCATGCCGTGAGTCGGTTCCTCGCCTGAGACACCCAGGAACGCTTCCACCGTTCCATCATCTCTGCAGACTCGCTCCACCTGATCCTTTGTATACCCTTGCTGCTCAAGATAGGTGTGCCGCTCGACCGTACATGTGCTGAAGGTTTCGGAGTGCAGGACCCCCCATGAAGGAACAATCAGGCAGATCGCTATTGTGGCTACCATGATTGTTCTCATTGCGACCTCCCTCATTCATCAGGGAAGGTGAGTTCTCGCACTACGTACTGCGTTAGGACGAGGACTATCGAGTGAACCTCGACACCTCCCTGTTGACCATTGTTAGATCTGTAATCAACTGACGAGCAACACCCGTACCACGTGTTCCTGCAACGGGCAGAACAGAGGGGTAAGAGAAAGGACGACTGATTCCGCCGATTTAAATTACAAGTAATTTCGCATGCGGTAACTCAATGCAACGCCCAGAAGTATCAAAACTGATACTCCCCGTATCCATTTAGATAATGCCGCCGGGATGATGCTCTGGAGGTTAGAGCCGACTGCATGCATTGCGGATAGGTAGGTAGGATAAGAAGCCTATAGTTTCTTCACCCCGTCATATTTTGTCTGCGACTATTGAACCTGATCGTTGCATGGTTTCCAGCGAAGGACTTTCTAACTGTCCTGCACGCCTTTCCCAGGCGGAGGGCCGCACGCCTGCTCTAGTGGTAAAAAGCGCTTCTGGTAATCTAACAGGAGGTTCTCGATTCTCTCGGATTGCTTCTTTAGCTCCTCGTACTTGAGGCCCTTGACCTCCTCAAACACGACATTGATCTCCTCGATTTGGCGGGCAGACTGATGAAGAAATGTGTCTCGACAGTGATAATATTCCGCGCCCCCAAATACAAAAAGTTCAAATGCGCTCTCACATAATTTTCTGGCCAGCGCCTCATGCTTTTCCCCGAGACCCCGTAGGGACGTGACCAGACTAGGCGCAATTTTCAGCTCGATCCCTACATAGGCCTGGATCAGCTCCCAACGAATGGAGGCGCGTTTGAACGGACGAGCATAGTCCGGACATGGAGCCAGCTCCACATTTCGTCCAGTGTGAGGGTCCAAGACGATTGTGGAGACTTCTTGACATCCAAGGAGAGAAACGCAGACAAGAGTGCATGCCACGGATCTCAGAAGCAGCGATACAGGAGAACGGTCCTGTCCCAATGCATCACAGTGTATAAAACGGAAAAACAGAGAGAAGGTGTCAACAAGGTTAAGGACGCGCATAATCGTGACGAATACCCTCCCATCCCCAAAATGCCATAGATCATCGCTGCTACCCGATACCTTTTACAAATGGAAAAACGAGCGGTTTTGCACTTTCAGGGAAAGGGATGGCGCGGAACTGAATCACGCTTTTCTAGTTGGAGAGGACAGATTGGGAGGTTATTGCCGGTGACGGAGACGAAAGTGATCGCGCAATGAAATGGCTGGGGGACCAGGATTCGAACCTGGGTAGCCAGCTCCAAAGGCTGGCGTCCTACCACTAGACGATCCCCCAGCGCCGTGTGTGTCAATCCGGTAAGGTACCAGCACTGACCGAACGGGTGACTCGGCGGTGAATGTGATGAGTGAAAAGTGGCTGGGGGACAAGGATTCGAACCTTGGTAGCCAACTCCAGAGGCTGGCGTCCTACCACTAGACGATCCCCCAACCGTGCGATCACCCTATTATAAGGGCCTCAAATCAGTCAAGTCTCACAGGATGCTGAAAAAGTCCTCCAGCTTTGTTCTCGCGGCGCTTAGAGGCTCCACGTACCAAAATGAGTACGCGTCGCCTCCTCGCTGGCTGCGGCCTCGCTGGAAGGACTTTTTGACATCCTGCTAAGAACTTTTTGCCCGCTCGAGTCCCCTCTGCAATCGATGCAGGGTTCGCTCCCTCCCCAGCACTTCCATGACCTCGAATAGACCGGGGCTGGCGGTACGGCCGGTTAAGGCGACGCGGACCGGTTGGGCAAGCTGCCCCATTTTTATTCCTTCTTCCTCGATCACGCTTTTAAAGGCTTCCTCCCACGCCGCCTTCGAAAAGACCGGCAAGGATTCAAAGCGATGAATCAGCCTGTCGAGCACGGGAGCATTAGACGGGGTGAGAAATTTCTTAACTGCATCTTCATCCATGACCGCCTCATCGCCAAAGTACGGCGTGATCCAATTGACCATTTCCAACAGAGTTTTGGTCCGTTCCCTCACCAAGACCACAACCTGCTCAAGCCATTCCTGAGTCACCACCCGAAGCGCTTCACCAAACCCTGCTTGTTCTAAAAATGGACGTAACTGCTCCACAACTCTGGCGGGGGGGCTATGCTGAAGGTATTGCGCATTCATCCAGAGCAGCTTGTCAGGATTGAAGACAGCCGAGGATTTTTGCACATGATCGAATGAAAATTTGTCGATCAACTCCGGACGTTCAAAGATTTCCTGGTCCCCGTGCGACCATCCCAGTCGCACGAGGTAGTTCACCATCGCTTCAGGCAGGTAGCCCATCTCCTTATACGCGATGACAGACGTAGCCCCATGCCGCTTGGACAGGCGTGCTTTGTCCGACCCAAGAATCATGGGCAAATGTCCGAACCGTGGCAGTGGGTATCCCAACGCCTGAAAGATCGGGATCTGGCGGGGAGTATTAGTGAGATGATCGTCACCTCGAATAACATGGGTGATGGCCATTAAGGCATCGTCCACCACCACCGAAAAATTGTAGGTCGGATAGGCGTTCGACCGGAGAATGATCAGGTCATCCAATACATTGTTGTCGAACACGACCCGGCCCTTTATAAGATCGTCGATGACTGTCTGGCCTTCTTGAGGCGCTTTGAACCGGAGAGCGGCCTCATCGGGAGGATCGCCGATACCGAGAGAGCGGCATCGTCCATCGTACTGTGGAGAGAGACCCTTGGCTTCCGCCTCCTTGCGGCGGGCTTCAAGATCTTCGGGCTTGCACACACACCAATAGGCCTTGCCCTGCTCGAACAGACCTATCGCATGTTGGCGGTACAGCGTGACGCGCTCGGTCTGTCGGAACGGCCCCTCATCCCAATCCAAACCGACCCACCGCATTCCATCGAGAATGGCTGTGATCGATGCATCCGTCGACCGGCTTTGGTCCGTGTCCTCGATACGGAGGACAAATCGACCCTGTTGCTGCCGCGCGAAGAGCCAGTTGAAGAGCGCAGTTCTGACTCCGCCTATATGGAGAAATCCCGTCGGACTTGGGGCAAAGCGAACACGTACTTGAGTCATAGCGGCAATCTAGATTCTGGTGGGCGTCTAGATGATATAGCTTTTTCTACGATGGGGCGCTATCTATAACACGGTGTCGGGCTGATGTACAGGAAGCGGGATTTCTCCCCGTTACCGCATCGTGCGGGAATTCCAATGGCTGAGATTGCACAACCGGCTGAAGTCATTCGTATCACAGATCTTTCAACCCATGTGAGAGAACTGGTCCTCTCTCCGCTGGAGCATAGAGTCTCTTATCAACCAGGCCAGTGGATTTCTCTCAAACTTCCCGTGGGCCAGAAGCCTCCGCTCAATCGCGCCTATTCAATGGCAGAGCCCGAGGTCTCCTCCGGCCACCTCACTGTAGTGTTTGACAGAGTTCCTGCTGGACTCGGCTCACAATATCTTTTCTCGTTGAAAATCGGCGACCGCGTGCCGCTATCCGGCCCCTATGGAAAGTTCATGCTTCCTCAACAGGACCATACGCGACTCTTGCTCATCGGTCGCTATACCGGAATCGTTCCCATTCGATGTATGGCACGATCAATCATTCCTTTGGGGAATTCGACGCAGGTGACTGTGATCGCCGCTGCTCCTAGCGAAAGCGAGCGCCTCTATCACGATGAGTTTCTGAACCTGGCCTCTCGGTATCCTCATTTCCAGTATAGGTTCACGGTCTATGGTCACGACGTAAAGCAAGATGCAGGCGATGACGTCCTTCGTGTCATTGACCTGGTACAGGAATTCAAAGGCCAGGAACGCCACTTTATTCCGATGATTTGCGGCCTCAGAGACTTTGTGCGTCCCTTGCGAGCCTATTTCATGGATCTGGGATTTGACCGGAAAGTGATCAGGGTCGAGACATATGATTGATCTGACGAACGTGTTGATCTGATGATCTGGCGATCTGCATGAGTGTGGTCCGTAAGGTCTGCCGGTCATTCTCCCCATTCCACAAATCAACAAATCATTAGATTCCAGTTCAATGCCCTTCCTTAGCCAGATTCTTGTTGACTGCAGGAATCTCAATCACCACATCCGTTGTACCGTTCGGAACGCACTGGCACCCCAGCCTAGACTGCAAGGTCGTCACTGGAGCCTCGTCTAATTGGTCGAATTCATCGTCCGTCCCTTCATTGCAGGTCTCCAACCCCTTCTTGACGATGACGTGGCAGGTCGAACAGGCACAGACCCCACCACATACGTGTTCAAGATCTACCCCGTTGCCCATTGCAATGTCGAGCACGCTGCCGGGAAGCCCCGTCGGTCCATATGGGATCTTGTCCGGCTCTACAACGACCTTGGTCTCGCGCCTATTCGGCGCAATGAACGTAATTGTGTACGATTTCGTCGGTAATTCAATCTCGGCCTTATCGATATAAGGATTCGTACCCCCCATTTCGCCCCCTTCCTACTGCACTGTGTTAACCCGGCGCGCCGGGCCTTGACAGTGTTAAGACCCCTGTGATACTTTTAATCCGACCCAATTGATCGGAGATCATTATAGTCCCCGATCTAATCTATCGGCAATAGCGTTTATGCTGAAATTCTCAAAAAAAGCCGACTATGGCCTGATGGCCCTCCAACACATTGCATCGGTACAATTTGGAGATGTCACTCGCGCCCGGGTCGTCAACACAAAAGAAATCGCCGAGGAATACAATATTCCGGTTGAACTGCTGGCCAAGGTTCTTCAGACACTGTCGAAGACCGGACTGATCGAAAGTCACAATGGTCCCAAGGGCGGATATCTGCTGGGCAAGTCGCCCCGCGAGATCACCATCGCGCAGGTCTTGGAGAGTTTGGAAGGGCCGCTCGGAATTATAGATTGCTCGCACGAAAGAGACGGAGACCAATGCATGCAGCTGGAGCATTGCACTATCCGAACACCGCTGCTGAAAGTCCAAAGCAGTATTTATCAGCTTCTCAACAGTATGACGTTGCAGGACATGATGGGAGGCACTCCACTCATCACCATTCAATCCGTCACGACAGAACAACAAGGAGTTGAGCGATGAAGTTTCCGATCTATCTCGACAATCATTCGACGACACCGATGGACCCTCGCGTGCTCGACACGATGTTGCCTTATTTTACGGAAAAGTTCGGCAATTCGGCCAGCCGAAATCATGCCTTTGGCTGGGAAGCGGAAGAGGGTGTGGAGAACGCGCGCAAACAAATCGCCCGACTGATCCATGCCGATCCCAAGGAAATCATCTTTACGAGCGGCGCCACCGAATCCGATAACCTGGCCCTCAAGGGCGTGGCCGAAATGTACCATGAGAAGGGTGACCACATTATTACATCGTCGACTGAGCATCGTGCAGTGCTGGACACAGCCAAGACGCTGGAAGCAAAACGCGGTGTGAAAGTGACCTATTTGCCCGTCGACAAATACGGGATGGTGGATCCCGAAGACGTGCGAAAGGCCATCACCGATAAAACCGTACTGATCTCGATCATGTTCGCCAACAACGAGATCGGCACGCTCAATCCGGTGAAAGAGATTGGCAAAGTCGCCAAGGAAAAGGGCGTATTGTTTCACTGTGATGCCACCCAAGGCGTGGGGAAAGTGCCCGTCAACGTCCAAGAGATGGGCATTGATCTCATGTCCTTTACCGCACACAAAATTTATGGTCCGAAAGGGGTTGGAGCGCTGTACGTGCGAAAGAAAAACCCGCGCGTACGCATCGCCGCTCAGATGGACGGCGGGGGCCATGAACGCGGCATGCGGTCGGGAACTTTGCCGGTGCCGCTGATCGTGGGGTTCGGCAGGGCCTGTGAACTCTGCGAGCTGGAAATGACGGCGGAGGGTGTGCGTCTGGCCGCCATGCGGGACCATCTTCATACGAACATCACCAAGGCGTTGGAAGATGTCTACTTAAACGGCCATCCGACCGAGCGGTTGCCGAACAATCTGAATGTGTCGTTTGCTTACGTGGAAGGCGAGTCCCTGTTGATGGGGGTGAAAGAAATCGCCCTGTCTTCGGGATCGGCCTGCACCTCGGCCACGCTCGAACCATCATATGTATTGCGCGCGCTCGGAGTCGGAGCGGAGCTTGCGCATTCGTCGATCCGGTTCGGATTGGGTCGTTTTACCGTAGTCGAAGAGGTAGATTATGCGGCCAAGCGGATTATCGAAACGGTGAATAAATTGCGGGAGATGTCGCCGCTGTACGAAATGGCTAAAGAAGGCGTTGATCTGAAGAACGTGCAGTGGGCGGCTCACTGACGAACAAGACAGAAAGAGGAGGAGTAAGACCATGGCCTATAGTGACAAAGTGGTTGATCATTTCAATAATCCCCGCAATATGGGTAGTTTCAAGAAGGAAGAAGATGACGTGGGAACCGGTATGGTCGGAGCCCCTGAGTGCGGCGACGTGATGAAATTGCAGATCAAGGTTCAGAACGACACGATTGTCGATGCGAAGTTCAAGACATTCGGGTGCGGTTCCGCGATTGCCAGTTCGAGCCTCGCGACGGAATGGCTCAAGGGTAAGTCGGTGGAAGAAGCCTCCAAAATCAAGAACACCGATATCGTACAGGAGCTCAATCTGCCGCCCGTTAAAATTCACTGTTCTGTCCTGGCAGAGGATGCCATCAAGGCGGCGTTGGCTGACTATAAGAAAAAGGCTGACGAGAAAGTCGCAGAGCCAAAGTAACCCTCTGCATGCGCGACAATGGAAGGAGAATCCGGTTATGGATACAACTGACAGCACTTCCGCTCCTGCCGTGACACTGAGCGCAACCGCACTACACGAGGTCAAGCGGCTCATTAATGTGCAAGGGCTCACGGAGGGGGGATTACGGCTAGGCGTCAAGGGGGGCGGGTGCTCTGGGTTGAGCTACACGATCAACTTTGACGACAAGATCGGCCAATACGATTCAGTGTATGACTTTGAGGGAGTAAAGGTTATCGTCGACGCGAAGAGCGTCATTTATCTGCAAGGCACGCAATTGGACTTTCAAAAAGATTTGATGGGCGGCCAGTTCAAGTTCGTGAATCCGAATGCGGCGAAGACCTGCGGATGCGGAGAATCATTCTCGGCATAACCCTTCTTTTTCGATCCCCTGTTTCTGGCGGCTTACGAACGGGCATGGCAGCGACGCCATGCCCATCTTGTTAGAGGAGCCTTTATGGATCGCGTTCAGAAAACATCCGGCACCCGCGTCGAACTCCAGATGGCAAGAAGCATGTGTTGGCACTGCCAGTCCGAGGTGGCCGGAGAGTATTTCTGTGACCGCTGCGTCAAGGTGCAACCGCTCTCCAAAGAACTCGACTATTTTACGTGTTTAGGGCTGCCGCGCCGGCTCAAGATCGATCCCGCGGATTTAGAGAAAACGTTTTACGAACTCAGCCGGACCTTTCATCCGGATTTTTTTCAGACGAAGACCGACAGCGAACAAGCGATCAGCCTGGGAAATTCGGCGCTGCTGAATATCGCTTATCGCACGCTGAAGGATCCCATTCAACGAGTGGAATACCTGCTGCGCCTCGAAGCGGGTTCGGCCAAAGATATTCGCAACTCGCCTCCGGCGGACCTGTTCGAAGAAATACTCGCGCTGCAGGACGATCTGGATGAGTTTCGAACGGCTTCCTCAACCGAAAGCTCCCCGGAGATACTGGAGCCGCTACGAAACAAACTGGCGGCTGATCGTGACACGCTGGAGCAGCGTCAACGCGACATGGAACGCCGCCTATTTGAGATCTTCGAGGCTTGGGATACGCTCCAAGACCAATGTGAAGCGTCCAACGCCGATAGTCGTAAAAAAAGAGAAACTCTCCTGAAAGACATGCGGGAAATCCTATCGAATCGCACCTACGTCCGCAATATCGTCGATGATCTCGTCGCAACGATTGGTTAGCACGGAGGCTCACGGGGTGCGGCAACTGAACCTAAAGCTTGGGAGCATGAACAGCTTGTTATGGCACGCATAGTCGGCATCGATCTCGGCACAACCAATTCGTTGATCGCCTACATGGACGGCAAGACACCCAGGGTCATACCGGGGCGGACCGGTCGTGCGATGGTCCCGTCGGTCGTGGCCATGACCGACAACGGACTTATCGTTGGTGATCCGGCCAAGGAACACCTCGTACGGGATTCTGCGCGCACGATTTACTCCATTAAACGTTTTATGGGGAAGGGGCTATCCGACGTTCAGGGAGAACTTGCCTATTTCCCTTATAAGCTGCACGAACAAGGCGGAGTCATCCGCGTTCAAATCGGCGAGAAGAGCTATTCCCCTCCACAGATATCCGCCATGATCCTGAAGGAACTGAAACAACGGGCCGAGGCCTATTTGGGCGAGGCCATTACGAAAGCCGTCATCACCGTCCCGGCCTACTTCAACGACAGCCAGCGGCAGGCCACCAAAGATGCTGGGATGATCGCCGGGCTCGAAGTCTTGCGCATCATCAACGAACCCACGGCTGCGTCTCTTGCTTACGGGTTGCAACAGCGGACCCAAGGCACAATCGCCGTGTATGATCTTGGAGGGGGGACCTTCGACCTTTCAATTTTGAAATTGAAAGACGGCATTTTCGAAGTCCTGTCGACTAACGGCGACACCCATCTGGGCGGCGATGATTTCGACCGCGAGATTGCGGATTATTTGTTGAAGGAGATTCAGGCTCAGTACGGGATCGACCTGCATACCTATCCCGACTCTATGCAGAGTGTCCGCCTCGAAGCGGAACAGGCCAAGGTCCGGTTGTCTGATGAACTCAAGACGGTCGTCTCGCTTGACCTTCCCGAAGGGAAAGGCCGGTTCCGTCGAGAACTGACGCGTGACCACTTGGAATCAATGACCATGCCGCTGGTCGAGCGATCCCTCGGTCCATGCCGCATCGCTCTCAAGGATGCGGGGCTGACGCCTGCCGATGTCGATGAGGTGGTGTTGGTCGGAGGCGCGACTCGGATGCCGCTGGTACGCCATCGCGTCCAAGCACTGTTCGGCAAACCACCCCATTGTGATCTCAATCCGGACGAAGTCGTTGCGTTGGGGGCAGCGGTGCAAGCCGACATTCTTGCCGGCGGAACGACGGACATGCTGTTGCTGGACGTCACTCCCTTGTCCTTGGGAATTGAAACCATGGGTGGGGTCATGAGTGCGCTCATCCGTCGAAATACGACGATCCCGACGAGTTCGAAGGAGATGTTCACCACTTACGTCGACGGACAAACCTCAGTCGACATTCATATTCTCCAGGGCGAACGGGAACTGGTGCAAGACAATCGGAGCCTGGCGAGATTCCAGCTGAGGGTCCCTCCTCTCCCCGCGGGCGTTCCTCGAATCGAAGTCACATTCTTGATCGACGCGAACGGTATCCTGCAAGTCTCCGCAAAAGACGTACGAACGGGAGAATCACAATCGCTCGCCGTGAAGCCCTCGTACGGGCTCACCGATGAGGAAGTGGAGCGAATGATCGGGGAATCGTTCAAATTTGCGGCGCAGGATTTCAAATCACGACAGCTCATCGAAGCTCGAACCGAGGCAACGGCCATCCTGAATGCGACAGAAAAGGCTTTGAATCAGGGCGGCCATCTGATTACCGCTGAGGAGTTGGCAGCCGTACGCTCAGCCCTCAAGGCTCTCGAAACCGCCAAGGACACCGAGGATCATAAGTTGATCCGGACCCGCATCCAGGACGTGGAAAAGGCAACCCATCATTTCGCCGAAGTATTGATGGATAGCTCGCTCAAGCAGGCCCTCGAGAACAAGAAGCTGTCGGAATTGGCGTGAACCGTCCCTCGTGAAACGTGAAGCGACGAGGTCCGCGACGCGAAGAATAAATAGCGTCACGCTTGCGGACGGGCGCGAGATACGAGAGACGTTCACGAGCGACGACATATGAGTAACGAGTTACGAACGACGCACGACGAGATACGAGGAGAAACATGGATTTAAAATGGCAGGATGCCGAAGAGCTCGCGATACGCCTCGTTGAAGCGCATCCGGACGTCGATCCGCTCACCGTCCGCTTCACCGAT
>Ga0075430_100001969_pt1 | contig 16904 bp, 14 predicted proteins | sample RhiMetdeltSRZDD4_FD_75294 | JGI IMG/M metagenome (GOLD analysis project Ga0075430, IMG submission 75294) | Populus rhizosphere microbial communities from Tennessee, USA - Rhizosphere MetaG P. deltoides SRZDD4 | ecosystem: Host-associated > Plants > Roots > Rhizosphere > Soil | place: USA... | reverse complement strand
CACGAGCAGCGTGATCATCAGCCCCGCGATCATCGAGAGGATGAACACCGCATCCCCCGAGTGCACCTTGTCGCCCTGCAGACGCTTCGGCTTCACGACGAGTCGCCGGTAGAGCAGCACCGCGACGGCTGCGAGCACGAGCCCCGCGAACAGCTCCTGCGAGAGGAGGAAGAGCGCGTAGACTGGCTCGGGCAGGAACGCGTCGAAGCCGAACGCGGGGAAGACGCCGCGAACGAGGATCTCCGCGGTGCCGAGCGTGAGCACGATGAATCCCCAGAAGACGCTCGCGTGCAGGACGCCGGCGAGGGGATCGCGCAGGATCTTCGACTGGCCTATCCCGATGACGATGACGTTGCGGAGTCGGGTCCAGGGATCGCCGCTGCGATCCTCGTCGTGCGCGACACGAAGGTAGCGGACGAGTCGTTGCGCGTTGTACGAGAAGAAACCGAGCGCCGCGACGAGGACGAACAGAAACAGAACGTTGCCTGGGTTCATGCGCAGAACGTAACCGGGACCGGGGACTAGGGACCAGGGACTACTTGGGGACTAGGGACTGGGGACTGGGGACTAGGGAAAACCCTCGGGATGTCTCTCGATGCGAGAGGTCATCCCGAGGGTTGTCGCCGTTACCCCCAGTCCCTGGTCCCCAGTCCCTATTCCCTCTTAGAACCCGATCTTGAACCCCGCCGTGAATCCCCAGTTGTGCGCCTTGCGGTCCTCGAGCTCCACGTTGCCGAAGTCCTTCCAATCGAGCGACGTCACGTAGTCCTTCGCCATCAGACGAATTCCGAGCTTGCCCACTTGCCAGTCGATGCCACCGCCGAAGTTGAACGCGGCGTTCGTCGAGCTGCTCGACGTGATGTCATCGCTCTCGCTGGAGTAGCGAACGGCGCCCGCGCCGGCCTGCACGAACGGCGAGATGCCGCTCCTCGCATCGCCGCTGATCGGCATGCGCAGCTGCAGGCCGCCGTCGTAGATCCAGACGCCGACATCGTTCAGGTTCAACGCCTGCCCGCTGCCGAAGTAGTTCTCGAACGTCCACTTCGTGCTCGTGTAGCCGAAGTTGCCGTAGAGCGAGACGAAACGACCCATATCGAGCTGGGCCTGTGCACCATAGAGCGCGCCGTTCTCGTTCGAGAACTCGATGTTGTTCGACGTCTCGAAGTAGTCGCCGAAGCTCATGTACCCGACGTACGGCGAGATCGTGAATACCGCCGGCTTCGACGACTGCGCAGCGAGCGGAACCGCAGATGCGGCGAGAGCGAATGCTCCGACAATCAGACGTTTCATGTGCTTCCTCACGGTTGAGACCGATGTTGCGGTGCATAACGAGCGACCGTGAGTAATACAAGCAACGTGCCGCCGTTACCGATCGGTAACGGCGGCACGGACGGAACTTCAACGCGCCGCGCGTGTAGTCGCGGCCGCTCGTCAGGCGTGGATCAATGCGAGCCTTTCGCGGCGCGCACGGCCGCGGTGAGCACCGGCACGATCTCGAGCACGTCGCCGACGATGCCGTAGTCGGCAACCTTGAAAATCGGCGCCTCGCGATCCTTGTTGATCGCGACGATCGTCTTCGACGTGCGCATGCCGGCGAGATGCTGGATCGCGCCCGAGATTCCCACGGCGACGTACAGATTCGGACTCACCTGGCGACCGGTCTGTCCGATCTGGTCGCTGTGGGGCCGCCAGCCATCGTCCGTCACGGCACGTGTCGCGCCGACGGCAGCATTGCCGAACGCCGCGGCGAGATCTTCGACGAGCTTGAAGTTCTCAGCCGCGCGAAGTCCACGGCCGCCGCTCACGATGACGGGCGCGTCGCCGAGGTCGAGCTTCGCCGTACTGCCCGCAATGGTCTCGGTGACCTTCACGCGCGACGCCGCCGGATCGCCACTCGGCGCGACATTCTCCACCCGAGCAGTCCGCGGCGCCTCGGCCGCTGTGACGGCACCGGGACGCATCGATACCACGGCGGGGATCGCCGTCAGCGTCACGGTCGCGATCACCTTCCCCGTGTTCACCGGGTGCGTTCCCACGACTTTGTCACCAGACAGCTCGACGGTCGTTAGGTCCGACGCGAGCGGGACGCCGAGCTTCGCTGCAACGCGCGGCGCGAGATCCTTGCCCTGCGCCGACGCCACGAACACAACGGCCCGATACCCGCCCACCTTCACCCGATCCGCGATCGTTGCGGCGAGCGCCTCCGGGTTGGAGTCGCCCAGCGCGGCATGCTCGACGACGACCACCACATCGGCGCCGAACCGGCCTAACGCCTCGGCCTTCGCCGCGATCCCGGGCGCGCCGGCAAGCAGCACATGCGCTTCGCCGCCAGCCGCGTTGGCGAGCGAACGCGCCACGGTGGCCGCTTCGTACGCGACCTTCCGCAGCTCTCCGCCGCGCGATTCGGCGAACGCAAGAACGTGATTGGCCATCAGAGCACCTTCGCTTCGGTCTGGAGCAGACGGACGAGCTCCGGCACCGCGCCGACGCCCTCGCCAAGGATGCGGCCGGCGGGACGCTCCGGCGGAAGCGCCATCGTGGTCACCGTGAGCCTAACGTCGCCGAGCTGGGCCGGCTTCACGTCGAGCGGCTTCTTCTTCGCCGCCATGATGCCCTTGAGCGACGGATATCGCGGGCGAGCGACCCCCTCGTCGATCGTCACGACGGCCGGCAGAGGAAACTCCAGCAGCTCCGCCCCACCCTCGAGCTCGCGGCGCGCCGTTCCCTTGCCACCGGCGATATCGAGCTTGGACGCCGCCGCGACACACGGCAGACCGAGCAGCTCCGCCGTCATCGGTCCGACCGCGCCGTTGGACGAATCGATCGACATCTTGCCGAACATCACGAGGTCGTACCCGCCGCTCGACAGCTCTGCCGCGAGCGCTTTCGCGATCGCGAAGTTGTCGAACGGAATCGGATCGGCCTTCAGGTGAATGGCGCGCGCAGCGCCCATGCTCAGGGCCTTGCGCAGCGTTTCCTGGGCTGCGTCAGGGCCGAGCGTGATCGCGACGACCTCGCCCGTCCCGAGCTTCTCGGTCATCTGGAGCGCTGCCTCGACGGCGTAGCCGTCGAAGTCGCTCATGTCCCACTTGAGCCCGGCTTCGTCGACGCCGGTGCCGTTAGGCGCGATCTTGAAGCGCACGTCCATCTCGGGCACGCGCTTGATACAGACGGCAATCTTCACCGTCGAACCTCGCTTGTGAAGGATTTCACAAGAAAAGGTAGTTGGGGTCAGAGTCCAGGGGAATCAGTCCGCTGCGTCGGCGACGGAATGATCCCCGCTGGACTCTGACCCCGACTCGGAACCTGCTCAGGGTTCCGTTCGCGCCGGAACCTCGTAGCCCGCAAAGAGCACGCTGAAGGCGTGCGCGCTGGGCCCCGTTCGGTACTCGCGCGTGCGCGTCACCGCGCGCCACTCCGCCACGAAGCCGTGGGACCGGCCACCGATGCCGATCGAGTACTCGCCGACCAGCAGTGTGCGGTCGACGCTCCGATCGGCGCTCACGGTGTTGCCGTCGAGGGTGATGTTTCGCGCGACGGCCTCGCCCCGCACCCCGCCGACCAGATACAGCTCGAACGGGCGGCGGGTTCGCCACTCGCTCGTCCACCAGGGGCTCGAGAGGTTCAGACCGAGGCGCGCGCGGAAGCCGGTCTCCGCCTCGGTGAGAACGTTGCCCAGCGATGCGCCGATATGCGGTACGAAGTCAGCGACAGCGGTGCCGGCGTCGGTCCTCGCCACCAACCGGCGCGACTCTCGCGCGGCAAGGATCATCCCCGGCTCGAAATCGATCTGAGTGTCCCAACCGACCGGCTCCCGCGAGTACACGCCGGTGAGCTTGTGCGCGGTCCGCTGTGCGAACTCACCGAACGCCGGCGGACCGGTGACCCCGAGTGTCACGCTCACCGTGCGGAGCGATCGCTCGCCCAGCACGCGCGCTTCGGCGGTGCCATGGAGCCAGGCCGCGTACGGCCGCTCGTCGCGCCAGGTTTCCACCACGCGCGGCTCGTGCCCCGGCCGCGGCGTGTACATGTCCTGGGCGATGGAGAATGCGGTCGTTAGGCACCGGTCTCCGGGCGCCTCGTTTCCACGACAGGGACGGCGTCGCCCGGCGAACCGTCGGCCCCACCACGGAGCGGCCGCCAGCTCGAACGCGACTTCATCGCCGTTGGTGTACTCCTTGTCCGGGCGATCCGTGATCGGGCGCCAGAAGTTGAACGCATCGTTGTCGGCACGGATGCTCATGCGCCAGGGCGGAGCAATGCGCCCCCGCGCGCTGGGCAATTGGCCGGGCTGCGCAGGAACCGGCGACTGGGCCCCGAGCGGCGTTCCCGGAGCCACGGCGGCCGCGCCGCCGAGGATCGCGAGCAGGCCTCCCATGACACGACGGCCGGCCGCCGCAAGCTCGTTCAACATCGACCCTCGTCGGCCGTGCGCCGTATCAGCCATGAGACAGCCCGATCGCCCGCCTAACGTCAGTTGAAGGCGTTGATCCCGGTCACGGCCTGGCCGAGGATCAGCGTGTGCACGTCGTGCGTGCCCTCGTAGGTGTACACGCTCTCCAGGTTGGCCATGTGACGCATCGACGCGTACTCCGCCAGAATGCCATTGGCGCCGAGCAGGCGTCGCGCTTCGCGCGCGATGTTCGTCGCCATGTTGACGTTGTTGCGCTTCGCGAGCGACACCTGCTGCGGCGTCATCGTCCCGAGGTCCTTGAGGCGCCCGAGGTGCAGCGACAGGAGCTGCGCCTTCACGATCTCGCTCACCATCTCGGCCAGACGCGCCTGCTGGAGCTGGAACGCCGCGAGCGGCTTGTCGAACATCACGCGGTTGCGTGCGTACGAGAGCGCCTCCTCGTAGCAGGCCATGGCCGCTCCGATGGCGCCCCACGAGATCCCGTAACGCGCCTGCGTCAGGCACATGAGCGGGCTCTTGAGTCCACCCGACTTCGGGAGAATGGCATCGGCGGGAACGCATACGTCCTGAAAGACGAGCTCACTGGTGTCCGAGGCACGGAGCGAGAGCTTGCCCTTCTGGTCCTTCGCGGTGAACCCCTTGGTGTTCGTCGGCACGACGAAGCCACGAATCGATTTGTCCGATTTGTCACCGTTCGTCTTCGCCCACACGACGGAGACGTGCGCCTGCGAGCCGTTCGTGATCCACATCTTGCCGCCGTTGATGACCCAGGTCCCATCGCTCTGCTCGCGGGCCATGGTCACCATGCCGGCCGGGTTGGAGCCAAAGTCAGGCTCGGTGAGGCCGAAGCATCCGATGACTTCCCCTTTCGCCATTGCGGGCAGGTACTTCCGCTTCTGCACCTCGCTGCCAAAGGCATAGATCGGGTACATCACCAGCGCACCCTGCACCGACGCGAACGAGCGAATTCCCGAATCGCCCCGCTCGAGCTCCTGCATGATCAGCCCGTACGCGACGTTGTTCAGCCCCGAGCAACCGTACTCCTCGGGGAGATTGGCGCCGAGAACGCCGAGTGCCGCCATCTCGGGGATGAGCTCCTTCGGAAAGCGACCGTCGACGTAGCAGTTGCCGATGATCGGCAGAACACGCTCGTCGACGAACTGGCGGACGCTATCGCGTACAGCGCGCTCTTCTTCCGCGAGGACGCTGTCGAGGTCGTAGAAATCGGTCGGTGTGGGCATGCAGCAAAGCTAACAAGGGACTGGGGACTAGGGACTGGGGACTGGGGACCGAGGCACACATGTCGTTCGACAGACCTGAGAAGGCTGTCGGCTCGATCGGGACGCCGAGTCATGAGTCGTAAGTCCCAAGACGCAAGTGAACAGTATTCAGTCAGAGCCTCGGGACGCTGATCCAGCGTCGCGCGATACTGAATACTGATGACTTTCGACTTCAGACTTGCGACTGATTACTGGCCACGCCCGATCGCGGTGCCGGCCTTCTCGGGGCGGTCGCACGGAATCCGTTCCAGTCCCCAGTCCCTAGTCCCCAGTCCCTAGCCCCTAGTCGCCTCGCGCTGCCTTCAGGGAGAGGTGTTGTGCCGCCGCCGGGGCGTTCTTGTGCGCGGGGGCATCGCGGCGAGAGCGCAGCGGTGTCACCGTGCGGCGCGCCGAGGGCACGACACCGACCTCGCGCGCCTTCGTGCGGAAGAGACGCCCGTGGTCGATGGGGTGACCCGTTTCGTCCTGCCACTGGTGCACCATCTCGTGCAACAGCGTGTGAAGCGCCTCCTCCCAGCCGTGTCGCCGAACGTGACGGCGACTCACGACGATCTCCGACGGCTCGCCGGACGGCGACGCCGACATGTAGTGGCCAAGACGCGCCCGCATTCGCCGAGACACACGGACCTGAATCGGCCTGAGCTCACCGCCGAAGTGCCGGTCGTTGTACCGGCGATGCCATTCGGTGAGCCGCTTCATCAGCGGCGCGTCGTCAGGGTGCGGGGCATCGGGACGACGCACGCGCGGCGTGCGCGCGACCTGATACGACAGGATGCGGCGCCGAGCGAGGCGGCGCGACGCCGCGGTCTTTCCGCTCACGAACGTCACGATCGCCGCGAACACCTCGGACGGGGCGGCAAGGTAGCCCTCGTGCACACGCAGCTCGCGTCCGCGATAGCTCACCATCACCGCGCGGTTTCGGGTCAGGCGACAGCGATCGATTCCCGTGAGCCCCAGCGCGCGCAGCCGCGACAGCAGCTCCGTCGCGTTGCGCGGCGCGCCGTCGAGTCCGAGATCGAGCTGGTCCTGCGGCCGCGTGAGAAAGCGGCCTAACGATCGAAGCAACGTGACGGTCCTGGCGTGAAAGTCTTCTCGGCCGCCGACCACACGAGCGTCGCGACCTCAATGTCGTCTCCCCGAATGGTAATGACGTTGACCGACGAGGGGCGACCCCCTCGCGATCGGCTCGACACCGTCCCGGCGGTGGAGATGACGGTTCCCTTGTGTGTGTGCTCGATGAAGTGCACGGCTTCCTGATGGTCGTGTCCGCAAAGCACGAGGTCGACACCGATCTGCGCGAACGCACCGAGTACCTTGCGCGTGTTGGCGAGCCCGTGTCGCCCCGAGAGCTCGCCCTTCACCGGATTGTGATGCATCACGATCACGCGCGCATCGTTCTCGCGCGAGCCCTCGAACTCCTCTCGCGCGCGGTCGATCTGCGACCGGCGGATCGCGCCGATGATCGAGATGTCCCGAACTCGCCACGTGAGAGTATGCCGCGTGACACCATGCGCGGAGTTCAGTCCGACGAACGTCGCGCCGGGCACGCGCAGCACAGGCTCGAGATCCTCGGAGATGAACTCGCGGTAGCTCTGGTACATGCGGCGCTCATCGCCCACTCCCAGCGGCGCCTTCCACCACACCACGTCGTGGTTGCCGGGGACGACGATCGTCTTGCTGACGCGATGGGCATCGCGGATGAACGCCTGCGCACGCTGAAACTCTCCAGCCTGCGCGCGCTGGGAGAGATCACCCGAGATCGCGACGACGTCGAAGCGCCGCTCCTGAATGATCCGCTCGATCGCCTCGATCTGCTCGGGCACCGTCGGGCGCCCGAAATGCAGATCGGAGACGTGGAATACCGTCAGCGCGCTGCCGCCGTCAGCCGTCACCCGAGCCGAGCGATGATGGCGTCGGTGAACTGCGCGGTCGTCGCGCTTCCGCCGAGGTCACGCGTGACGGTCTTTCGTTCACGGATCACACTCTCCATGGCATCGCGAATGCGTCGAGCTCGCGTGTGGTCCTTCAGATGCTCGAGCATGAGACATGCCGCGTACACGAGCGCGCCGGGGTTCGCGATCCCCTTCCCCGCGATATCCGGCGCAGTGCCATGCACGGCCTCGAAGATCGCCGCGCTGTCACCGAGGTTCGCGCCCGGTGCGAGACCCAGCCCGCCGACGAGGCCGGAGATGAGGTCCGACAGGATGTCGCCGAACAGGTTCGTGGTGACGACGACATCGAAGGTCTCGGGCTTGATTACGAGCTGCATGGCCATCGCGTCGACGATGCGCTCCTCGTACTCGAGCCGCCCCGTGTATTCTTTCGCGAGCTGTTGGCCGACTTCGCGAAACAGCCCGCCGGTGAACTTCAAAATGTTCGCCTTGTGGACGAGTGTTACCTTCTTGCGCCCCTTGGCGAGCGCGTACTCGAACGCATAACGAATGATCCGTTCCGAGCCGTACCGCGTGACGATCGCCGTGGACTCGGCTGCCGCGCGCGGGTCGGGGCCAATCGCAATGAAGTGCTCGATGCCGGAATACAATCCCTCGGTGTTCTCGCGGATGAGCACGATGTCGACGTTCTCGAAGCGCCCGCCGGGCATCACCGAGCGGGCCGGACGCACGTTGGCGTAGAGATCGAAAGTCCGACGCAGTGCGACGTTCACGGATCTGTATCCGCCGCCGACGGGGGTCTCGAGCGGGCCCTTGAGCGCGAGTCCCGTTCGCTCGATCGACTCGATGGTGTCGTCAGGCATGGGATCGTCGAACTTCGCGACCGCGGCCATGCCGGCGAGGCGCCGGTCCCAGTCGAACTGCGCACCGGCCGCGTCGAGGATCCGGACGGTGGCGTCAGTGATGTCGGGCCCGATGCCGTCGCCCGGGATCAACGTACAGGGAACACCCATGTGTCGAGTCGGCTCAGCGAGCAGGAGTGATGAAGAGATCGGCGATGCGACCGGCGAGGCCGGCGGCGATCGCGGGTGAGAACGTGCGAGCGGCGTCGCCCGTGACATCACCCTTCCACGTCAATTTCGCCGACCGTGTGTCGACGACGACGAGGTGAACCGTCGCGCGTCCGCCGCCCGAGGAGTCAGGTGCCAGCCGGACGTCGACGGGAATGAATGCGTAGCGAGCACTGAACAGACCGGCGAATGCCCGCAGCTGACCCGAGAGGGGCTCGGCAATGATCTTCTCGGCGTCCTTTTCGACAGGCGCGAGGTGGTCGATCGCGATGGTGTATGGATCCACGGCGTACGTCGGATTCCGACGCGCCGACCGCGCCAGGTCAGGCGGAAACGCCCACTTGCCGCGAAGCGAGCGCTCGCGCATGGCGAACGCGATCTCATCATCGAGTGAGGCGAGGAACGCCCTCGGATCGCCGACGTGTTCGCTCCACCCCGGTACCGTCATGCGGAGCCCCTGAGCCGGAAGCACGACCAGAGCCTCCGACGCGAGGCGTGCGAGCGGCGCTCGTACCTGGCCTTGCTGCTCACCGGTCGGCGATTGTGGTGCCGCCGAAGCGGTGGTCGCGGGATCCGGCGGCGCGGCGGGAGCGGAAGTGCTCGTGGAGCGTGCGCATCCCGCGGCGATCGCGAGCGCGATGAGTGTGTGCAGCGATGAAGTCACGGTGGCTGATATGGTAGCGCAAAGGTAACCAGGCGGAACCGCGCCCAAGAAGAGCCGTGTTCGCGGTTGCTTCCGTTGCATCAGATGGCCAATTTGGCGGCAACGTAACCCCAAGGGACGGCACGCGCATGGGCAAGGTGCTCTCGTGGCTCGGCTGGTTGGTCGTCGCGCTGATCGGCGGCGGTGCGTTCGCATACCTCGCCCTCTCGCGTGGCGAACAGGTGAGCGCGGCGTGGCTCGTGACCGCAGCGGTGTGCACGTACCTCATCGCCTACCGCTTCTACAGTCGGATCATCGCGGCGAAGATCTTCGCGCTCGATGCGAATCGGACGACACCGGCCGAGCGGTTGAATGACGGCCGCGACTATGTGCCGACGAATCGGTGGATCGTGTTCGGGCACCACTTCGCGGCGATCGCGGGGCCCGGCCCGCTCGTTGGCCCGACGCTCGCGGCCCAGTTCGGATTCCTTCCCGGAATGATCTGGATCCTGGTCGGCGTCGCGTTGGGCGGCGCGGTGCAGGATTTCGTGATTCTCGCCGCGTCCGTACGGCGCAACGGGAAATCGCTCGGCCAGATGGCAAAGGAGGAGATAGGGCCAATCGCCGGATATACCGCACTCGTCGCGGTGCTCGGCATCATGATCGTGCTCATCGCCGTGCTCGCGCTCATCGTGGTGAACGCGCTCGGCGAGAGTCCGTGGGGTGTGGTGACCGTCGGGCTCACGATTCCGATCGCGCTGCTGATGGGCGGCTACCTGAAGTGGATTCGCCCGCACCGCGTGCTCGAGGCGACGGCGATGGGGCTCATCCTGCTCATCGTCGCGCTGTACGTCGGCCGCGCCGTCGCGGCGAATCCCGAGCTCGCGCCGATGTTCACCCTGAGCCGCCGCTCACTCGCGCTGCTCATCATGGGCTATGGGTTCGCGGCGTCGGTGCTGCCCGTATGGCTGCTGCTCGCGCCGCGCGACTATCTGTCGGCGTTCGTGAAGCTCGGCGTCGTCTTCGCGCTCGCGGTCGGCATACTGGTCGTGCTGCCGCCGCTCGAGATGCCCCCGCTGACGCGGTTCATCGACGGTACGGGCCCGGTGTTCGCCGGGAAGCTGTTCCCGTTCGCGTTCATCACGATCGCGTGCGGCGCGATATCGGGATTCCACTCACTGATTTCGTCGGGCACCACGCCGAAGCTGCTCGAGCGTGAGCCCGACGCCCGGATGATCGGCTACGGCGGCATGCTGCTCGAGTCGATGGTCGCGATGATGGCGCTGATCGCCGCGTGCGTGCTGACGCCGGGCGTGTACTTCGCGATCAACGCACCGCCTGCCATGATCGGCACCACGGCACAGACCGCGGCCGAGGCGATTCGAAACTGGGGGTTCGTGCTGCAGCCGGGAGAGATCGAAGCGCTCGCGCGCAACGTCGGCGAGGCGTCGCTGCTCTCACGTACCGGTGGTGCGCCGAGCCTCGCCGTTGGCATGGCGCACATCTTCTCGAACGTGCTCGGCGGCTCGACCGCGATGGCGCTGTGGTACCACTTCGCCATCATGTTCGAGGCGCTGTTCATCCTGACGACGCTCGATGCGGGCACGCGTGTCGGCCGGTTCATGCTGCAGGACCTTGGCAAGCATGTCTGGGAGCCGTTCGGGCGGGTATCGTGGTACCCGGCGGTGGTGCTGTCGAGCGCGATCTTCGTCGCGATGTGGGGACATTTCCTGTACCAGGGCGTGATCGACCCGTTAGGCGGCATCAACTCGCTGTGGCCGCTGTTCGGGATCGCGAACCAGCTGCTCGCGGCGGTTGCGTTGTGCGTGGGCACCACGGTGATCATCAAGATGGGCAAGCAGAAGTACGCTTGGATCACCCTGCTGCCGCTCGCGTGGCTCGGGATCGTGACGATGACCGCGGCCTACACGAAGATCTTCTCGCCGGACCCGCGTCTCGGCTTCCTGGCCCACGCCGAGCGGTTCTCGCAGATCCTGGCGCAGGGACAGCTCCCGCCGGGTGTCCGCAGCGCTGCCGACGCGTCGCGCATCATCTGGAACGATCGGGTGGATGCGGCCGTCGCCGCGTTCTTTGCCCTGTCGGTGATCGTCATCCTCGCCGACTCCGCGCGCGAGTGGTTGTCGGTGCTCGGCGGTAAGAAGCCGGCGGTGTCGACCGAGGTGCCGTTCCAGGGGCGAGTCGCAGTTGCGGGAGATTGAGATCGCGGGGTTGTCGCTGGTCGCTCGTGCCTGTCGCTGGCTGACGCTGGATGAGATCAGAGAGTCTCGTTATGCAAAATCGGGCGTTGATGGTGGGGATGGTTGCGGCGACAGCGGCCGCGGAGGTTGGCGCTCAGTCGGTTGCGGCGGCGCCAGCCGCGCGGACTGCGGCGTTCGACTTCAGCCTCGCGAACATGATGCGCGGGCCCGAGGTTTACGGGCGCGAGCCGCAGCGCGTCCAGTGGAGCGCGGACAGCAAGTGGATCTACTTCAACTGGAACCCGCCGGGCACCGACTGGCGCGAGCCGGCACGCCCGTTTCGCGTGCGTGCGGCGGGAGGTTCCGCTCCGGAGCGCGTACCGGACGCGCAGCTCGATAGCGTCGGGCCACTGCTCGAGACGGGCGAGACATCGCGCGACCGGCGCTCGCGTGTCGTGGCGGCGCAAGGCGATCTGTACATCGTAGCGCTGCCTTCGGGCGTCGTCCGACGCCTGACGGAGACCGTCGCCACGGAGAGCGATCCGCACTTCTCCGCTGATGGGAGACGCGTGTTCTTCGTTCGCGACAACAACGTCTTCTCGATCGATCTCGACGGCGGACTCGTCAGGCAGCTCACGGATGTCCGCACCGGACCCGCGCCGCGGGACTCCGCCAAGGCGCAGGGGCAGCGCGGCGTCCTCGAGATGCAGCAGCGCGAGCTGTTCGACGTCATCAAGGACCGGGTGCGGCTCGACAGCATTCGGACCGCCGAGCGCAAGGCTCGTGAGGCCGTTCGGGTGAAACCGTTCTATCTCGGGACGAACGAACGGATCGCGTCGCTGTCCGTCTCCCCGACCGCGAATGCGCTGCTCATCGTCACCTCCGTTCCGGCCGAGCGGTCGCAGCAGACGCGTGTGCCGAACTACGTGACGGCCAGCGGATACACCGAGGAGCTCACTGTCCGGACCAAGGTGGGCGACACACAGAATGGCGGCCGCGTGGCGTTCATGAAGCTGCCGACCGGCGACCTCACGTGGCTGCAGGTCGTCCCGTCGGACACGACCCGCCCACCGTCCCAGGCGACGACGTTAGGCTGGACCGACGACGGGAGCGCCGCGCTCATCTTCGCCGAGGCACGCAACTACAAGTCGCGATTCATCCACAAGCTCGACGTCGCCAGCGGGAAGCTCCAGGCGCTGGACACCCTCCGCGACAGCGCGTGGACCGGCGGACCCTGTTACGGATGCGGCGGGTGGCTCGACGGCGGGAAACGGGTGTGGTTCGTCTCGGAGGCGGACGGCTATTCCCACATCTATACGCTTGACGCGACCGGCGGCGACCGGCGTCAGCTCACCAGCGGCAAATGGGAGGTCACGAGCGCGCAGCTGTCGGCCGACAAGCGCTCGTTCGAGATGCACACGAGCGAAGGCTCGCCGTTCGAGCAGCATTTCTACCGGATGGCCGTGACCGGCGGGCGGCGCGAGCGCATCACGGCGAAGGTCGGCGGTCACAACGTGACGGTCTCGCCCGACGGGTCGATGCTCGCGGACGTCCACTCGACGGCCAACCGGCCACCGGAGCTGTTCGTCATGCGCAACCGCGCCGGCGCTCCGATGACCCAGCTGACCACGTCTCCGACGCAGGACTGGCTGGCGTTCAAGTGGATCGTCCCGGAGATCGTGATGATCCCGGGCTCGGATGGCGTTCAGGTCCCGGCGCGGATCTATCGGCCGAAGGACATGGGCGCGCAGCCTAACGGGGCCGGCGCGATCTTCGTGCACGGCGCAGGCTACCTGCACAACGTCCACAACTATTGGTCGAGCTACGCACGCGAATACATGTTCAACCAGTTCCTCGCGTCGAAGGGCTACGTGGTGCTCGACATCGACTACCGCGGCTCGGCCGGCTACGGGCGTGACTGGCGCACGGCGATCTATCGCTGGATGGGCGGCCGAGACCTGCAGGACCATGTCGACGGCTCGAAGTATCTCACGAAGGAGTTCGGGATCGACCCGGAGCGCATCGGGATCTACGGCGGCAGCTACGGCGGATTCATCACGCTGATGGCACTGTTCAACGAGCCGAAGTATTTCGGTGCCGGCGGCGCGCTGCGGAGCGTGACGGACTGGGCGCACTACAACCACACGTACACGGCACGCATCCTGAATCAGCCGCAGGACGACTCGCTATCATATCGGCGGTCGTCGCCGATCTACTTCGCGCAGGGGCTCGAGGATCCGCTGCTCATGGCGCACGGAATGGTGGACGTGAACGTCCACTACCAGGACATCGTCCGTCTGAGCCAGCGGCTGATCGAGCTCGGGAAGACGCGATGGGAGCTGGCATCGTATCCGGTCGAGGACCACGGCTTCGTGCGGCCGTCATCGTGGACCGACGAGTATCGCCGGATCTTCGAGCTGTTCGAGACTCACCTGGCGCGGCGCGGCAACGCGGCGTCGACGAACGGCGGCACCCGATGATGCACGACACGGTGCCGTCGCGCGTGGACGCCCCCGAACCGGCGTCGCACGGGTCGGGCTTCCGCGCCACGGTCGGCCGGGTGCTGCGGACGGTCCGCACGATCATCGGAGCCCCCGACTACGACCGGTACGTTCACCACATGCGCACGCATCATCCCGACTGCACGCTCGCTTCGCGCGATGAGTTCATGCAGCAGCGCCTCGAGAGCCGATACTCCAGGCCTGGGTCGCGCTGCTGCTGATCCGGGAATCCGGTCGGGACTTCCTGGCGTACTCATGGGAGGGTATCCACCGAGGGCCCGATCAGTGACGAAGCTCATGAAGCTCGTGATCCTTGCCATCTGCCTCGCATACATTGCGGCCATCATCGGCGTTCGGCTCGGTGAGCGCGGCCTCGTGTACCAGCCGGGCGCCCGTAAGGTCGACCGGCCGGATCCGGCGCTCGCGCTCAATCAGCGCACCGTGAGCTTTCGGTCCGCCGACTCGGCGTCGCTTGCGGCGTGGATCGTCCCGGGCGTGAACGCAGGGCCCGATGCGCCGTGGGTGCTCATCTCGCACGGCAACTATGGGAACATCGGGTACGGCGGCCGGCCGCAGTTCTACGCCTGGTTCCGCGACCTGGGCGTCAACCTCTTCGCGTACGACTATCGGGGTTTCGGAGACAGCGACGGCGTGCCCAGCGAGGCGGGGGTGTACGCCGACGCCGCTGCCGCCTACCGGTACCTCACCGACTCGCTTCATGTCCCACCGTCGCGCATCATCCTGTTCGGCCATTCGTTAGGCACGGGAGTGACGATCGAGCTCGCGCGGCACGTTCCGGCGGCCGGCCTGATCGTCGAGGACGCCTACACGTCTGTCGCGAACCGGGGCCAGGAAGTATTTCCGTTTCTGCCGATCAGGCTGATCGCGCGGAGCCGCTTCGCATCGATCGAGAAGGTCGGAGACCTCTCGCTTCCCAAGCTGTTCCTCCACGCGCGTCACGACCGCACCATTCCGATCGAGCACGGGCGGGCGGTCTACGCGGCTGCGAAGGAACCGAAAGAGTTCGTCGAGCTCGACGCCGGTCACGCGGATGCGTACTCGGCGGAGCGCACGAAGTACTACGGCGCGATCGACGCGTTCATCCGGCGGGTCGTGACACCCGCACCGATCGTCGCAGCGACTGCGCGTTAGGCCGCGGCGCTCGCCCGCGGGCGCACGGCGAGCAGCACGAGGGCGGCCGCCACCGCCAGTCCGGCGCCGACATCGAACGCCGCTCGCGGTCCCAGCCGGTCCCAGATGAGCCCGAACAGAAGCGACGCCGGCAAGGCGCCGATCCCGATCGCGAGGTTGTACCAGCCGAACGCCGTGCCACGGCGCTCCTGCAGCACCAGGTCGGCAACCATCGCGCGCTCGGTGCCTTCGGTGAGGCCGAAGAAGAGGCCGTAGCCAAGGAACAGCGCCCAGGCATGCCACGCCTCGGACGCTCGGCCGAATGCGAAATAGACCGCGCCGTACACCGCCCACCCGGCGAGGATCACGGGCTTTCGGCCCAGGCGGTCCGACAGGGCGCCGCCGGGCATGCTCGCCGCGGACTTCACCACGTGGAGCGCCGCCCATAGCAGCGGGATCGCCGCAACCGAAACCCCCAGCTGGTTCGCGCGAAGGATCAGAAAGGCGTCCGTCGAGTTGCCAAGCGTGAACAGCAGGACCGACGCGAAGAACATCCAGAACTGACGGCCGAGGGCGACCCCGCGAAGGGGCGCCTGCTTCGCGGGTGACGGACTGGCGAGGTGCCGCTCGCGCGGCGGCTCACGCACGCCGACGACCAGCACGATGACGGAGAGCACACCTGGAATCGCGGCCAGCAAGAAGACCGTTCGGAGGGGTATGTGCTGCCACTGCAGCAACGCGAACGCGATCAGCGGCCCGACCACGGCGCCCGCATGGTCCGCCGCCCGGTGGAAGCCGAACGCGCGCCCGCGAATCGAGGGGTCGACGGATTCGGCGATGAGCGCGTCGCGCGGGGCCCCGCGAATCCCCTTTCCAACGCGGTCCGTCACCCGGATGGCGAGCACCTGGGTGGCCGACTGTGCCACCGCGACGAGCGGCCGCGCCAGCGAAGCCAGCGCATAGCCGAAGACGACCAACGGTTTCCGGCGACTCACCTGATCCGACCACCAGCCGCTCGCGAGCTTGAGCAGCGCCGATGTCGTCTCCGCGGCTCCCTCGATTGCTCCGATCGCCGACGCCGGCGCACCGAGGACAGTGGTGAGAAAGATCGGGAGGAGTGGATAGATGATCTCGCTCGACGCGTCGGTGAGAAACGACACGGCGGCAAGCACGAGCACGTTACGGCCGAGTCGCAGGGAGCGGGCCGGTGGCCTGGCGGCGTTGGTCACGCCAGGAAGCTACGTCACCGGGGGATCGTCTGCCCTGCTCGCCACGGGTTAGAATTACGCCATGCCGTCGTTCTCCGTCGTCGATTCGATGACCGCACGCACGCACCGCGCGCTCGCCCTGGCGCACGCGCGAATCGCGGAACGCGATTCGGCCACGATTCGGACGCAGATCGCGGTCTCACAGATCGCGGCACCGACGGGCGATGAGCATGAGCGCGCGGTGTGGGTCGCGACGCGACTCGCCGCCCTCGGGCTCACTGACGCGCACATCGATCCCGCGGGCAACGTCATCGCCACGCGACCGGGGCGCGACGATGCTCCACCGGTCCTGGTGTGCGCCCATCTCGACACGGTTTTCGGGCGCGACGTCGCGCTGACCTTCCGCCGTGATGGGGCCCGAGTCACGGGGCCCGGTATCGGCGACAACGGGCGCGGGCTGGCCGCGATGCTGGTAATCGCCGAACAGATCGACGGTGTCGCCGTGCGGACGCGCCGCCCCATCGTGTTCGCCGCGACGACCGGCGAGGAAGGCGCGGGCGACCTTCG
>Ga0075430_100001967_pt1 | contig 16908 bp, 14 predicted proteins | sample RhiMetdeltSRZDD4_FD_75294 | JGI IMG/M metagenome (GOLD analysis project Ga0075430, IMG submission 75294) | Populus rhizosphere microbial communities from Tennessee, USA - Rhizosphere MetaG P. deltoides SRZDD4 | ecosystem: Host-associated > Plants > Roots > Rhizosphere > Soil | place: USA... | reverse complement strand
GTCTGCGGCGGCGCCGTGTCACGCAGCCGTTCGAACTCTGCCAGGCCCACCCCATGCCCGACCCACCAGGCGAGCACCCCACCGCCGACCGCGCCTGCGGTCAGCGCCAGCAGCACGAGCGGGCCCCGCCAGCGCCGGCCCACCACCCAGACGACCAGCGCCGCGGCGGCGCCGAAGGCGAACCCCAGCAGCAGGAACCAGCCGTCCCCGGCGACGAACTGCTCGGGCTGGGCGGCGGCCGGGTAGAGCCCGTCGGCCGGGTAGTAGCCGCCCGCGACCACGACCACCTGCGCGCGCGGGGCCACCGCGGCCCAGAGCAGGCCGTACGGGAGCCCGAGGGCCGCCGTACCCACCGCCACCGCAGCGGCTACGAGGGCGCCCGCCCGGCGGCGAGCTTGCGCCCGGCCGCCCGACGGCGCCCGCAGAACACTGGTGTCCTGGGCGGGCTCGTCTGGCGGCGTGCTCATCTCGTGATCCTGCCACGCGCCGTCGGCCCGACGGCGCCGGCCACGCGGCCCTTGGCCCGCAGCACTGCCTGCCGTTCCAGCTGGCCCCATCGGGACGGCCAGCCAGCCGACCCGATGGGCTTGCGCCGGCTGACAGGGCACCCGGTCGACGATCTTTCAGCGCAGATGGGGGCAGCCGGCACGCACCAGCAGTAACGTCAGTAACAACGTACCCACCAGACGTGAGAACCGCAGGCAGCACGTGCTGCCAACGCCAGGAAGGAATGTGAGATGAGCCAGGCCGAACCGTCTCCAGCTCCCGAGAGCATCTTCACCGGGCCGGTGACCACTGTCGAGGTCCCCGCCGCCGACCGGTACGGGCGCAAGCCCAATGGCACCTCCGACCAGGGCTACCGGGAGGACTGACAGCCGTACCATCTGGCGGGGGGCGGCTCTGTGCGGGACGCGCCCCGCCTCTCTCACCAGGGGATGTTTGATGCTCAGGGCGCGCATCGAGGCGGCGGCGTGCACCGGACCGTGGGCGTGGTCGGCCGGGCGGTGGCGATGCGGAGCCAGCTGGGTCGAGCCTTTCGCGAACCCCGCCATCGAGAGCTTTGCCGCTACTGACGGCGACGAGACCGTCATCGTGATCCGGGAAGCGCTGCGCGGCTCACCCGCCGGCCGGACCGGAGGCAGCGAGCTGCGGGACGTCGTCGACCCGGCGACGGCGTGGCCGGCCGACTTCCACGTGCTGCGGCTGCGGCCTGAGGCACTGACCATCACCGCCGGCTGCCGCGGCTACGCCCCGGTGTACCTGGCGACCGCCGCCGGGGTGCTCGACGTCTCCTGGGACCTTCCCGACCTGGCCGGTCACCTCACCGCCGACGACCTCGACACCGCGGTGCTGGCCCGCTACCTGACCAGGCAGGGCCGCTACGGTGTCCGTACGCTGTGGCCAGCGGTCACCCTGCTGACCGAACGTTCCACTGCCGTGTTCGACGGGAGCGGGCTGCGGCTTCGACTGCCCGCACCGGCCGTGCACTACCGTGCGCGTGACCTCGTCCCCGGCGCCGACCCGGTGGGCGCCTTCGACCAGCTGCTGGCAGCCGAGCTCGGCCGGCGGGCAGCGCCAGCCGACACGACCTTCGTGGAGGTCTCCGGAGGGCTGGACTCAGCCAACGTCGCCGTCACCGCCGCTCGCGCTCTGCCGGGAACCCGGTCCTACGGGCTGCTGGTCGGCGGCGTCGCCGGCGACCAGCAGCGGCAGCGCCGCCGGTACCTCGTTGACCTGTTAGGACTCCACGACGTCACGCGAGACGCGCTGCGCTGTCCACCGTTCGCCGGGCGGCACCGCACCGCCGGTGAACTCTTCGACCCGGCGGCCGAGCCGTACTGGGAATGTCTCGACGCCGTCGTGGCCGCCGCCGTCGAGCTCGGTGCCCGGGTGGTCCTGACCGGGATCGGTGGCGACGAGCTGATGGGCCGGCAACCCGACGAGAAGCCGGCCGCTGCCCCGCCCGCACCGTCGTCGCTACCCGGCTGGCACCTCTACACCCGTCATTGGCGTCGGGAGCTGGGCCGGCTGGCCGAGCCCGAGCAGCCGGTGAGTGCGGCGTACGAGCCGACCCTGGCCGCAGCCGCCGCACGCGCTCCGGTGTTCCTGCGCCGGGGCGTCTGGCCGGTCAACCCCCTGGCCGCCCCAGAGCTGGTGCGGTTCTGCGAATGGCTGCCCGTCGGGTGGCGCAGCGACCGATGCCTGCTGCGCAGCCGGCTGGCGCGGGCGGGGCTGGCACCGCAGTGGTCCCGGCCGGCGCTGCCGGAGAACTTCGCCCACGTCATGGCCTGCGGCCTGACCCAGTACGCGCTGCCGCTCCTGCCGGACCTGATGGCCGGCTCACGGCTGGCCGCCCTCGGCGTCATCAACCCGGTGGCGGTGCTGGACGCGGCGGCGCGCTACCGGGCCGGACGGGGCACCGGCAGCGGCCTCTACGAGATCGTCAACCTGGAGCTGGCGCTGCGCGGGCTGGCGAAGTCGGCGACCTGACGCCCGGCCGGCCGGTCATTCGCGCAGCACCACCGGCTCGGTCTTGAGCTCGGACCAGAACGCCGTCGACGGGTTCACCCGGAACCCGGTGACCCGCCACATCGACCAGCCGCCCTGGCTGTTGAACAGCTTGATATGCACCTCGTGCTCGCCACTGTGCGTCTTGAAGATCTCGGCGAGACGCTTGGCGTCAGCGTCGCGCAGCCGGGCGGCCGACACGGGAAGCACCACCGGTGGATGCTTCATCAGGTCGGCTTCTGACACGTTGAGCACCGCCAGGTCCGCGGCGTTGACCTTCGCGGCCTCGTTGTCACGCCGGTTCACCCGGCCCCTGACCGCGACCACCAGGTCGTCGGCGAGCCGGTCGGCGACCAGCTCATAGGTGTTCGGGAAGAACATCACCTCGATGCCGCCGTCGAGGTCCTCCAGCGTCGCAGAGGCCCACACCTTCCCCTGCTTGGTGATGCGCTTGGTGACCGAGGTGAGCATGCCGGCGAGCACAACAGGTGTCCCGTCCGGCATCTCCTCGTCGTTGATCTGGGCAATGGTCTGCTCGGAGCTGCTCTTCAGGATCCGTTCCGCGCCCGCGAGCGGGTGGCTGGACACGTAGAGACCGAGCATCTCCCGCTCGAACATCAGCTTGGTCTTTCGGTCCCACTCCTGGTCACCCGGGGTGGGCAGCAGCGCCTCGCTCATGTCGGGCACGTCGGCGGCGCCGAAGTCGAACAGGCTGTCCTGGCCCGCCTCCCGCTTGCGTTTGTCGAGCAGCGCGGCGTCGACCGATGACTCGTGCACCTCGAGCAGGCCCCGGCGGCTGGGCCAGAGCGAGTCGAACGCGCCTGCCTTGATGAGCGACTCGAGCACGCGCTTGTTGCACACGCCGCTTTCGGACTTCTTGATGAAGTCCTTCCACGACTGGTAGGTGCCCTGCGCCTTGCGGGTCGTCACGATGGACTCCACAACCGCGGCGCCGACGTTGCGGACCGCGCCGAGCCCGAAACGGATGTCCTCGCCGACGGCGGTGAACCGCAGCTCCGACGCGTTGACGTCCGGGGTGAGCACGGTGATACCCATCCGCCGGCACTCGGCCAGGTAGACGGCCATCTTGTCCTTGTCGTCACCGACGCTGGTCAGCAACGCGGCCATGTACTCGGCCGGGAAGTTCGCCTTGAGGTACGCCGTCCAGAACGACACGATGCCGTAGCCGGCGGTGTGCGACTTGTTGAACGCATACCCTGCGAACGGCAGCAGGATGTCCCACAGCGTCCTGATGGCCTCGGTCGAGTAACCGCGTTCGCCCATGCCCTTGGCGAACCCGACGAACTCCTTGTCCAGGATCTCCTTCTTCTTCTTGCCCATCGCCCGGCGCAGCAGGTCCGCGCCGCCCAGGCTGTACCCGGCCACCTTCTGCGCGATGGCCATGACCTGCTCCTGGTAGACGATCAGGCCGTAGGTCTCGTCAAGGATGCCCGCCAGCGGCTCGGCCAGCTCGGGATGGATCGGCACCACCGGCTTGCGGCCGTTCTTACGGTCGGCGTAGTCGATGTGCGCGTTGGCGGCCATCGGGCCGGGCCGGTACAGCGCCAGGACGGCGGCGATGTCCTCGAACTTGGTGGGTGCCATCGCTCGCAGCAACGCCCGCATCGGGCCGCCGTCCAGCTGGAAGACGCCGAGGGTGTCGCCGCGCGCCAGCAGCTGGAACGTCCTGCCGTCGGCGAGCGGGAGGTTGTCCAGGTCCAGGTCGATGCCCCGGTTGGTCTTGACGTTGGCCACCGCGTCGTCGATGACCGTCAGGTTGCGCAGGCCCAAGAAGTCCATCTTGAGCAGGCCGATTGACTCGCAGGTCGGGAAGTCGAACCCGGTGATGACGGAGCCGTCCTGCGGGCGGGCCCAGATCGGGATGACGTCGAGCAGCGGCGCGTCGGAGATGATGACCCCGGCGGCGTGCACACCGGGCTGGCGGATGACGCCCTCCAGGCCCAGCGCGGTGTCGTAGATGGCGCGCGCGGACGGGTCGCTGTCGAGCAGGCCGCGGACCTCCACCGCCTCGGGGAAGCGGGGGTGGTCGGGGTTGTAGATGCCGTCGAGCGAGATGTCCTTGCCCATCACCGCCGGCGGCATGGCCTTGGAGATCCGGTCGGCGATCGCGAACCCCGGCTGCCCGTGCATGATCCGCGCGGCGTCCTTGAGCGCGGCCTTGGCCTTGATCGTGCCGAAGGTGATGATCTGCGCTACCCGGTCGGCACCCCACTTGTCAGTGACGTAGCGGATCATGTCACCGCGCCGGCGCTCGTCGAAGTCGAGGTCGATGTCGGGCATGGTGATGCGCTCGGGGTTGAGGAAACGCTCGAACAGCAGCTTGTGCTCGATCGGGTCGAGCTCGGTGATGCCGAGCGCGTAGGCGACCATGCAGCCGGTGGCCGACCCGCGGCCCGGGCCGACCCTGATGCCCTCACTGCGGGCGTGGCTGCACAGGTCGGCCACGACGAGGAAGTAGGCCGGAAAACCCATCTCCTCGATGATCCGGAGCTCGTACTCGACGCGTTCGCGGTACTCCGGCGGGACCGGGCCGCCGCGGAAGCGGCCCTCCATCCCCCGCCAGACCTCCTTGACCAGCCATGACATCTGGGTCTCGCGATCGGGCACCGGGAACATCGGCATCCGGCTGGACTCGGCGAAGACCTCGTCGTAAGAGCTGACCCGGTCAGCGATGGCCAGCGTGTTGTCGCAGGCGCCAGGCACCTGGGTGTCCCACAGCTGGCGCATCTCCTCAGCCGGGCAGACGTAGTAGCCTTCGCCGTCGAACTTGAACCGGTTCGGGTCGTCCAGCTGGGCGCCGGACTGCACCGCCAGCAGCGCGTCGTGGGCCTTTGCCTGGTCCTTGGTGACGTAGTGGGAGTCGTTCGTGGCCACCGGCGGGATGCCTAGACGCCGACCGATATCGATCAGGCCGTCACGGACCCGCCGCTCGATCGACAGCCCGTGGTCCATCAGCTCGAGGAAGTAGCGGTCCTTGCCGAAGATCTCCTGGAACTCGGCGGCTGTCTTGTAGGCAAGCTCGTCCTGGCCCAACCGTAGCCGGGTCTGGATCTCACCGGACGGGCAGCCGGTGGTGGCGATGAGGTTGCGGGCGTGCAGCCGGAACAGCTCCCGGTCCATCCGGGGCTTGTTGTAGTAGCCGTCGATGGAGGCGAGCGAGGACAGCTTGAACAGGGAGCGCAGCCCGTCAGAGTCTTCGGCGAGAAGGGTCAGGTGGCTGAACGCGCCGCCGCCGGACACGTCGTCGCCGCGCTGGTCCGGTGTGCCCCACCGCACCGGTTTCTTGTGGAACCGGTCGACGGGGGCCAGGTACGCCTCGATCCCGATGACCGGCTTGATGCCGGCCTTCCTGCACTGGCTCCAGAACGAGTAGGCGCCGAACATGTTGCCGTGGTCGGTGATCGCCAGTGCCGGCATCCCCAGGCGCACCGCCTCCGCAACGAGCGGCTTGTGCTGCGCCAAGCCGTCGAGCATGGAGAACTCGGTGTGGACATGCAGGTGAACGAATGACGAGCTCACTGCGTCGTCCTCTCCTGGTCGTCTCCTGTGCGGCGGATCTCGGCGACGCCGTCGACGTCGGCCAGCACGTCCACCAGGGTCTGTCCGTTGGCCAGCTCTCGCGGCTGGAACGGCATGAGCCGCAGCCCAGCGCCGTGCAGGACGTCAAGCAGCTCGGCGGCGATGTCACGCCGGTCGCGTTGTGGGCAGCCCACCGAGGCCAGCGCCCGGCCCGCGGTGCCGACCCTGATCCGCACATCGACGTTGGCGGCCAGGCCTGCCCGGGTGGCCGCAGCGCGGGCCGCGCCGGCCGTCTCCGCGGCGGCCAGCATGTCCAGCACCGTCTGCCGTGAGTAGATCCCGGCCACCACCCGGGCGATCTCGTTGCGGCCGACCTGGGCGGCGTCCGCGGCCAGCATGGCGGCCTTGAGGTCGCGTTCGGCGGAGCGCATCGCGTCGGCCGCACCCACCAGCGCGTGACGGGCGCCTTCCGCCGCCTTACGGTCATCTACCGCCTTACGGTCGTCCGGTGCCATCGGCCCCCTGCCCGTCGAAGCTCCCAACCAACAACCGACATGATCCCAGCCAGTCAAGATCTAGACCACTAACGTGAGGTGGTGTGTCGTGACCGTGCAGGCGCTCCGGACGGCTGGCGCGCCGGTCCGGCGTGCGGGCTGGGGCGACACGGCCAGCGGCCGGGTCAACGGGCGAACGGCTCCAGCATCGCCGCGGCAGCCTGCATCCAGGCCCGCTTGGTGGCCGGGCCCAGCGCCTGGTAGTCGATCGAGGAGCCGCTCTCCAGCACCGCGTCGTACGGCACCACGGCGACCGCCCGGGTACGGGTGGCGAAGTGCCTGGACAGGTCGTCCAGCAGCGGCGGCGGGTTAGGGGTGGCGCACGACACCAGCGTCAGGGCGTTGCCGACCAGCCGCTCCATGCCCATGTCCACGAGCAGGTCGAGCATCCAGTCGGCGGCGAACGCCGCGTCCTCCCGGGGCACGGTCGTGATCACGAGCTGGTCGGCCATGTTCAGCACGGCCTGCCAGTTCGGGCTCTCCACGTTGTTGCCGGTGTCCACACAGATCACGTCGTGCGTACGGCGGAGCAGCTCCAGCAGGCGGCGCACGGTGTGCCCGTCGAGGCGCTGGGCGAAGCGCGGGCTCTCCTCCCCGGCCAGCACGTCGTACGACCCGTCGGACGCGTGCCGCAGGTAGTTGTCGAGCATGTCGCGCAGCTCGTGCTCTGGCGTCGACTCCACCTTCAGCAGGTCAGCCACCAGGTGCCGGATGGTGCGCGCGTGCCGGGCGCTGCCGGCGCGCAGGCCCAGGGTGCCGCGCAGCTCGTTGTCGTCCCAGGCGATGACGCCCCTACCCCGGACGCTGCCGACGGTCGCCGCGGCGAGCACGGTCGCGGTGGTCTTGTGGACCCCGCCCTTGGGGTTGGCGAACGCGAGGACGCGTGCGGGGCCCAGGTCGCGTCGCAGCACGCTGGCGGACGGGTCGGCCGCCCCGTTGGGGTGCGCCTGCCGCCACTCGATCGTGCCCGGGTAGCGCGTCAGGCCACCGTCGAACTGGGGCGAGGCCCGGGTGCCGGGGACCGACGCGCGGCCCACGGTCGGCTGCTCGCCGCTGTGCCCCAGCAGCGCCCGGTCAAGCAGTGCGCGCCACCGGTGGGCCGGCTCGGCGACCGGCTCCCAGCCGGCCTCGGTCCGCTCCACGCTCGCCTCCCCGTGCACCGTCTGCCTGACCAGGCTACGGAGCTCTACCCTATGGCGGCCACGCCGGCACCAGCCTCGGTCACGAAGCTCGATGCGATGACCACCTGGGCCACCGCCAGGAGCAGCTCGGCTGTTACCGTACCCCCTGGTCACCAGGGTGCATCGGACGGTGACGGACAACCGTCGCCATCCGGCGGCCGTGGCGACGCCGAACCGCCGGGCGGGTGGCTGCCGGCGGGCCGCCGTCCGGCGGCGGCCGGACGGTGTCGGCCTGCTCGGGTAGCGGCGGCAGGAAGACCGCCCGGTCCACCCGGCGCACCTCCGGTGCCGGGTCAACCACCCGCACCCCGGGCCGGGCGGCGACATCGCGCAGCACGGCCGGCGTGGCCCGGACCACTCCGGCGTACACGCACGAGCAGCGCTCCCGGTAGGCGAGCGCCTGCACGTCGTCGGGGACCTGGACGGCCGGGATACGCACGATCTCGGTCTGCGTACGCGGCAGCGGCACGCGGGCGTAGACATGCGACACAGATACCCCAGCCAGCACCGCGGCGAGCCGCTGTGGCGCGAGGTAGGCACGCAGCGTCACCAGGGCGTAGGTCTCCGCCTGGCCGGCCGTTGGCGACGCGGCCAATGCGGCCAGCTCGGCCCGGCTGTCCTGAAGATAGGCCGGAATCGACTGGCCCTGGGACACCCCCACCCGCACCACGTCGCCGACCGTCGGGTCGCCGGCGGGCCGCTGACCGCTCAACAAGACCGCGCTGAGCAGCACAGCGGCCACCGCGACCACCGTGGCAAGCGGCAAGGCGGGCAGGGTGCGTACGCGCGTGGCGCCGCGGCCCAGCCGGCGCAGCGCGGCGGCGAGCGGTGGCAGCAGCCAACGGTCGAGGCGGCGTAGCGGCCCTCCGTGACCCGTCCGAGCCGCGCCCGCCGTCCGCGGATCCGCCCTCCTGCCCGGCACCGCCCTACTGCCCGTCGCGCAGTATCCGCAGCACCGCAGCCAGATCCTGCGGGTAGTCGCTGACGAACCGCACCTGCGCTCCCGTCGCCGGGTGCTCGAAACCCAGCTCCCGGGCGTGCAGCCACTGGCGCTCCAGCCCCAGCCGGGCGGCGAGCGTGGGGTCGGCGCCGTACGTCAGGTCACCCACGCACGGGTGGCGCAGCGCTGCGAAGTGGACCCGGATCTGGTGCGTACGGCCGGTCTCCAGGCGTACGTCGACCAGGCTGGCGGCGGCGAATGCCTCGATCGTGTCATAGTGCGTGATGCTCGGCTTACCGCCGGACATCACCGCCCACCGGTAGTCGTGGGTCGGGTGCCGGTCGATCGGCGCGTCCACCGTGCCGCGCAGCGGGTCGAGATGGCCCTGCACCAAGGCGTGGTAGCGCTTGTCCACCTCGCGCTCCCGGAACGCCCGTTTCAGCACCCGGTACGCGTACTCGCTCTTGGCCACCACCATCAGGCCCGTGGTGCCTACGTCGAGCCGGTGCACGATGCCCTGCCGCTCGGCCGCCCCGCTGGTCGCGACCGTATGCCCGAGGGCGGCAAGCCCGGCCAGTGCGGTCGGGCCGGTCCAGCCCGGGCTGGGGTGCGCGGCCACGCCGACTGGCTTGTCCACGACGACGATGTCGTCGTCGCTGTGCACCACTCGCAGCCCGGCCACCCGCTGCGGCTCGACGCCGGGCGGCACGGGCGGGCCGGGCAGGGTCACGTCGAGCCAGGCACCCGAGGCCACCTTCTCCGACTTGGCCGCAGGCGCGCCGTCCACCCGTACGTCGCCGGCCGCCACCAGGTCGGCCGCTGCGGTGCGGGAGAGCCCGAACAGGCGGGAGATGGCCACGTCGAGCCTGGTCCCGTCGAGCCCCTCCGGCACGGGCAGGGACCGCAGCTCGCGGCGGTCAGGCATGGTCACGGCCAGGCGCGCCAGCCCCGGGTCGCGCGTCAACCCGGTCGAGTGCCGTGTCGGTCCGTTCCATGTCGGTCCGTTCCGTCCCCGTCCTGTCCATGCCGGCCGGGTCCGCGCCAGCCAGGTCCGCGTCGTCCGGGCCCGCGTCGTCCGGGCCCGCGTTGTCCGGGCCCGCGTTGTCCGGGTCTTCGTTGTCCGGGTCTTCGTTGTCCGCGTGCCGGGTACCGTCCCGGCGCCGGCCGGTCAGCTCCAGCAGGATCGCCAGAACCACGCCGCTGACCAGTGCCATGTCCGCGACGTTGAACACCGGAAAGAACTGGCCGTGCTCGTCGAGCAGGCTGAGGAAGTCCACCACGTGCCCCACGAACGGACCCGGTGCGCGGAAGATCCGGTCCACCAGGTTGCCGCCGGCACCGCCGAGCACCAGCCCCAGCGCGGCTCCCCATGGCACCGACCGCAGGCGCCGCGACACCCACGCGATCCAGCCGACCACCACGAGGGTGACCACCGGAAACACGAACGTGTAGTCACGGGCGAGGCTGAAGGCGGCGCCGCTGTTGCGGGTCAGCACGAGGTAGAGGCCGCCGCCGAAGAGGCGTACCGGTCCGCGGTCGGTCAGCTGTGTCACCGCCAGCTGCTTGGTGACCAGGTCCAGGACGAGGACGGCCAGCGCGGCCACTGCGAGGACCAGCACGGCCCGCTGCCGGTACGACGGCCCGACCGGCCCGGTCCCGACCGGCCCGATCTCAGCCGGCCCGATCCCGGCCGACCCGGTCTCGACCCGCTCCATGCCGCTCTGGGCAGGCAGATCATCAGGGTCCGGGTCACCGGGATCCGGGGTACGCATCGCCGCCGGTCGTGGTGCGGTCTGTTCGTGGTCGACCTGCTCCGCCGCCGGTTCCGTCGCGGCCGGCTGCCCATCGGGGCGCTCGGCCGTGCCGCTGTCGTTCAGCTCAGTCCTCCATCCGCCGCCCGTCAGCGACGCTCCTCCAGCTGCTTGCACGCCACGCACAGGGTCGCCGACGGGAACGCGGCCAGCCGCTCCACCGGGATCTGGTTGCCACACCGCTCGCACCAGCCGTAGCTGCCGTCGTCCAGCCGCTCCAGCGCCCTCTCGACCTGGTTGATCCGCTCCAGGATGTTGTTGGCGAGAGAGATCTCCTGCTCCCGCTCGAACGTCTTCGTCCCAGTGTCGGCCTGGTCGTCGCCTGCCGAGTCGGTCAGCCGGTCGCGCTGGAGCTCGGCAATCTCGGCGAGCGTCTGGTCGTACTCGCTGCGCAGCTCTTCTCGTCGGCCAGCCAGCGCGGCGCGGATCTTCTCCGTCTCCGCCGCGGTACGGGTGGACTTGGTCGCCGCCTTGGTGGCGGTCCGGCTCGCAGCGGTCTTGGTCTCGGCTGACTTGGCCATTGTCGCTCCCTCGGCCGCGCGGTTGGCGGCGGTTGCGTGCGGCTGAACGGTGTGCTCCGCGGCCACCCGGCGGGCGGACCCGCCAGACCGGGCCGTGCGACCCTTGGCGCCGTTGCCGGCCGCGGTGGCGCTTTCAACGGGAGTGGCTGGGGTTGCCCCGCCCGGGGCCGGTCCCGCAGCCGTGCCCTGGGTCGCCTCGGCGTCCGTCTTGTCCGATGTCCTTGCTGAACCCGATGCCTTTGCGGGCGCCGTCTTCGCCGGAGCTGTCCGGGCCGTCTTTGTCTTGGCCGGAGCCCGCTTCGCCGGCGCCGTCCTGGCCGGCGTGCTCGCCTTGGTCGCCGTCTGCTTCGCGGTCGCCGTCTGCTTCGCGGTCGCCGTCTGCTTCGCGGTCGCCGCCGGCTTCGCGGTCGCCGCCGGCTTCGCGGTCGCCGCCGGCTTCGCGGTCGCCGCCGGCTTCGCGGTCGCCGCCGGCTTCGCGGTCGCCGCCGGCGTAGCAGGTGCGGTCTTCGACGCGGCCGGCTTCTTGGTCACGGGGTCCGTCACGGTGGCCTTCTTCGCGGCGGCCGCCCGGGCGGCCGGAGTGGTCCGGGCCGGACCAGCCGCCGCGGCGCTCTGTTCCGGAGCGGCCTTCGTACCCTCGGCCTCGGCCGAGCTAACCGCGCGACCGGACTTCTTCGCGACCGGCGGCGCCGCCGGATCCGCCTGGCCCGCGCCGGCCGCGCTGGCCTTCGTCGTCGCCTTCCGTGCGACTTTCGCCCGCTCGGCCATGGCGTCCCCCACATGCAAACGGGCGCGCGGCGCGGCGCCGCGCACTCCGGAGGTTGGCAAGGATACGGAACGTACGCGCGTCCGACAAACATGCCACACGTATTCCACCCATAAAACGGTGAAAGTCCCATGGCGGCCCGCATCGACCAATGCCTTTTGCCCGCCACGGCCATCTGCTCCCTGACCTCGGCCGGGCCGGCAGCTTCCGGGCCGCGACCCGCTCCGCCGCGGCGACTGCGGCCGGCCGCTGCAGCCCCGGCCCTGCCACGGCAGCCCTAGCCCTGCCACGGCGACCCCAGCCTTGCCACGGCAGCCCCGCCCTGCCACGGCAGCCCAGCGCGCTGCGGCGCACCGGCGCGGTCGGCCGTCCTCGTGCTCAGGACGGCCGGTCGGTGCCCTCCTCGGCGAACCACCGCGCCAGCCGGCCCCGCCGGCTGACCGCCCGCAGCCGCCGCTCGGCAGCCTGCCGGGCATCGACCGTCGCCACGATCAGCAGGCTGTCCCCGGTGCGCAGCCGGGTGTCCAGGGTGGGCACGAACCCGGACCCGTTGCGCAGGACGAGCGTCACCACGGCGCCGACCGGCAGCCGCAGCTCATCGAGGTACACACCGGACAGCCGCGACCCGGGTGGCACGTCGAGCTGCAACAGGTCCGCGCGCATGCGTTCCAGGGGGGCGGTCTCCACGTACAGCTCGGCCGCCTCGCCGGGTGCGGTCACCCGCAGCCGTGCCGCCAGCCACGGCAGGGTCCCGGCCTGGACCAGGGTGAACACCACAACCAGCACGAACACTGCGTCGAACAGCGGGGCGTAGCCCACCGGGTCGACCGACAGCGGGATCGTCGCGAGCACGATCGGCACCGCCCCACGCAACCCGGCCCAGGAGAGAAAAACCTGCTCACGCCATGGCACGCGGAACGGCACCGCGCTGATGAGCACCGACAACGGCCGGGCCAGAAAGATCAGCGCCAGCCCGACGACGATCGCCGGCAGCAGGGCCGAGCCCAGCCGGCCCGGTGAGGCGAGCAGCCCGAGCAGCACGAACAGGCCGATCTGCGCCATCCAGGCCAGCCCGTCAGCGAAGCCGAGGATCGCGGTCCGGTGCGGCAGCCGGGCGTTTCCGAGTACGACGCCAGCCACGTACACGGCGAGGAAGCCGGAGGCGTGCGCGACGCTGCCCGCGGCGTAGGCGAGGACCGTGAGCCCGACGGCCGCCAGCGGGTAGAGACCGGCGGCCGGCAGCGCCGCCCGGCGCAGGCCGACGCTGCCCAGCCACCCCACCACCCCGCCGACCAGCGCACCGGCCACCAGCTCGTAGCCGACCAGCAGCAGCTCGTACCACCACGGGTGGGCGCCCAGGTCGGCGGTTGTCAGCAGCAGGACCAGCAGCACCGCTGGAGCGTCGTTGATGCCGGACTCGGCCTCCAGCGTGGCGACCAGCCGCCGGCGCAGGCGCAGCCGGCGCAGCGTGGAGAAGACCGCGGCGGCGTCGGTGGAGGACAGCACCGCCCCGAAGAGCAGGGCGAGCTGCCAGTCAAAGTCAAAGGTGTAGTGGACCACCGCTCCCACCGCAGCCACGCTGACCGCGACGCCCACAGTGGACAGGGCGATGGAGACCGGCAGCACCGGTCGCAGCGTGTGCCAGCGGCCGGTGAGCCCGCCCTCGGCGATGATCAGTACGAGCGCGGCCAGGCCGAGGGTGCGGGTCAGGCTCGCGTTCTCGAACTCGATGCCGAGCCCCGCCTCGCCGATCGCCACCCCAAGGGTCAGGTAGACCAGGAGGCTGGGCACCCCGAGCCGGGTGGACAGGCGCACCGCGCCGACCGCGACGAGCAGCACAGCCGAGCCGAGCAGCAGCGCCAGCTCCAGGTCACGGCTCATCGGGACGGCACGGGTGGGTTCTGCGGGGCTGTGCCGGGTGCGGCCGGCCCGTCACGCAGATCCCTGACCCGGTCACCGAGGCCGGCCGGCGGGTCGTCGACCTCGAAGAGCTTGTCCCGGCTGGCCGCGCCGGAGCGCAGACGGACAGCCGCGGGGCGTACGCCCAGGGCTGCGGCGAGCGCCTTCCGCGCCGCCTCGGTCGCCCGCCCGTCCACTGCGGGGGCGGTGACGGCGACCACGAGGGCCGGACCGCCCGGTCCGGCGTACACGCCACCGACCTGGATCCGGGACGCACCTGGCCTGACCCGCACGGCAATGACCATGACTCATTCTGTCCGGCCGCCGTCGCGCCGCCCGCACCGGACACCTGCCAGTGAGGCCTGATCGCCCCGCCTACCCCTTGGGCCGTCCCGGTCCGGCCGTCCTGTTCCGGACGTTCCGGTCCGACATCCCGGCCTCCGACATCCCGGCCTCCGACATCCCGGCCGTCGCGCCGGCCGGCCGCGGCTAGCGCGGTGGCCGGGGCTAGCCCGGTGGCCGGGGCTAGCCCGGTGGCCGGGGCTAGCCCGGTGGCCGGGGCTAGCCCGGTTGGGTGTAGGCGAGCAGCGCGCGAACTGGCTCGCACCGGCTGCACGGGGTGAAGCCCAGCTCCACCGCCTCGCTCACCGGCAGCGGCTCGCTCTCCCGTCCTTGCAGGTGGTCGCAGCCGGCCAGGTGGTAACGGGGACGGCCGTCGACGACCAGCACCTCGGCAGAGAGCCGGGCCAGACGGGTGGCCACCGGAGCGGAGACCTCCTGCGCGGCGGGCTCGTCCGGCGGGTCCTCGTCTTCGTAGTCTTCGCCGTCCTCGTCTCCGCCGTCCTCGGCCGCTGCGCCAGCGGCCGCGGTGGCGGCAGTGGCGGGCGCAGGCCTGGCTGCCTCCGTGGCCTTTCCAGGAGCCTGCGACCAGGCACCCGATGGTCCGGACGGTGCGGTGGATGCGGTGGTCGCCGGCTGCGGACCCGGCTCCCGCAGCAGCCGCGCCATCGCCGCGGACGGCCCAACCGGCTCGCGCAGCTCCGCCGGCTCCCGCGACACCGGCTCCCGCGACACCAGCTCCCGCGGCTCAACCAGCTCGCGCACCTCCGCCAGCTCAGCCGGCTCCCGCACGACCGGGACGAAGGCGGGCGTAGGCCGGCGACTGGCCGGCTCCGCCGGCGCCTCGTCCCCGGCCCGGGGCCGTTGACCGGCCCGCGGGGACCGTCTGGTCGTGACCGAGGGCTGGTCCGCAGCGACCTGGCGGGCGCCGACGTAGAGCATGACCGCGGCGAGCATGCTCGCCGCGATCGAGCCGAAGAGCAGCGTGTTGGCGCCCGATGCCAGGCCGAGGGCGAGCAGCACCACGGCCACAAGGATGAGCAGCAGGCTTACGACGATCACGGCTCACCCTCTCACCAGCCTGGGGCCGGTCAGCCTAGCTCAGCGGACGCCACCGTCGAGGCCGGACCGGCCGCCGTAGGAGCCTCCGGTCACGCCGGCTGCGGCGAGGCCCGCGCTGTTGCCGGACCGGCCGCCGTCGCGGGTCATCTCCGCCTCCAGCCCCTGACCGCGCCCTTCGAGGTCGCGCAGCTGGCTCTCCAGGTAGGCCTTGAGCCGGGTGCGGTACTCGCGCTCGAACTGCTTGAGCTCCTCAATGTGCTTCTGCAGGGCGGTCCGCTTCGCGTCGAGGCCGCCCATGGCCTCCTGGTGCCGCTGGCGCGCGTCCCGCTCGAGGGCGTCTGCCTTGGCCCGCGACTCGCGGGTGACCTCCTCGGCCTTCGCCCGGGCGTCGGAGAGGAGCTTGTCCGCCTCCCGCCGGGCGTCGTTGACGTGGTCGTCAGCGGTGCGCTGGGCCATCATCAGCACCCGCAGCGCCTGCTGCTCGCCGTCGCCGCCGACCGGGCCACCCTGGGACCGGATCTGCTCCAGCTCGTTCTGCATGGCGCGGGCGGCCTGCTCCGCGGCGACCTTCTCCCGCTGCAGCCGGTCCAGCTGGGACTTGAGCTCGGCGTTGTCCGCGGCGAGGCGGGGGTCGCCACCGGGGCCGGCGGGCACGCGCCCACCACCCCGCTCGAGCTGCGCACGCAGCTCGCTGTTCTCCTCGATCAGACGGGCGAGCTCCCGCTCGACCTCGTCCAGGAAGGCGTCGACCTCCTCCTCGTCGTAGCCCCGCTTGCCGATGGGGGGCTTCTTGAACGCGACGTTGTGGACGTCGGCCGGGGTCAGCGGCATCGAAACTCCTCGGGTCAGTTGCGGCCGCGTTCACACGCCGATCCGCAGGCGGGTGCCTGCTAGATCAGTGGTTGTACCACGAATGCCAACAGCAGGAACAGGATAACTAGGAGCAGGATAGAGGCCAGGTCGAGGCTCACCGTACCAATACGCAGCGGCGGTATCACGCGCCTGAAGACCCTGATCGGCGGGTCCGTGACGCTCCACACGACCTCCAGGGCCGCCGCGGCGCCCCGGCCGGGGCGCCACCGGCGCCCGTACGAGAGCACCGCACTGAAGACGAACCTGGTCAAAAGAGTGATGATGAAGACGTAAAGGACCAGGTAGATGATCTGGAAGATGATCGACACCACGTCAGGCGGGATCCCTCGGTTGGGTTAGCTCTGGTTGAAGAAGCCGCCCTCAGCGATCTTGGCCTTGTCCTCCGCGGTGACCTGAACATTGGCCGGCGAGAGCAGGAACACTCGGTTGGTCACGCGCTCGATCGTACCGCGCAGCCCGAACGCCAACCCGGCGGCGAAGTCCACCAGACGTTTGGCATCGGCCTCATCCATTTCGGTGAGGTTCATGATCACCGGAACGTTGTCCCGGAAGTGCTCACCGATCGTCCGCGCCTCGTTGTACGTGGTCGGATGCAGCGTGGTGATCTGGTAGCGCCGGTCGCTGTCGTCGGTCATCGCCCGCTCACGCATCTGCACCTGCGGGGCGAGCGCCAGGTTGTCCCGGGTCGGGTAGGCAGAGCCCGAGGCGCCCCGGGCGATGGAGCGCACGCTGGCCCGCTCCGCCCGACCGGTGTCCCGCTCCGCCAGCCGGTCGGCGAGCCGCTCGGTGGTACGCGCACGCGGCGGGGCCGGCGCGTCGTCAACGTCGTCCTCGTCGTCGGAGAAGTCGTCGCCGAAGCCCCCACTCCGGTAACCGTGCTCGCGGTAGCCACGATCGTCGTACCCCCGGTCGTC
>Ga0075430_100001962_pt1 | contig 16916 bp, 12 predicted proteins | sample RhiMetdeltSRZDD4_FD_75294 | JGI IMG/M metagenome (GOLD analysis project Ga0075430, IMG submission 75294) | Populus rhizosphere microbial communities from Tennessee, USA - Rhizosphere MetaG P. deltoides SRZDD4 | ecosystem: Host-associated > Plants > Roots > Rhizosphere > Soil | place: USA... | reverse complement strand
CACGGAACTGACGTTGCCATACAATTGGGATTATGTGGTGAAGACCCCGTTACGTTTGATTTAAAAGCAATTGATAGCCGTATTGCGGATATTGCCGCCATGAAGGAATTATTGCTGGGTGGTTTGCATGAGGTACAATTTGACCCAAGAGAGGATATCGAGTTCTTATTCAGTGAATCGCTTCCATATCATCCTAATGCTGTGAGTTTTTTAGCCGATTGTAAAAATGGTGAGGCTGTGGCAGAAACATATTATAGTGTTGGTGGCGGATTTGTCGTGAAAGAAGGAGAAGAGCGAAATTCATCTGCTGATGTTCAATTACCGTTTCCCATTAATAATGCCAATGACCTATTGCATTGGTGTATGAAAACAGGGATGGCAATTAATGAAGTAGTAATGGAGAATGAGCATGCCTGGCGAACGGAAAAAGAAACAAAAGAAGGAGTATTGAAGATTTGGAAAGTAATGAGTGAATGTATCTATCGGGGTTGTCATACAGAAGGAATGCTGCCGGGTGGATTGAATGTAAGGCGACGCGCTGCTGAATTGAATAAAAAATTATTAGGTGGTAAAAAATATAGTGATTACCAAAGCTGGATCGCCACCATAAGAGCCGGTGGCAATTCGTTTAAATATATTCTTGACTGGGTTAGCTGTTTTGCGTTGGCAGTAAACGAAGAGAATGCTTCATTTGGACGCGTCGTGACAGCGCCAACGAATGGAGCAGCAGGTGTGATACCGGCCGTGTTACATTATTATATTGTATTTGGAGATGGGAATCATGATGACAAGATCATCCGGTTTTTATTAACTGCCGCTGAGATAGGAAGTATCTTTAAAAAAGGGGCTACTCTTTCGGCTGCGATGGGTGGTTGCCAGGCAGAAATAGGAGTATCATCTGCAATGGCTGCAGCTGCATTAGCCGAATGTATGGGTGGCACACAAAAGCAGGCAATGATGGCATCCGAAATTGCCATGGAGCATCATCTTGGTTTAACCTGTGATCCTATTGCCGGTCTTGTGCAGATACCATGTATTGAAAGAAATACAATGGGTGCAATAAAAGCGATCACTGCATCGCAGCTTGCTTTGCAAGGCTCGCCTGATTATGCAAAAGTTTCTTTGGATGCAGTGATAAAAACAATGTGGGATACTGCCAAGGACATGAATACAAAATATAAAGAAACTGCTGATGGTGGATTGGCGGTGAATGTTCCGATCAGTTTGCCTGAATGTTAATTCAGAGTGATTTTTGCTAGTTAAGAAAGGTTATTACCGCCTGACTGTTTTTTGTGGCAGTCGCATACACTTCCCGAATTGTTTCATAATATCCGAGCAAATAATCAACCACTTCTTCTTCCTCCCAAATGTTCGGATATACTTCGAGCTGCATCATTCGCTTTGCATCAAATTTTTTCCGCAATTCTTCCGGCGAAAGCTGTGAGAGTTGTGAATTGACTTCTTTTACCTGCTCGGGGGTTAAATAATTTCCGGGGCCATACCCGAGATCTTGTTCCGCATCGATCAGTTGACCGCTAAATAAAACTTTACCCATAGGATGATCAAGTGTCTCTATATTTTGACCGGTCAATAGGAATAATATTCCCTCCCATGATTTATCAATATCAGTCAGGTTTGGATCTTCTGCGTCGTTGTCATAAAGTCTGTCTTCTAATAAAGAACTATTTTCTAAATAACTTTCAAGCTCAGCGTTTGAGACCCTCAGCAGGTTACCAATCATGCTCATGTAGACAATTTTAGTTTTCAAAAATAATGTCAGGCTGCGATTTTCTGGCATTCTTCCGCGCATATTTTACAAACCCTTGCGCATTCCTGGCAATGATCGGTCTGGTGTTTAAAACATTCTTCGTGACATTGCCAGCAAATATCGGAGCATACCTGGCAAATTGCTTTTGCCGATTCACTTCCAAGGCTCATCAGTTGAGCCGCCGCATAACAAATAGTTGCGCATTCCATATCAAGTTGAATGCATCTGGCCATCATATGTATATCTTTTTCCTGCGTGCACGAGCTGGCACAATGATTACAGGCATCAGCACAACGAAGACAGGCTTTGATGCAGGATTCGTATTTCGGATAATTATTGGTCTCTTTCATCATTATGGTTTTACGACTTGCAGCAAAAGTCAAACCATATCAGATCATTTCGGGTGAACCGAATTCCAATAGTCGATATATTTATTTTTTACTTCTTCTTCTGTGATACCGGTGTCATAGATCGGTGAGGTGATGGGTAGTACTCTTTCTACTGATATCAATACAATATGATTGATCTTATACTTTGAAGCTGCTTCGCCGTAAAAAGAAACTACTTTATTAAAGAGATTACCTTCTGAAAATATTTTTGCGGTTCCCTTAAACCGGTAACCTTTCCTTGTAAATACATCCACTATATTAATTTCAATGGCAGGATTATTTAATAAATTCTGAACCGTGACCGGTGAGTGGATATCTGCAAAAGCTAAATGATCATCATCCCACGCAATTGTCGTTCCTTTTGGAGAAAGGTTTGGAGTTCCATCTGGGCAAACGGTAGCGATGAATCCAAGTTTTGTTTTTTGTACAAATTCTTTTATCTGAGTTGTCAAAAGTCCCATCCGTCTTAAGCAGGATTAAACAACTTCTCATCAACAAATGGTTGCTGCTTCAACCTGATGCCGGTTGCTTTAAATATGGCATTGGCTACGGCGCCACCGGTAGGAGGCAAAGCGGGTTCGCCCAATCCTGTCGGGTCGATTCCATTGTCTATGAAATACGCATCTACCTCGGGAATTTCTTTCATTCGTATCATGCGATAATTATGGTAGTTGGTTTGCTCTGGTGCTCCCTCCTTAAAACTCAATTTTCCAAACATAGCATGTCCATATCCATCGACGATAGCGCCCATTACCTGTTGCAGTGCACCGCTCTTATTGATCACTTCACCACAATCGGAAACTGCATATATCTTTTTAATAACGGGCTTTCCATCTTTCATAATGGCCTCAGCAACCTGGCCTACATAGCTTTGATGCGAGAAATAAACACTGAAACCCAGTGATACATCTTTCTTCTTTCCCCAGCCGGACTTTTCTGCCACAGTTTTAATCACCGTTTCCATCCGGTCGATATTATAGTTAATCGTGCCTACTTTGTTTGTTCTTGCCTTTTGTAAAAGCTCAAGCCTGAATTGAACCGGATCCTTTCCCGCGGCATGCGCCACTTCATCGATAAAACTTTGTTCAGCATAAGCCAGGAAATTTGTTACGGGAGCCCGCCATGCCCCCGTAGTGATCGGAGATTGATGATCGACGGTGTCAATTAGAAGATTATCTACCGCGCCTGAAGGAAAATTATTTTCTCTTGTTGAGTTACCAACATTTATTCCGGCTCCTCTTAACTTGTAACCGATCAGGTTTCCACTGGCATCTAATGCAGCCTGAAAACGGTATCGAACCGCAGGACGATAACTTCCGCCCGTCATATCATCTTCTTTTGTCCAGATAAGTTTTACGGGTTTTTTTATAATGCTTGATAGCTCTGCTGCTTCCACCACAAAATCGAATTTTAACCTTCTTCCAAATCCTCCCCCTAATCTTGTTATCGTTACATTGATCTTATCTTCAGGGATATTCAAGAGTTTTGATACCTGGGTCAGTGCACTGCCCGGAGTTTGTGTGGCACCAATCAGTTCAACGCCATCAGCACGAACATCAGCAAAAAAATTCATGGGTTCCATCGGGCTATGAGGAAGAAAGGGACATTGGTATTCACTCGTAATAACTTTTGCAGCATTTTTAAAAGCAGTTTCCACATCCCCATCTTTTCTTCTTACCTGTGCGTTGTCGCTATTCAGCATTGTAGTAAAAAGCTGATTGTGATCTGCGGTGCTCTCTATATTTCCGTCTTTTTCATATTCCACCTTTAGAACTTTCCTCGCTTTCATTACTTCCCAGGTTGATTTACCAACAACAGCCACATTATTCTTAAAAGTAACTACATCAATAATTCCGGGCATTGCTTTCGCAGCTTTATCGTCTACTGATTTTATTTTAGTGCCAAATGCCGGCGGTCTTTGAATCATGGCATATACCATCCCATCACGATACACATCAAGTCCAAAAATCCCTTTACCGGTAATGATGTTTTTGTTCTCTACATTTTTGATCGCTTTACCGATCAGCTTAAAATCTTTCCTGTTTTTTAGTTGCACGTCAGCGGGCACAGTGATCTTCGATGCATCCTCTGCCAGTTCACCATAACTTAATTTGTTACCTGTTTTTGTATGTATCACAAAACTATTTTCAGCTGTGCATTCACTTGCATCGACATTCCATTTTTTTGCGGCAGCGGCAATCAATAAATATCTTGCCGTTGCCCCGGCTGTTCTTAACCTTTTCCAGGAATGGGGGATGGCGCCGCTACCACCTGTTAACTGGCGATCAAATTTTTTGTCCAGTGGTGCCTGCATCACTTTCACTTTATTCCAATCGGCATCCAGCTCGTCGGCAACGATCATCGGAAAAGACGTCATCACATTTTGCCCAAGCTCGGGATTTGGAGAGAGGATTGTAATCGTTCCATCGGTTGCTATCGATAGATAACTATTGAAATTAAGATCAGCAACAGTGGATGAATTTAAAATAACCGGCGCAGCATCACTTCCAAACCAACTAAACCCAAGTACAAGACCGCCGCCTGTTAGAGAGCTTATTTTTAAAAAATCTCTTCTGCTTGTTTTGTTTAAGGTTGACATAGATTAGATTTTTTTACTTGCTGATATAATGGCTTCACGAATGCGATGGTACGCACCGCAACGACATAGATTGCCATGCATGGCGTCTTCAATTTGTTGTACTGTTGGTTTGGGGTTTCGTTTCAATAACGCAGCAGCCGTCATTATCTGCCCGGCCTGGCAATAGCCACATTGAGGGACATCTATCTCATCCCATGCAAGCTGCACAGGATGATCGCCATCTTTTGAAAGGCCTTCGATCGTTGTGACCTTTGCAGTCTTAACGGCTGAGACGGGTAATGTACAGGAGCGAACTGGATTACCATCGATATGGACGGTGCAGGCACCGCATTGCGCGATACCGCAACCGTATTTGGTACCAACCAATCCAAGGTGATCCCGTAATACCCATAACAAAGGAGTGTCGGCGGCAACATCCGTTTTGTATTCTTTGCCATTGATCCGGAGTGTGAAAACAGGCATTGACTTATGATTTTTGTGGATGGAAGTTACGAAAAACCCGATCACGCCGAACTGAATTATAAATGACAACCGTGTAGGGAATTCAAGTATCTCCGATCTCAAACAGATTGGGCCTGTCTTTAACTCGCTCAACGATGAAAGCCAACAACACTACTCAAAATTCTTTTTGTAAAAATTTATCCGGACGTGCCGTCACTTCAGTCGACGCAGTTTTCTATAAGCTAGATTGTTTCGGCCTATTTTACCTGACAAGTTATTGGTTCTATTTGAAAGCCTCGCAATGACGTATCCTCTTTCGATCTGAGGTTTATTCTGTTAGGCTGAGTCTGCGGCATTGCGAGACGCTTGTGTGAAGATGTTGACTGAATAGTTCATTAAACCAAAACAATCTTTTATTTTTTTTCAATACGTGCTGTCGCTATCTATCTTTTAATTCACTATCTCGGTGTTGTAATTACAAAAATTAACATAATGAGAATAAAATTCCACACAGTTTTTATTAATGGCGGACAAATAATGTTCACTCAAATTTTTTTCCACAACGTTTGACTTTCTATTCCCTTTTAATCAATGTGTTCCTGTTCAAAAATGTTATGGCATAATTCTTTATAAACAAAATGAAAAGAAATTCATGACACCACCTTCGGGAAGGAACACTGATCTAATATGCTTTTCTCACCTGCGCTGGAATTTTGTATATCAACGTCCCCAGCACCTGATGAGCCGCTTTGCAAAACATCGCAGAGTATTTTTCTTCGAAGAACCCATTTACGACGCTCCATCTCAATACAACGAAATTTTTGAAGATCCTGATAGCGGTGTATGTGTTGTAACTCCACACATTACCAGTGATACAGCAAATAGTACCGAACCCTTAAGGCATTTGCTACAGATATTCGTGGCATCCATGGAGATCAAAGAGCATGTTGCCTGGTATTATACTCCATTGTCACTTGCATTCAGTGATCATCTTCGATCCGATCTTGTTGTATATGATTGTATGGATGAGCTTTCATCATTCAAGTTTGCTTCGCCATTAATAAAGGAGTGGGAGAAAAGGCTTTTTGCAAAAGCTGACCTGGTATTTACAGGTGGAATGCATTTATATGAAGCGAAAAAGGATCTTCATCCCAATGTTCATGGTATTCCAAGCGGTATCGATGTGGATCATTTTATAAGCGCGAGAAATTTTGAAAACGACCCTGATGACCAGGCGTCCATCCCACATCCAAGAATCGGTTTTTATGGCGTAGTGGATGAGCGTTTCAATATCGAATTGCTCAGGTCAGCTGCCAAACAAAAACCAGCATGGCATTTTGTTGTCATCGGTCCAACGGCTAAGATTGATCCGGCAACCTTGCCAAAAACAAAGAACATTCATTTCCTGGGAATGAAACATTATGATGAGTTGCCGTCATATCTCGCCGGGTGGGACGTTGCCATGATGCCTTTTGCATTAAATGAGGCTACCAAATACATCAGCCCAACGAAAACGCCGGAATTTCTTGCAGCCGGAAAACCAGTCGTATCAACCTCGGTACATGATGTCGTACATCCTTATGGCGATAAGAAATTGGTAAGCATTGCAGATACTCCTGCTGAATTTATTGCAGCCATCGAACAATACATATCAACCGAAAGAGGAAAGACATGGATGAAAGAAGTTGATGGTTTATTGCAAACAATGTCATGGGATGATATCTGGAAAAAAATGAATGACCTTATGAATAAGTCTTTAAATCTAAAAACTATTAAGCATGAAAATGAATCACAAACCTATGTTTGACTATTTAGTGGTGGGAGCCGGGTTTGCCGGGGCTGTCATCGCAGAGCGCCTGGCAAGTCAGACCGGCAAGAGAGTTTTGATCATAGACAAGAGAAATCATATTGGTGGTAATACATACGATTATTATAACAGCGATGGAATACTTGTACACTTATACGGGCCCCACATCTTTCATACAAACTGTAAAGAGATCTTTGATTATCTAGGCAAGTTCACTACATGGAGACCTTATGAACATCGTGTACTGGCAAGCGTTGATGGAATGCTGGTTCCCATACCGATCAACCTGAATACAATTAATAAATTATATGGAACTAATCTTTGTTCAGCAGAAGTTGAAAAGTTCCTGGCTGATAAGGCTGAAAGGAAAGACCGGATCATCACATCAGAGGATGTGGTAATTAGCAAAGTAGGGAAGGAGTTATATGAGAAATTTTTTAAAGGGTATACTAAAAAGCAATGGGGTTTGGACCCGAGTGAATTGGATGCATCTGTCGCTGCAAGAATTCCAACCCGTATCAATAAAGATGACAGGTATTTCACAGATACTTACCAGGCAATGCCATTGCATGGTTATACAAAGATGTTTGAGAAAATGCTTTCTCATCCACGTATTAAAATAATGTTGAATACCGATTATAAAGAGATTGAAGGATTAATTCCACACCGGGAGATGATCTTTACAGGACCTATCGATTATTATTTTGACTATTGCTATGGCAAACTTCCATATCGTTCACTGGAATTCAGGTTTGAAACAGTTGAAACAGAAGTTTTCCAGCCAACAGGAACCGTAAATTATCCAAACGAACATCCCTATACAAGAGTAACCGAATTTAAATATCTCACGGGCCAAAAGCATCCTAAGACCACCATGGTGTATGAATATCCGACAGATGAGGGTGATCCTTATTACCCTGTGCCGAGGCCGGAGAATGCAGAATTGTATAAAAAATACCAGGCTTTAGCAGACGAAACACCGAATGTTCATTTTACAGGAAGATTGGCAACATACAAATACTATAATATGGACCAGGTGGTAGCGCAATCTCTGACCTTGTTTAAAAAAATTATGGGATCGAAAGAACAGCAAAATGGAACGCAGCTCAACGGACATAAGGTACCAGTACTGCAGGCCTGAGATTTGGGGAGGCATTGAATGTACTATCAATAGAGTACAGGATAGTTTTCGTGATCAGCTCCTTTATTCGGGACATTATTCGCGACCAGGAGATATTGCGGAAATATCATCATTAGGGATAAGAAAGCTGAGGTATCCTGTTTTATGGGAATTTCATCAGCCTCATCAAAACAAAACCATCGATTGGAGTTGGACAGAAAAACAACTTGATTCGATCCGTGAACACGGTATCACTCCCATTGCCGGATTAGTGCACCATGGAAGCGGTCCTGCTTTTACTGACCTTGGCGATAAAGAGTTTCCCTATAAACTCGCTAAATATGCAAAAGCTGTCGCAAAAAAATTTCCCTGGCTTGAATATTATACCCCTGTGAATGAACCATTGACCACTGCACGATTTAGTGGTTTGTATGGTTTATGGTATCCACATAAAACGAACGAATTAAGTTTTGTCAAGATGCTGCTAAATCAACTTAAAGGAGTTGTATTAAGCATGCGTGCCATTCGAAAAATAAATTCTAAAGCAAAACTGGTTCAAACGGAAGACCTGTCGAAAACTCATAGTACCTCGTTGCTCGCTTACCAGGCCGAATTTGAAAATAAAAGAAGATGGCTTACTTATGATCTGCTTTGTGGTAAGGTAAACAAGGATCATTACTTCTGGGATTACTTTATCAAAATGGGTGTCGATAAAGAAGACATTGCATTCTTTGCAGACAATCCATGCCCTCCTGATATCATTGGTTTCAACTATTATGTTACATCTGAAAGGTACCTGGATGAAAAGATCGCGAACTATCATTGCTCAACCCATGGCGGCAATCACAAACATCGATATGCCGATATAGAAGCCGTGCGGGTGACTGAACTAGCGGGCTTGAACATATTATTAAAAGAGGCATGGGAGACGTATAAATTACCGATAGCGATAACTGAGAATCATCTGAGCTGTACCCGTGAGGAACAAATGCGCTGGTTCAAAGAATCGTGGGAAGCATGCTGTAATCTTAAACAAGAAGGCATTGATATAACCGCATTAACCGTGTGGTCATTGCTGGGCGCTTATGATTGGAACAGTTTGCTCACCCATACAAATAATTATTACGAATCAGGAGCATTTGATGTTGGTAACAGTAAGTTCCGGAAAACAGCACTGGCGAAAATGGTAACGGCTATTGCCACAACCAATAATTATCATCACCCTGTTCTGAATGAAAAAGGATGGTGGAATAGAAAACGAAATGTTAACCAAATTATGGAAACAAGAAAGGAAAACCAGTTATTGATCATCGGGCGGAACGGAACATTAGGACATGCGTTCATGCGAATCTGTGAGCACCGTCGCATACCCTATGTTGCACTAACAAGAAAGGACCTCGATATTTCAAACGAACATGATGTAAGAAGAGTAATCGACTCCTACCGGCCGTGGGGTGTCATCAATACTGCTGGTTATGTAAAAGTGGATGATGCAGAAAATAATTACAATGAATGTTTTGCCGTAAATTCAATTGCGCCGGGCATATTGGCAAATGCGTGCAATATACGGGGCATTCATTTCATGACTTTTTCATCTGATCTTGTTTTTGATGGCAACAAAAAAACTCCATACTATGAAACTGATACGGCAAAGCCATTAAATATTTATGGTATCAGCAAAGCAAATGGAGAACAGGTCGTTCAAAAAATTAATCCGGCGTCCCTGATCATTCGTACCAGCGCCTTCTTTGGTCCATGGGATCAATTCAATTTTGCCTACCATATAATTGACTCACTAAAAAACGAACGATCTCTTTCTGTGGTAAAAGATGTGGTCGTATCTCCGACTTATGTACCTGACCTCGCTAATGCGGCGCTTGATCTTTTCATTGATGAAGAAAGTGGTATTTGGCATCTAAGCAACCAGGGAATGGTTAGTTGGGCTGATTTTGCATGTGCAATTGCTGAAAGAGCCGGGTTCAATAAAGACAATCTCATTTTTAAAAACCTGGATGAAATGGGATGGAGAGCCCAGCGTCCTTTGTATAGCGCGTTAAAAAGTGATAAGGGGATAAATCTACCGGCATTGGATAACGCTTTGGAACGATTTTTCGAATACAAAACCGCTTAAACGTTATTACATATGCCCGGCAATAAGTTCATGTTCGCCACAGGAATTGAAAATAGTTATCCCACCATCCAGTTACCCAATGGAAAAACGAAAAGAGTTGATGAAATGGAAAAAGCATTTCATTACGACAATTGGAAAACAGATTTTGAACTGGTAAAGGAATTAGGTATTGAATTCTTAAGATTTGGACCGCCTTATTATAAAACCCATTTGGCACCAGGCAAATACGATTGGGAATTTTCTGATGCGACCTTTGCTTACCTAAAGAAGCTACACATAACACCGATCGTGGATCTCTGTCATTTTGGTGTTCCTGATTGGATTGGGAATTTTCAGAATCCCGATTTTCCGCAATACTTCGCTGAATATGCAAAAGCTTTTGCCCAACGATTCCCTGATCTGCAACTATACACACCCGTCAATGAAATTTTTATTGCGGCAATGTTCTCTGCACAATACGGTTGGTGGAATGAGAGATTACGGTCGGACAAAACATTTGTCACCGCATTAAAACATTTATGCAAGGCAAATGTAATGGCAATGCATTCGATCCTCGAAATTCAACCTGAAGCTACTTTTATACAAAGCGAGTCGTCAGAATATTTTCATGCAATGGACCCGGTAGCAGTTCCATTGGCGAGGTTTCTTAATCAAAAAAGATTTCTTTCACTCGATCTAACCTATGGGTATCCTTTAAACGTAACCATGTATGAATACTTGCGGGCAAATGGAATGACGAGTGATGAATATTATTGGTTCACCAAAAACCAGGTGAAAGCAAAGTGCATCATGGGAAACGATTATTATGTAACCAATGAACATTTGGTTTTTCCCAACGGACATACACAGGCGGCCGGTGAGATCTTCGGATATTATGTGATCACCAGTCAATATTATAAAAGGTACAAGCTGCCGATCATGCACACCGAAACAAACATTAAGATGCCTGCTTCAAAGGAATGGTTGCTGAAACAATGGGCAAATGTTCACCGGTTAAAACATGATGGTATACCCATCATTGGGTTTACCTGGTATAGCTTATGTCACCAGGTTGATTGGGACTCGGCGCTGCGCAATGATGCCGGCGTGGTAAATGAATTAGGATTATACGATCTTGACCGCAAGATAATGCCAGTGGGGGAGGCCTATAAGCAATTAATTGAAAACTGGAAGGAAGTGTTGAATACTGAAAGTTTTGGACTTGTGTTCGACAACTGGTGATCAGCGAACAAACTCGATATCTTTTTTAATTATATCGGCAGTAAAAAGAGAAAACAATTCGGATGCCTCGATCTTGTCTTTATCTCCGGCCTTTGCTTCATCAGAGGGCTTTTCCTTGAAGGGGAGAATAGCATCAATTTTCACTGTTGCCAGCACTTTGCCGAGTTTTGATCTCTTTATTGTCTTTTTCATAGTCACTTTATCAGCGATAATTATGCCTAAAACAATGTTAACGAATTTTGTTAGCCATTTGTTCATTTCGAAATCCTATGACAGAGAAATTACAGGAGAATTAAAAACCTCTAATCTCAATTCGCTGTAAGAGTTGCAACAATCTTTTCTATACCGGATGATCAAATTTATTTGTGTGGCTGAAATTACACAAACAGATATTTGTTTTTAGTTTAATCCCGTGCTATGTCACTTTAAGCCATCAAATTGACGCCATGATAAATTGGAAGATTAGCTTTTTACATATTTATCAAGGAACTGCAATATTTGTCCATATCCCTTTATCTCATTTTCTTTTTTTATGAAACCATGTCCTTCATCCGGAAAAACAACATACTCAACGGGCACTCCATTTTTCTTAACGGTTTCCACCACTTCATCACTTTCTTTCTTTTGAACCCTTGGATCGTTAGCTCCCTGCAACACCATCAAAGGTTTTTTGATATTCGAGGCATGTAATAGGGGTGAGTATTGCTGAAGTCTCACTGAGTCGGCGGTATTCGGATCGCCGAGTTCTTCGTACAAAGCTTTTCTGAACGATTCCCAATATGCGGGAATTTCTTTTAAGGTTCTTGGCCAGTTCACGACGCCAAAGAGATCTACTCCGGCTTTAAATTCATCAGGATGAAAACAAAGCGCCGCCACGGTCATATAGCCTCCGTAAGATCCACCTAAGATCGCAATCTTTGAAGAATCGATATATGGCAACGATGCAAGGTATTTTTTACCCCAGACAACATCTTTCAGGTCTTTATTACCGTGATCACGGTTATCCATTTTAAAAAATGTTTTGCCATAACCACTGCTGCCGCGGTTATTTACATCTAAAACAGCATAGCCATGATTGACGAGATATTGAACAAGGGAGAAATAATATACACCGGCTTGTCCACCCGGACCGCCATGCACAAACACAATTGCCGCAGCTTTATTGTTTGTGCTTGCCTGTTGAGGTTTATAATAAATCGCCGGGATCTCCAGGCCATCAAATGATTTATACCTTACCACTTTGCCTGCGACAAGATCGGTTTCCTGAATTTCAGGATTAAGTGTATTGGTGAGTTTTTTTAATTCTTTGGTATTAAAATCGTACACATACATGTTATTGGGAGCTTTGGAACTTCCGACGGTTATACTCATTTTATTTTCATCTTTCGAAATATTTACTCCCTGGATAGTGCCATCGGGAATTGCAGGAAAGTCAAGCTCTTTACCAGTCGCATGATCGAATAAATGAAGCTTGTTTTGTCCATCTTCATTTACGTATATCACCCGGTATTTTTCATTATCCGACAAAGCCATCCATGCAACATCCCAATTTGCCTCGTAGAATTTTTCTTTTTTTCCTGTAGCAATATCATATTTTGTTACATAAGTAAACTCGCTACCGTCATTGGTGAGGTAATAAAGTGTATTGTTGTCCAAAGAAAATTTAAGGGGAGTCGTAGTGGCTTCCACGCTATCAGCATTGATCTTTTTGGATGTCCCGGTTTGTTGATCAACTAAAAAAGCATTATTCGACGAAGTGCTAAGGATTTCAACTAATACCAGGTATCGTTCATTAGGTGAAATGGCGCTGACATCAAAACCTTTATCATTTTTATAGATCATTTGCGACGACCATTTGCTAGTATCCATTTTGTAGAGATCAAAAAACCTGGGGTCTCTTTTGTTAGAGAGATAATAGAGATACTTATCATCTCTGCTCCAACCCCAAAACTGGGCTTTCTCGTCCTTGCCTGGCGTCAGGTCTTTTGTTTCTCCTGATGTTTTCCGGAAATATAAATGAGAGATCTCGTTGCCACCCTTGTCAGAGTTGTAAATGATATTGGTAGTACCGGGTACATAACTATTTGCAAAAATTGATTCTTTCGCAGAATTTGTGATCGCTTGTTTCTGACCGCTCGCAATATCAATTTCATAAATATTATAAATGCCGCTTTCATTGGTTGTAACAAGCATTTTCTTATCATCGCTTGAAATGGCACCACCAAATACTTCCGAGCTTTTATAGAATTGTTCAATAGTGTATTGCTTTACTTCTTTAGGCGTCTCTTCCTTTTCGCTCGCGGTATTATTACAAGCAGATATAAGAGTTGAAAAGCTGATTAAAACCAAAAATGTTCGCATGCAAATTGTTTTAGTATAAAGGAATTTCAGGAAGGTACAATTAATTCGATTATGATCGGGATAATACAGGGAGAGGGTATCGCTTAGTTGAATTTCTTATAGAAATCGCTTCATTACTAATTCAACTTCGCATTTCCGTCAATATCGTTTAGTTCTATTGCAGAATAGTCTTTGATAATATCATATAAAGTGCCCCGTTCAACGGGTTTGCGTTTTACCTGCTTTATCAATGCAACTAATTCGCCTGTTGTCATTGACGGGTTTTGTTCCTCTGCTCCGGCCATGCTATAGATCTTTGTCGTATCATCAATGGTACCGTCGATATCGTTGACACCAAATGACAAACTAAGTTGTGCATTCTGACGGCCAAGCATTGGCCAATACGCTTTCAGGTGAGGGAAATTATCCAGGTAGATGCGGGCAACAGCATACATCTTCATGTCTTCAACAATATTGCTTTCGGGTACATGACTCATATCGTTGTCCTTGTTACGGAATTTAAGCGGAATAAATGTATTGAAGCCACCTGTTTTATCCTGTAAGTTTCGTAACCTGCTCATATGATCGATACGATGAGAATAGTTTTCAATATGACCGTAAAGCATGGTAGCATTGCTATGCATTCCCAGTTTGTGTGCTGCTTCATGAATCGCCAGCCAACCTTGTGAACCCACTTTATCAGCACAGATCTTTTCTCTTATTACTTCATCGAAGATTTCTGCACCGCCACCAGGCAATGAATCGAGTCCTGCCTCTTTTAAATACGCCAATCCTTCTTCATTTGTTTTTTTGGCTTTGCGAAACATATAATCCAATTCAACAGCTGTAAAACCTTTTATATGTAAACCGGGACGATGTGCTTTTATCTTTCTTAATACATCAGCAAAGAATTCCAGGTTCATTTTTGGATGTACGCCGCCAACGATATGAACTTCGGTGACTGGTTGCCCATCATATTTTTTCACCATGTGCAACATCTGATCGGCTGATAATTCCCAGCCTTCTTCGCGACGTGCATACAAACGGCTATAGCTGCAAAAATTACACGTGAATACACAGACATTGGTGGGCTCAATATGAAAGTTGCGGTTGAAATAGACTATATCGCCATGTTTTTTTTCTCGGATAAAATTAGCAAGTGCTCCGAGAAAAGGTAGAGAACCTTTTTCAAAAAGTAATAAGCCTTCTTCGTCTGAGATTCTTTCTCCTGCATATACTTTTTCCTGTATTGCTTTCAGATCAGTTGATAAACTGCTGAGTGTTTTCTCTGCGCCTGCTGATAACATCGGGTTAATTTATCTGCAAATTTAACTGCAAAAAAATAACCCCGCTTTTTTTGCGGGGTTATCCATATTAAAACCGGTTATCATTAATATTTGATCACTGGCACATTCACGTTCCTGTTGCTGTCTTCGTACCCAAGAGTTACGGTGTACATGCCGGCAGCTCTTGAAGAAAGGTCGATATTGATAAGCTTCCCGGCACCGCCCGGATACTGCTGGCTCCAAACCAGTTGTCCTGCTGAATTGTAAACATTGATATATCTCAGGGTTGTTGGCACCTGGTAATGCCATACGTTAAATGATGATCTGAATGGATTTGGTAATACAAGGTAACCATCAGCTTTCAATTTCTGTGGTAATACCTGCGACCTTATATTAACATCATCGAGGTAGAAATTGTTCTCCATATTACCGCTGAAGCGGAATACAACCTGGAACAATGGTTCTGTGGCACCCAACCATCGGCCAAGATTCACTGAATCTCTTCTCCACTGGTTAAGCAATGGTTTGAAATCAAGCATCGTGCTCTGGAAGTTCGGATCATTTACTGTTTGGAGATCCTCACCCCATTTTTTATAAACGGTGGTATAGGTGTTACCGCAATCTTTAGACAGCAACACAGTAAGTGTATCCAAACGGGAGCCAGTAGTACCCGGTAATGTTTTTGTGACGTGTGCCAAATTAAATGTCAGGAATACCGAATCGATATTGCTGTAGCTGTAGTTTGGCATTGCAAGATCATCAACGCGGTCAACAGAAGTATTTGCAAAATCATTAAAGTATGCTGAACCCGGGTTTCTGTTTCCATAAGTTGCATTACGGGTCCATGTCATATCACCATTCGGATTAATGACAAGCCAATTAGCCGGCGGGAAAGTAGTGCTGGAGAATTCTTCCGTTACTGATCCCGGTAATGCAAACACCTGGCTCACATTGTATGGTTTCACTAAACCATCATTTGTTGGATCTTCATCCGCCACATTATTAGGCAATGTGGTGTAAACGTTGATCGAGTGATTACCAACCGCACCTAAAGCAGCTGTTGCCAGTGTTACTGTAGCTGTCTGATTTCTTGCAAGGTTTCCTGTCCAGTTAAATGTGGTAACAGGTCCTGTTCCGTCGATCTGGTAGTTAATTTTTACAGAAGTAAGATTTATTTTACCAAAGTTCTTAATCGTAACAACAGGTGCTTCGGAATTTGTACAAACCCTGCTTGCCGGTTTGGTAACGGCTGTTACACCTGCATCATTGTTCGGGAATATTTTCTTGTCAAGGTTGATATCATCCAGGTGCATGTTGTTACCAAATTGGTTAATTGCTCTGAACTGCACCTGTATATTCCCTGTGGGTATAAAGCTGCTGATGTCAACTGACTTCCTGGTCCATTGATCAAGATTGCTCGGGTAATATCCTGCTGTTGTCGTCGGAGTTGCTCCTTCAGGTGCTACAAACGCCGTATCATTTCTTACACTATAAACAATCTGGAAGGTTTGTCCGCAATCGGAAGATATCATCACCTGGAAATTATCGAATGGGAATCCAGGATATCCGCGATAGGCACCCCAGAAACTTACCCAGAGTGAATCGGCAGTACCAATAGCATAAGGCGGAGATCTTAGATCATCAGTACTCCCTGCAGCAACATAGTTGAAATGGTCAACAAAAGCTTTTCCTGTACCACCATGTGCAACACCCGTTGTTGTTCTTTGCCATGTAATACCACCATCGGGATTATTTCTTATCCATCCGGAAGGAGGGAAGGTTACATTTTCAAATCCTTCCACAAGTGGTAACGC
>Ga0075430_100001958_pt1 | contig 16926 bp, 29 predicted proteins | sample RhiMetdeltSRZDD4_FD_75294 | JGI IMG/M metagenome (GOLD analysis project Ga0075430, IMG submission 75294) | Populus rhizosphere microbial communities from Tennessee, USA - Rhizosphere MetaG P. deltoides SRZDD4 | ecosystem: Host-associated > Plants > Roots > Rhizosphere > Soil | place: USA... | reverse complement strand
CGAAGTACTATGAGCCAAGAAATCCTCATTATCCCAGACCTACACAATCGCTACTGCAAAAATGGCTTAGAGAGAAGCACGGGATACATGTATTAGCTGGTCCTATAAGGGAGGGGAAATGGGATTACTTCATCTGCAATCTGGTAGGAATTAATATCGGGGAGGACAGTGAGGATAGCAACTATAGTACCTATGAGGAATGCTTTGAGGCGGTTCTTTATGAAGCATTAAAACTTATCAAGGATGAAACAGTATGAATATAAACCTGTGACCAGATTATGGTCAGCGATAGAAGAACTTGTCCTATTATATGAGCATGGGAAGGAAGGATGGAGGCTCGTTACTGTAGTTATAGATGGAAACTGGAGAACTTACTACTTTGAACGGGAGGTAAAAGATGGACAATAAGGCAATGGCCTTCCTGACACTGCTTGAAGATGCCAGAATAAACGCGCGGTCATCTGAGATAGAAGGTATATATATTGAGCTGATCAAGAGGTATAACGAAATATTCACCTCTCTCAGAGAAGAGAAGATTACCTGTACTACTATGACAAAAGATAAGATCACTTCTACTCCAAAAACATTGGCAGAGCTGTGGGATCTTTATAAGAGCGGACAGGTCAGTATTATCTTGATACCTAAGAAAGTAAAAGCTAAACCTAAATAGCAAGTTATGGAAGAGAAGATATATTTCACAAAATACCTACCTGTAGAAGGAGAGATAAAGGAGAATGACCATTACATCTCTGATAGGGGAGATATCTTTCAGGATAAGAAAGGTACTCGGCATTATACCGGGGATAAAAAAGTGAAGATGTTTCTCTGCTCAAGAGATATACAGGTGGGTGATAAGATAATACATCCTATGACTGGAGAAGAAGTGGAAGTCCTCAGTATTATTAACGGTTGGATAAAATATGGTGATCACCCCAATGAGATCGCTAATACAGGATTGTTTAAGAAAATAGGAGAAATCTCTCCTGAAGCTACATGGGTAAAGGAAGGAATGCGGTTCTCTGAGAGCGAGGTAGAGGAATGGTGGGGGCAGGCAATAACCCATTACCCAATGATAAGGAAACTGCATGCTGATACCTGGGGATATGAGAAGCTGGCAGAGAACTGCCCAGTCGTCTACAAAGTAAAAGGCCCTTGCGGTCATTTTCATTAAAACAATCAAAACTTCTCTTATGGACGAACTTAAAAACTCTCCTGTCATCAAAGCACTTGAGCATATGGTAACATTGAGTGCCTTTGAAGGGAATGTTTATCCTCAGCCTGCTGTCGGCCAAGATGGTGATCAAATCGACGTGATAGCATTTGCTTTAAATGCACCCGAAATATTCGTCAAGGTTCGTGAGATTATAACAAGCAGCAAATATGGCGAATTTGCCTTTGGACTCGACAGGCTCACTGGACCCAATCAGGGCACTGATCCCAAATATACTGATGTGTATACCATATTCCACCATCTCGGAGACGGGATGTGGACATATTGGATGCTCCCCTATACCAAGGGTGATGTAGGTGAGCTCATGCCAGCCAGCTCTTTCTGGTCTGATCAAATGGAAGAGGAGCGCCTATCGAAGCAGATTATTTAAGCGTAAATAAATTAACCAACATGAGTAGCGAAAAACAATTTACAGTGCTTATTCTTCAGCATCGGCCTATTATTCACAAAGTGTATGATCTGTATTGTCACAAGAGCTACCCGGAAGACGACTTCTTTCAGGACGTTGCCATAGGTGCATGGAAGAGCTTCCCCAAATTCAGGGGAGAAGCAAAGTTTAGCACATGGCTGTATAAGATATCCAAGTTCACAGCTATCGACAGGGTACGTAGAATTGGGGCCGCTATTAAGACTGTCTCCTACGATAACCCTTTCTATCAGGTACAGGCTGAAGTAATACGTGATGAGAATGAGCGCATATCGAAACTTACTGAAATGATGAGAGAAAACAGAGCTAAGTATCTGATCTCTGCACTTTCAGAATACCAGCAGAATCTGGTAATGCTATATGCCCTTGGTAAATCCTACACTGAGATGGAGAAAATCCTGGGGGTAAGCGAGACTACATTACGAGTACATATGTATAGGATCAAGGAAAGGCTGAACCGAAAATTTGGCTCATCCGCAACTATGGATAAGTACGGCGATTGAGTGTTTCAGGGATGTGTAAAGGGAGGGGTTTTTTAAACATTTTGTTTTTCCTCTCCCTTTTTTATTTCTATAACTTGCCAGGTTTATCTAAATTTCAGGTCTTATGAAAGCAAAGTTCAAGACCCGGAAAGGATTCGAGGGATGGCAGGCCGGATTTATTATCGGCGTTCAAACCTTCTGGCTCCAAGAGGTGGAGACTAAAGAATCAGCAAAATGGTACGTGAAGAATCTGCGTACTGCATTTAAAAATCTTCAAACCACGAAAACATGTAGACGGTGCACAAAACGTAAGAAAAAACCAAAATCATGAACTCAGCATTAAAACAAGAGATCATGGATGCCTACAGAGTAGGCGGAGCTGAAATACCAGCGATAGCAAGAGTTTATGGAGTTCCGGAGGCACAGATTGAAAAGCTTATATTTCCTCACGGTAGAGAAAGAAAAGTACTTCCCATAGTATTGCCGAAAATAGCAAAGGATGTAACAACATTGTACGGTGCGGAAGGTATTATCAGAATACCTGGAGGAATACGTAAGCTTATACCCCTCTCTGAGAGCAGGTTGAAAGTAATCCATAGGGAGCGTGTTAATGGAGCCTCTGTAAAAGAATCAGATCGAAAGGCAGGAACAACTCCGAGTAAAGCCAAAACGCCGGAAGGCAGGTTGGGAGCACTCAAAGCATGGGAAACCATGCGTAAGCAAAGGGCAGAAGCAGCAGGGGAAATATATATACCCCGCACTATCGAAGAGCTGAAGATCCTGGCAGGTATTATAGATGATCCAAAACCAGTAGCTCAACAACCCGAAAAGGTTGTAGTAGTAGCAAAACCAGAAGAGGTCCCTGTACAACCCACTGTTGTATTCCAGCCCGCTCCAGCACCTGTAGTAGAGCAGAAGAAAGAGGATGAGCTGGATATAGACTACAAGCCAATAGTGGAAATGGGACGTGTCGTAGATGCTTATTGTAAGCAATATGATATAACACTGAAGGAGCTTCTGGATTCTCACCAACAGCTCGGGTTGATCACAAAACTGATCACTAAAACTTAGCAAAACATCATGGCAATTCAAGAAGGCAAACCTATCTGGGTGGAATCACTTATGACACCAGCCGAGATAAAGGAGTATGCCAAAAAACACTCCACATGCCAAGCGAGCAGGAATGGTGAAACCTTCCCTGAATTTGAATGTGAATTCAAATGGCGAAAAGGTATGGGATCGCGTCTGTCGTCTGAAGAGATGAAATTTATTAATTCACGCATTGATGCTGTATTAATTAGCGCCGGCATAAATCGAAAATCATGAACACAATAATTCAAAGTACAAGTGTACATGACAAAGGATGCAATGGCTGTGTGCAGCACAAACGAGATGTAATGATCACTCTGATTACTGACCCTCCTGAAGGCTCGGATAAGAAGATGGGGTTTAATGATTTCTTTCTGACTAATGAACAGGCAGCTCGTCTTATGATGCAGCTGCAGGAGGTACTGATGCTCAATACATCACCTGAATAAACTAATTTTCCTTTGCTCTCTTGTGGCTTTTCAAAGGGAGGGGCGTAAGCCCTTCCCTATTTTTTTAATACCTATACTATGATCCAGGATTATAACTCACATCTTGAAAAAAGGGAACTGCAGAAGCGCCTATTACTATTGGTAAAACCAAAGCGTGTAGTAACCCTTGCAGGTCCTAACATACTTACTTATACTAAGATGTATCCTGCCCATGTCAAACATTTTGAGATCTGGGAAAATGACCCGGAAACAATGCTGCATCAGCTGCCAATTCTTCGAAAGATGTCTGGAAAAAGGATGATTTATCATTTTGGGGATATTGCGGGTGCGAAGATTAACAGGTCTGCTTTCTATGATCTTGATTTTTGTAGCTATATCCCTAGCGTAAAATCTCATGTAAAAAGATTCAAAGACTGTAAGTTCATGCTTACCGTCTGTCTGAGGGACTGTTCTATTGAAAACACAATCTCTATCTTCCTGGAGAGTGTGGAGGAACGGCTGATATCTGATATCCATCATCCTCACCATAATCTTATGAAAACTAATAAGAATCAATATCTATATGTTACCTACCACGATATCTCCTCTATGATAACAATATTCAAATTTCATTAATAAAACATAAAATCCTAAGGTTTATGAGTACTTACACACGCGAGCAGGAGGTAATCCTGCGAGAGATCGCCAAGGGTGATAAGAGCACATGGAACAGCAGCATTAAGTCTATACTCGGAGAGATGGATGGCAGGAAGCTTGCCACTGTATGGCAAAAAGTATATTCCTTATCTGGTCACTCTCCCAGATCCGTTAGTAATAAGAAGCCAAGAGCTGTTAAGCAAAAGTACAAATTGGTAAAGAAAAACAAGCAGTACAAGAAGGTAAAGACGCCAGCTCAGCGCAAAGCTGAATGGAGGGCTCGACAGAAAGAAAAAGCTGCCAAGGTAAATAATAAGCCAACTTACCGGCGTAAGCTTCATAAATCTCCTCTGAGAGGGACTACGATGCACGCGACAGCTAATGAACTACGCTTTCCGATTGAATCCCTTCGTATAGAAGGAGGAGAGCTTATTGTTACTTTTAAATAATCTTCGTAATGGCTGAGGACGAAAAAGAAGCAAGGGTAATTGTCAAGATACAGATTAGCCTTGCTTCTTCTGATGGACAATCATGGGCAATGATCTATGACCAGTCGAAAACCCGTATAGCACAGTTCGAGCCGCCGAAGTTGCTGCTTGATATTATGAAAGGAAGGCCAAAAGCCTTCTTTTATGCTATCTTGGTGAATGATAAATTCGTCATTGAAGAGGAAGCTCCCTGGCAGGAATGGTAAACCAAAACTTTATTTATGATCAGAAACACCCCTAAAGACCCCCCTCCCAGCTTATCAGGCTGTCTGTGGATAATTCTGCTGGTAGGACTGGCTTTCTATTTCCTGGTAACCTGCAACCGGTAGAGACTCTTATTTAATGAACAAATTCCATAACTTTAAAAATTAAAAACATGAAAAAAACGTGAGAAGTTATAATCTCGAATCGTCAGTAACCTACTAAAGTCCACCCATAAAATGCCCAATTTATGTCAGCAAGTAGGAAACTCATGTACTCCAGGCGAGTACATGACAGAAAGTTACACCAAGGATATATCCAAGACAGGAGAGAGTTTGGCAAACATGTATATAAGCCTCATTTTCTGGATATTATAGCTACCCGTTGCACTCGTGATATACAAGAGGCGAGCAAAAGAGTGCAATTTAATCAGGGGAAGTATAAATACACACCATCCAGAGAATATGTACAGTTTCTGAAAAAGCATACGAAAGTAAAAAGGAAGTAACTGTTTTCTACCAAAGCGACCTACGAGTTAAAATTTAAAAATTCTTACAAATGATCAATCCACTGAAAGAGCTCCAGAAGGAGCATCAGAAAAACATGGACGAACTCAGTGAGAAAACCGTAATTACTGAGACCAACCGACTTCTCTCCGAAAAGGGGCAGGAGGACTATGAGATGCTGAAAGATCTGGGTATGCATCACAATGTCAAGAAGGTCATGGACCTGAAAGGTAAAAAGATCGAAATAGACACCCTGGAACAGAAATATGGTAGGATATATACCCGTGATGAGATAAAGGCTATCGCCTGCCGGTATGCACTCAAGTTCCGTAGAACTGATGAGTACAAAGGGTATGTAGATCCGGCTATCATGCAGAAGATACGTGAATTGGCTGCAGAAACGGGCGACCAGATAGATGCCAGTGCACTGGGTCGGAAGTTCTACATACTGGCTCCGCCTGCTGCTTTTGAGCTGAAGGAGGAAATTATTGAGCGACCTCGTGATCCTATTCTGTTCTACCAGATAGGTTATGCTGGCACACACTATCGTGCTGTACATCAATGGGGTACAGACATGGGCTGGTGGAGACAGCTGATGGGTTGGAAATACCATTCAGAAGGTAATTACTTTCAGTACTGGTTTGCACTCATGTTCCTTATCATCTTTGCATTCAGTGTAGTACTCATCCCCAGCTGGTACGTAGCTATTCATAGTGCAGTCATTGCTTTTTGCATAGCAGCAGCAAGATTGACCAATGAAGAGCATCCACAAAGGGACTGGGATGTGATATGGGAAAATGATATCAAACCAAAACCTTAAAAGTTATGAAGAAAACACTCATTGTTCTATCTTTGCTGGCTTTTGTATACATGGTCTATACTGCCTCATTGCTACTACATAACCTCTCCCCTTCTCTGAGAGTAGTAGAAGATAGGGTTCGGATGCCCAATATGGAGGCTAAGAGGATGGGGTATACTATCAGAGATAACCGGGAATACTATCGCAAGATTGTATATGAAGAACGCCGGCAAACCAAGGGTTTGTCCTTAGAAATACGTCGTGATACTACCAGCAACGAAGTATTCTACGAAGATCAAAAATAGCTGGTAGGAAACAGCATTAATTTTTAAGCATGAAAATGAATGTGTTGCTCGCTAAGACCGAGCATACAGAAGCCCAATTCAAGGCTTTGGTGAAGGATTATATTACCTTCTTCAAGAACAATCAGGGATCTTTTAAAGGAGTACGTGGTACTTATGAAGCTCGCCCGGGCACAATTGACGAACCTAACAAACGAGGTTTTCAACTGGTAGTTACTACCGTCTCTGAGAAGCTGAAATGGCTGGAGGATGTAATAGGTCCTCATATCACAGCAGTTATGAATTTGGAAGCTACCAATGCATCAAACAATGCCCGCGCAGAGTTAGTTGTCGACGGGGAATCTCTGGGCGAGTTCAGTTCGCTGGAACTACTCCGTATGATCAGTATATTGGAGAAAGGAGACTTTGAAGCGATGTACACCAATATTCCTGTTCGCTCGGAAACAGAAACCTGGCGCAGGACTGAAGACCAGAACTATGTGAACCGGGAAGTTTATGAGACAGAACTTTCTCGCAGTGTCAATAAGACTACCTTAAAGGAGGATTACATCCTGCCTGATCCAAATGCTGAAAAGTATAAGGAAGGTATTTCTATTACACCGCAAGTGTCCCAGCGTTCTACAGTAGTAGAACTGGGTGATGGAACAGTACAACGCTTCAGTGGTGAGATCTCTCATCGTGAGCGTGCAGAAATGCTCCTTCGTCGCACGAAGCTCATCTCCGCTCTCAAGGAAGCATTGAAGAAAGCTAATGAGGCAGAAGTCGTTACTTCCAACATGACTTCCGAAAAGCTCTTTGGCTACATCCACAGGGGAGTTATCGGATAAAGAAGGTGAGGCGTTTCAGCGACGCAACATGTGCCCGAGGGCAGGCTTACTCACCTGCCCTCATTTTTTCAATCCGATAATATGTCTTATAAACTATTTCTGGATGATGACCGCAACCCTATAGATTGCATACACTGGATGCACAAAAGGATTGGACCAGGGAACTTTATATACCTCGAAGATGATTGGGTGATTGTAAGAAACTATGATGAATTCTGTAAGGTGATCAAGACAGCAGGTTTACCTTCCTTCATTTCATTTGACCACGATCTTGGAAAAGATATGGTGGCCTATATGATAGACAATGGGATGAGCAAGCGTCAAGCGCGCCGACAGAAAAAGTTCCAGAAGAGTGGCTATGACTGTGCACAATTCCTGGTAAACGAATGTATTAGACGACAAATGTCTCTGCCAAGATTTGCGGTACACTCTCTTAATCCAATAGGTGCTGAAAATATTCGAATCTTCCTGCTTAATGCAGCAAGAGAACTTTCAAAAGATCAAACATGACAAAACTTAAAATCAAGGTAACTAAGAGTATATTGGAGCAGAGCAAGTTCTGCACCTCTGATACAGCACTGACCAATTGTGCAATTGCTGTAGCAGTGAGAGAGATATTCCCTTATGCCAAAGTAAGAATACAAAACATATGGATATACAGATCCAGAGAGGATATGGATATACTCGGAAAAGCTATAGGATCGGTCCAACTCCCTGTTGCTGCAGAGCGATTCATCCGCGACTTCGATGCTACACTTCCGCACAATAGGGTAGCAATACCCGAACTTGAATTTGAGGTGGATATTCCAGATGCCATACTGGAGAGTATCAACATCGAGGAAGTGAGAGAGATTCTCAGGGAAAGTGAAATACTCAAATTAGAGGAGGTATAACATGGCAGACGATATGAATTTAGGTGCTACGGGTAAGTACCCGAATGGAAAACTTGGCCCTAATGATCAGGGTGAACTCAGAGCTGCAATGGCAGTTGTTGATGATAAGATTGTTATAGATTTTGGCACGCCTATAACCTGGACAGCTATGACTGCTGAACAGGCGTTGCAATTTGCTGGTGCTCTTACTAAAAAAGCTAACGAGATCCTCTCAAAGCACAAATCGTAACTATGACAGATAAGCCAAAGCTGACAACCAGGATTCAGGAAGATCGTATTATTGTAGAGGTAGGTGACCCTCCGAAGTGGGTTATGGATATGAGTGCTCAAGAGGCTCTCATATTCTCAGCCAATCTACATCTTCTGGCAGAGGAAATTATCGAGAAAGGAAACACAAGTTAACATTCAAAAATATCTTATGGCAGTATCACGAGTAAAAAGTAGCAAGCAAAGGGCGAGGCTGAAAGCACGCAGGGATGCATATGATGCTATGCCTTCATCAGACAAGTTGAGCAAAAAATCAGGAAGGCCGATCTTTACCAGACCGGGTTCCAACAAGAAATAATTAAAGATTTGACCAAAGCCTTAGCTTAAGACTAACAGTGAAATCGGACCCAGACGATCAGATTTAGAGTTGCGTCAAAAGCTTAAGGTTTATAGTGAATGGATGAAGCCAGGTAGTTCGGACTATCCTGATAACGCAGGTTCGAATCCTGCCCCCCTCTCATAGGAAGCTGAACTATTTGGCCCGGCAAAACTTTCGGTTTCTACCTGAAGTTGTTTTTAGAGCAGTCGGTAATTTTCTCATAAGTCTTAGGAAGCCGGGCCAAAATTTCTTGCATATATGCTTCGGCGCAACAGGGACATGGTCCTGTGTTAGCCCTTTCTTATATGCATAGGGCCGGGAGAGCTCTCTACGCGTAAGCAATCTCTTAGCAGGTGAGTACAATGCGTGCTCAGCCTGCTCTCTGAGGGGGTAGTATAGTTGGTAGTACATTGGGCGTCAAGCCTCAGCATAAGGCTACCTGAACGCGTCATCCAGTTTACCAAGCAGTGAACTCATAATTCACAGTAGACTTGAAATCTACTCGCTTAAACACAAGGGAACTTCAGACAGGATACGATCTGGAGTTCCCATTTTTTTGTTCATCTGTTAAAAAAGATATATGTCACTGAAACAAATGCCACAGAAAGATCTTCTCTCATTTCTTGGAGATCCTTACATATCTGGGTCAGATAAAGTAGAGGTTATGCAGGAGATTATGCGAAGGCAGCGGGCAGGCCAGTTAGTTCCATCAGAGAGTGAGGAGATTAATATAACAGGTCGCAGAAAGAAGACAAGAATAGCAACAGGAAACAATTCTTTAAATACACAAAACCAAAAAAACATGAGTAGTTCAGCATCCCTTCAGGAAAGGGCCAATCAGTTCATGATCAAGGAAGCAAAGGTAGAGCTTAAGGAAGCTGTCAGCAGCTATCCTGACCTCAAAATTGAAGAAGGTCAGCGCATGGATGTAATGCATTCGCCGGAGACCCGGAAAGTAATTCTGCCTTTGGGCCTTAACAAACTGCAGGCCGCTTTCAACTTGATTAAGCAGTTCCAGGAAGAAGAAACTCCTCGTACTTACAACCGTACTTATGAGAATTTCTTCATCAATGATTTCCTTACCGCCATGCAGATCATGGTGCCAAAGTTCTTTGGCATGCTTCATGTATCCAACTATGATACTAATGGTCGTCCTGCTTCCCAGGATTACATTCAATTCCCCAGTGGATTTGATGACCATGGCAGAGTGATTACCCAGAAGGGCTACATTGGCTCTATCAAGGCACCTGTATGGGAGGATGCAATCATTGATATCCTGCCTCCTGGTCGCCTGGCTATCCGTGCCAAAATGAAATTTGAGGCGGATATTAATAGCTTTCTGGAAGAAGTCGAGAGGGTAATCAAGAAAGAAAGTATCGTTCGCGGAACATCTGTATCTATCGAAGTAGTTAAAGGCGGTCTTATGGCAAAGCCTATTCTTCCCAGAGAGAACAAGAAGATTGTGCTTTCTGAGGACGTACGCCGTATGATCAACAACCTGATTATTCCTTCAATGAAGGAGAGGAGCAAAACTTCACTGCTGTTTACCGGAGACTTCGGTACAGGCAAGACCGAAACAGCTCTGAGAGTAGGTATAGAAGGGCAGCGTCGTTTTAGCAGAACGTTCTTCTATCTGGATAATGCCGATCTGTTCCCACATCTTATTCCTTACATCAAAAACTATCAGGGAGCTATTGTCTTCATCGAAGACATTGACCAGATAGCATCGGGTGACAGGGATACGAAAATGAATGATTTGCTGAACTCCCTGGATGGTAATGAATTGAAGAATGTGGATTGCACGTTTATCTTCACTACTAACAACCATGACAACATTCATCCTGCGATGAGAAGGCCGGGAAGGATCGACCAGATTGTGCATTTCGATTATTGCAATCCTGACATGATTGCCAAGATATTCGAATTGCATGCTGTAGGTATGAAAGGTGCAGATGCTGTTGATTATGCAAAGGCTGCTGCAGATTGTCCTGACAAGCTACAAGGCGCTGTTGTAGCTGAGGTTGCACGTCGTGCTGTGCGTTATGCAAACAACTTGCACGATGGAGAGATTTCTACTGACCGCTTCCTTGATGCGATTGCCTCAATGAGGTATCACATCGAATTTATGCGCAAGGATCAGAAGAAAGATCATTCCATGGAGAATGTATTGGGTCACCTGTTCTATGGTGCACTCAAGAAAGCATTTCCCAACCTGGAAGATACGGACTTCACTAATTCACCTTATGCAGGTCTCAACAACTAAAAAAACAGATAAAAAGGCTTGGCAAACTGCCAGGCCTTTTTTATAACTTTACAGATTACAACGCGAGGTGCTGGAACTGGTAGACAGCATTGACCTGAAATCAATGGGAGCAATTCTGGGTAAACTCCGTGGGGGATCGTATCCTCCCCTCGCGACGAACGTTCTAAAAAGGCTCTGAGGGAGTGCCTTAACCGTATAAATAACGGATCCCTCTCCAGGTGGGTGTCGTATAATGGTTGGTACGTCGGATTGTCAATTCGAAAGTCAGGGTTCGAGCCCCTCACTCACTGCAGTTAAGATTTCACAAGGTTCAGAGGATGGTTTTCTTCTAAAACTTTGTATATGAATCAAATGAAATCTTTTCTCAGGCATTTGAAGAAGAACCCTTTATATGCTGGAGGCTTTTCAAATCGTGCTGACGTATTTTCCAACTTCCAAAAGGAAGATGATCCGAAAATACAGATTGTGTATGCTAACTATGTAAATGAAGATTACAGTGGCGTGGCTACTGTCTTCTATTATAGGAGGGATACCAGGAAGTATTATGAGACCTACGCTTCTCATTGTTCGTGCTACAGGCTGGAAGGCCAGTGGAATAGCGATGAGATACTGGTTCCTGAAGAAATGGAAAAACGTTTAAGCAACGGTCAGCTTGGTGATGGCGACATCTTCAAGCAGGCTTTCGAAAGTTTCAAAGAGGGTAGGTAACTACCCTCTTTATATCGCGGAGTAGCGCAGCGGTTAGCGCGCTGGGCTCATAACCCAGAGGCCAGAGGTTCGAATCCTCTCTCCGCATCAAAAGATTTCAATCCGTTTTTAGCTCGATAGTTTAATGGTAGAATGATGGTCTCCAACACCATTGGTCCAGGTTCGAGTCCTGGTCGGGTTGCAATGCAATAGGAGAGGTGGATGTAGGCTTGGAAGCAGCCATCATTTGAAGAGTTGCGAGTGGAAGCGCAGTGTATGTAACGTACGACATACATGAGGCAAGCGTCCCGGTGTAGCTGGTTCGTTGAGTCGGGCGTATAGCCACAGGAAACTGAAAGAAGCAGATTTGAACTGGTCCATCCAAAAGCTGAAATGCCGTAGGGTTCCTTGGACTGGTGACTGATCCAGTGCGAGTAAGTAGTTTATAGTAAGCCCCCTTAGTACGAGAGGAACTTGGGGTCAATGAGGTTACCTGTATATCTATATAGGGTGCCACGGAGAGAGACAGCCGGACAAATTGGTACGAGAGAACCATGAGTACCCCTCAGATGCTATAGACGATCCTTAGAGCATTTGGCGTAATAGCACACACCCTGTTATTGCATTTTTATTAACCTTAAAAATTACGATATGACAAAAGCTAACCTTCCTTTCTGGTAAGTAACGATCATGTTACAACCAAAAGGAAATCAAAATGAGTAGAAGTTTTAGAAAGCCCTGGATCAAAGATCGCAGTCCATATCTCAAAAAGATTTGCTCTCGTATGCATCGTAGAATCTCCAGGCAAATTCTGCATCCTTGGCGAAATAATTATCTGCCGACCTCAGAGAGAGGATGCTATGGATGTGAATGTAGGGAGATGGGAATGCATATACTGGAAGAAATAGATGAATCTTTCCCTTATTGTGAATTTGATCTGCAACCTATGGAACCTCACTTCCCCATACGCAGAGAGCTGGTAGATCAGTATGATATCTGCGACTGGAAATGGTACGATTCTAAAGAACCAAGAAATTACAGAAAATGACAGAACAAATCTTTGTAACCATTCCTTCCGTTGTAAGTACGGAGGGAAATGGTTACAATCAGCTTTATGTCGGGGGCGAATTCTATGAGTTCCACTCCTGGCCATACTCAGAGCTACCACCTATTGTGACAGAAGTACGTGTTGCAGAATACGAATTTGCTGCAGAGGTGACAGCTATGAATGGTGACAAACAAACATTTTTTAGAAAGAGGGAGGTAAAACATGTTGACACGGGAACAGACACAGAACAACGAAATGATAGCTAAATTCCTGGGGGGAATAGTTAGGGAAGCTTGGCATGTAGAAGGGTTCCCATCACAGATGGTATGGGAAGGTAATGAGGCTGCTATCTATAGAGAAGCTTTTATGGGTCGGCCCTTAGGCAAAACTATCTTATCTGAAGAAATGAAGTTCCACGAATCTTGGGATTGGCTCATGCCTGTACTGGATAAAATCAGGAAAGACTCCTGGCTGAAGATAGAATTCCATGAAGATTATACATACTGCCTCATCAGCTCTCCACAATTAGGGGCGGAGCCTGTGACCCTTGAGGAGAGACTGGAAGATATGCCTGCTATTAAGGTAGTTTGGGATGCAATTGTAACTTATATAAACTGGTACAATGAACAAGTTAAAAGTAAAACAGTATGAAGACCCAACAAGAAATTGTCGATTATATGAATAGCAAGATTGACAAGCTCATCCCCGCTCTTCAGAATCTTGTAAAGACAGGCGAAGAAGTGCCACCCGTAGTTTTCCTGCTCTTTGAAAGTGAAGGAATAGATATGGTGCTACGCCCTATGCCTCAATCGCATATATTCTTTGCCAACAATGAGATGAAAGATAGATTGCCTGCTTTTATTCGTTCTATCAGAGATGCGCTCAGAGAACCAGATGTCGATCCTGAGCTGCGTAATGAGGAGCTGATAGGAGTTATGCTTGTCAGTGACATATTCCGGGCAAATGATACAGATATTGACCCATCCAAATCCGTAGAAGACTATGTGCCACCCAGCGAGAGACCTGATCGTATTGAAGCAATCATGTTTTCGTGCCATATAAATGGCCATAGTTTTATGAGGGTGTACCCATATATCAGAGGAGAACAGATAATCTTCAGCGATGTAGAGATCATAGACAACGCTGGTAATGAAGGCAGATTCGCTAAATTATTCCCGGATTAAAACCCCTTTTATGCAAGACGAAACATGTCAGTGCGAGATGTGCCAGTTCGGATCCACCTTTGTAGAAGCCAATGAAGCACGCTTCATGCAGGAATTCGGCTGGTATGCACATATTGTGGTAGATGATCCTAACTGTCCTAATAATTTCAACCTACATACCCATGGAATGGAGCATAGTTTTCAGCACCTTAACTTCCAGTTCTGTATAGGTATAAACCCACAGCACGCTATGGGAATCCTGCATCTGCTGGTGGATAAAATAAAACAGGGCAGATCTTTCTCACCAGGTGAGCCTTATTACGATATTGTAGACAACTACCCCTTGCAATTTATATTCGCAAAGGAATGTGGCAGAACTGTCCTGAGAGCATGCGTTACTAATCCACTAGGTAATTATGAAGGTACGATGTACGAAGCTCAATTCACTATGCTCGATCATATTAACACAAATTAACCATTATGAGTACAGAAGAAGACTACAAAAAATTCGATCTTGAGAGCATGTATCAGTTCTGGCTCAAAAAAATGAAATTGGATGAGAGGATAATGAGTCCTTCCCAGCGTATAGAACGGAAGAGATCGTGGATGTCAGGTTTTCATATGTGCATGATCTCACTACTTGTTGATTCAAATGATACTACAAGTACTGAGGACTTTGATAAGGAAGTGAAGAGTATGATGGACCAGGTTGAAGAGTTCTGGAAACAGAGTATTAAAGAAGCAGATGACCTAAATTATCAAAACTATCAAAACACATGCAATGGATAAATCACCTTTAACGACCGCTGAGACAATAGAGCAGCACTGGGAATACTTTAGGAGCAAAGGAGGTTACAGAAATGCAACAGAGCCTATGCTTAGACATATGAAACGTGCCTTCTTTGCAGGAGTCGCCCAGACGGTTATCATGACACTTGCTAAATCCAAGACTCAGCAACCTGAGGAAATATTCAAATCTATCCAGGAGCAATTGGAGATATATTGGCAGCAAGATGAAGCAGAGAGGGAAAAAGATATACAAGACGAAGCGAAAAAGAATTAACGACTTATAAGTGGCAGCGCTGGTAGAATCACGACTTCCCTACCTTCGAAAAATCCTGACCGCCGATGGTACGGCGATGGAGCTCGGGAAATTTAGTCCGGGGTAACAGCTGGATGAATCCTCTGATAGGATCAGAGGAGAATTTCCCGAACTCCAACTTCCAGTTCGACTCTGGAGCAGGAGCAATATGGTTACACTTGACAAAGCAGTAATCGAGGTATATGATATAGAATGTTATGCAGGCCTGTTCCTGTATATGGGCTATCGCATCTCTGAAAAGAGATGGGTAGAGTTCGAGATTTCACAGTATAGGAACGATATAGATGGATTGGTAAAGTATTTACTGGACTCAGGAATTGATTATGCAGTGTCTTTCAATGGCTTGGGTTATGATTCACAGGTGCTACAGTTTATTATTGACAAACAGCATCTGTGGGTCGACCTTCCTAATATAGAGATTGTAACATTGATCAGGAAGTTTTCAGACAAGATAATTGATGATAGTAAGTATGATCTTTTCCCACCTTATAGAGAAGAGGATTTATATGCACAGCAGATAGATCTCTTCAGAGTGCATCACTATGATAATAAGAACAAGAGATGCTCATTGAAATGGCTGGAATTTTCTATGGATGCACCATCTGTAGAAGAAACGCCTATTCCATGGTCGCATTATAACTTCACCCTCTCTGAGATAGAGCAAGTAAGAAGGTACTGCAAGGCAGATATAGAGAACACCTATAGGTTTTGGAAATATACAATAGGCGAAACTGACCATCCTGAATATAGAGGAAAGAATGAGATCCAGTACAGGATGGATATCATCCAGGAAAGAAACCTTCCTGCCACTGCTCTCAGCTGGAATAACGTGAAGATAGGAGATGAGATTAACAAGATGAGCTATATGAAGCTCTCCGGAATTGGCGATCCACGCACACTTAAGGAGATGAAGTTGCGTGCACCAAAGAAGATAGGATTTACATATCGCGACTGCATACCAGACTATGTAAACTTCAAAACCAAGCCTTTCCAGGATTTCTTCGAGAGGGTTAAGAAGGAAAAAGTGAAGATGAATGACAAGAAGGCGAAGTATCCATTCACTTATAACGGTACTACCTATGTCATTGCTAAAGGCGGTATCCATTCCAACGAAAGCAATAGGATAGTTGAGCTGGCAGAAGATGAGTTCATGGAAGAGGCAGACATCGGATCACAGTATCCGCACTCTATGATCAAGCGAAAATTATTTCCGGCACATCTTGGGAAGAACTGGCTTGTTGGATTTACACAGACAAGGGATGATAGATTAAGTTTCAAGGCGATCAGCAAGGAGACAGCCGATCCAAAATATATTGGGCTTGCTGAACTGTTTAAGTTCGCCCTCAACGGAGGTGGATTTGGCAAGACAGGCGAGAGGGATAGCTGGCAATATTATCCCTTCGTTCATTTCAGCTGTACAATAGGGAACCAGTTTGAAATTCTTATGTTGATTGAAGAGCTGGAGATCAATGGAATTCATGTGATCAGTGCTAATACAGATGGAGTGGTTGTACTGGCCAAAAAATCCCATAAGGAGCTCTATCGCAGTATCTGCCGCGAGTGGGAGAAGAAAGTAGGAAACGATGTGCATGGCAGGCTGGAGTTTACCGAGTATACGAAACTTATCCAACTCTCAGTGAATGGCTATCTGGCTGTGAAGACTGATGGGAAAGTGAAGAAGAAAAAAGAATTTCTGACAGATCCCTTGCTGGAAAAGAACAAGAGCCGGCGTATTGTTGCACTGGCA
>Ga0075430_100001956_pt1 | contig 16928 bp, 12 predicted proteins | sample RhiMetdeltSRZDD4_FD_75294 | JGI IMG/M metagenome (GOLD analysis project Ga0075430, IMG submission 75294) | Populus rhizosphere microbial communities from Tennessee, USA - Rhizosphere MetaG P. deltoides SRZDD4 | ecosystem: Host-associated > Plants > Roots > Rhizosphere > Soil | place: USA... | reverse complement strand
CGTGTGCTCCCCGCGTACGCGGGGGTGATCCCGCAGCAGCCAGACCGAGGCCCCACAGCCCGGCGTGCTCCCCGCGTACGCGGGGGTGATCCCCGACGAGGTCAGCTTCCAGCTCCAGCAGCTGCGTGCTCCCCGCGTACGCGGGGGTGATCCCCTGGCGCCCGAGGCGAACACCGTCATGCGCTAGTGCTCCCCGCGTACGCGGGGGTGATCCCCGGTCGATGACCCGCTCCGCCATGACCATGGGGTGCTCCCCGCGTACGCGGGGGTGATCCCGCACGCTGGACCCGTACCGGGCGCACGCGTGAGTGCTCCCCGCGTACGCGGGGGTGATCCCATCTCCGGGCCGGGGCTTGAGCGGGAGATCCTGTGCTCCCCGCGTACGCGGGGGTGATCCGTCGAAGCCATCCACCCACTCCTCACCCAGGCAGTGCTCCCCGCGTACGCGGGGGTGATCCCACCCGGATCAGCGGGCTGCCCGACCCGACCCAGTGCTCCCCGCGTACGCGGGGGTGATCCCTGGACCCTCACTGGGTTCGCGATCTGCGCGACGTGCTCCCCGCGTACGCGGGGGTAATCCCGGCTGTAAATGCAGACTGTCCAGGGTGGACCAGAATTCCCGCGTGCACGGAGGGAACCTGCGTCCCCCACGAACCCGAAAGCACGTACCTGGTGCCCCCTTGTATGAGGTTCTAATGCATATTCGCGGCCAGAATATCGATCATGACGGGCGTGGACTCGCCCCAAGCCGGGTCCGCCACAGCGGGTGGTTTCCAGGTGGGCTGGTCGGCGGTGTGCCACGCTGTCATCGTGGACGACAAGGAGATCTTGCACCGCATCACCGCCCTCGTGGGCGAGGAGCACGCCCTGCGGTCGCGCCGGCTGGCCGACGAGGTCATCTCCGAGGACGAGGCAGCCCGGCTGCGTGACCTCGAAGAGTCTCTCGACCAATGCTGGGACCTGCTGCGGCGCCGTCGCGCCGCCCGGTACGCCGGGACGGACCCGGAAGAGGTGGAGGCACGGCCCCGGGAGCAGGTCGAGGAGTACCGACAGTAGGGCCACCACGATCGTTGGACGGATACGGTGAGAACCCGCCGGCAGGAGTGTCGGTAGGCGTCCAACGATTAACAGACCCGACGGTGCCGGGGGCAAATCACTGGGCGGTGGTGGGGCGGGTGCCTATCCTGGCCACTGTCATGGGAACGCCGTCCGGCCAGGCCTCGCTCGCCGACCTGCGGACCCACCTGCCCGAGCTGATGCTGCGCGACGAGCACCGCCTGCGGCGGCGCATCGACGGCGCGCGGCGGATCCGGGACGGTGCGGCGCTGCGCAAGGCCACCGAGCAGATCGCCGCCGACATCGCCACCGCCGAGCAGCGCGTGCAGCGGCGGCGGGCCGCCGTACCCGCGGTCAGCTACCCCGAGGCGCTGCCGGTCAGCCAGCGCAGGGACGACCTGCTAGCGGCGATCCGCGACCACCAGGTCGTGGTCGTCGCGGGCGAGACGGGCTCGGGCAAGACCACCCAGCTACCCAAGATCTGTCTGGAGCTGGGCCGGGGGGTGCGCGGGACGATCGGGCACACCCAGCCGCGCCGGCTGGCCGCCCGTACGGTGGCCGAGCGGATCGCCGAGGAGCTGGGCACGCCGCTCGGCGAGGCAGTGGGCTACCAGGTGCGGTTCACCGAGCGGGCCGGCGAGGACACGCTGGTCAAGCTGATGACCGACGGCATCCTGCTGGCGGAGACCCAGCGGGACCGGGCGCTGCGCCGCTACGACACGCTGATCATCGACGAGGCGCACGAGCGCAGCCTCAACGTCGACTTCCTGCTCGGCTACGTCAAGCAGCTGCTGCCGCGCCGCCCCGATCTCAAGGTCATCATTACCTCGGCCACCATCGACCCGGAGCGCTTCGCCCGCCACTTCGACGACGCGCCCGTCGTCGAGGTGTCCGGCCGCATGTACCCGGTCGAGGTCCGCTACCGCCCACTGGTCGCTGAGAGCGACCTTGACGACGAGGACGGCGGCGAGGATGTCGTCCGCGACCAGATCCAGGCGATCTGCGAAGCGGTCGACGAGCTGTGCGCCGAGGGGCCCGGCGACATCCTGGTCTTCCTCAGCGGTGAGCGGGAGATCCGGGACACCGCCGACGCGTTGGCAAAGGCGAACCTGCGCCACACCGAGGTGCTGCCGCTCTATGCCCGGCTCTCAGCCGCCGAGCAGCACCGGGTGTTCCAGCCGCACACCGGTCGCCGGGTGGTGCTCGCGACCAACGTCGCCGAGACCTCGCTGACCGTGCCCGGCATCCGCTACGTGGTCGACCCCGGCACCGCCCGGATCTCCCGGTACAGCCACCGCACCAAGGTCCAGCGCCTGCCGATCGAGCCGATCTCGCAGGCGTCGGCGAACCAGCGCAAGGGCCGCTGCGGCCGCCTCGCCGACGGCATCTGCATCCGGCTCTACGACGAGGCGGACTTCCTGTCCCGGCCGGAGTTCACCGAGCCGGAGATCCTGCGTACCAACCTGGCCTCGGTCATCCTCCAGATGACCGCGCTCGGGCTGGGCGACATGGCGGCGTTCCCGTTCCTCGACCCGCCGGACCGGCGTAACGTCTCGGCCGGCGTGGAGCTGCTGCGCGAGCTGGGCGCGCTCGATGCGGCTCACCCCGGGCGGCTCACCCCGCTCGGCGCCCAGCTGGCCCAGCTGCCGGTCGACCCGCGCCTGGCCCGCATGGTGGTCGCCGCGGACCGCGCCGGCTGCCTGCGCGATGTGCTGGTCATCGCCGCGGCGCTGGCGATCCAGGACCCGCGCGAGCGCCCGCTGGAGCGGCAGCAGGCGGCAGCCGAGAAGCACGCCCGCTTCGCCGACCCGGAGTCGGACTTCCTGGCCTACCTGAACCTGTGGCGGTACCTGCGGGAGCAGCAGCGGGCCCTGTCGTCCAGCCAGTTCCGCCGGCTCTGCCGCACCGACTTCCTCAACTACCTCCGGGTACGCGAGTGGCAGGACGTGCACGGCCAGCTGCGCCAGATCGCGGCTGGCCTCGGCATGACCGCCGGCCCGCCCGATGACGAGGTGGACTCCCCGCGTATCCACCAGGCACTGCTCGCCGGCCTGCTCTCGCACATCGGCCTCAAGGACCCGGAGTCCCACGAGTACGCGGGCGCGCGCGGCGCGCGGTTCGCCATCGCCCCGGGCTCGGCGCTGTTTCGCAGGTCCCCGCGGTGGGTCATGGCGGCCGAGCTGGTGGAGACCTCCCGGCTGTGGGCGCGCATCGTCGCGCGGGTCGAGCCGGAGTGGGTCGAGCCGCTCGCCGGACACCTCGTGCGGCGCTCGTACAGCGAGCCGCACTGGGAAAAGGACCAGGGTGCGGTGCTCGCGTACGAGCGGGTGACCCTCTACGGGCTGCCGCTGGTGGTGGGGCGCAAGGTCAACTACGGTCGGATCGACCCGCGGCTGTCCCGGGAGCTGTTCATCCGGCACGCGCTGGTGGAGGGTGACTGGGCGACCCGGCACGAGTTCTTCCATGAGAACCGGGCGCTGCTGGACGAGGTCGAGGAGCTGGAGCACCGGGCCCGCCGCCGGGACATCCTCGTGGACGACGAGACCCTCTTCGACTTCTACGACGGGCGCGTACCGGACGACGTGGTGTCGGCGCGGCACTTCGACGCGTGGTGGAAGAAGGCCCGGGCGACCCAGCCGGACCTGCTCAGCTTCGAGCGGTCGATGCTGGTCAACGAGGGTGCGGGCGGCGTCTCCGAGCGGGACTACCCGGGCGAGTGGCGCCAGGGCGAGCTGCGGCTGCGGCTGAGCTACCAGTTCGAGCCGGGGACGGACGCCGACGGGGTGACCGTCCACATTCCGCTCGCGCTGCTCAACCAGGTCAGCGCCGAGGGGTTCGACTGGCAGATCCCGGGGCTGCGGGAGGAGCTGGTGACCGCGCTGGTCCGGTCACTGCCGAAGGCGCTGCGGCGCAGCTTCGTACCGGTGCCTGATCATGCCCGGGCGGTGCTCTCCCAGCTCTCCCCGGCGTCCGGGCCGCTGGTGGATGCTCTTGGGCGGGCCTTGCTGCGGATGACCGGGGTGGTCGTGCCGCGCGACGCCTGGGACGTGTCGCGGGTCCCGGACCACCTGCGGATGACCTTCCGGGTGGAGGACGAGCGGGGTCGCTCGCTCGGCGAGGACAAGGACCTCGACGCGCTGCGGCAGCGGCTGGCCCCGAAGGCCCGGGCGGTGCTGTCGGCGGCGGCAGCGGCCGAGGGGCTGGCACGGGAGGGGCTGCGCGCCTGGACGGTCGGCACCATCGAGCCGGTGGTGGAGGTGCGGCGGGGCGGGTACGCGGTGAAGGCGTACCCGGCGCTGGTGGACGAGGGTGACAGCGTGGCCTTGCGGCTGCTCGACACCGAGGCCACCCAACGCCAGGCGATGTGGCGGGGCACCCGTCGGCTGCTGCTGATCACCGTGCCGACCCCGGTGCCGCTGCTGGGCCGGCGGCTGTCCACGCCGGTGAAGCTGGCGCTGACCCGTAACCCGCACGGCGGCGTACCGGCGCTGCTGGACGACTGCGTGGCCGCGGCGGCCGACAAGCTGATGGCCGACGCGGGCGGGCCCGCCTGGGACGAGGCGGGCTTTACGGCGCTGCGCGATGCGGTGCGCGCGGGCCTAGCTGACACCACTGTGGACGTGGTTCAGATGGTGGAGCCGGTCCTGACCGCCGCGCACGCCGTCACCACCCGCCTGGCCGGCCTGTCCGCGCCCGCCTTCCAGCCGGCCCTGACCGACGTCCGGGCGCAGCTGGCCGAGCTGGTCTACCCGGGCTTCGTCACCGCGACCGGCTGGGACCGGTTGCCCGACCTGCCGCGTTACCTGCGCGCTATTGACCGTCGGCTGGAGACGCTGCCGGGTAGTCCCCAACGCGACATGGCCTGGCAGCGCGAGGTCGAGCAGGTGCGGCAGGAGTACGAGGAGTGGCGCGCGGAGCTGCCGGCGCACCTGCGTGACTCTGGTGAGGTGCGGCGGGTGCGGTGGATGATCGAGGAGCTGCGGGTCAGCTTCTTCGCGCAGGGGCTCGGCACGCCTTACCCGGTCTCCGCGAAGCGGATCTACCGAACTATGGACCAGGTCACCTATCCCGACTAGCTCGTGTTATCGCAGCGTGGGGAAGTCGTCAGAGCGTATCGTCGCCGCGGCTCAGGCGGACCGGATGCCGCTGGTCCGGATAGGATGGCGTCGTGAGCGCGGAGGCTGTCGGTCGGTACATGCCTGCTGTCGCGTCGCTCGACGACCTCACCGCGATGATGGCCGCGGACCCGCACGGGCACCGTTACGAGACCAGCCCCGAGGGGGTTCTGTCGGTCATGCCGCCGCCCGACTTTGAGCACGCCGTCATCGCGACCCGGCTCATGGCGTGGCTTATCGTGGCGGGCTGGCCGCTCGACCAGGTCACCCAGGCCGTCGGTCTTCGTATCCCGGGACCCGACGGCGGCGTGGGCGGGCGCATTCCTGATCTCACCGTGTGGAGCAGGGCGCAACCGCGCACGGTATGGCTGCCGGTCACTGATGTTCTCCTGGTCGTGGAGATCATCTCCCCGGGCTCTGAGGCCGCTGACACGTTGACCAAGCGCCGGGAGTACGCCACGGCCGGCATCCCACGGTATTGGACCGTCGACCGTGATGCTGGTCAGACCGTCACGATGTACCAGCTCGACGGCAACGGATACCAGATCCGGGCAACGACGCCGCTGAGCTGGGTCCTCAACACAGCGCCGGGGGACCACCTGAGCTCGAGCTGATCACCGCAGCCCTTGTGTGATGTCCTTCTTGCCGAAGGCAGGGTCACGCCGGGTCTGTCGTCGTAGTCAACCGGGATCACATCGACGAACTCGGCAGGTTGAACGACAAGCTCAAGGCGACGGCACGGCGGCGTTAGTGAACGCGGTGGCGACCACGTCCGTGATGTTTGTCGGTGGCGGTGAGCTGACCATGACCACAACGACCACGCTGCCCTTGAAGATGCCTACAAAGGTGGCAAGGGACCGGCCGCCGCCATAGGTCAGCCCGCCGTTCTTTCCGACGTAGTCCACCTGGCTCTGCACGGAGCAGTCCCACCCGAGGCAGTTCGAGTCCATCAGGTCCTTCTGCGCGCTGTCGAGCAGTGTGGTCCCGCCGACGAGTGCGATCATGACCTTGTAGAGGTCGGCCGCGGTCCGGTGGGCGACAGCTCGGCGGGCCCGCCCAGCAACCGGCCAAGGACCACGTCGCCTGAGCCGGACCGATCGCTGAGGCGGCCCGTCCGGGCGTATTGCCGGGGAGGTGAGGCCCGGCACGACAGCGCTTGACTGGTGTAGATAATCAGAACCTCGTGTCGTGCGCTGAAAGGGCGGGTTGGATGCGCCGGATGCTCGCGGTGTTGGTTGTTCTGGTGCCGTTGGTCGTGGCGGCGCCGGTGCCGGCGTATGCCGCGCCGGCACCGACCCGGCTCATCATCGATACCGACTTCGGTCAATGGTGGGACGACGTTGCCGCGCTGGCCGCCGCCCACGCCGCCGCTGACCAGGGCCGGGCTCGTATCCTCGGCGTAGTGTCTGATGTGGACAACGAGTGGAACGCTTCCGCGTTGGACGCGCTCAACACCTGGTACGGCCGGCCGGACATCCCGATCGGGGTCACCGCCGGGGCGTTGCCGGTGTCGCAGAACTACAGCCGGCCGCTGGCCGAGCGGTTCCCGCACTCCGGAGGTACGGAGGACGCGGTCGCCCTCTACCGGCGGCTGCTGCGGGCCCAGCCTGACCACAGCGTGACGATCCTGTCGGTCGGTGCGCTGACCGCCCTCGCCCAGCTCGTGCGTACCGACCCGGAGCTGGTCGCCCGCAAGGTGGCCCATACCGTGATCATGGGTGGGGAGTACCCACGCGCCACGGCCCCGGAGTGGAACTTCGGTCTCGACCTGGCCGCCACCCGCCAGGTTGTGGCCGGCTGGCCGGCGCCGGTGGTGTACGACGGGTTCGAGATCGGCGCGCGGGTGTTCGTCGGCAACAACGTGTGCACCTCGCACCCGGTGGACAGCCCGGTCCGGGTCGCGTTCGACCTGCTGTACGCCTGCGACAATGGCCAGGCCGACGGCACCTGGGACCCTACCGCCCTTTACTACGCCGTCTACGGCGCTGACCATGTGTACCGGCTGGCCGGGTACGGCGGCCACAACGTCGTCACGCCGGACGGCCTCAACTTCTGGGCTCCCGGCGGCCACAACCAGCAGTACCTGCTGCTTACCGACCCCGCCCGGCTCACCCGCCACCTCGACGCCCTGATCGACGCCCACTGACCGGCCGCACCACCAGCATCCGAGCGCCGGCCCGGTAGTCGTCCGGGCGGGAGCGCCTCGGCTGCCTTGCCGGCGGAGGGGGTGATGCACGGTCCTTATGCTCTGCCCCATCGCCGCTAGCAGAGCCTGGGTGGAAAGGCATCGCACCTGTCTGGCCCGCATCGGGCTTGCTCTGCAAGCGCAGATGGTGCAGAGCATAAGGTTCCTGCAGCACATCCCTGCACCAGGGCGCCGGCCGGTGCCCCGGTGCAGGGACTTCCGCACGCGTGGAGACAGCGGGTCAGCCGATCGGCGCCTCGAAGACGAACAGCTCGGTGCCGGCGACCTCCTCGCCGTCGTCGGGTGCGGCGAGCAGGCGCAGCTTGCCGTCGACGACCTCAAGCGCGACCGGGTTGCGGGTGACGACGTGGCCCGCCGAGGAGAACCTCGGGAACGGGATCTCGTGCAGGATGTGGTCGTCCCGCAGGTCACGCAGAGCAATCCCACCGAGCTCGTAGCTGCCGCCGTCGGGGCGTGGCAGGCTCGTGATCCCGGAGCAGACCTGCTTCCGCCAGCCCACGTAGTCGCAGTCCTGGTAGTCGATGAAATGGTCGTCGTTGGCCTGCCTGGACAGCTGGTGACCCGCCGCCGTCCACGTGTACAGCCGGCGCGATCCCCAGCTGACGCCGTGGACGATGCCGCTGACCCGGTCACGGACCACTCCGCCGACGTGGTCGCCGACCCGGAACGCCTCACTGACCTGCCAGGTCAGCGGGTCGATCCGGTACATGATGGCCTTGCTGTTCGGGCGGTACTCCGCGACCGGCACCCACACCGACTGACCGTCGAAGTCGATCCCACCGGGGTGGTAGACGGTGCCCTCACCGAGGACCAGGTCCCTGACCAGGGTGCCCTGACGGTCGATGACCAGCACGTGCCCGACGCCCCGGCCCGGCGAGCGGTCGTAGCCGTCGATGGGCTCCGGATAGCGCACCGGCGCCTCGATGATCTCGACCGTCGACATCAGGATGATGTCGCCGACCAGCGCGAAGCCTTGCGGATGATGGGTGGCGAAGCGCAGCGGAACCTTCTGCGCCAGCTGCCAGGCGGTCGACCGGGTCGTGGCGGTGAAGGCCGTGGTGACCGGGTCGTCGTGGTGCTGCTGCTCGGCCTGCGCCGATGCCGGCAGCAGGGCGGTCGCGGTAAGGGACACCGCGAGACCGGCGATGAGCACCCGTCGCATTGGCTCCTCCTCGGGGCGGGTGAACGATGGCCCTTCATTAGATCCCTTCCGCCCGTTCCGGTCCGGCCTGCCCATCCCGAGTTCCGGTGCGGCATCTGCCGCCGGTCGGGGACACTGTGCCGGTGGGCTCCCGCGCCGTCGTCCTGGTCTGCCGCGACGGCGCGGTGGCCCAGGCCCGGTTTGGCGCTACCGGCGGGACGAGCGGCGCGGTGTACACCCGCACGGGCTACCCGTTCTTCGCTCCAGATAGGACCGAGGATCTGTTGAGCCGGCTGCGTGCGGCCGTGGCAGCCGCGGGGCTGTGGGAGCGGTGGCTACGGTGCGCTGCGCGCCTGGTAACGTCCACACGCGACGGTCAGAGGGCCTGCGTCACCGCCATCCGTAACCGGCGCGTAGCGCCTGGCTGACGCGGTCGAAGCGGTTCCGGTCAAGCACCGCGCCCTCGCGCCGGATGCTGTCCTCGCGCATCGTGAGCACGCGGTCGAGCCGCACCCAGCTCGGGCGGTGCTCCGGGTCCCACGGCCCTGGGCCGAGCGCGAACCAGTGCCGCTGGCCCGCACGGTCGCTCTGGCTGGAGAGCATGAGACCGAACAGTGTCCGGCTCTCCCGCCCGATGACGAGCACGGGCCGGTCCTTGCCCTGCCGGGGACTGTCCTCGTACGGGACCCAGGTCCATACGATCTCACCCGGGTCGGCCTGGCCGTCCGGCTCCGGGGCGTAGGCCAGCTGCCGGCGGCGCAGGGCCGCGACCTGGCGCCGCCGCGCGACCTGGGCCGGGTTGGGAACGCCGGTGGGTGCCGTGGCGGATCTGCCCCTGCCGATCCGCCCGACCGTCGCCGCTATGCCCTTCAGGAGGTTCGCCACGGCGGCACGATACCCGCCCGGCGTGCCGAGGAATACGGTTGGCCGCCGATCGGATGGGCCCTACCGTGATGGACATGTTCGTCGCCCGGCTCGCACGGTCTGCGGGTGTGCTCCCGCGCCGGCCGGCGTTCGCGTGCGCGCGGCGAGCAGATCGCTGACCCTCTCCCAGCACCAGCAGGACCCGCGGGAGAGGGTGTAGCCATCCGGTTTTCCGGCCCGGTCCTGGCGCGGAGCAGTCCCAGCGGGGGTGGCGTCCCGTCCGCGTAGACCTTTCTGCCTTCCCCTTCAGCCAGATGTGGAGGCACATCAACCATGGCGAAACGCGAGTTCCTGCGCGCGAAGGCGCACCTCAACATCGGCACGATGGGTCACGTCGACCATGGCAAGACGACGCTGACCGCCGCCATTACCAAGGTCCTGGCCGACCGTGACCCGGTAACGAACCGGTATGTGTCGTTCGACGGGATCGACCGTGCTCCGGAGGAGATCGCCCGCGGCATCACCATCAACATCGCACACGTCGAGTACGAGACGGCGACGCGGCACTACGCTCACGTCGACATGCCCGGTCACGCCGACTACGTGAAGAACATGATCACGGGTGCGGCGCAGGTCGACGCGGCGATCCTCGTCGTGTCGGCGCACGACGGCGCGATGCCGCAGACGCGCGAGCACGTGCTGCTGGCCCGGCGGGTCGGTGTGCCGTACCTGGTCGTGGCCCTCAACAAGGCCGACGCGGTCGACGACCCCGAGCTGCTCGACCTCGTCGAGCTCGAGGTTCGCGAGCTGCTGACGACGTACGGATTCCCGGGTGACGAGGTGCCGGTCGTGCGGGTGTCGGCGCTGCGGGCACTCGAAGGCGACCCACTGTGGACTCGTTCTATTGTGGACCTTCTGGACGCGGTCGACCGCTACGTGCCGGTGCCCGACCGGGAGCTGACGCAGCCGTTCCTGATGCCGATCGAGAACGTGCTGACCATCTCGGGTCGGGGCACGGTCGTGACCGGTGCCGTCGAACGCGGCACGCTGAAGGTCGGTGAAGCGGTCGAGGTCGTCGGCATCAACCCGACATTGTCTACTGTGGCCATAGGGCTGGAGTCGTTCGGCAGGTCGCTGGCGGACGCCCAGGCCGGCGACGACGCGGCGGTCCTGCTCCGCGGCGTCAAGCGCAGCCAGGTGCAGCGGGGTCAGGTGGTGGCGGCGCCCGGCTCGGTGACGCCGCACCGCCTGTTCGCGGCACGGCTGTACGCGCTCACCGCCGCGGAGGGCGGCCGGCGCACGCCGTTCTTCGCAAACTACCGCCCGCAGTTCTTCTTCCGGACGACCGACGTGCCGGGGGCGGTGGACCTCGGGGAGGTGACCATGGTGATGCCGGGCGACACCGTCGACCTCACGGTGCGGCTGGGCAAGCCGGTCGCCATGGACGTCGGGCTGGGCTTCGCGGTGCGCGAAGGCGGCCGTACGGTCGCCGCCGGCACGGTGACCGGGCTGCTCGACTGAGGTACTCAAAGACCGGGGCGGGTGCCGGCCTGCCCCGGTCCCCTGTTGGGCAGTGAGCTAGCGCGGTCGAGCCCGTTGGCCGCGTCGCGGGCCCTGCGCAGGTGCCTGCCGATGGGTCCCAGTCGGCATCGTTGCCACTGCGGCGGGCAGGCCAGGGCTACCTGCGGACGCGGAACCTGAGGATGGTGACGGCGTCCGCCTGCGTGCTGCTGACTGGTTCCAGGTCGATCCTGGGTAGACCCGGGGGCGAGAAGCGGATGCCGTCGCCGAGCAGCACCGGAAGTACGTACACCAGGATCTCGTCGACGAGACCCCGCCGCAGGCACTGGCCGGCCACGTCAGCGCCGAGGATCTCCAGGTTCTTGCCGCCTGCGGCGTCCAGTGCGGTGGCGACCGCCTCCCCGATGTCACCGGTGAGGAACGTGACCCCCGGGTCCGGCGGGTCCGGCGGCTGGTGGGTCAGGACGAACACGGGTCCGGAGAAAGGGTACCCTTCATCGCTCGCTGCCGACCCCCGCTCCTTGTCGGCGTCCATCCTGTTGCCTACCTCATGGGTCCGCCGGCCGACGAGCATGGCGCCGGTGGCCGCGGCGATCTCCGCCAGCCAGTGCGCGTCCGGCGCTATGAAGTCGAAGATCCAGTCCATCGCGTCGCCCGGGCCGGCGATGAAGCCGTCGAGCGACATCGACCTGTTCACGACCACCTTGCCGGTTCCGGTACCCATGTCGCTCATTCTGCTCCCCCGAAGAGCCTTGAGATGTTTGTGGGCAGCTCAAGCCGCGCTATGCGTCGGCGGCGTCCCGTAGATCCTATGGAGCCACTCGTGGAGACCGGCGTAGTCGGCTTCTGTGAGGCTGCGCATCCCGAGCCTGGGCGCGAACCTGCATCTCACGCACGCATCTGCCGCCACGTACGGTGGCCCAGCACCGGGGCGAGCGTGGCGGTCACGTAAACAGCCCCAACGACCAGGGCCGCAGCGGTCAGGCCCAGCCCCGCCGCGACCCACCCGCCGAGCACCACGCCCAGCGGCATGCCGGCGGTCGACACGGCGGCCGCCGCCCCGAACACCCGGGCCTGCAACGGCGGCGGCACCCGCTCGTAGAGCAGCGCCCCGACGATGCTCAGCACCGGGGAGACCGCTACGCCGGAGACGAAGAACGCGACCGCCGACATCGCGAGCTCGTCACCGAACGCCACCGCGACGAACCGGGGTGGCCCGCCGGCCAGGAAACCCGCGGTAAAGACCAGGTAGCGGGAGACGCGCGGCGCGACGGCGGTGTAGACCGCGCTGCCGAGCAGCGTCCCGAGGGCGTACGCGCCGGTGAGCAGGCCGAGCCCGGCCGGTGAGCGCAGCTCGTCGTGCACCCACAGCGGGACGAACACGGCCACGTTGGCCTGGTGGCACATGTTGGTCACGAAGGTCATCGCGAGGATGCCGGTCAGCAGCCGGTCCCGCCACAGGTGCCGGACGCCGTCGTGCAGCGCGGCCAGGTAGGACCCGCCAGCCGGGCCGGCCTCGGCAGGGGACGGGTTCTCCGGCTCCGGGCGTACCATGGCCGCCACGATGACCGCGGCCAGCGCGAACGACAGCGCGTCGAGCATGATCGTGGTACGGATGCCGGCCAGCGCGATGAGCACCCCGCCCAGCGGCGCGAACACCAGGTCGCTGAACCGGGTGATGCCGTAGAAGACCGAGGTTGTCCGCAGCAGGTCAGCGCCTGCCTCCACAGTGACCGGTCGCAGCAGGACGGTCTTGGAGTTCTGGCCCATCCCGCGCAGCGCGCCGAGGGCGGCCACCAGCACCACGACCGCCCCGAGGCCACCGCGGTAGGACAGGGCGAGCAGGGCCACCACCGCCGTACTGGCGACGTCGGTGACGACCGAGGTACGCCGGGGCCGCAGGCGGTCGACGAGCGGTCCGCCCAGCGCCAGCGCCAGGATGAAGGGCAGCAGCTCGGCCGCGGCGACCACGCCCATCGCTGCGGGGCTGCCGGTGCTCACCAGCACCAGCCAGGGCAGCGCGACAAAGGTCATCTTGCTGCCCATGTCGGAGACGGCGACCGCGCCGAGCAGGCCGACCAGCCCGGTCCGGCGGCCGGGTGCCGGCACCGGCCCGGCCTGCACCGGTTACTGCTTGGCTTGGCGTACCCGGGCCTGGTAATGCGCCCTTAGCGCCTTCTTGTCCACCTTGCCCACTCCGACCAACGGGAGCGTGTCGACGAACTCGACCTGCTGCGGGGCCCACTCCTCGACGAGGTCGGTAGCCACCCGCTGGCGCAGCTCATCGGCGGTGACGCGGGCGCCCGGGACCGGCACCACGAACGCGTACACCGCCTCGCCGTCCAGCTCGTCCGGCACGCCGATCACCGCGGCGGCCCGCACCTGCGGGTGGCTGACCAGGCTGTCCTCGATCGGCCGCGAGTACGCCCGCTGCGTGCTCAGCCCGATCATGATGCAGTCCTTGATCCGGTCGACCAGGAACAGGTAGCCGGCCGGGTCGAGGTAGCCGACGTCCCCGGTGCGCACCCAGCCGTCGACGACGTACTCGCTGGTCAGCTCCTGCTCGGCCCAGTAGCCCAGCATCGTCAGGGAGCCGGCGACCCAGACCTCACCGGGCTGGCCGGGCGGTAGCACGGTGCCCTGCTCGTCCCGGACCTCGATGCGGGTGTCCCCGTACGCCTGCCCGCACGAGCTCATCAGGCCGGCGTGGGACGGTTCGCTGCCGAGATTGGGTAGCGCGGCGATGAAGGCGGCCTCGGTCGCCCCGTACACCGGCCGCACCACCGGCCCGAAGACCTGGATCGCCTGGGCCAGGCGGGACGGGGCCGCGGCCGCGCCGCCGATGGAGAGCATGGCGAGGCTGCTCGTGTCGACGGTGGGCAGGACCGGGTGGTCCAGCACCCGGTAGAGCTGGGGTGGGGTGAGGAACACGCTGGTGATCCGCTCCCGCTCGATCGTGCGCAGCATGCCCACCGCGTCGAAGGAGTCGAAGGGGTACCACGTCCCGCCGGTGCAGAGTGTGATCAAGGCGGCCACCTGGCCGCTGACGTGGCACAGCCAGGAGGCGGCCAGGTGGCGCAGCTGCGGTTCGCCCGAGTCGAGGTACTCCTCCGACAGGTCGAGCAGGGCCCGGTAGAAGCCCGGGCCATGGTGGACCAGCTTGGGCCGGTCCGTGGTGCCGCTCGTCTGCAGGATCGTCTGCGGCTCGCTGCCGGACCCGGGCAGGAGCGCCTGGGCCGGGCCGTCCGCCGCGGCAAGCGGGCCGTCCGCCGCGACGAGGAGGTCAGGGCCGGCGCCGCCGGGGCCGAGACACAGCACGCTCAGCTCGGGTACGGCCGCCGCCGTGTCCGCACCCATCACCGAGTACGACCGGGCGTCGTAGACGAACGCGCTCACCTCCGCCATGCGCAGGAAGTAGGCCCGGTGATGGTCTGGGGCGTCCGGCGTGATCCATGCCGTCCGGCAGCCGAGCAGATGGGCGCCGAGATGCAGCGTCGCGGCCTCGGGCGGGTTACCGACCAGCACGCCGACCCCGGCGCCCGGCCGCACGCCGTGCCGCAGCAGCGCCTGCGCGACAGCGAGCGACCCGGCCCGCACATCGGCGTAGGTCAACCGCTGGTCCCCGGCGACGATCGCCTCGTCGGCGCCGTACTTCTCGAATAGGTCCAGCGCCTGCCAGGCATAGCTCGGCGCCGGGCTAGCCTGCTGCTCCATGGCGCGGCGTCCCTTCCGAAGAGGCCTCGTGGGCAGTCCCTGACGCGCCGCAGGACTCCGGTAGCGAGCACGATACCGCCGCGGGTACGCCCGCAGCCACCGTTTCGCCCAGCCGCCCGGTCCGCCCCGCCGCTGCTCAGCCCATATCTCTACGGGACCGAGCCGGCCATCGCCGGGAACCGGGCCGGTGCAGACTGAGCCGGTGGAGACTGAGCCGTCGACCCGTACGGGCGAGCTGCTGGACCGGTGGCGCCAGGACCTGACCGCCTGGGCGATCCCCGACGAGATCATGGCCGGCGCGGCCGACTCGCCGTGGGTGCTCCCCCGTCAGGTCTTCGCCCGCCGGGCTGACCGGCAGGTGGCCACCCCGGCCGGGCCGTCCTTCGCCCGCGCCTGGGAGGCCCTCGACCCGCCGGGCGAGGTGCTCGACGTCGGGGCGGGCGCCGGAGCCGCCTGCCTGCCGCTGGCGGAGCGGGCATCGATGATCACCGCTGTCGATGTGGAGCCGGCGATGCTGGCGGCCTTCGCCGAACGGGCCGCCGCGCTCGGCGTACCCCATGGGGTTGTCGCCGGACGGTGGCCGCAGGCTGCGGCCGAGGCGCCAGTGGCCGACGTGGTCACCTGCCACCACGTGCTCTACAACGTCGCCGAGCTGGAGCCGTTCGTGGCTGAGCTGGTCCGGCACGCGCGGCGGCGGGTGGTGGTCGAGGTCACCGCGCGCCACCCGCTCACCTCGCTGAACCCGCTGTGGCTACGCTTCCACGACCTGCGGCGGCCGGAGGCGCCGACCGCCGACGACCTGCTCGCGATCCTGGCCGCGCTCGGGCTGCGGCCGGAGCACGAACGGTGGCTGCGGCCGGCCGAGCCCGAGCACGGCGACTTCGCCGACCTGGTCGACGTGACCCGGCGCCGGCTGTGCCTGCCCCCGGAGCGGTCGGAGGAGGTCGCCGCCGCCCTGCTCGAGTCAGGCGTGCGGCCGGGCCAGCCGCCCGACCTCGGCTCGTCAGGCCGCGAGCTGGTCACGATCTGGTTCTCCCCGACCTAGCCCGCGCGGGCCGGGAGGGCGCCGTCCGGCGTCCGGCGGCGCCCTCCCGGCCCGGTAGGCGTCGGCTACGGCCGTCCGGCGTCGCGCTTGGTGTAGTCGCAGACCCCGGTCGGGAAGATCCGCTCCAGCCGCTGCCGCTCGGCCGCGTTCGGCAGCCACGAGCCGTAGACGCCCCGGGCGATGGCGGCGGTCACGCTCTGCCGGTCACAGGCGAAGATCCCGCCCTCGATCGGCCCGCCAGCGACGATCCGGGAGGTGCTGTACAGCTTGAAGTACGCCGTACAGGGGCCGGCCGGCTGGTTGTCGAGGATGCCCGCCCACACGTGCGGGCCGGCGGCGATCTCCGTACCGGTGGTGGTGAAGCACCGGTCGGTGGCGAGCGCCGGCTTGCTGCCCTCGACGCCGAGCTTCGGGTTGGCCGCGAGGTTCGCCAGCCACGCGTCGATCACGGCGAGGGCCTGGGGGGTCTGGTCAGAGGCGCGCGCCGGCCGCGCGTCGGTGAACCAGATGACCTGGTTGCCGGCCTTGCCGTCGAAGTTGAGCATGCGCTGCCGGCTGGCGAACGACTGGTGCGAGTTGTGCATGTCCAGCTCGTGCTCGAGGTAGTGCCGCCAGTCGATGACCGGGATGTCGATGTTGCCGGTGAACACGATGCCTGACTCGTACGCCGCGGCGATCGCCTGCCGGTCGCCAGAGCGGCGCGGCGCCGGCGTGGCTCCGCCGTCCGGCGACAGCCGGATGTTGCGCGAGCTCCACGGGTCGAACTGGGCCGGGTCGGTGCAGGTCGCCGGTACGAACGGACAGCCCTCCTGGACCATCTCGCTCGACTCCTTCCAGCTGCCGACCTTGGCGTTGAGATCAAGGAACTCGGCGGGGGTGAGGTGCCCGTCCCGCAGCGCCTTCAGGCCGTACTGCACGCCGGCGTTGTCCCACGGCACGCGGGCGTATCCGTTGGGGCCCACTCCGTAGATGTTGCGCAGGTCGTCCCAGTGGCTCCACTTCACCGTCAGCATGACCCCGGGCGGGTCCATGAGGCTCCACAGTGGATCAGGCGCCTGCCACATCGGGTTCATCGCCAGCGGGGTGAGCCCGCGCCAGCCCCTGACACACTCGGTCGACCCGGCCGCGCCGGTGTACGGGTTGGCCACGGTGGCGCTGGCGTTCAGCCCGATCAGCCAGGTGCGGTTGGGCCACGAGCGCCACTTGGGGTTGGCCCGGTCGGTGACGTCCATGTAGTACTCGAGCAGCTCGCAGTCTCCGATGTGG
>Ga0075430_100001954_pt1 | contig 16932 bp, 13 predicted proteins | sample RhiMetdeltSRZDD4_FD_75294 | JGI IMG/M metagenome (GOLD analysis project Ga0075430, IMG submission 75294) | Populus rhizosphere microbial communities from Tennessee, USA - Rhizosphere MetaG P. deltoides SRZDD4 | ecosystem: Host-associated > Plants > Roots > Rhizosphere > Soil | place: USA... | reverse complement strand
TCGGCATGGCGCTATCACCCAGACCGAACCGCACGCGATCGATCGGCACGCCAAGACAATCAGCCGCGAGCATCGTCATCACCGTGTAGGGGCCGGGCCCGATATCGGTCGCGCCGCTGCGAACGAAGGCCGTTCCATCTCGCCTTATGGATGCGATGGCTTTGCACGGGGGTTGATACGCGCCCAGCGCTCCTCGTGCTATGCCGTATCCGACGAGGTGCCCCCCGTTCCGCATCGACCGAGGCTCCGGATTGCGCGCCGACCATCCGAAGCGCTCGGCACCCTGTCGATAGCAGTCGAGCAGCGCGTTGCTCGACCACGGCAGGCCGGAGTCCGGATGCACGTGCGCGTGATTCTTCACACGCAACTCGATGGGATCGATCCCCAGGGCATAGGAGAGCTCGTCGATGGCCGACTCCAGGGCGAACGAGCCTTCGGCTTCGCCAGGTGCACGCATCCAGCCCGGTGTCGGAATGCTCTGGCGAATCTGAGTCGCGCGTGTCGACACATTGGGGCATGCGTACGCGTGGGGAGTCCCGTAGGTGATCAGATTGATCAACTCGCCTTCCATGCCGATCGAGGATCTGGAGACGTGTTCAATGGCGGCGAGCTGTCCATCGCGGCTGGCACCGATCGACAACTGCTGAATCGTGTTTGGCCGATGGCCTACCGAGGTGAACATCTGGGCGCGCGTCAGCACCAGCTTCACAGGTCGCTTCGTGATCCGGGCGGCGAGAGCCGCGAGCGGCACATGCGGCCAGACGCGCAGCCCTGCGCCGAAGCCACCACCGACGAACGGCACGAGTACACGCACGCCGGCTGGATCGATGCTGAATGTGGCAGCAAGCGCATCGCGCGCGCCGTGAGGATTCTGCGTGGTGTCATGGACCGTCAGCGCATCGCCGTCCCAGACCGCCACCGTCGCAAACAGGCCGATCGGATTGTTCGTGTTCTCCGCAGTCGTGTAGGTCTCGTTCACTTGCACGTCTGCTGCCGCGAGTGCTCCGCGCACGTTCCCGCGATCGTAGTCGGGCGTCCATGGATGGAACACGGGTGAGGTTCGCGGGTCATCGAAGGAGAGAAACGGCGTGTCACGCTCATACGCAACTTCGATGAGCGTCGCCGCCGCATTCGCCTGCTCCCTGGTCTCCGCGACGACCATTGCCACGTGCTGGCCATAGTGCAGCACGGCGTCGCTTTGGAACGGTGGCAACGGCTGCGGGCCGATCGCGGTGACTGGCGCAAGCGCCAGCGGGGGCGTGTTGAGGTGTGTGATGACGGCCAGAACGCCAGGGGCGCGCTCGGCAGCGTCCACCGCGATGTCACGGATGCGCCCACTGATGATCGTGCTTTGCACCAGAGCCGCGTGCGCGAGGCCGGGAAGGGTGACGTCGATCGGGTAGGTGGCGGCACCCGTCACCTTGAGACGCCCGTCAACCCGATCCAGTGGGGTGCCGACGACATCAACGGTGGTTGTCGTGCTCATGCGTTCCCGTCTCTCGCGGTGGCAAATGCGCGCACGATGGTGCGCTTTGCCAACTCGATCTTGAAGTGGTTGCGTTCTCGGGCGACCGCCCCCGCTAATGCGATCTCGGCTGCGTCGCGAAACGCCTGGTCAGTGGCTATGCGGCCGGTGAGGATCTGCTCGGCTTCCACCGCGCGCCATGGTTGGGTCGCGATTCCGCCCAACCCCAATCGCGCCGCTCGAATCGTGTCGCCGTCGAGATCGAGGACGACGGCCGCTGATGCCAGCGCGAACTCGTAGCTCGCACGATCTCTCACCTTGAGATAGTGCGACCGTCGTGCCGCGGGCAGGCTTGGAATGACGACGTGAGTGATCAGCTCGCCGTGCGCCAGCGCCACTTCGACGTGTGGCGTGTCGCCAGGAGCGTGGTGGAACTTGGCAAACGGAATCGAACGCGTCGTCCCATCGGCGCGCAGCGTGTGAATCTCGGCATCGATGACAATCATCGCCACGCACATGTCGGACGGATGGGTGGCAATGCAATGTTCGCTGACTCCCAGCACCGCGTGCCCGCGGTTGAAGCCGTCGAGCGCATCGCAGCCCGACCCAGGCTGTCTGCGGTTGCACGCCGCATGCACATCTCTGAAATAGGAGCAACGCGTCCGCTGCAGGATGTTGCCCGCGACAGTCGCCATGTTGCGGATCTGCGTGGTGGCGCCCGAGAGGATCGCTTCCGACAGTACCGGGTAGCGGTCACGTACGACCGGGTGCCACGCCAGTTGACTGTTGGTAACCGTGGCGCCCACCGTGATCGCGTCATCGGACACGTCGATGCTAGACAGTCCGAGACGTCGGATATCTGCAACGGCAGTTGGTGTCAGCACCTCGACCTTCATCAGGTCGACCAGAGTTGTTCCACCAGCCAGAAACATTGCGCCAGCGTTGGCGGCCACGGCTGCAGCCGCATCCGTCGCATGCGTCACTCGTTCAAATGTGAAGGCGTTCATTGAGCACCTGCCTCACGGCGGCGACGATGTTCGGATACGCGGCGCAGCGGCACAAATTGCCGCTCATGCGCTCGCGAATTTCTTCGTCGCTCAATGTCGCGCTATTGACCGTGTGTCGAACGTCGGGCGTGACGTGACTGGGTACACCTGCGTGCACCTCCCGAACAGCACAGACGGCCGAGAGGATCTGCCCAGGTGTGCAGTAGCCGCACTGAAACCCATCGCAGTGCAGGAAGGCTGCCTGCATCGGATGAAGCTCGTCGCCTGTGGCGAGCCCTTCAATGGTGACGACGTGCTGGCCCTCGCACGCTGCGGCAAGCGTCAGGCACGACAGAACACGTTGGCCGTCGACGATGACTGTGCAGGCCCCGCACGCGCCCTGGTCGCACCCTTTCTTGGTGCCAGTGAGACCGAGCACGTCGCGGAGAGCGTCGAGCAAGGTCACTCGCGAGTCCAGCGAGAGTTCGTGGAGCGTGTCGTTGACGCGGATACTCGTCGTCACGTCGAGTACCTCCTGTTCTGGCGTTCAGCGATCGCGATCCTAATGTATTCAAGCAAGCTTCGCCGATCGCGTTCCCGCGCTCCGCGCGTCGCCAACCTCGACAGTCTTGGCGAGCGCCTTTCCCAGGAAGGGCGGGAAGCCGTTAGCCACGCACCACCTCAGTGCGTCGCGGGCTTCTGTGCATTCCTCGTGCGATTGCCCGGTCTTCGGTCACCCAACACAGGAGGGCGAGTGAATTGCCGGTCACGGTCTATCAGCACAGCCGCACTGGCGGAGCCCGCAATAGCAAGGATGACGGCAATCGACAGCACAAACCGATAACCTGTGACGAACGATCGTTGGATCGCTTCGCGGGCCTTGTTGTCGGTCGTTTCGGCTGCACCTAGATTTCGACGTTGCGCATCGACTGCAGCACGGACTTCCGGAGAGAGATTGAGGCTACCTAACTGTCGATCGAGCGCGCGATTGAACGCCAAGTAGAGTACCGCTCCCAGGACTGCGATCGCGAGCACGCCCGCCACCCGCGAGACCGCATTGTTGATTCCCGACGCAATACCAGCGCGGTCCGCGGAGACAGAGTTCATCACGGTTGTGGTGAGAGGTGCCACGCTAATGGCCATGCCAAGACCGGCCACCACCACAGCAGGAAAGAAGGTGCTCCAGTACGATCCCCCAATCGTCGGCCGTGCAAACAGGGCGAAGCCGGCCGCCGCCACCAACGGTCCGAGAATTAGCGGTCCTCTCGCCCCGTGACGATCGATGAGCCCGCCGGACCAGCGCGACATCAGAAACATCAACACGATGAATGGGAGGAGCGCCGCGCCAGCTTGAGTGGGCGAGTAACCCTGCACCTGGATCAGGTTTAGAGGAAAGAAAAAGAGCACTCCACTGAGCGCGGCGTACAGGAAGAGTGTCAGCAAATTGGCTCCGGTGAAGCTACGTGAGCGAAACAGTGCCAGCGGAAGCATCGGAGCCGCCGAACGAGACTCGAGAAAGATAAACGCCGTCAACAGGACGAGTCCTACGACTGCGGCCAGCGGAAGAGACTCAATCAGGCCAAAGACCAGTGAGCCGAGACCGGCGGTCGTGAGAGCGATGCCACGCCAGTCGAGTCGGTCAGTGGTCGGAGCGACACCTGTTTCTGGAACGCGCCAGATTGTGATCGCGATGACGATGATGGCGAGTGGGAGATTGATGAAGAAGATCCAACGCCACGAGAGTTGTTGAACGAGCCAACCGCCGAGAACAGGACCGAGGGCCGCCGTAATCGCGGTGAACCCGGACCACGTCCCTATGGCGCGACCCCGTTCGCCCTCTGAAAACGACGCGCTTACGAGTGACAGACTGCCAGGAACCAGCAGCGCAGCGCCCACACCCTGCACGGCGCGAGCGGCAATGAGCTCACCAATGGTGCTGGAGAGACCGCACCATCCTGATGCGGCCGCAAAGGTGAACACACCACCAGCAAAGACTTTGCGTCGGCCGAGGCGGTCCCCCAGCGAACCGCCGGACAGGAGCAGCGCTGCTAACGTGAGTGCGTACGATTCGACCACCCACTGAATGTCGGCCAACGTGGCGTCGAAAGCCGACTGCAGCGCTGGAAGTGCGACGTTCACGACGGTGCTGTCAATGAATGCCAGGCTCGATCCGAGAATGGCCGCCGCCAACACCCAGCGGCCCTGGCCGGCATCGGCGCGAGCGGCGCCGCCTGTCAGGATCGCGGCCTCATCGCATGGAGGTTTGGCGATAACGGCCATGATCTGATGAGAGGGGTGACGCAGTCTAATGTGAAGGCGCCGCGATCATAATCGACGCGGAGGTGGCTGGTGGGCCGAGTGATTTGACGAATCGGCTAAATTAGCGAGACCGCGATGCCGTTTCAGAAGAGCGATCATTGTGACGGCAGTCGATTCTTCAATCCCACCGGACCCGCCGGACAGCCATTCTCAGCCATTCCGCGGATGCTGCTCGAGAGACGAACCCCGTGGCCTTCGAGGATTGACGAACCTGCTCGGCTGCCAGCGCGACTGGATGGCGTGAGGGCGCTCGTCACGTTCATCGGTCACGCCACCTTTCTGATCCAGACGGCAGCAGGAAACATCCTCACGGACCCAATGTATTCTCAGCGTGCGGGTCCTCTGAGTATTCTCGGACCGCGCCGAGTTCGGCAGCCGGCCGTGCAGTTCTATGACCTGCCGCCGATCTCGACGGTGTTGCTCAGTCACAACCACTACGATCATTGCGATCGACGTACGCTCGGCAGGCTCGCAGAACGCTTCGATCCTCTCGTCGTGACGCCGTTGGGAAACGGCGCGCTTGTACGATCATGCGGGATTCGGAGGGTCGAGGAGCTCGATTGGTGGCAGGAAGCGAAGACCTCCGCACTGCCGATCAGACTGACCCCGGCGCAGCATTTCTCCGCGCGGAATCCGCTGGATCGAAACCGCGCTTTATGGGGCGGATTCGCGCTGAGGACGGGCGCCGCGTGCATATTCTTCGCAGGCGACAGTGCCTACGCCTCCTTCTTCCGCGACGTCCGAGAGCGGCTCGGCCCGATCGATTTGGCACTTCTGCCGATCGGTGCCTACGAGCCGCGTTGGTTCATGCAGCCCGTACATATGAATCCGGCGGAAGCGGTACAGGCACACATGGATCTCGAAGCATTGGAGAGCATCGGCATGCATTTCGGCACGTTCCAGATGACCACCGAGGGCATCGACGAACCATTGCGCGCGCTCGAAGAAGCCTGCCGGGCGAGAAACATTCCGCAATCGCGATTCCGGACGCTTGGGTTCGGCGAATCCGTACGGGTGGGGTAAGGACTCCCTAATTCGGGTTCGTCAGGCAGTGGGGACCGTTCCGCCGTCGATCACGTACTCGGTGCCAGTGATGGAACCCGCTCGCGAAGAGGCCACGAACGCGATCAGATCTGCGATCTCTCGCGGCTTGGCAGGTCGTCCAAGCGGAATGCCGCCGAGCGACCGCATGATGATCTGCTTGCCGCCCTCGTAGTCGGTGCCCGCCTCTTTCGCCAGCCGCTCGGCCAGCGCGACGGCCGCCTCCGTTTCAACCCAGCCGGGCGAAACGCGAACCACCCGGATGCCATGGGGGCTCACTTCCTTCGAGAGCGCCTTGCTATAGGTGGACAGCGCCGCCTTCGCGGCGGCATACGCCGTGGTGGATTCCGGGAGCGGGAGCTCGTGCTGGATCGAGGTGACGTGCACGATGACGCCTGCACGTTGCGCGAGCATCGACGGCAGCAGTGCGCGATCGAGGCGGACGGCGGGCATCAGGTTCAAATCCAGCTCCTTCGCCCACGCCTCGTCATCGAGCGCGGCGAATCCGCCCGCCGGGGCGTTCGACCCGCCGAGGACATTCACGAGGATGTCGATCCCGCCGAGGCGGTCGAGGACACCCTGCGCGACGGTCGCGCAGCCCGCAGCGGTCGTAATGTCCGCGGCGATGTAGTGCACCCCAGCATGTGCGTCAGCGGGGATCGCGCGTGCCGTCGCGACAACTGCCGCACCAGCGTTTCGCAGCACATCGACGACGGCCGCGCCGATGCCCTTCGTGCCGGCGGTGACGAGCGCGCGGCGACCGGTCAGTTCGAGATCGAAGCTCACGGCCCGATCTCGAGCCAAGCAATCTTGTCGCCCTCGAGGGTGAAGTGATACTGGAGATCGACGGGGCTGCCCGGGAAGTCTCCCGTCACTCGACCGGTCACCGTGGTCTGGTCCCCTGGGACGTGCGCGCCGAGCCGCTCGACCGAGTAGCGGGATTTCGCGGACGCATCGGCCTTCCATCGCGCGATCGCCGTACGGCCCCGGTGCTCCTGTCGTTCGTCGATCACGACCGCGCCGTCAGTAAAGCATTGGGCCACGGCTTCAGCGCCGGTCGTATCTGCGGCGAAGTATGCAGCAACGGGCGCGGGAAGATCGATGGGTTCCGCAGCCTTTTTCGTCATGAAGATCACTGTAGGGAGAACACGACGAAATCGCAAGAACGCACGATAAAGTAGGCTACTCACCTATGAGTAAGGGGCAACACACGCCCGCGTCGGCGGCCGTCGGGATCGAGCACGCGATCCGGATGCTGGAAGGTCGCTGGAAGCTTGTAATCCTGTTCCATCTCTTCGGCGGGAAGAAGCTGCGCTTTTCGGATCTCGAGCGCGCGATTCCGGCCATCTCACAGAAGATGCTGATCCAGCAGCTTCGGCAGCTCGAGCGCGACGGCATCGTCGCGCGCATTGTCCACGCACAGGTGCCGCCGAAGGTCGAGTACCACATGACTAACTGGGGGCAGTCCCTGTGCCCAGCGCTCGACAAGCTCCTCACGTGGGCGGAGGGACAGCCCTCATCCCCAAGTGGTTCGCAAAGCGCGAAAGCCAGCCGTCTGCCGCGCGTCTAACCGTTGCTGAACGGGCAGGCGGGCCCCGTCGCTCCGTCTTGCCCGTGCGACGCCTGGCGTCAACGCGACAAGAATCCTGCGGCATGCTGAGGCGCTCGCCGGCTTTTCCCGAATCTCGTTTCAAGGATGTGACGCGCATCGCGCGGCAGGCAGTGTTCGATCAAGCCTTGCCTCTCGAGATCGTCGGCGTGTTGCTTAGTGGTCCGGGCAGCGGCTATGTCGAAATTCTTGTCAACCTCGACGACTGCGCCGGCGACCGTGTCAGTTTTTGATTGGCGTGTTCCGTAACCTTTCGGAGAGCGCCCTGATCACTGATATCGCCACACGATTGCGACGACTACACGAAAAGCATCCCCGCTTTCGAGGGCAGCGGCTCACGACTAGAACGACTTCCACCACTCCGTGAAGAGAGCCTCCACGGAACCAAAGAGTGCAGGCGGTCCGATGCGTTGCCAACTCACGGCCCTGTGCGGCGGAGATCAACCGGTCGAATCGTGGGGCGACGTCGAGGGGCAGCCATTCGAGGTGTGTCTCGGCGACATTGCCGTTGCCATCGTCGTTCACGGCGAGCGTGTCTGCCGTTCCAGTGCTCAGCACGATCGTGAATGGGTGATCAAGCGGAAGGCGGAGATTGCTGCGGAGGAGCGGCGCAAGGAGGCGAGCAGCGCCGGCTTGAGCGGGAACGACTCGAGCGACTTGAAAGGGCGGGCGTCGGTAGGCACCTCACCTAGGCAAGGTCCCTTAGAGCCTGTAACAAACCTGACCAGGTGTAAACCGCTGCTGTTCGTGGTCTCGTTCGAATAACGCGATTCGACGTGTGTTCGGCAGATTCTGCGCAACTTGAACAAAACCGCTGACTCGCCGGCCCGACGGGCAGAGCCGAACGGTCGGGTGAACTCGAGGTGCGCCCACCAGGTGCGCCCACCGTTAACGGGAACGGATGAGCCCCCGCTGTCCGCAGCGCTCCTCTTGACCTCCGAGGGAACTATTCGTCAGTTCCTCTCGTCCTGCGAGAGGAGACCATGCCGAAGACCGATTTGCTTCAGCACTCTCGACCTGCTGATTCTCAAGATCCTGGCTCTCGGTCCGAATCACGGCTGGGGGATCTCCAATCGTATCCGCCAAATTTCTCGCGAAGGGCTGAACGCGAGCCAGGGTTCTCTGTATCCAGCTCTGCACCGTCTCGAGTTGCGGGGGGATGTCGCGTCCGAGATGACGGCCTCGGAAAACAACCGACGCGCGCGTGTTTACACGCTGACGCAAGCGGGCCGCCGCCGTCTAGAGACGGAAAGCGCCACGTGGGAACAATTCGCGCTGTCGATGAAGCGGGTTCTGAACGCCCAATGAAACGCCGCATATAACCGCGACGGAGGTCTGGACTTGATTGCACGACTCACCGCGTATTTACGCGCGTTCATTCGACGTCGCCAGATCGACGTCGAGGCCGACGACGAGCTGCGGTTTCACCTGGAACACCAGATCGAGGCCTATGTCGCGGGCGGCATGTCCCCGGTCGAGGCGAGACGGATCGCCTTGCGCGAACTCGGCGGCATGATGCAGACGCGAGAGGCCGTGAGGGAGGTCCGGACGATGTGGCTGGATTCGGTCTGGTCCGACACGCGACACGCGGTTCGGTCACTCCGGCGCAGTCCCGTGTTCACGGCGGTCGCGCTGCTGACGGTCGCGCTCGGGATCGGCGCCAACACCGCCATTTTCTCCATCGTCAACGGTGTCTTGCTGCGGCCGCTGGCGTACGCGCACCCCGCGCAGCTGATGTACTTGACCACGGGGTCTAGCCAGCCGTTCCCGGTTTCGGTGCCCGAGTACCTCGAGTTCCAGCAGTTCAACCGCTCGTTCGCCGACGTCGGCGCGTTCCGGACCGACGAGGCCAATCTCATGGCTGGCGAGCGCGCGCTTCGCGTCCGCTCGGCCGTCGTCGACTCGCACCTGCTGAATGTTCTGCCTGTTGGGCTCGCCGAAGGGCGTCTCTTTACCAGCGATGATAGCCACGTCACCGCGCCGGCGCTTCCAGGCGCGAGCGCAGTCACCCAGCCCGTGGCGCTGGTCTCGTACGAGCTCTGGCAATCCGCGTATGGCGCGCAGTCGATCGTCGGCCACAGCGTCGACGTCGATGGGCGGCGACTTCAAGTCGTTGGCGTGCTGGCGCCAGGCGCCGATCTCATGGACACGCACACGGAGATCTGGCTGCCCCTCGGTTTCACAGAGGCCGAACGCCAGGCGCGCAACAGCCACAACCTCACGCTCATTGGACGGTTGAAAGAGGACGTCACCGCGACGTCGGCGCAGAACGAGCTGAACGCGCTCACGGAAACCTGGAGTGCGCGCACCGGCATCACCCCAGGCGCCGGTCACGCCGGCCATGTCTTCCTTCCGGCGGCGAAGGGCGGCGACGGCCACATGCTGCGGATGACGCCGCTGGCGGACCAAATCCTCGGCCGCGCCGGCCAATCGATCTGGGTGCTGCAGGCGGCCGTTGGGCTCGTCCTGCTGATCGCGTGTGCCAACGTGGCCAATTTGCTGCTGGCGCGGGCCGAAACACGTCAGCGTGAATTCGCGCTGCTGGCGGCGCTTGGTGCCAGCCGCCGACGGCTGGTTCGCAAAGCGTTGACGGAGAGCGTCATCCTCGCGGTTGTGGGCGGTGCGATCGGCGTGCTGCTCGCGCGCGCCAGCGTCGAGGCGCTGGTCCGTGTGTATCACGCCAGTCTCCCTAGAATGAGCGAGGTGACGGTCGACATGCGGGTGATGCTCGCTTCATTCGCTATGGCCGTGGTGTGCGGGCTGGTTTTTGGGTTGGCCCCCATGACGCGCACCCGGTCCGAGGCGACGGCCGAAGCCCTCAAGTCCGGCCCGCGCGGGTCGAGCGGAACGACCCGCCACCAGGTTCGCCGCGCCCTCGTCATGGCCGAAACCGCGCTCGCCGTCATCGTCGTCGTCGGCGCGGGGCTGCTGCTGCGAACAGTGCACAACCTAACGGCCGTCGACGAAGGATTTGATCGGTCGCGCCTGGTCACGTTTTCGATTACTTTGCCTCGGGCGAGCTTCGACCTCATGGGCCGCGTCCGGGCGTATCAGCGGATCCTCGACCAGCTCCGCGTCGTGCCTGGCGTCCGTCTCGCGACGGCCATGACAGGCTTACCGCTCGATCGCCCGATCATCTCCAACCAGACGGAGATCGCCAACAGCACGGCGCCGGGGGCCTCGCTCGCACCGCTCGCTTACCAACAAGTGATGTCGGGGTTTTTCGAGACGATGAACATCCCGATCCTGCAGGGCCGCGGTTTTCAGTCGACTGATGTCGCATCGGCGGGCGGCATCGCCGTGGTGAATGAGACGCTGGCCAAAACGTACTGGACGGGGCGGAATCCGATCGGCCATCAGCTGCGCCCCGCCGGGACTAATCCGTGGTTCACCGTGATCGGCGTCGCAAGAGACGTTATGCAAACGGGTGTCGATCAGCCAGTGCGTGCGGAGGCGTACGTGCTCGTCGATCAAGTTTCGAGCTTTCTTTCCGTCTCGCCGACAACGATGCACGTGGTAGCAAGAACGACACTGCCGCTGCCGACGCTGGCGCCGACCATCGCACGGGTGGTCCGCGACGTCGATCCGGCGGTGCCCGTTGCGCGCCTGCGCGAGATGGACGAGGTCTTCACCGAATCTATCCGGGGGCCGCGTCTTCTGGCGCAGCTGGTCGGCGGCTTTGGAATCCTTGCGTTGCTCCTCGCCGCCATCGGCACATATGGCGTGCTGTCGTATATGGTGACGGAGCGCCGGCGTGAAATCGGCATCCGAATGGCGCTCGGCGCCAATCCCTCGCGCGTACTGGCTCAGGTCATGAAGCACGGCCTTCTCCTGACCAGTGTCGGCGTCGCCGCCGGCGTTGCAGGTGCGCTTGGTCTGAATCGGCTGATGACGTCGCTGTTGTTCGGCGTGCAGCCGACAGACGCTGGCACGCTGGCCGCCGTCATTCTGACCGTTTCGCTGGTGGCTGTCGTCGCCTGTGGGCTGCCGGCGTGGCGCGCGTCACGGCTGGACCCGAACGCAGTGCTCAGAGAGGATTAGGACCTTTCTGCAACTCTCACGCGTTCGGCCGATTCCGGCGCCTCTCTCGTCCTAATCCCTTCTCTTCGACGCCTCGACACGTCGGCTTCACGATCGGCCGCTCAGGCGGATCTCCTGGGCGTCGAGCGGAGTGAAACGTTCGTTTCGGAATCTCCCGGCATCCACGCAAGCGCCTCGCGCAAACCTCGAACTCTTCGAACGGGTCGTTTTTCTGGCGCAATCCGTCGCGCGTCTATAGAGCTCGGACCGCAAGCGCTATAGATCCTCTTCAAGGCCGCAGGGTCGATCGAGTCCGGGCTCTGGCTCCGAAAGGACGAAGACGATGCCCGTCAGGCAGGCGCGATCCGAAACGCGTGGTCGGCCACCTTGTGGCCGTCGTGGAAGAATCGGCAAGAAGGGTTCGACAAGATCCTACAACCGGTCTGGAAAGCAACGCCGCGGCCATATGCCGTTCACGCTACTTCGCCGACCAGAGAATCAGGTTCGGGAGGTTTTGTTACGCGCTCGTAGCACGGGGGTGGAGTTCGACGTCACATGTGAGGTAACTCCCTCGGCGGACGTCGCAGATTCTGTCGCGCGGGTCAGCCGAGCCATCGTGCCTTTGACGTTCTATACTGGAAAGCTGGGAGCGACGGTTGGTCGTCAAGCTGGGCCAAATCGCCATAAGTGATAGCGAGAGATCAAGAGGTCTATCACAATTCGCGGTTGCGGCTACAGCGGTGGCCTGTAAGCCATTGATTCTAAAGACACGGAGAGATGTCCGAGTGGTTGAAGGGAGCACGCTTGGAAATTGATTCCGCTCACGCGTGCTGACGCACCAACGCACTTCCGATCAACGACTTCACGCAACAACGATGTGCCACGACGTGTCCCCGTAAACCACGGCGTGTGACCGGGGTTTCGGGGGGTATGTGACACAGTTCTGACACAGAACCGATTCACACTTCGCCGGTCTTGCGTTTTGGGAAACACTGGTTGGCATCAACGAACGTCGGCGCGTACGCCCGCGGTTTTAGTGTGGAGCGAATTTCGGTCGCGCGTGTTAGCCGGTCGTATCATCAGTCTCCCCGCGGTCTCCGCCGAGCAGTTGCGCTAGCTTATGGATGTCTCCCGGTTTGGTAAGGTGTTCGTCAAAGCCCGCAGCGAGACACCCCTCGCGAATATCCTCCCTTGTGAAGCCGGTGAGCGCGATCATAAGCAGCCGTTCGCGGGGAAATACCGCACGCAGTTCACGACCGAGCGCAATCCCATTCATGCCTGGCATCGAAATGTCCACCATCGCGCAGTCCGGTTGGAAGCGTTCTGCCAGCACGAGGGCACTCGGCCCATCCTTCGCGAGCGCGACCTCATGACCAAACGTGCGCACGATTCGAGCCAATGACTTCCTGACCTCGTCGTGATCGTCGACGATCAACACCTTCCGCTGGTGCACCGCGATCGGTGCCGCTACGGTTCTCGCCTGACCCTCGGGCTGTTGGTCGCCCGATTCGTCCGCAACCAGGAGCGGCAACCGGACGACGAGCTCGCTTCCCGTCGTCGGCCCATCGCTCCTCGCTTCGATCTGGCCGCGATGCAACTCGACGACTCGACGCGCGACGCTCAGTCCCAGCCCCAGTCCGCCACTGCCTAGCGAGCCACTCGACTGCGTGAACGGCTCGAATATGCGCTCCAGGTTTTGGCGGGCGATCCCCATGCCCGTGTCACGCACCTTGAGCAGAGCGCTCCCGTCTCGTTGCTCGAGCGTGACCGTGATCTGGCCGCCGGGTTCGGTAAACTTTGCGGCATTCTCGAGCAGGTTGGTGATGACCTGTTTCAGCCGTTCTGCATCACCGTTGATAGAGACCGAATCTGCAGTCAGTTTCACCGACAACTTGTGCTGACGGTTCGCAATGAGCGGCTCGACCACCTGCGTGGCCTCGTGGACGACGGATGCGAGATCGACGCGGTCGCGTCGGACCTCGATCAATCCACGGCCGATGCGCGCGACGTCCAGAAGGTCGTTGACGAACCGCAGCAGTGTCTGAGTCTGGGTATTGATGGTGTCGAGCAGTTCGACAGTAGCCGGCTCAGGATTGCCGAGTCTCAGCAAGTAAATCGCATGCGTGATCGGCGTCAGCGGGTGGCGCAGTTCGTGACCCAGCATGGCGAGGAACTCGTCCTTCCGCTCATTGGTCGCAACGAGGCCGGCCGTGATGCCGGCGCGGACCGTGACATCGTTGATGGCGAGCAACAACAGCTCGGCACGTTCCGCATCGCCGGGAAGCTTCCTGGCGTTCAATGACAGGACGCGGAGCCCTTGGCCGGCGAGCTCCAGCGTCACTTCGTAGTCTTCCATCGTGTGCCCGCCGCTCACCACATCGCGGAGCCGCCGGCGCAACTCCGGAATGTTCCAGCGACCCTGATCGAGTTCGTGGAGTAGCTGGCCTTCGGCTTCCTCCCGTGACACATCGAGATCGAGCGAGAACGCGGAATTGACGCGCAGAATTCGCTGCGCGCTGTCCATCACTGCCAAGGGCTCGCGCACGGTGTCGATAATGATGTCGGCATACGACCGTGCGCGTTCGGTCGCCTTGCGCGTTTCATCGAGCTGCGCGTTCACGGCTGCGAGTTCCTGGTTGCGGTGCCGCAGCTCGTCGATCGCGGTTGTCAGCTCCTCATTGGTCGACTGCAGTTCTTCCTTGGACGTTTCGAGCTCCTCGTTCGTGCTCTGAAACTCCTCGTTCGCCGACAGCACTTCTTCGTGCGCCGACTTGAGCTCTTCCTCAATTGCTCCGTGTTCTTCAATCGCGGCGCGCAGGTAGGCGCGCAGGCCCGCGATGTCGCGCTCCAACTCGCCGAGGCGCCGGTCCTTCTCGGATTCTGGCAGGGCGGCCGCGGCTGCAGGCACCTCAGTGCTCGGCCGCTGGCCTGCCCCATCGCCGAACAGGATCAGGAAGACCCGCGCGTCCGGTGAACCCTTTAGTGGAATGATCTCGAGGCTGACCGCACGCCCATCCTCCATCCGTACCTCGTGATGAGAAGGCGCTCCAGTGCGGCTCGCCTCCTGAATCGCGGGGGTGATCCTGACGAGCAGTTCCGGACGGACGACGCGCCGCAGATCGAAGCTGGGGGCGCCGCCGGCGGGCTCGAGATACGGGCCGATGGGACCACGAAACTGCAGAATCGTGAGCGCCTGGTTGATGACGAGACTCGCCGGCGCGAAGCGTGCGAGCAGTAGTCGATCCGCTTCACGCAGCAGCGACTCCGCGTCAACGTCAGACGCGGTGTCCTTCTTCCCGGATGCGGGTGTAGAAGAATCCGAGGCATGGAGGGACGGCATCACGGAACCGCCATGATGGGCGGGCAATCGGCGGTACACCCGAAAGCGTTTGTCGACTTGCTCGAACAGGTCGGAGGACGGCCCGACGCTCTCCGCGGGCCCAAAGATCAGCATGCCCTCGGGGCGGAGGGCATAGTGGAAGGTCCGCAGCACGCGCTGCTGTGCCACACCATCCAGATAAATGAGCAGGTTTCGGCAGCTGATGAGATCCAGCCGCGAGAATGGCGGATCGTGTGTCACGTCCTGCCGCGCGAAGAGGCACAGATCGCGAACGTCCTTGGCGATGCGGTACTCGCCGTTTTGCTTTGTGAAGAATCGTTGGAGGCGCTCAGACGACACTTCGTGTACGGCTGATGCGGTGTACACACCCCCGCGCGCATGCTCCAGCGCTGTTTCACTGACGTCCGTGCCGAAGATCTGGATCCTGGCGGCGGGGACGGAATCGCCGAAGTATTCCAGGAGGGCCATGGCGACGGAGTACACCTCCTCGCCACTCGCACATCCCGGCACCCAGATCCGGAGCAACTGTTTACCAGACAGGCCTTCACACACGACTGGAAACACGTATCGGCGCAGCGCGTCGAAGGAGTCCGGATCGCGGAAGAACTCCGTCACGCGAATCAGGAAATCCTGGTACAGGGCGGCCAGTTCACCAGGATCGTCATCAATCAATCTGCGGTACTCGTCAACGCCATCGATCCGTCGCAGTGCCATGCGCCGCTCGAGCCGACGCGACATGGTCGTTCGTTTGTAATGCGTGAAGTTCACGCCGTGCACGGCGCGGAGACGGTGGAAGATATGCCTAAGAGACGCCTCATCCGCATCGGCTTCTTGGTCAGCGCCGCTCGGCGGTCTGGACGCCTCCGGCGCGGACGAGAGACGCTGGCCGAGACGGACAAGCTCGTGGGCCATTTCGTTGGGACGCAACACGAGATCGATGCAGCCAGTTTCGATGGCGTGCCGAGGCATGTCTGAGAAACGTGCCGTTTCGGGGCTCTGCGCCAGCGTGAGCCCACCGGCCTGCCTGACAGCCTGGACCCCCGACGATCCGTCCGAGTCGCCACCCGAGAGCACCACGGCAATCGCATGATCGCCAGAGGCATCGGCCAGTGACTTGAAGAGGGCATCTACGGGAAGAGACCGTTCAGGTGCGTTGGGCCGAGGGCTCAAGACAATCCGGCCGGCAAGCACGGTGAGGGTGACGTCTGGCGGGATGACGTACACATGATCGGCCTGAACGATCTCGCCGGAGAGCGCGGCCGTCACGGGAATTGGGGTCTTCTTCGCCAGAATCTCGGACAGCAGACTCTCGTGCCTGGGGTCGAGATGTTGCACGACGATATAGGCCATCCCGGTCGCCGCGGGAAGAGCGCCCAGAAGCTCCGCGATGGCTTCGAGCCCTCCCGCCGAAGCTCCGATGCCGACGATCGTCAGAGGCATGTGCGGACCCGCATGCAAACCGTCCCGGCGAGTATAGACCGCGGACCGTGGACCGCCGCCAGGCTTGTTGCCCGTCAAACGAGAGGGGAAACGGCTAGAACCGAGGGCGCAGGATTGGGTGTTATTGAGGTCAGCGCGAGCCGGCAGCGTCGTCGAGCGGCCCAATGAGCCGAAGCGGCCACAGCGACGCTGAAGCGGGAGACTCGACTTCGTCGGCGATGAGGCCCAACCGTTCTCTCGTCTCGAAGATCCGAGTCGTCACCCGCAGCCGGCCGCGGTCGCAGCGTTGATCGACACGCTTCGCATGTGGAAATTGTGCGAGTAGGTTTTCGTGGTCGATGCCCGGCCTGAGCCAGAAATTGAACGTCGGCGCGATGACATGTGTTCCGCAACCGACTTCCACAGCCAGTGCCAACGTTGAGGTTCTCGTTTTTGTTGAGGATTCAGTTCACTTCTGGCCTTGTCTCTTTGGGATGCGGAGAAAGGGTGGGTAGCGGATACCCCGTAGAAGCTAAGTCGCGGGAAGAAACTACTCTCGCGATTCAGATGAACATGCGGATTCGTTTCAGTGTGTCGGTGACCTGCGCCGGACTTCCTTTCGGCGTGCGCGCCGAGTCCGTTCAATGGCGGATTTTGAGCCAAGGGATTCCAGCAAGTGAGCTCGCTGTCCTTGAGGTGTCTTCGCAAGAGTCCTGTCCCATTCGTCCAGGAG